>Ga0207740_1000292_pt1 | contig 9241 bp, 9 predicted proteins | sample LuqExpMetageno29_FD_187787 | JGI IMG/M metagenome (GOLD analysis project Ga0207740, IMG submission 187787) | Tropical forest soil microbial communities from Luquillo Experimental Forest, Puerto Rico - Sample 29 (SPAdes) | ecosystem: Environmental > Terrestrial > Soil > Tropical forest ... | reverse complement strand
CGCCCGCAATACACCTTGAATTCACAATTTGCAGTCCGTCACTCACGGGAACGTTATGGAATAAGCGAGTTCAACAAAAATTTGTCGTTTGCGGACGAGTCACAGACAATTTTTATAGAAAACCAGTTCACACAAAATAATTTGTTTCATGACACCCGGATCGGAGGCGTGGCGTTGATAACATGCACGGCCGTCATTGCTGCAATTCGCTGTTGCAGATCGCGGACAATAGCGCCGCCTAAAAGTCATCAAAAGCCGGCCCCGGCCGTGCACGTGACGTTGCTATCTGAATGGGCTCAGGAAGACACGGTTCGCCATTGGCTCGGCGATTGGCCGACGAACTTTTTGAAAGCTCGACTGAACGCAGCTTCGGACTCGTAGCCGACTTCATGAGCGATGGTGGCAATTTTGACACTGGGATCTGTCAGACGCTTGGCGGCGATCTGCATTCGCCATTGAGTCAGATACTGAATCGGCGGACAGCCCACCAGATGGACAAATCGATCAGCCAGTGCCGAGCGTGAGGCAGCGGCTTCCGAAGCGAGTTCCTCCACGGTCCAGGCGTGCGCAGGCCGCGAGTGCAACAGCGTCAAGGCGCGGCCGACCAAGGGATCCCGCAATCCCGCGAGCCAGCCGGTGTTGTTGTTTGCGAGCTGATCCATGTGCAGCCGAATGACTTCGACGAACATCAGTTCCGAAAGCCGGTTGAGAACGCTTTGGCTGCCGGCCCGTTTGTTGCCCGTCTCGGCGCTGGCGAAACGGATGAATTGGTCGAGCAGGCTGTGTGACGCTTGCGATGAATCACGCCGGAAGCGCATGAAGCGCGGCAACGAGTCCAGCAGCGGATTAAAGGGACGCACGTCGCAACTGAAGAATCCGCAAATCAGATGGGTGTCACTTGGACCATCGCCGCCAGTTCGCAACGCGAAAGGCAATGCGTTGGCGTCCTCGGGCCGGCGGTAGGCGCCCAAATCCGGATCGGCGCGCATGCCCGGCGCGCTCGAAACCACATGTGGGTCGCCATGCGGGATGACAGCAATGTCCCCTTCCTCAAGCCTGACCGGTTCGAATCCGGCATCTCCAACAAGCGATATCCAGCACGAGCCGCGGGTGACAACATGATACTCGATCGCATGCTGAGCGCCGGGTGTGACCTCATTGGCAATCTGCGCCGCAGGCGGAGCTTCCGCGACCCAGGGCGATTTGGCGGTGACGTCGAAAAAGACTGACCCGGACAAATGCACGGCTGAGAGGACGTCCGACAACGCGTCCGTGCTCATCTACATGATCCTTCAAAGAACGATTGCTGTATCTACGTCACGAGGTCCTGGACGCAGAAGCAAGCCTCCCGGACGATCAGGCAAGACGATAGCGAATCTGGATGTGTGAGCAAGAGATCCGGCACCGCAGTCATTCTGCGCAGGGAGCAACTGACCTAGGGATCAAGCCAAGGCGCACACGATGTGCGCCTCGATACATCGCCCTCGGCGATGTGTTGCAATGCTTACCCGTTGAGGAGACTGATCATGACTACAGTCATTGAATGCCACGCGCCTGTGGCCGGAAAGCTAGCTCCGAATCTGAAGGCCCTGAAGGCCAAGCAGCAGGCGGCCTGGTCATCCGGCGACTACGCCGTCATCGGCACGACCTTGCAGATTGTTGGCGAACAATTGGTGGAGGCCATGGACTTGCGCGCTGGCCAGACTGTGCTCGACGTCGCCGCCGGCAATGGCAATGTCACGCTGGCCGCCGCCCGGCGCTGGTGCGAGGTTACATCCACCGACTATGTCGAGTCGCTACTCGCCCGTGGCCGCAAGCGGGCCGAAGCGGAAGGGCTTCAGGTTAAATTCCAAATAGCGGACGCCGAAGATCTGCCGTTTGCGGACGCATCCTTCGACGCCGTGGTTTCGACCTTCGGTGGCATGTTCAGCCCCGATCAGGACCGCACCGCTGCTGAAATGGTACGGGTGTGCAAGTCTGGTGGCCGTATCGGCCTCGCCAATTGGACGCCCGAAGGCTTCATCGGCAATCTGTTCAGGACGATCGGCAAGTACCTGCCGCCGCCGAGTGGCGTTAAGTCTCCGGCGGTCTGGGGCACGCGGGATTGGGTGCAAGCGACGTTCGGCCCCGCGGCCTTCACGATCGCCGCCGAGGCGCGCCACTTTACCTTCCGCTACCGCTCGGCGCAGCACTTCCTCGACATCTTCGGGACCTACTACGGACCGGTGCTTAAGGCCTTTGCAGCGCTGGAGGAGGCCGGCAGGCGAGTGCTTGCTCGCGACATCATTGAGCTTGTCGGACGCTTCAATACCTCCGGCGACGAGACGATGGCTGTTCCGAGCGAGTACCTCGAGGTTGTCATCACCAAACGATGAGACCCTCGGCGTGAACCACTAACAAGCCCGGTGAGTCACTTCGGCATCACAAATCCAAGCTAATGGACATGAAGCGGACGTACCGTTTATTTCCGCTCATGGCCCTTAGCGTCGGTAGTAGCGAGCGTACTCCTTTCCGCGAAACCAGCGGTCTGTTACCTTCCACGCCGTTCAAGAGCGGTAAATCCAGGCGCTAGTGCTGTTCGTTAATCAGGATATCAAGAGCAATGGATCGGCGACGTTTCCTTAAAAACGCGATTTGGGTCGCGGTATCGCCCGCTGCACTGCCAGTGATCGGCGCAGAGGCGGTAGGCCAACCGAGTTGGCCTACCCGAAACCTGATGATGGTTGTGCCGTTCCCGCCTGGCGGACAAGCCGATTTTGCTGCCCGCCCGATGGCGGCGGCTCTCGAAAAAATTCTCGGCCAGCCGGTTGTCGTCGAAAACCGCGCCGGCGGAGCTGGCGGATCGATTGGAAACGCGATTGTCGCCCGTGCTGCGCCCGATGGTTACACCTTGTTGATGGCGTTGTCGTCTCTCGCAGTTCTTCCCGAGGCAGACCGGTTGTCCGGGCGTGAGCCGGCATACGAAGTTTCGCAGCTCTTTCCACTTGCACGGGTGCTAGCGGATCCGACCCTCTTCGCGGTACCAGCCTCCGCTCCTTGGCAGTCAATTCATGATTTTGTTGAAGACGCAAAGAAACGTCCCGGTCAAATTCCCTATGGATCGTCCGGACCTTACGGCACGCTGCATGTGGCCATGGAAATGTTTGCGTCTTCGGCCAACATCAAATTGCTGCACGTCCCGTTTCGCGGAGCAGGTCCTGCGCTGGCGGGTTTGCTCTCCGCGACAGTCGAGGCTCTTGCATCCGCGCCAAGCGTGGTGAAGCCGCAAGTGGACGCCGGTAAGCTGCGCGTCTTGGCCAATTGGGGTGCCAAGCGCATTGATAGCTTCCCCAAAGTCCCGACTTTCAAGGAACTCGGCTATGCTGACGTCGAGTTCTACATCTGGGCGGGGATCTTCACGCCGAAGGGCGTGCCGGAGCCTGTCATCGCACGGCTGCGCGAGGCGGTGCGTGAAGCCATCAAGAGTCCAGATGTCGTCAGCGTTTTTGATGCCGCCGGAAGTCCAGCGGCCTATCAGGATGCGCCGGAGTTTGCCGATTTCGTCAAAGTCGATAGCGCGCGGCTCATCGCTGCGGTCAAAAAGATGGGAAAACTTGAGTAGGTTCCGATCACGGTCCTGACTATTGCCTTTAGGCCTTTGTGGCTCTCAGCCAACGTCGCTTGGCTTCTCGAACACTCCCGCCCGTGTCGTCCACTATGCAGGCTCCGTCTCATTCACCGACACGTCAGTCTCGACAAAAATGATGCGTGCTGCTGCCCTCTTTGTCGCAGTCGTCGTGCAACCGACTAAATTGGACAGTCGATGCTTCCGTGGTTAGTCGGACTAGATGGTATTTTGCGTGTGTAAAATAACTAATGCAATCTATGATTGTGAGTTGGCAAAACGAACTGCAAAATGTGCAATGATTTCAAGGCTGGTGCAGGCAAGCGCTTAATGGACGAGCTTGCGGCGACGGCCAATATGGACTTGGCGGCGCTCGCCAAATGGGCGAAGCGACCATCGCCGCAGAAAGACTCGAGTAAAAACGACCCACTTGGTGGGTGCTTGATCGTCAATAGGTTAGCAGTTCATTTGCAAAATACCGGGCGGGCCCGATGTTCCGAGGCCCAGCGTATCGAAGACGAAAGGTATCTCCACCCCATGCGCCGCTCCGAGATGGCCGCCGAACTACGGCGAGCACCATGCGCTGATGACTCAAAGCGGAACGTCGGAGACTTGGATTGCTAGAGTGATTGTCCACAGTATCGAGCCAACGAAACTGCCAAATCGAGCAAGACTTCGTCTCCGCCACTCCAAGCAATAAACGATAATCCGGCGGGACACCCGTACACCGTACCGACCGGTAGATTCATTTGCGGAAGACCGGCTAGGCCAGCAGGGCAAGTCAGCCTCATTACCCGGACCCTGAATGATTCAAGCTCGTCCGCGTTAAGCTCAACACGCGGAGCAATTGATGGAGACGTTGGCAGCGCCACAATGGTGCCTGGTGGTACCAGCGCACGGAGATGTTCCCGACACGCCGCGGCAACCTTTCTGGCCGCGTTGGCTTGGTCGGCGGTGACGCTTGCCGCAAAAGCCATACGTTCCTTGATGCCCGGGCCGAGCTTAGGCGATGCCCGGACGACGAAGTCACCAAAGGTTTCCCAAACCTCCTTCGCCTGAACAACTCGAAACGCCTCCCGCCAGTCATCGAAGCCGCCGGGTGCGACAGTTTGTTCGCTTGCCGCGGGTAGTTGAGCCCGCGCACGTTGCAAGAAACGTCGCCCAAGCGCCGCCACTTCGTCATCGGCTTGGGCGAAGGCGTCGGTCGCGATAACAAGGTTGTTTACCGACGCAAGGACGGCATTTCCTCGCAACAGGACTTCGCCGACACGATGAAAAATGCCTGGCGCATTGGCAAACCAGCCCGCAACATCGAATGATGGAGCCATCGCCATCGCGCCAGACAGATCAATGCGACCATGGCTCGGGCGTAGTCCGTAAAGTCCGTTGAAAGCGGCCGGGATGCGCACCGATCCACCGGTATCGCTGCCGAGCGCAAAATCGCAGGCATTAGCACCGCACGCGGCGGCCGATCCGCTTGACGACCCACCCGGTATCCTACCGGGGGCGCGCAGATTCACGGGCATACCATAATGAGCGTTGATGCCAGTCACGCTGTAAAAAAATTCATCGCAAATCGTTTTGCCGGTGATAGTCGCTCCAGCTGCCAAGATTTGCTCGACTGCCGCGGCGTGTCGGATCGCCGGTTTTTGGGCGGCGAGCCATTCCGGGCTACCGCCGCCAGTGCGGGTGCCGGCGATGTCATACATATCTTTCACAACGGCGGTCAGGCCCGCCAAAGGCCCGGTTGACGCACCGCGAACCGGCGCTTCAAGATCGTGCGGAACGAAAAAAGACCCAGTCACGTCATCTGCTCGTTATACCAATCGAGAATTCGAGAGCCATCCCATGCCGCGACTCCGGGTCGGCTCAAAACCTCTTCGAATGCACGCCGAACGTATTTTATCCGGTGCGGCATTCCTGAGAGATAGCAGTGCATGGCAACTGCCATGATCTTCGGACGATCCGCCGATTCCTCGTACAGACAGTCGAACTGGTCCAGCACGCGCCGATACATTTGATCTGACGGATGATTTTGCAGAGCCATGAGCACGATGTCGTGCAGTTCAAAATTGTAAGGCAGGGCGACGATAGGCTTGTGTGTGGTCTCGAGCGTGACAGGTTCGTCATCGAGCACCCAATCACCGATATATTCAATTCCGGCGACTGAAAGATGATCGAGCGTCTCGAATGTCTGCGTTAGACCGGGGCCGAACCAGCCGCGAGGTCGCTTGCCCCAGAATTCCGAGATAATTGCGACGGATTTGTCGATCACCGCTTTCTGGTCTTCTAGCTTATGCATTGGCACTTGATCGTAGCTGTGAGCATTCAGTTCCCAACCCGCTTCAACGCAAGCCTTGGCGACTGCTGGATAGGTTTCACAGACCCGCGCATTCAACGTAACGGTCGGACTGATCTTGAGCGCGTCGAGCATGCGCTTAATGCGCCAGAATCCGACCCGCATACCGTACTCGTGCCACGTCCAGTTTGGATGGTCCGGTAGCATGGGCTGGCCCTGCGGCGGCGTAATGACCATGCGAGCCATTGGCCGCGCCATGTCCCACTCTTCAAGCGCCAAAACCGGCCAAACGATTAATCGCAGCCCATCCGGCAGCTTTAATTGTTTCCGTTCCTTGACGTGGGAATAAGCAACACGTTCCCTTGGATGCATTTTCCGTCCTCGACCTAAATCAAGCCCACGGCCACAGACCGAAGATATTTTTCTTTCCGGTTGTTTGATAGGTTTTTTTCCGACGCCTAATTTCTGATTTCTGAAATTCGCCCGTGCGTCTTATGGTCGCCAGCCGGGTGGAGATTTTTTGCTGGGCGAGCACCGCCGTTTCCCAACGCGTTTCGACTGATACGTGGTTGAACTGGTTTCGGCGATTGTCGCGCCGCTTCTTAGCATAGGGCCAATGATGGACCGCGCAACGCTAGAGGCTTATGACGCGAACGCAGCGAGTTTTGCTGAGGATTGGGAGGCCCAGAAACCTCCGCTGGACGTGTACGAAATCGTGCGGCGATACTTTAAGCGCGGCCTGACGGCGGATATTGGCTGCGGAAGCGGTCGCGATACCGCGTGGCTGAACGATAACGGTTATCTAACACGAGGTTTCGACGCATCTGAAGGACTGCTCAACGAAGCACGTCGAAGACATCCGGGCATCGTCTTCGAGAAGTCGTCTCTGCCAGACCTAGTGGGCGTGGCCGATAGTAGCTTCGTTAATGTGTTGTGTGAGACCGTTCTAATGCACCTTCACGCTCTACTTGTACCGCTAGCGGTCCGTCGCTTGTTGGCAATCCTGGCACCCGGCGGTGTGCTTTACCTTAGTTGGCGCGTTACGGAAGGCATTGACCAACGGGACGAGCGCGGCAGGCTTTACACGGCGCTCGACCCGGCGATGGTCGTTGCGACCCTAACCCCCACCGATGTCTTGTTCGAGGAAAGTGGGGTAAGCGAATCTTCCGGGAAGCTAGTCCATCGGATCGTTGCCCAACGGCGCTAACGATTTGCACGGAAGCAAGCGTTTCGTCGCCGGTCCGTGTTCGACATAGTCAAGGCCGTCCCTATAGTTTCCTATACATTACGTAAGCGTCAACCAACCCTAAGGTCGGATGCGTGAATGCTTGAGGCAAAGTGCCGACGACGACGAACCCGCAACTCTGCCACAACCTTACGGCTCTCTCGTTACTAGAAATAACGAAGTTGAATTGCATAGCGGTGAAACCACGCTCGCGTGCCCGTTCAAGGGAATGTTCGCACATAGCCCGCGCTACACCGCGTCCGCTGGCGTTAGCGGCAACGATATAACCGCAGTTTGCAACATGACTTCCACCACCGCGGTTGTTAGCGCGTAGATAATAGCTGCCGACGATCTTCCCCTGCTCTTCGGCGACGAACACTTCCTGTCCCGGCGCACGCCAATAGGCAAAAGCGTCAGCGCGGGAAATATCACGTGGCAGCGGATAGGTTTCACCTGCGCAAAAGACTGGCTCAATTACGCGCCAAATCGCATCATCATCGGATGGATTAGACATGCGGATAGTGCGGGCTGAACACATAATCAGTAGTTACCACGGCTATAAAGGGGACTGACGAAGAGCGGTTGACTCTCGATAGACCTTAACCCCTCACGCGGATTGCTTCGGACCTCTCCCTACGGCAGAGGTAGAGAGCGCGCTGTGAGCGCTGCTACTCCTAATCCCCCGCTTGGATGCCGAGCTTCCTCACCGTCTCCTGCCAGTAAGGGAATTCCTTGGCGAGGCGCATTTTGAACGCGGCGCTGCCCAGCGTGCCGTGCATGCCCTGACTGGCGAAGCTTGCCTTTACCGCCGGCACTGCGACCACTTCGAAAAGAGCCTTCTCCAGCTTGTCGCGCAAGTCGGGCGGCGTGCGGGCGGGCAGGAACACGCCGTACCAGTTCTCCATCACCAGGTCGGGCAGGCCGAGCTCGGCGGTGGTCGGCACATCCGGCAACAGCGGCGAGCGCTCTGCGCCGTAGAGTGCTAGCGCTTTCACCTTGCCGGCCTTGATCAGCGGCAGCAGCACCGGGAAGTCGGCGTTGAGCATGTCGATCTGCCCGCCCATAAGATCGCTGAGGGCGGGTGCAGCTCCGCGATAGGGCACGTGCGCGACCTTGATGCCGGCGGACGCATTGAGCATTTCGCCGGCAATATTCATTGTCGTGCCGGGGCCGGCCGAACCGTAGACCATGGCCTGACCACCCTTCGCTTTGGCGATCAGCTCCTTGAGCGTCGTCGCGCCCGATTTCGGGCCGATCACCAAAAGCGTCGGCACAGCGCCGACCAGCATCACCGGCTCGAAGCTCTGCACCGGATCATAGCCCGAGGGCGCCCGCAACACCGGGCTGATCACCTGCGAGCCTAGGCTCGCGAGCAGCACGGTCTTGCCGTCGGGTGCCGCGCGCGCCACTGTTTCCGAACCGATGGCGCCGCCGGCGCCGCCTTTGTCCTCGACGATGACATCGGCGACGAGCCGCGGGCCGAGCTCGTGCGCCAGCACGCGTGCCAACTGGTCAACCGGCCCGCCGGCCGCGAAGGGTACGACGATCTTGACTACATCGGCGGCAGCTGGTGCAGCGAAGGCCGCGGCGGCGCAGCAGATCAATGCTTTCAGAAATCGCATCGAGGTTTCCACTTTGGCGACTTTATGTGAAGTATAGCGCGGCGACACGCGCGTGCCATTGCCCGCGTTGAAGGCGTGCCATACGCTTTCGCGCCAATGGCTTTGAGATCCTGGCTCATCGCGGCGCGTCCCCGCACCTTAGCCCTCTCGCTAACGCCGGTGATGGTCGGTGCAGCGCTGGCCTGGGCGGTGCAGCGCGAACTGCCCGTGCTGCCGGTGCTGGCGGCGTTGACCGGCAGCATGTGCATCCAGATGGGCACAAATTTGCACAACGACGCGGTCGACTCCGAACTCGGCGGCGACGGGCCCGACCGCATCGGGCCGCCGCGTGTGACGGCGATGGGACTATTGAGCGCTCGCAAGGTGAAGCTCGGCGCAGTCGCGTGCTTTGCAGCATCCGCGCTGCTCGGACTCTATCTGATGACGGTCGGCGGCTGGCCGATCCTGCTGCTCGGCGTGCTGTCAATCACAGCGGGCTGGGCCTACACCGG
>Ga0207740_1000289_pt1 | contig 9267 bp, 5 predicted proteins | sample LuqExpMetageno29_FD_187787 | JGI IMG/M metagenome (GOLD analysis project Ga0207740, IMG submission 187787) | Tropical forest soil microbial communities from Luquillo Experimental Forest, Puerto Rico - Sample 29 (SPAdes) | ecosystem: Environmental > Terrestrial > Soil > Tropical forest ... | reverse complement strand
ACCTTCAAGGAGCCAGACGCCGATGACGTGGAAAATCTTTACGCCCGCATCGGCAACATGGGGCCGAACCTGGTTTTTGCCGGCCATACCGACGTGGTGCCGCCGGGCGACGAGAAAGCCTGGAAGCATCCGCCCTTTGCCGGGGAGACAGATAACGGCGAACTTTACGGCTGCGGCGCCGTCGACATGAAGGGCGGCATCGCCTGTGCGGTCGCCGCGGTGCTCGATTATCTCACCGCGCATGACGGCAAGCCGAAGGGCTCGATCTCGTTTCTGATCACCGGCGATGAGGAAGGCATTGCGGTCAACGGCACGCCGAAGCTGTTAAAATGGGTGGCCGAGCGCGGCGAGAAGTTCGACCACTGCATCCTTGGCGAGCCGAGCAACCAGAACGAACTGGGCGACACCATTAAGATCGGTCGACGCGGCTCGCTCAACGGGCATTTGATCGTTACGGGCAAGCAAGGCCATGTCGCATATCCGCAGCGCGCAGAGAATCCGATCCGCGGCCTGGTGGCGCTGATTGCGGCGCTGAATGCCGAACCGCTCGATACCGGCACCGCGCAATTCTCGCCGTCGCACCTAGAATTCACCTCGGTCGACGTCGGCAACCAGACCGTCAATCTCATTCCCGGCGAAGCGCGCGCCCGCTTCAACATCCGCTTCAACGACAAGCACACGCTTGACTCGCTCAAAGTGCTGATCGAGCGGCGCGCGGCAAGGGTGGCGGACGGCAAGGTCAAGTTCCGATTCCAGTGGGAGCCGTCGAACGCGTCCGTGTTCGTCGTTCAGCCGGGACCGTTCACCGAGCTGGTGGCGAACGCGGTCAAGCAGGTGACCGGCCGCAAGCCGGAACTTACCACTACCGGCGGCACCTCCGATGCGCGCTTCATCACCGCCTATTGCCCGGTGGTGGAATTCGGCTTGGTCGGGCAGACCATGCATGCGGTCGACGAGCGCGTGTCGCTCGCCGATCTTCTCGCGCTGACCACGATCTATCGCGTGATCCTCGACCGCTATTTCGCCTGAGCGAGCGATTGCGCAGCGCCTTAGGGCTTCACAAGGCCAATTTTGAACCTACAATTCGCGTGTTCTGTTCAGGGGGAACCAATGTACCGAGTAACCACACCGCTGATCGCCGCCGCTACCTGCCTACTTGCCGCCACTGCCGGCGCACAGGAAAAGATAAAGATCGGTCTCATATATTCGCTGTCGGGCCCACCCGCCGTGCTCGGGCAGCAATCGAAGAACGGTTTCGAGCTCGCGCTCAAGGAACTGGGCGGCAAGATGGGCGGTCGCGAGGTCGAGCTTTTTATTGCCGACGACGAGCTCAAGCCCGACGTCGCCATCCAGAAAGTCCGTGCCCTGATCGAGCGCGACAATGTCGACTTCGTCGTCGGCCCAATCTTCTCCAACGTGCTGGTGGCGATCCACAAGCCGGTCATGGACGCAGGCAAAATCTTGATCAGCACCAATGCCGGCGCTTCCTCGTTTGCCGGCGCCGCTTGCAACCCGAATTTCTTCGTCACCTCGTATCAGAACGATCAGATATACGCGACGCTTGGCACCGTCGCGACAAACCGCGGTTACAAGCGGGTCTACGTCCTGGTGCCGAACTACCAGGCCGGCAAGGACTTTGTGGCCGGGTTCAAGAGCGCCTACAAAGGCGAAATCGTCGAGGAGTCTTATGTCCCCCTCAACACCCTCGACTTCCAGCCGGAACTGAGCAAGCTCGCCTCGATTAAGCCAGATGCTCTGTTCACCTTCATGCCGGGCGGTCTGGGTGTTGCCCTGATCAAGCAATTCAACCAGGCGGGGCTGAAGGATCAAGTTCCGATCCTTTCCGCCTTCACTGCCGACGAGGCGACGCTGCCGGCCTTGCAGGATGCGGCGCTCGGTATCTATGGCGCACTTACTTGGGCGCCCAACACTGACAATCCGCAGAACAAGAAATTTGTCGCAGACTATGAAGACGCCTACAAGGCGGTGCCCGGTTCCTATGCCATGCAGGCGTACGACGCTGCCATGCTGATCAACAGCGCGGTGACGTCGCTGAAGGGCAATATTTCGGACAAGGCCGCCGTGCGCGAGGCGATCAAGAAAGCGGATTTCAAGTCGCTGCGGGGAGCGTTCAAGTTCAACGTCAACGGCTACCCGATCCAGGATTTCTACCTGACCAAAGTAGCCAAGCGCACTGACGGCAAATTCCAAACGGAAATCGTTGAAAAGGTGCTGGCCAACAACGCGGATACCTACGCTAAGGACTGCAAGGCGCATTAACAACCAGCGTAGTTCATCGCGCCTACTTGATCGATCGGGCGGGCGCCGTTTTACTTGCTGGTCGTCAGCGTGATGGCTTCTTCCATATGCCCCGCTTCTGCATCAGCGCGACTTGCTTGTCGATTACGTCACGCTTGTAGTCGGCGTGCTTGGGCGGCAGCTTCTTCATATAGCGGTTTTTCGGGTAGAGCGGCTTCTCGTAGATGATCTGCGCGAGCTCGGCGCGCACATCCTTCATCCAGTTGGTGACCTGGGCCGACTGCCGATGATGGCGAAGCGCTTCTATGTTGATCACGCCAGCGACGAAGGTCGATCCATTGGTATCCCGTTGCTTGCCGACCAGCTGGCCCCTGTAATCAACGATCATCGACTGACCGCCACCGGCATCGATGCCGACCGGGTGATCGGCGTCGAGGTGATAACTGCCGATGTTCGGCGCTACGATATACATATTGTTTTCCAGCGCGCGAGCGCGATTGGAGATCTCGAAGATATCGTTCTCGGTAAACGGCGCCGGCATCGAGGCGCGGTAGACCACCTCGGCGCCGTTCATGGCCAGCCCGCGGCCATTCTCCGGATAGTTGCCCTCCATCGCCATCATAATGCCGAGCCGACCAATCTTGGTGTCGACCACCGGCCAGAAGGCCTGTAGATTGCGGCCGTATTTCTCGATCCACCAGTCATAGACGTCGTGCGGCGAGACCGAGCGCTCGACCGGTAGCAGCGCCGACAGCTTGTAGTGCTTGAGGATGATCTTGCCGTCCGGATCGACGATGAAGCCAACGTTGAAGAAGCGGTTCTTCCAGTCGGGATGGCGCGCCTTGGCCTGCGCCATGATGTAAACGCCCCATTGCCGCGCCAGCTTGCCCACCTCGTCAGTTTCCGGACCCGGAATGTCGATGCAGCAGGTATTGGCGTAATCGGCGTGATCGGCGTCGAGCACCTCGTCGTTGAACCCCATCAGCGCGCCTTCCGGGATCGCCAAGAGTTTCACGGGAATATCGAGGTTCGACAACCAAAAAGCCGCCTTAGTCAAACCTTTAAGGTGCTCGATGTTGAGTTTGATCTCCTCGCGGCGGCGGATGCCCCAGAAGCTCGGAATCAAGCCGACGGCGTTGTAGGGCTCGATCATAGTGTTATCCCCCTATGCCACTTACGCAGCGACGCTCGGTAGGCCGGCGAGCGCCATGGCGAGCTCTTTCTCGTCGTAGTCTTGATCGACCAGCTTGCCTTCGAAATAGTTGATGTAGGCCTGCATGTCGAAGTGGCCGTGGCCGGAAAGGTTGAACAGGATCGTCTCCTTCTTGCCTTCCTTCTTGCAGCGCAGCGCTTCGTCGACCGCGCAGCGCACCGCATGCGTCGCCTCCGGCGCCGGCACGATTCCCTCGCAGCGCGCGAATTCAACGCCGACCTCGAAGCAGGTCTTCTGGTGATAGGCGCGCGCCTCGATCAGGCCGAGTTCTTTGGCATGTGAGACCAGCGGCGACATGCCGTGATAGCGCAGGCCGCCGGCGTGGAAGCCGGGCGGGATGAAGGTCGAGCCGAGCGTGTGCATCTTGACGAGCGGCGTCAGATGCGCGGTGTCACCGAAGTCGTAGGCGTATTTGCCGCGCGTCAGCGACGGACAGGCCGCAGGCTCGACGGCAACCATACGGCGCTTGCGACCGCCGCGTAGCTGCAGCCCGAGGAACGGGAAGGCAAGGCCGGCGAAGTTCGAGCCGCCGCCGGCACAGGCGATGACGATGTCGGGATCATCTCCCGCCATCTCGAATTGCGCGATTGCTTCCTGTCCGACCACAGTCTGATGCAGCAGCACGTGGTTGAGCACCGACCCAAGCGAATACTTTACCGCCGGATCCTTCGCCGCCATCTCCACCGCTTCTGAAATGGCGATGCCGAGCGAGCCTGGACTGTCCGGGTGCTCCTTTAGGATGGCGCGGCCCGAGTCGGTTTCATTCGAGGGCGAGGCGATGCAGCGCGCGCCATAGGTCTCCATTAGCGCGCGGCGATATGGTTTCTGGTCATACGAGACGCGTACCTGGAAGACGGTGACGTCGATGCCGAACAGCGAGCCGGCAAAGGCGAGCGAGGAGCCCCACTGCCCGGCGCCGGTCTCGGTGGAGAGCCGCTTCACGCCCGCCTGCTGGTTGTACCAGGCCTGCGCCACCGCCGTATTCGGCTTGTGTGAGCCGGCCGGCGAGACGCCTTCATACTTGAAATAAATCTTGGCTGGCGTGCCGAGCTTTTGCTCCAACCGCCGCGCCCGGATCAGCGGCGACGGCCGCCACATGCGGTAGACGTCGCGGATCGGCTCGGGGATGTCGATCTCGCGCTCGGTCGATACCTCCTGCAGGATCAGCTCCATCGGAAACAGCAGCTCGAGGTCGGCCGGTCCGATTGGCTGCTTGGTACCCGGATGCAAAACCGGCGGCAGTGGTTTGGGCAAATCAGCCGTCAGGTTGTACCAGCGCTTCGGGATGTCGGTCTCGTCTAGAACGTATTTGAGTTGATCTGTCATAAGAGTTCTCTTGTTTGACTCTGGTTTGATCGATGGGAGTCCGTTAGTTTGCCGAAACTACGATGGGTTGCATTCTTGGTTGCGAGCGAAGCAAAGCAGCAAGCAACGCCGAGACCAGTACGAATGTTGCAAGTACGAGCAGGCTACCCGAGAACGTACCGGTACGCTCGCGTACAAACCCGACCAAGAACGGACCGGCAAAGCCACCTAAGTTTCCGATACTGTTGATCAGGGCGAAGCCGCCTGCTGCAGCGATGCCGCTGAGCAAGTCGGTCGGAAGCGCCCAGAACACGCCAAACATGCTCCAGATACCGATCGCGGCGATACAGAGCGCGGCGAAGGAGGCGGGCGAACTGGTTAGCAGGGCACTGCCAGCGAGCCCAGCTGCCCCGATCAGCGCAGCAATCGCCAAATGCCATTTTCTGTCACCGGTACGATCCGAGTGATGGCCCCACCACACCATCGCAAAAGCCGCGAGGATATAGGGAACAGTGGCGAGTAGCCCGACCTGCATGTTGGTTAATCCACCGAAGCCTTTGATGATTTGCGGCAGCCAGAACACGACACCGAAATTGCCGGAAACGAGAAAGAAGCAGAGCAACGCGATCAGCAGAACGCGAGGACTGATTAAGCCAAGTTTCAGCGTCATGCGCCCTGAGGTCTCTTCCTTTGCCGCTCGTTCAGCGGTCAGAATATGATTGAGCCAAGCTTTTTCGTCATCAGTCAACCAATTTGCCTGCGCGGGACGATCTGTGAGATAGCGCAATACAACGACGCCCATAATGATGGATGGCACCCCTTCGATGACAAACATCAGTTGCCAACCCCGTAAACCAAACAATCCGTCAAGCCCGAGCAAGCTCGTAGATAATGGTGCGCCGATGATGTTCGAAATGGCGGTCGCCGTCATGAATAAGGCAAGAGCGCGCGCGCGCTGGCGAGCGGGAAACCAGTAGCTGAAGTAAAGCAGAAGGCCGGGCAATAGGCCGGCCTCGGCGATGCCGAGCAAGAACCGCATCACATAGAAACTCGTCTCGTTATAAACCCACGCCATTGCCGTGGAAATGATGCCCCAAGTAATCGCGATCCGCGCGATCCATAATCGGGCCCCGATCTTCTCTAAGATTAGGTTGCTGGGAATTTCGAAGAAGAAATAACCTATGAAGAAAATGCCTGCACCAAGACCATAGACCGTCGGGCTAAAGCCCAGCTCTCTGTTCATTTGTAGCGCCGCAAATCCAATATTGACGCGGTCGATGTAGTTGAGAATGAATAATACCATGCAGAACGGAATTAAGCGGCGGGTAATCTTGCGCAACGTGCGCTTCTCGAGATGCGTTTCCATTCTTCCCCCCCAGGCCTTTTGTTTTCGATCTTTGCAACCTAGTTTCGTTGCCCTCCAATAGAGCTGTACCCTTCGCGCGCGGCTTCACGGAGAGCAATAATCAGATCTCAGAAAACCGCTTCGATAAGTCGCGGAATGTCAGCAACTCTCGTTTTTCCTCGCTGAGGTAGTCGATGCCAATGCCGTATTCCGACCAGCGGTCGCGAATGCGCTCCTCGAGCGCAACTGGCAGTGTGTTGATCGGCGGATAACGTCGACCGCCCCAGTCGGGGTTTGGTTCGAACTCCCAGTTGCGGGTGGCGTCGATCAAGACTCGCGTCCAGCAGCCCGTGCCGTATTTCTGCGCGTTCGCCTGAGAACGTGGCGTGGACGGATCGAGCACCGAACCAAACGTCGGGCCGAAGGTGAGCAGTTGCCCCTGCGCGGCGTTGACGCGAAACGCAAATGCCCAGTCGAGTGCGACCGGATCGCGGATGTCGATATCTTCCTCGACCACCATAACGTTTTTGAAGAACCATTGACCAGCGCCGGTTCCCCAAAGTGTGTTTGCCACCTGTTGCGCATGCCCACGATAGCGCTTCTGAATTTGCACGACGATGTTGGTACCGGTTGAGACCGGCGGCAGCCAGACGTCGGTGATGCCGCCAACGCCGGCATCTTCGAGCATGTTCCAGGCGATCGCCGACCATGAATAAGCGCACAACGTCGAGTCCTCGCTGGGGAAACCCGGCCGCGCCCCTTCAAGTGTACCGCGTAAGATCGGGTCGTCACGATGGGTAATGCAGCTCACTTCCATCACCGGCTTGAGCGAGGGTACGCCGCCGGCATAGCCGGGATACTCGGCGAACGGTCCTTCCATGGCGAATGTCTTGGGATCGGGCGAGATAGTGCCCTCGACGACGATCTCGGCACTGGCGGGAATCATAAGGTCACTGGTCTCGCAGCGCACGAGCTCCACCGGCCGTCCGAGGATCGCGCCCATCATTTCGTATTCGTTGATCGCCTTGGGAAAGGGGCTTCCGGCGCAGAACGGAAGCACGTCGTGCCAGCCATGCACGATCGCGATCGGCATCGGTTTCATATTGCCGCGGTGTTTAGCGAAATGTGTTCCCCAGTGCTGGGTCGGGATGAGCAGCTTGCCAATACGACGCGGCCCTAACACTTGGCCGCGATACAGCCCGACATTGGTCTGGCCCGTCTCAGGATCTTTGGTGATGACACCGCAGAACGTATCAATGAAACGGCCGCCGTCCAGATGATGCCATTTTGGTACCGGAAATTCGAATAGGTCGATATCGCGGCCTCGCAAAATGTTTTGTTTCACCGGTCCGGATGCTGCTGCTTCCGGTATGATACAGCGGCGATAAGTTTGCTTGAAATGGCGGACGATTTCGCGATCCGTCGTTTGGGCAGGGAGGCCAGCCAACAGACAAATCTGCGTGCGGTTACCCAATGAGGTGGTGAGAAATTTGGTGCAGCGACCGTCGCGATAGCCCTTGATGGACTCAAATAGAAGCCCCGGTCCGCCGAGGCCCAGATTAACGCGGGCAATTCCCGCGATCTCCTGATCCCAATCCACCTTCGCTTTGATTCGCCGCAACTGGCCGTGCTCTTGCAGCAGCGCGATCCAGCTTCGCAGGCTCGGCCCCGGATCGCCTTTTGGAATTGCTTTACGGCGTGCGGCCGAGCGCTGCCCTTTTTCTTTTGCAGTGATCAGTCCGCTGCTGCGCATGACGCTTCTCCCCGTACCCGCCGCCGTTTCACAATAGCAATCCATTCGTCGTTTTCCACTCGGTCGTCCTATCCCGATAAAGATCGGACCAACTGTCAATCGGAGTATTCCGGCACCTTGCTGCAGCGCAGGATAGCCATCGGCCGCAATAAGCATACTGGACTTCATTGTTTAGTGATTATGCGGCCATCTTGCCGCTTAAGCCCCGTTGCGCCAATCTCACTCTGAAGCCGGCAACTGCAGCAAACGAAAATGCGTGGATCGCGGGATTCGGTGGAACTCGCTCGCGTAACTCTTGATGACAAGTACACGCTCTCGTCCGGGCGCGTCTTTCTGTCCGGTATTCAAGCTTTGGTCCGACTGCCGATGATGCAGCGAGAGCGGGATCGCATTGCCGGTTTCAATACGGCAGGTTTTATTTCCGGTTATCGCGGGTCACCGCTCGGTAGCTACGACCGTGCTTTGTGGGATGCGCGCGGATTTCTTGAGCGCCACGATATTCGCTTTCAACCGGGTATCAACGAGGATCTTGCAGCCACCGCGGTCTGGGGCAGTCAGCAAGTCGGGTTGTTTCCGGGCGCCACCGTCGATGGCGTTTTTGCAATCTGGTACGGCAAGGGACCTGGCGTTGACCGGTCCATAGACGTTATTAAACACGCCACCGCCGCCGGGACGTCGCTTTTCGGCGGCGTCTTGGCGCTCGCCGGAGACGATCACGGCGCGCAATCGTCAACTATGGCACATCAGAGTGAGCAGATGTTCGAGGCGGCAATGATGCCTGTCCTCAATCCGGCGACTGTCCAGGAATATCTCGATTTCGGTCTATTGGGCTTTGCACTGTCGCGGTTTTCCGGGTGCTGGGTCGGTTTCAAGGCGACCGGCGAAACCGTCGAGAGTAAAGCCTCGATCGATGTCGATCCCGAACGCGTCAGGATCGTCGTGCCCATTGATTTTGTGGCGCCGCCCGATGGCCTCAACATCCGGCTGCCTCCGCACGGAGTTGACTGGGGATTGGAACAGGAACTGCGGCTGCACGGATCGAAGATGACGGCCATCGCTGCCTTTGCGCGCGCTAATCGATTCGATCAACTCATCGTCGACCCGCCGCAGGCGCGGCTGGGTATCATGGCCACCGGCAAAGCCTATCTCGACGTGCGCCAGGCGCTCGACGAGCTCGGGCTTCACGAGACGCGCTGCAACGATGTCGGCATCCGCTTGTTCAAGATCGCCTGCGTGTGGCCGATCGGTCGCCAGGAACTGATGGACTTCGCGCAGGGGCTCGATCTCATCATCGTGGTCGAGGAGAAGCGCTCGCTGATCGAAGTGCAGGTGCGCGAGGAACTGTACGGCAGCGCTCATCAGCCACTCTGCATCGGCAAGAAGGATGAGCAC
>Ga0207740_1000285_pt1 | contig 9324 bp, 8 predicted proteins | sample LuqExpMetageno29_FD_187787 | JGI IMG/M metagenome (GOLD analysis project Ga0207740, IMG submission 187787) | Tropical forest soil microbial communities from Luquillo Experimental Forest, Puerto Rico - Sample 29 (SPAdes) | ecosystem: Environmental > Terrestrial > Soil > Tropical forest ... | reverse complement strand
GCTCCCGGTTCGTTCCGCTTCGGATGCTACTTCATCCCAAGGGAAAATCGCCTGCTGACGGCGCGGTCAGCACTGCAAGCTCCCATTAGAGCTTGCTCCCTGTCCTGTCGGTCAATTCGGCCAGAACGCTTAGTGCTGCCTCGCAGCTCGTGCACGGCGAATCCGATAAGCGCGATCAAGAGCGGCGCTATAAAATAGATCATGCGATACGCAAAAAAAGCACTCAGCGCGGCGGCTTTTGAGGGTGGTGCTGTCAACATCGTCATAGCTGTTTCGAATACGCCGAGGCCGCCGGGAACAAGGCTTAGCACCGACGCCGTCGCTGCGATCAGATAGAGCGGAAGAAAGGACTGGAAGCTCAAGCCGAGATCATCGGGCAGCAACACATAGATCACTGTACTTGCGGCTACCGCATCGACGGAGGCCAGCGCAACTTGCGCGATCGCTAGTGGCAGGGACAGCGGCCGCAAGTGGAAGCCCGCAAAGGCGACAGACTTGTGCCAGAGCGCAGAGACCGCGAAATAGGCGAGGCTCACGCCGAGCAAGACGAATCCGCCTACTATCACAAGGGCTTGCGGAACATGCAAAAGGTTGGCGATGTCGAGCGAATCGATTAGTGCGAGGAGCCCGCTGACGGTGACGACACCGAGCGCATAGGCGATAGTGCAGAAGACGACGATCGCCCCGATCTCGATAGTGCTGAACCCATAGCTTTTGTAAATGCGATAACGCGCTGAACTGCCGGAGATGAGCTGGACGCCGATATTATTGCTCAGCGCGAAGGCAGTGAAAGAGGTAAATATCACGTCGCGAAAGCGCAGCCGTCGCCGCACATATTGCAGTGCCAGAAAGTCGTAGCCGGTGAGCAGCATATAACTCACCGCGGTAAGTCCAGTGGCGAAAAGGATCTGCTGCCTCGGCAGGACCGCAAGACGCATCACGACCTCGTGCGCGCTTACATTCCAGAATTCTTTCGCGAGCACCATGATGGAGGAACAGAAGACCGCAGCCATCGTAAAGAGAGCGACGCGATCGAGAAGCCTCCACTTGGACCTGCGGCTCATGTGGTGCTGACCGCGACGGTCATCGCCTTGCCGCGCCATTCGAATTCGTCGCCAGTCCAAGCTGCTATCCAGAGCAGAGGCAGAAGCGCATCGCGCAGCATGAAGAGAGCGACTATGCGCAGCGCAAGTGGCCAGCCCGCTGCACAAGCAAGCAGCGCCTCGGCGCCATACCAGACGGCAACGATCGGAGCTACCATGGCGAGCACCGATCGGCCTGCTAGGGCCGCAGCCAGCGTAGCAAGGACAAGCGGAGCAAACGCGCTAGTAAAAATCTCGGGAACAAAAAACCATTTGAAGGTGTCACGTCGCAGCCGCGCCCAGCGTAGCTGCCGGCGCCAGACGTCAACGGCGCCACGGCGGCCCAACGGCTGCGCGAATGGCGTTTCCACCAATCGCACGCGCAGCCCTTGCCCGCGTACAATCTTGGTTGCCGCTGCATCTTCAGCGATTTCGACGGAAAGCGCTTCGATGCCGCCGGCCGCATCGAGCACATCGCGTCGCCACAGCATCGCCTTGCCTTGGGCAAAACCGAGCCCGATCGCATCGGCAAAACATTGCCAACGTGCTTGATAGGTATTGAGAAAGGCACATTCCAGCTCCGCCCACAGATTCTGCGGCGCTGCCCCCACCGGCGGTGAGCAGACGAGGCCGGTATCCTCACGCCAGGCGGCTTGCATGCGCTGCAGCAGATCCCTCGGCATCAGTACATTGCTGTCTACCATCAGCACCCACTCGTGGCGGCTGGCGTGCCAGCCTTTGACGAGGTTGTTGAGTTTGGGATTGCTACTCATTGTCGAATTGCCGATCAGGAGCCTGGCGGCAACTTGCTTGTGCGCTGCAATCAAACGCTCTACTAGCGGGATAACCGGATCGTCGGCCTCAGCCACGCAGAAGATGATTTCGTAGCGCGGATGATTGAGCATAAAGGTGGAGCGTAATGTCTCCTCGATAAAATTCTCGATGCCGCAGACCGGGCGCAGGATGCTCACGCCAGCGCTCGCTAGTCCAGCAGTGCCCACATCGCGCCGCTTGAAGCGCGCGATTACGGTAACGACGCTAGCAACATGGACAGCAAGGGAAACGGCGCAGACTCCCGCAAGTAGAATCGAGAGATTCATTTATCTATTTTATATTGTGCCCAAATGACATTTCGACGACGGGTGGCGCAAGGTTCTGTTAAATCCCTGCCGCGCATCGGTCGCGGGGTTCGCGGTGGTCCTAGTAGCCGCATCCGCTCAGCCGTACCGAATCTTAAACGCGACGATGATGAGCATTAGAACAAGTGTCACAGTATTCGAGGCGATCAAGGGCCAGTCGGCCAAAACGACGCCGTAGATCAGCCAGAAAATAATTCCTACAGTAAATGTCGCCGAGCCAACAATCGAGATCGCGCGCGTGTCGCGGTTGCGCATGATGCGCACCGCTTGAGGAACCCAGCAAACCGTTGTGAGGGTTGCGCCAGTCATCCCGATAAGGTCGGTCATCATTTCAATGATCCGCGTGCAGCTATCACCGAATCAACGGAACTAACAGAACTAACCGAATTATGTGACAGCGTCGTTTGCGGATCAGAAAAAGGGTGTCATCCCTTTGTCACTGACTGTTGGTATACTGGCGCGCAGTGATTATTTCAGCGATTGAATAATCGTCGCTGCTCTCCTTTAGACCGATGTGATATACTGAGGTGGTCACCAACGAAGATTTGGCAATGAGAGAGTGATAAATCTTCCGCACACGCGAACAGTATTTGATGCCGACCTGCACGATCTCATGCGCATCGTCGCGGAAATGGGCGGGCTAGTAGAACAGCAAATCGCGCATGCTTTTGACGCTCTCGCCCAAAAAAATGCAGCACTCGCTTATCAGGTTATCAACCGAGATAGCGTCATCGACGCACTGCAATCCGAGATAGAAGATAAAGCGATCAATATAATCGCCCAGCGTCAACCACTGGCGATCGATCTTAGGGAAATAATTTCAGCCTTGCACATTTCTAACGATCTTGAACGCATCGGCGATCTCGCAAAGAACATCAGCAAGCGGACAATTGCCATTGAAGATGCAACTATGCCAACGTCTCTTATTTCCGGGTTCGAACATATGACGCATATGGTAATGGGGCAGTTCAAAACTGCACTTGATAGTTACGTTCAGCGAGACGTTGACAAAGCACTCGCAGTTCGAAATGGAGATTTAGAGATTGATGCGTTTAACAACGCTTTGTTTCATGAAACGATGGTCTACATGAATGAAGATCCGGAAAATCTAGTTGCAAGTACCCAAATCTTGTTCTGTGTTAAAAACCTTGAAAGGATTGGCGATCACTCGACCAATATAGCAGAGGCCGTCCACTACATTATTTGCGGTTACGTCCCCGAAAGCGAGCGCCCAAAGGGCGATACCACAAATTTCTATCCCCTAAACGCATAGTTGGGCTTGCCACAGTTGCTTTGCCCGGGAGGAATTGTGTTCGGTGTCGTTTGATACCGAGGCGGCGGTCTTGAAAATGTGCCCCTAAATCTTTTGTCCGCCTGGCTCAGAGTTTGGTTTGTAGCTGCTCACACCAGCGCCCGCCGATAAGCACGATGAGTGCCTTTTCATAACAAAGATTGTTACGGATCAAAGAAGCTGCCCACTACAACATCGATTGAGAAAATAGAGCTTATGCTGGGACCGCCTTTCGATCTTTGGTACTCGGTTTAATCGTAGCATTCATACGAGGTTCGAAGGTCCTCATCGGCTGCAATGCCTGCGACAAGCCTGATGATCCTTGGTTTCCTTATGGTCACTGCAATCCTATCACTGATGGGAATAAAATAAGGAAGTGAATAGGTTGGCTCGCCCCTGTCACAAGGTTAAGACGTTGCTCGATAGGTCCGTTAGAGGCCCACGGTTACACGGCGGCCGGTTCTTTTTTTCGCCAGGTTTCGATTTCCGCCAAGTCCGCTTCCGGCAGTTCCGAGACGACTTTGTGACGCCCGCGATAGATCGCACCCGTCTCGCCGTCGATCGACAGCCAAGTGCCCTCTTCGACGGCGGTGCCCGCGAACCTCGCGCGGCGGCTTGCAATATCGATGGCAAGTATCGCGCAGCCAACGATACAGGGTTTGCCCATCTGGCGCGCCACCAGCGCAGCATGAGCGGTGCGGCCACCGACCGCCGTAATAATACCCGCCGCCGCAGCAAAACCGGCAACGTCGGCAGTGCTGGTGTCGGGCCGGGCCAGAATCACCGGATCGCCGCCGGCCGCCATTCGTTCGGCAGTGGTGGAATCGAGAGCAATGCGTCCAACAGCGATTCCAGCCGATGCTCCGGTACCGCGCGCGATAGGTGGCGGCACATCAAGCAGTCGTTTGTGCGCGAGCATTTTGAAGTCTAAGTCTTTCAATCGACGCAAGCCGTTAGCTGGCGGGATCAAGCCTTCTTTGACGAAGTCGATGGCAAACCGCAGCGCAGCCTGTGGCGTGCGCTTGGCCGCGCGCGTTTGTAGAATCCACAGTCTGCCATCTTCGACGGTGAACTCAACATCCTGCACGTCGGCAAATTCACGTTCGAGCCGCATCAGGATTTCGCGCAGCTGCGCCGCGACCGCGGGCAGCGACTGGGCGATCGCTGTCTCCGATTCCGGCGTGCGGCTGCCGGAGACCACGTCCTCGCCTTGCGAGCCGAACAGGATGTCGATCACCGGCTGTGCCGCGCCGGTCGACGGATCGCGCGAAAAGGCAACACCGGCACCCGAGGTAAGGCTGCAATTGCCATAGACCATCGCCTGTACGGTCACGGCTGTACCGACCAAGTCTTCAAGCTTGGCAACTTGTCGATAAGTGCGGGCGCGATCGCTCATCCAAGATCGGTAGACTGCTTTGGCAGCACTTTCGAGTTGCTCCATCGGATCTTCCGGTATGGTGAGATCGTCATCCTCAATTTTATCCTGATAGGACTTGGCGAGGCGCTCAACCGCTTCGCCGTCAAGCGCCTGCTCGCTGGCGACGCCTTCAGCCACCAGCAATTTAACTCGCTGCTCCCGGAAACTCGCGTCGTCGAGGCCAAGCACCACCGTTCCATAGCTCTCGATGAAGCGGCGCCGGCAATCCCAGGCAAATCGTGGATTCCCGGTCGCCCGCACAAGACCATGCGCTGCGGCCATGGTACAGCCGACATTAAGCACCGTGTCGAGCATCCCGGGCATTGAACGTGCGGCGCCCGATCGCACCGACACCAGTAACGGTCGCCGCCGGTCACCAAATTCTTTGCCGGTGGTGGCTTCGAGGAACTCAATTCCTTCGGCCAAGCCCTCGGACAATTTTTCCATCGCGCGGCCTTCGCCGCTTACGATGGCGGCGCACAGGTCGACCGGCAGTACAAAGGCAGGCGGCACCGGCAGGCCGAGGGCGGTCATGCGCGCGAGATTGGCCGCCTTGGCGCCCACCACATCGGCGGAGTGCCGCTTCCCCGATCCATCCCCGATACGCACAACCTGCATGACATCACCTTCAAGCCGACAGATTAGCGAGGACGCGCCTACGCAACAGGTGTCCGAAGCCGGCCAGTCGGTCGGTCGACCGCTCGACCGCACGGGCAAGTTCGATTACCGCCAGCGATGTTTTCAGATCGAATTCGCTGCGCAAGACAAGCGCGGTGAGCGCGCGTTCGGCGGAATCGCCGTTGTGTTCGGCCTCGATCAGGCGGTCGACCGCCGCCAACGCGTCTTCCATATCTACGCGTTGCCCATCCGGGATGTTGCCAGCGGCCGCGGCACCCGAGGCGGCGGCTTCCGCACCGGAAACCGCAACCGAGCACAGTTCGGCCAGCGGCTTAAGCAGTTCCGGCGCGACATCGCCCGGCAGCAGCGACGAAAGGAATGCCGCCTGCTCGAGTTCGTCAATTGCTTCCTCGATCCGGTTGACCAGTAGTTCGACCATCGGGTCGGCGTCGAAACGGGCTATCTCGTCGCGCGCACTGATGACGATCTTGTCGGCCTTCTCCTCGATACGCCGGGCAGCGGCCGCAAGGGCCTCGCGGTCAATTGGCTGCCCCGCCTGCCGTTTAGCAACATAATCTGCGAGGCCAATTGCGATATCCCGCGCCAACCCGGCTTGGCGCACCACGATCGCCAATAGCGCACCGTCCACGCGTTGCAAATGCCGGACAAGCTCGGCCTCGATGCGATCTCGCGCCAGGCGAGTGGAGCCGCCTTGCAGCAAAGCCTCGGCAGAAACGCGCAGCACTGCCTTGAGGAAATCAACCGCCGCGTCTCGCCCCAGCGCGCGGTCCAATCGCTCGCCGAAGCCGATCCGCGTCGGAGTAGCGTGATGTACGGCCGAGGCAACCAATTCGCTACCGCCCAACGCAAGGAAAGCGCGGTGGCCGAAGCGATGGCGCGCAGCCCAGTCGAGGACGCGGATCGCATCGGCCTTAGAGATCCAGGTTTGCAGAATCTTGCGCGCCTTGTTCCAGTCGATCAGGAACACCAGCGAGGCGCCAATCGCTTCAAGAAAGGCGTTGCGGTCCTTGTCGCAGCTGGTCGGGTAGCGGCCGCTGACCAGATAGAAGATCTCCTCGTCACCGAGCCCGGCCGCGCTTTTGCGCTCCAGCCCACTCCATTGCACGGGGAACTTGCGCAACAGGCCGGTGAAGAACTTCGCACGGGCTAGGTGCACATCCGTATAAGTCACCGTCACCACATCGGCTTCCACTGTGACCACGACTACGTGCGCCTCGGTTTCTCCAATGTCGTTTTGGATCGTAAGCCGCGCTCCCGATCGTGTTGCCGTGGTCGCCAAGCCGGGATGATCGAATTTGAGTTTGCGCGTCGATTCGACGCCGCGCATAAAGGCTTCAACGGCGGGCCGGTCTTTGGGCAGCAAGCCGTGCGCATGGGCGCCGGACAAAATCTCTTCAGCATGCAGTGCCGAGAGCCGGTTGAGGGCTTTGTGCAAGTCCATGACCAGGCGGTGCAGGCTATCGCTCTTGCTGTCGGAAAGGCCTGTCAACCGAGCGATTTGCGCATAGGCAATCGTATCAGTCTTGTCGGACAAGCCTCCGTCTTGAAATGCGGACAACCTCGCTAGCGCGAAATCACCGTCGGCCTTATTGGCCGCTTTGATCGCGCGCGTCATGGTAGTGACGTCGTCGCAGATAGCCGTCAGCAAACCACCAAGCCCAGGTGCCGTAATCTGTTCGGCGGATAATTGGCCGGCGCCGTTGACCAAAGCTTGCATCGCAGTGGCATCGAGACCGACGGCGCGGCACTCGCTATCCAGATCAAAGGATGTACCGTGCGGCTCGCGAGCATGACGTGCAGCGGCCTGTAAAACGCTCAAGCGCACTTTCACCCGGTTATTGGAAGCGAGACCTTCCGCAATCAATGCGGGCAACAGAATATCGGACTGCCCAAGCCGTTCGATGATTTCCGATTTCATATGCAGACACCCGTGACGCCGGTCTATTACTCATGCCGCCGTAATGCTCTTATTGAGCTAGATCATTCACATAAGTGTCACAGAACCTTCTGTTGACATCGGCACAGGGCAGCCGTTCGCGAACTGACCCATGATATCCGGATATCCGGGCGTCGTGTGAAACTAGTTGGCGGGTTTGCTGCAACGGTAACCCGATGCTCAGTACCCTAGCTGCAAGTTGGCACCAGGATGGGCGAAACTGGCGGACTTCAATGGGCCTGCTAGCATCGTCGTCCATTCAGTGACGGCGCACCTGCCATGCAGTCCTACAGCCACTGCCTAAAAGAACGGCTATAGGGCATCTGCACCAGTTGCGTCAGGCCGTAATAGCTCAGCAAAATTACACCTAGCCAGACGAATGATTTACGGTCCAACTAGCGTGCTCGATTAAGGGCGACTTAGAGAACCCAGCAACCAGCTGATCAAGCTCGGCTGGTTCGACAGAGGTTGCAACAAGGGTTGCGACAAGCTCGACCGAGTCTGGGTCGCGGTCTACAGCTTCAACCTCGCGCACCGGATAATTTGCGGTCTCGAGATTAGTCTCCAGCAACTCGCGCGCAGCCTCCAAGTGATCTGTACCAGTCGTGACGCGCACTTCGTATGTAGCCTCCATTACTTGCTCGCTGATCGGCGCGCGGTTAATCGCATTTACCAGGGGGCGCAGCAGCGTATTGCCAGCAAGTACGAAGGCTGTCAGAGCGACAGCCTCCAAGGCTAGGTGCGTGCCCGCACAAGCTCCAACCGCTGCTGAGCACCATAACGTTGCAGCTGTGTTTAGACCCCATACATTTTTGCCCTCTTTCATAATAATACCAGCACCAAGAAAACCAACGCCGGAAACGACATATGCGGTGACCTGTGTGGCACCAGCGCTACCATTGAGGTGCATGCCGATATCCACGAATGTAGCGGCACCGACGGCAACCAATGCATTGGTTCGCAATCCACCACTTCGTTGGCGATATTGACGCTCAGCGCCAATTAGCGTGCCGAGGATGAATGCCGCTAAGAGACTGACAAGCGAATCGACGAAATCACCGAGAGTGAAGGAGTGCAAAAACGCCATTTGTTACCTGCGACAGTTAAACAGGAAACGGTCAATCAATGTAGGATTGTTACTGGGCGCGTGTGAACTATTCACGCGCCTAGACACTGGCCACATTTGCAAATAGCCGTTAGCGGCTGGCTTGAGCAATTCAGTCCCAGCCCTCCCAGCGAGCCATCCAGCAAACTCATTTGGCTGCGACAAGATCGGCATGCCGTGAGTCCGCAACGCATCAGGAAGCATTCCAAATCGCAAATTGAATGGTAGCACGTGACCGTACACCGGTCGCAATATGTTCTGAATGCGAATAGTTAGCACACGCGCACTTCTCGTTTCCTTCCATCCGAAATTTGGCGGCGTGACAAACAGCGGATGAAATCTCGGATTGTCGGTATAATCGGCGCCGCAGTTACTTGAGCGGGCGCGGCATGTCAGAAAACCCATAGTTGGGCAAAATTTGCGGGAGCCAATGACATTTCTGTCAGTAATGCCGACAGTCGGAGCCCATCGCGAATTACAGACCTTATTTGAACCGAGTGCGGCGATGCTACAGCGATAGAAATAGAAGAGCAGCACTTACTCGGGCATCCCGCGCGCGCAACGGGGGAACCGATCTACGTCGTTTATTACAGCGAAAGAAGGTTCGGGCCAGTTGCGCGGCGTTCGTGTGCCTCTTTGGGCGTTATAGTATCGTCAGATGACCTATTCGAGTTGCCCGACCGACATCGTTAATGCGCCAGTGAATGTTGTGTGG
>Ga0207740_1000281_pt1 | contig 9400 bp, 5 predicted proteins | sample LuqExpMetageno29_FD_187787 | JGI IMG/M metagenome (GOLD analysis project Ga0207740, IMG submission 187787) | Tropical forest soil microbial communities from Luquillo Experimental Forest, Puerto Rico - Sample 29 (SPAdes) | ecosystem: Environmental > Terrestrial > Soil > Tropical forest ... | reverse complement strand
AACGTTGGTGTCGATATCACTGATAAGTTTTCTGGGATTGCCGCCCAATACCGGCGCGCGAAAGAGATAAGACACGGCTTGACCAATTTCTCCCCGCACAAAATACAGGTAATTCCCGTCTGGAGAGAAGCGTATGCCGATGTATCTTGAAGGTTCCGGAGTCACCACTTGAGTGATGCTGTTGGTAAGAACATTGTGCAGCCACAAACTCTGCTGACCGTTCTCTTCAACGACGTTGGAAATGAACTTTCCGTCGGGAGAAATGGCAACAAGAACGGTTTTGGCGGTGTCCGCAATTCGGGTGACGGAGATGTTCTGAAAGGGCAGCGACGGGGAACGGGTCAGAAAAGCGTAGACACCATAGCCGGCCCCGGCAGCTAGCAGAATTGCCACAAACAGTGTGAGGACGGCGCCGACCTTGTGCTGACGCGCAGCAGCGGCAATTGCCGAACTACCAGAAGCAGGCGTAACGAGAAAAGCAGGCGTTTGGGAGGATCCCGAACTTGACGTTGCAGTCAGCGGAGACAACGTCTGTATGGGTTTGGAGTCGCGATCGAGCCGTTTCAAGTCGCTGCGCAAATCGGCGGCATGCTGATACCGGAGTTCGCGGTCTTTTTCGAGGCACTTATTGATGATGCGCTCCAATTCCGCCGGGAGCTCGGGGTTCAAGCGGACCGGAGCAGTGGGCGCCCGGTGGAGGATCGAATCGAAAATTGCGGCGGAGGTCTCCCCCCGGAAGGGGATTGTGCCTGTGGCCATCTCGTAGAGGACGGTACCGAAAGAAAAAAGATCCGCGCGCGCATCGACATCTCTTCTGCCGAGGGCCTGTTCTGGAGACATGTAGGCGACGGTGCCAAGAGCCATGCCTGGACCCGTCAGGTGCTCTTCGGAGTTTATGGCCGTAGCCTGTTCCGAGGTACCGTCTTCGAAGGATTGAAGGGTGGGAGTCAGTTTGGCGAGCCCAAAGTCCAGAATCTTCACGTGGCCGCTGTTGGTAACGAAGATATTGGTGGGTTTGATGTCTCGGTGAACGATGCCTTTCTTGTGAGCGGAGTCCAGGGCGTCCGTAACCTCCATGGCGATTTCGAGGAGTCGGTCCAACTCGACGGGCTGCCTCGAAATGACCTGCTTGAGAGTCTTGCCGATGAGATACTCCATGGCGATAAACAGCAGGCCTTGTTCGTCGACAATGTTATAAACAGTGCAAATGTTTGAATGATCGAGCGCGGAAGCGGCTTTCGCTTCGCGTCTGAAGCGCTCCAAGGAGTGAGCATCGTGGGCTAAATGTTCGGGAAGGAACTTCAGTGCGACCGGGCGATCAAGCCGGGTGTCCTCGGCCTTGTAGACAACGCCCATACCTCCAACGCCGATCCGCTCGAGGACTCGATAGTCGCCAATCGTCTGGCCGATGAGAGCATCGCGAACTGGATCCTGCTGGACCAAGAGGAAGAGCCCCTTCTTCCTCCCCCTAAGGTGATGCTAGGAGCTATGCGCACAGAAAGTCAACAGGCTCTTCAATCTGAGCGCGTCCAGGTCGGACTCTCGCGAAGGAGTCTGCAGCGCGCAATCAACATCAAATCGCCACAACAGTGCCTGCGACACAGTGGGTCAATCTGAACGGCGGCTATCGTGCAGAAGGACGACATCCTCGTCAACATGCTGCCGCAAAACGGCCAGCGTCTTGCCATCGGGCGAGAATTGCGCCCGGAGAATTCTGTCGGCAGAAAAACTCGTGAGCTGGTGACCAGCAGAATTATCCAGCGGCTGGGACCAGAGGTTTTCGGCACCGTTCTCGAGGATGGGGTAAATGACGGATTTTCCGTCAGGCGCAAAAACAGGGAAATTAGAAATGCGCGGATCCGGGGTAAACAAGCGGGGCGGAGATTCCTTCTGCGATTCAACATCCGCAAGAACGATCTTTCGTTCGAGTGGCAGCGGCGTGGTCTTTTCCACCACGAATGCCAGGAGGCTTCCGTCGGATGATACGTCTAATCCAGACGCGTCGAGCGCCATCTCCGGGACCGCAGTGCCTTGTAGCTTCTGCGGAGCTCCCCCATTGATGGAAACCCGGAATAAATCGAGGCGACTTTCGTCCAGATAGTAAAGCCACGTACCACTTGTGGGACACGCTGGGGATTGGTCGAGCCTGCCAAAAGTAATCTGTTTCAGATTCGAACCATCGGCATTGATCCGCCAGAGGCTGAGATCGCCTGTGTTATTGTGAGATGCCCATTGAAAAACGAAGTATTTCCCATCGGCACAACGTCGCGGATTGTAAACGGCCGCTGCGGGATCAGCGACGAGATTCGCTTTCTTCTTTTCGTCTAAGGATGCAAGGACGAGACTGCTGGTGAATGCGAACAGGATTTCGTCGTTACCCGCCCACGCAAAATCATATAAATCTCTTTCTTCCAGGGGGAGAGGCGCAGGCGTGGATGAGGACCCGTGAGGTGGCATTAGATACAGCCTGCTGAGGGACTTCCGCTGGACCGAAGCCAGCGTCTTGCCATCTCCGGAAAGAGTCAGCGAGAGGTAGTTGTTTGTGTCCTTGGTGATGGCTCGAACTGTGCCGTTGGGGATGGGAATAAAGCCGATCTGCCTGTTGCGAGCCCCATTGCCTTGGCCCTGGTATAGAACAAAGAACCCGTTATCGTGGGGCGCCCATACAAGTTCGAGGAGATACTCTTTGACCGAAGCAAGAAGCTGCGCCTTGCCGGATGAAGGGTCGATAGACTCGATGGTGCTGATTTCCTCTCCTTGAGGGTAGAAGACAGCGCCAATTCGTTTGCCATCCGGCGACCACGCGACATGAAGAGGTGATTTGTTATGTGGACCGGTTTGAATCACGTTTTCCGCGGTGCCATCGGGGTTGGCAACGACGAGGGAATACTGCCCAACCTGGGGACTGTTCCCGCGCATATAAACAATATGTAGCCCGTCGGGCGAGATTGCCGGTTCGGTGTCAACATCGCGGACAATAATCTGAGGTGTACCGCCTAATACGGGAGTCCGATACAGGTCATGGACAGTGCCCGCAGCATTACGGGCTTTAAGAAAATAAACATAGCTGGCATCGGGAGAGAAGCAAAGTCCCGCATACGAGGCTTCGACAGGCGGAAGCACCTGAGCATCACTATTTGTCTGGATATGCTTCAACCACAAGCTCTGCTGTCCGCCGCGTTCCACCACCCGAAGCAAATACTTGCCATCTGGCGAGAGTGCCGCCAGCACCGATTCCCCGCTATTTGTAAGCTGCAAAATTGAAAAATCCCGAAATGGAAGTTCGTGCCGCCAGAGCAAGAGAGCGCGAACACCGTAAGCCGCTGCCGAAACCAATAAGAGCAGAACAATAGTCACGGTCAAGAATGCCGGTTTGTGCTGCCTTGCTGCCGCTACCAGCATCTCGCTGCTCGACGCCTGTTTTGCGGTGCCACTGGGGTGAATGGCAATGTCGGTCGCGGCCAATGCCCCGGACGATGACTTCTGTCTCGGCTCGGAGTGATCCTCCCGAACCGACTCGTGCGCAGCGGATTTTTTCGAATCGCTGTCTCGCTTCAGCCTCTGCAGATCTGCACGCAACTCGGAGGCATGTTGATACCGAAGATTGCGATCTTTCTCGAGAGCCTTGAGGATAATCTCTTCGAGTTTTGGCGAAAGCTCAGGGTTCAGTCGAATCGGCGGCACCGGCGATCGATTCAGGATCGCCTCAAAGATCAGGCCGGAACTCTCGCCTCGAAACGGCAACGTGCCCGTGGCCATTTCATAGAGAACCACCCCGAAGGAGAAGAGATCGGTGCGCACATCCAATTCTCTGGCGCGAACCTGCTCTGGCGACATATAGGAGATGGTGCCCACGGCGGTCCCCGGGCTAGTAAGAAAGGAATCGCTCGCGAGAGCAGTGACGGTACTACCCGAACCGCCAGCGTCAGCCTGGGTCGTTACTTTGGCGAGGCCGAAATCCAGGATCTTGGCGTGCCCACGGTTGGTGACAAAGATGTTCTGAGGCTTAATGTCGCGGTGGACAATGCCTTTCGAGTGTGCCGCATCCAGCCCGTCGGAAACCTCGACACCTAGCTCAAGAATTCGGTCGAGTTCGAGAGAACGACTGGTAATCAATTGTTTGAGAGTCAGCCCTTCCAAGTACTCCATGACCAAGAAGGGACGTCCTTCGTGAGAACTGATTTCGTGGATGGTGCAGATGCTGGGATGGTTCAGAGCTGAAGCGGCACGAGCTTCGCGGCGAAAGCGTTCCATGGCCGGTAGTTCCATGACCGGATAATCTGGGAGGAACTTGATGGCGACGAAGCGGCCAAGTTCGGTGTCCTCGGCTTTATAGACGACGCCCATGCCACCGCCGCCAAGCTTTTCAAGAATTCGGTAGTGGGAGACCATCCTGCCGAGGGGTTGCCAATCCAGCATTTGTGGGACATCTTAGGTTGGGCGGCTTTGGCAAGTCAATGAAACGAGAAAATACTGTCAAAGCTCTTTAGAAATGTCCCCTTCCTTAGCTCAATAGAAATGTCCCCCTTTCTCGTTTGTACCTCTTCTTCTTTTGGCTGTTTCCCTTAAGAGATTTCTCTCTGGCAAACCCTAGGAACGTTGGCTTGGCCCGGAACGCAGCCCTGCGTAGCCCGCAGGGCGAAGCGTCTAGGGCGAAGTGCAGGGCCAGGCCAACGACGGGCGCGGCGCGGTCGCAGGCAACTTGGAGGCTCGCTTTTGCACTTTCCGGCGAGGCGGTTCATGCCATGGATGACTGGGCGGCGGCGTCCACTTCCGCTTCTTGACCGAAACCGGCACCTGTGGGGTCGCCTTGCGGGCCGCTGTCTCAAGACCCTGCGGCTGCGCTGGCGCAGCAATCTCCCGCCAGCGCAACGCCTGCCCTCCGTACTCGATGGTTATCCTGCCGTACCGTCCCTCGCATACCCACACTTTGCTCCGCGCCGGCACGATGTGCCCGCTCTGCGGTTCCAACTGGAAAAAGTGATTGTCGTATCGCACCACCCAATCGTCACTGACCGTGCGTTCACTCTCCAGCCGAAAGATCTGCTCCAGTTCCGCTGCCCGCGGCGCTCGACGGTGGTAGTCCTCCCGCCGCGCTGCGGCCCGTGCGAAACGCTGGTTGTGTTCCGGCAAATACTCCCGCTTCAGGTACACGTTGGCTGCTTCGTGACTGCAGATCTCCCTCCGTCTTAGTTTTTTCACCAAGCGGTCCTGGTGCGTGCCATGCTGGCGTTCCACCCGCCCCTTGGATTGAGTCATCAACTACACCTCATGCAGACAGTCTGAGTCGACGTTTTCGAATCACTCACCCATTTCACCCGTGGTCCGGCGAGGAGTTTGAGCTCGTCACCTATCTCCATACCTGGGGTGAGCACCGAGTCTATTTCCATCGCGAAGGCGAGCATCTGGTTTCCGTTCCAGCTAGTTGGACTGACATCGTTGCCGTAGACCCTGTCGTTCAACTGGCAGCAGGCCGCGCACTGTTCCGCGCCACGGACCTCGTCGAGTTGGCGCAATTGGTGGAGGGCTTGCGGCGAGGTGTAAAGGAAATTACGTCATGAGTGTAAAGAGAATATTGTCGAGATGGTGTCCTGAGTCGGGCCAAGCTCCTGACGTAATTTGCATTGTAACGACTTGTTTGCGAAGAAGAAAGCCGCAAAAAGGACTTGACAACCATGGCCGCTGTGACGTAATTACATTTACATGTGGTTGGGTTCATGACTCCTCCTCCCGAGCGCCGGCAAAAGCGCGAAACGCTGCGTCGCCACGGCACCCTCAACCCCCGGCCGGAGACCGTCACGCACCCTTTGTTCCAAGACAACGAGTTCTTCGACCCCGACGATCTGCTACAGGTCAAGTACGAGATGCTGCGTCAAGTCCAGATCGAGAAAAACTCCATCAGCGATTCTGCACGCGCCTTCGGGTTCTCCCGTCCGTCGTTCTACCAAGCCCAATCGGTATTTCAACGGGAAGGAATTTTCGGTCTCTTTCCCCACAAACGCGGCCCGCAGAGAGGACACAAACTCACCGACGAAGTGATGGAGTTTATCGCCCAGCAGCGCTCCGAAGATCCTTCACTCACACCAGAACAACTGGCCCAAGCTGTTCAGAGGCGATTTCGACTGCAGGTGCATCCCCGCAGCATCGAACGGCGCTTGCAGCCGGAAAAAAAACGGCGCTAAAGCCCGCCATCACGAACAACTCCGAAGCGCTGCGGTCCGCTTACGAAAATCTCCGTGCACAAGTCCTTGCTAGCCGACGAGCGCCTGGGCTTGTCCTGTTCCTGCGCCAAGGAATGCGCGAATGGCTGGACGTTTGCGGCTCGACGACAGTGGTGGTGGCCACTATCGAGCCGCTGGAGAGAACCGCGAAGGCTCAACTAGTGCCGCCAGAGATGCGATCGGAGATCGTGTTGATCCTGGCAGGCCTATTTCTGCAGAAACGAGGGGAGGCGCGTCGATGATGCACGATGCTCATCAGAAGGTGAAGGCCAGCCACTTGAAGCGGAATGCTTATCTCTACGTCCGGCAATCGACTCTGCGTCAAGTATTCGAAAACACCGAGAGCACGCAGCGGCAATACGCGCTGCGACAGCGTGCTGCGGCCCTCGGTTGGCCGCTGGACCGAATCATCGTCATCGATACGGATCTGGGACAGTCAGGCGCCTCGGCGGCCGATCGGGAAGGATTTCAAAGGTTGGTGACCGATGTCAGTCTGGGTCGAGCGGGAATCGTGCTCGGCTTGGAGGTGTCGCGCCTGGCTCGCAATTCAACCGATTGGCATCGGCTCTTGGAGATCTGCGCGCTGACCGATACGCTGATCCTCGATGAAGATGGTGTTTATGATCCGGCGCACTTCAACGATCGGCTTCTGCTGGGCCTGAAAGGCACGATGAGCGAAGCAGAACTGCACGTGTTGCGAGCTCGTCTGCAGGGCGGCATTCGGAACAAGGCCCAACGTGGAGAGCTGTTCGTGCGCCCGCCAATGGGGTTCGCTTATGACCCCGACGGGAAGTTAGCCTTGGACCCCGACCAGCAGGTACAGAAATCGGTGCGGATGTTGTTTGAGACTTTCCGGCGGACGGGATCAGCGACAGCCACCATAAAATTCTTCGCTGACCAGGGATTGAAGTTCCCACGACGTGTTCATTCCGGGCCAAACAAGGGTGAGGTTGTGTGGGCGCGGCTCGAACATAGCCGGGCATTGCGCATCCTCCACAACCCGAGATATGCAGGCGCCTTTGTTTATGGCAGAACGCATACGCGCAAGACGATAGAAGGCCAGTGCGTTATTCAACATGTGCCGCGAGAAGAATGGGAAGTGCTGATCCGGAAAGCACACGCTGGCTACATCGACTGGGATGAATATGAGCAGAATGAACGACGTCTTCACGATAACTGTCAAGCTTACGGAGCAGACCGCCGTAAGAGTCCTCCACGGGAAGGACCGGCACTCCTACAGGGGCTACTGCTCTGCGGTCGTTGCGGCAAACGCATGACGGTGCGCTATCACAGTCGTCAAGGAAAGTTGTTTCCCGACTATATCTGCCAGCGTGAGGGGATCGAACACGGCGAGCCCATCTGCCAAAGCATTCCCGGTGCAGCAATCGACGAAAAAGTGGGCGACCTTCTCATGGAAGCGGTAACGCCGGTCACGCTCGAGGTCGCCTTGGCGGTTCAACAAGAGCTGCAGTCTCGATTGGAGGAAGCCGACCGGCTGCGCCGACAGCAAGTGGAGCGGGCACGCTACGAAGCTGAGTTGGCGCAGCACCGCTATCTGCGCGTTGATCCGAATAATCGTCTGGTGGCCGACTCGCTGGAGGCGGGTTGGAACGACAAGTTGAGACAGCTCGCCGAGGCCCAAGAATCCTGTGAGCGACAGCGTGCGCAAGATCGAAAGCTCATTGACGATCAGCAACGCACGACGGTCCTTTCGCTCGCAACCAGTTTCCCCGAGTTATGGCGTGACCCAGCCACTCCGGATCGCGAACGGAAGCGCATCGTGCGATTGTTGCTCGAAGACATCACTCTGATCCGTGAAGACTTTCTGCAACTGCACATCCGCTTCAGGGGCGGAGCGAATCGCACCGTTCAGCTCCCGTTGCCGCTGAGATCGTGGCAACAATGGCAAACCAAACAGGAGGTGATTGCTGCCATTGACGGGCTGCTAGATCGCCACACTTATCCGGAGATCGCCGTGCTTCTGAACAAACAAGGCCTACAATCCGGACGAGGTGAGCCATTTACTACGCGGATTGTGGCTGGCATTCAGCGACGGTATCGACTCACGCCGAGGTATGATCGTCTTCGCAAGGCAGGCATGCTCACGCTTGCGGAGATCTCGAACGTGCTCGGGATCAGCCCTACATGCGTCAAGACCTGGAAGCGGCATGGATTGATTCGTGGTCACGCTTACAACGGCAAGAACGATTGCCTCTACGAGCATCCAGGTGACGACCCGCCTCGAAAAGCTCAGGGTGTCAAATTATCGAAAAGAGCTGCTTTCAGCGCGGGTAGTTACGCAACGTGCTCAGGAGGTGCAGTATGAAGCATAAGCTTTGGCTTGCGGGGAATTCGCCGCGATCAGCGCAATCCCCAACTTCGCGCACATCCGCCCAAACTGCGTTACCGGCTGTTCCCCACGCATCCGCTCCCCGGCATTCGCCGGCCGCTTGTACAAGTTCTTCCAATCCACGTACAGCGCCTGCGGCACCCCGTAGCGCTCGATCCACACTCGCAGCGCATCGGCCACCGCCCAGATCGTCTCTTGCTCCCCCAGTTGCGCCCACGTCTGGTTGGTGGCGTCATCGACCATGTCGATCAGGCACCCCTCCGGTCCACGCTCCTCCAGCCAAGCGTGAAAACTCCCGTCCATCTGTACCATCTCCCCAAAATGTTCCTTGCGCTCGCGCCGCCGCCGATGGCGCCGCCTCCTCCGCTCCCGGCTCCATAATCCCTCCGCCAGCATCCACCGTCGCAGCGTCTCGGCGTCCACTTGCAAACCATCCTCGGCCGCCAAATGCTCCGCGGCGAGCGTCGGCCCAAACCGTTCGCCCACCGCACCCCCGTACTTCTCCCGCACCAACTGCAGCACCTTCTGCCGAAACTTTTTCTTGTGACCGTGATTCGAAGGCCGCCCCGCACTGCGGTGCTGCAGACCCGCCGCGCCTTCCTCGCGATAGCGCTTCCACAGTCGCTTCGCTTGCCGATAGCTCACACCCAGCAATCGGTGCGCATCCACCACCCGCAACTGTTTGCTGCGCACCCGCGCCAGCACTTCCACCCTTGCCAACTCCCGCTTGCTCATCTCCGTCCGCCCCAAGCTGACCTCCCGAAGGAGCTCAGCTTAAGGGGACATTTTTATCGAGGACAAAAGGGGACATTATCACTGAGGTTCAACA
>Ga0207740_1000270_pt1 | contig 9516 bp, 7 predicted proteins | sample LuqExpMetageno29_FD_187787 | JGI IMG/M metagenome (GOLD analysis project Ga0207740, IMG submission 187787) | Tropical forest soil microbial communities from Luquillo Experimental Forest, Puerto Rico - Sample 29 (SPAdes) | ecosystem: Environmental > Terrestrial > Soil > Tropical forest ... | reverse complement strand
AGGGAATTTGCTCTATAAGAAAAGTCGCCGATCGAGAACCGATGCCTCATACATCCGATGAGCAGAAAAGGAGTAATATGCTTGCACAAGGCACGACGGCTGGTGCGGTTGGGGGTGAATGATGCGGAAAACCACCCGGTTAGCGAGTCTGGCAAGTGTGATCGTCTGTCTTTTGCCGTTGGCGACGGCGCAACAGAGTGGTTCAAATGCAGGTAAGGGTGGCGTGCTCAGGCTGCCGAGTCGGACCACCACGAATTCTCCGGCGAACCCACAGCAAACTGTCTTTTACACGGGTAAAGTGCTGCTCGATACCGGCATCGCACCTTCCACTCCGGTGCCAATCCTGCGCATGTGCAATGGTTCGAGTCGGCGTGAAACCTACTCTGCCAACGATGGTTCGTTTTCCTTCATGGTTGGCGACAGGTTCCGTGATGCAACACCCGATGCATCCGACGATACGCGCACTTTTGGCGCAGACAGCCAGTTTTCCCGCAGCACCATGGTTTCCACCAACCCGAACAATCCCCTTGCGACTGTGGCAGATTGCGAACTGCGCGCCGACCTACCGGGTTACACATCTACGTCGATACGCCTGGATCCATCCATGAACAACTCTTCGGTGGGCATCATTATGCTTCACAGTCGCGCGAAAAAGGCCGACGGCATGGTGACCGTAGCCAGCTTGGAGGTGCCCGCGAAGGCTCGTAGAGAGTTCGAGAAGGGCAGTGAACAACTGGAAAAAGGCAACCTTGTCGATGCGGAAAAGTCACTAAGGAAGGCCATTGATCAGTACCCGAAGTTCGCCGAGGCCTGGACACGTCTGGGAGATCTGGAGCAGCGGCGAAAGAACACGGACGCTGCTATGCAAGACTACCAAGAGGCCATCAACTCTGACCCCAACTTACCGCTTCCCTATTTGCGAATGGCCCTTCTCGAGGCCCAGGCCAGCCACTGGGAGCAGACCCGCAAACTCGCTGAGAAACTGATTTCTCTCGATTCGGTGGATTTCCCCCTTGCCTACTATTACGAAGCGGTAGCCGAGTTTAACCTCAACCATTTGGCCAAGGCTGAAAGCAGTGCTCAACGTGCTGAGAGCGTGGATAAGCAACACGCAGAGCCCCGTATTGAACTGCTGCTGGCCAGTATTTACGTGGCCAAGGAATCGTATTCTGCTGCCGCCGACCATTATCGGGCATACCTGAAACTGACGCCCGACGGTCCTTTGACCGCCCGGGTCAAGACAGACCTCGCCAAGATCGAAGAGTTGGCAAAATCTCAATCCCCTCCGCCGCCGGCGAGTAAGTAGTCGATTGCAGGCTGTCGGCGACGGCAGCCACCACAGCGTAACTCTTCTTGTCCCTGGCAGATCCTTCGTGGCGACGCGACCCATGCTGCGGGTAGTATGGTGTTTCATTCTGCGCTGAATGTTCCTGTCACGAAGTCATGGAAAAGACCAAGCCTTTTGAAAACGTCGCCCCATCCTTACAACTCGTCGTACAACAGTTTCAGCAGCGGTATGACGGCCCCTGTCGAGTGTTTCGTGCTCCGGGCCGGGTGAATCTCATTGGCGAGCACACCGACTACAATGACGGATTCGTCATGCCCGCCGCCCTCGACTCTTACACCTATGTGGCTGCGGGTGTTCGACTCGACCACAAGATCAGCGTCCACTCGGTCGATTTTGAGGAGACGGTTGACGTCGATCTGGAATCTGTAGCGCCTGGACCAACCGGCCACTGGAGTGACTATCCACGCGGCGTGGCGGCACTGCTCTTCGCGCGTCGCGCCATCAGCGCCGGGGCGAACCTCGTGATCAAGGGCGAAGTTCCTATTGGGGCCGGACTGAGTTCTTCTGCGGCAATTGAGGTCGCCACGGCAGTTTCGTTGCTGGCAATCGCCGGGACGGACCTGGGCCGCCGTGAGATCGCTTCAATATGTCAACGTGCGGAGCACGAGTTCGCCGGCACGAAGTGCGGCATCATGGACCAGTTCGTCTCCGCTTTTGGCCAAGCGAATCACGCGTTGTTTCTTGATTGCCGCAGTCTGGGCTTCGATACTCTGCCATTACCGAGCGGCGTCCGAATCGTGATTTGTAACAGCATGGTGAAGCACGAACTGGCAGGAGGCGAGTACAACCTGCGGCGGGCGGACTGTGAGGCGGGCGTGCGACTTTTGCAGCGGCACCTCCCCGATATCCGCGCGCTTCGCGACGTGAACGAGGCCCAACTCCAGCGATTTTCCGCCGAAATTCCAGAGCGCATTTACCGGCGCTGTCGCCACGTGATTAGCGAAAACGCTCGGACGCTCGAGGCCGCAGCCGCTCTCCGGAGCGGCGATCTCAGCCGATTTGGAGAGCTGATGTTTGCCTCGCATGATGGCCTTCGCGACGATTATGAGGTGAGTTGCCCTGAGCTTGATTTGCTGGTCGAATTGGCCCGCGGGGGCGAGGGCGTATTCGGTGCTCGCATGACCGGCGGGGGATTCGGCGGTTGCACGGTGAATCTGGTGAAGGCAGAAGCTGTAGGCCAGTTTCAGACGCGCCTGTCGCAGGGATACCAAACGGCGACCGGCATTCAGCCGGCAATTTATGTGTGCGCCGCCTCGGATGGCGCCGGGGAAGTGGATGTGCACCCCGCATGACCGACCTCACGCCGATTCGCGACATTCCGCACCGCCGGTGGAATCCCCTCACAGGTGACTGGGTGCTGGTTTCTCCGCATCGAAGTCAGCGACCCTGGCAGGGGCAAACCGAGCGCCAGCCGGAAGAACGCGGCCTGCGCTACGATCCGCATTGTTACCTGTGTCCGGGAAACGAACGTGCCGGCGGAGCTCAGAATCCGCAGTACGACTCCACGTTTGTTTTCGACAACGACTTCGCCGCTATCAAGCCGGACGTACCACCGATACACTTAGCCGACGGCGACAAGGGCTTACTGCGTGCCGATGTGGAGCCGGGCGTATGTCGCGTCGTGTGCTTCTCGCCCCGCCACGATCTGACGCTCGCCGATATGGACCAGCATGCCATCCGGTCGGTAGTGGATACGTGGGCCGCGCAATACCGCGATCTGGGCGCTATTCCCGGCATTAATCACGTGCAGATCTTTGAGAATCGCGGCGAAATGATGGGCTGCAGCAACCCCCATCCTCACGGACAGATCTGGGCTAATCACACCATCCCCAACGAGCCGCGCAAGGAACAAGCCGCTCTTGCCGAATACCTTAAGCGCAAGCAGGCCTGCCTGCTCTGCGACTACGTTGAACTGGAGCGCTCGTTGGGCGAGCGCCTCGTTTGTGAAAACGAGCACTTTGTTGCGTTGGTTCCTTTTTGGGCGGTGTGGCCGTTCGAATTGCTCCTCTGCAGCAAGGGACATGTGGCCGACCTGAGCGCGCTCGGTGAGGCGGGGCGCGACGGACTCGCCGACATGCTGAAGCGAATCACTACCCGGTATGACAATCTCTTCGAGACTTCATTTCCTTACACCATGGGGTTCCACCAGCAACCCACGGACGGAGAGCCGCATCCTGAGTGGCACCTGCACGCACATTACTTTCCTCCGCTGCTGCGCTCGGCTACGGTTCGAAAGTTTATGGTGGGATACGAATTGCTCGACGCACCTCAGCGCGACATCACTCCCGAGGCGGCCGCGGAACGGCTGCGTTCTCTACCCGAACAGCACTACCGCAATGGCAAAGCCAAAGCCGGCGATTAGAGCAGTTCTGGAATCGCCGTATCCGTGAACATTGGGTAGAACCCGCGCGTCATGTGTTGTAGTGATATATAACGCTACACAGAATATTTTTGTTTCAGCGCTTCTTTAGAATCAATGGTTTAGGGGAAAATTGTTCGCAACCAATTGATTCTTAATATAGTTATACGTATCCAATTCTGCCCGTGGGACTTAGCTGGCTGATTTTGGGTTCCCACCGTCTGATGTCTGTCCCAAATTAGGAGTTTTCAAAGAGCAATTCTGTTCGCGCCAGGGCGCGGAGCCGGCGGGGCACAAGTGCGTGTCCTCACTGAGTTGGTTGTAGAGGGAACGGGGAGTGGATGGCAAGAAAAATCAGGGGACGGAAAAAACTAAAGTAACCAGGGGTGTTGAAAAACGCCACGCCGCGGCTTGGGCATATTTCCCACTTGCCCCGGCTGACGAGGCTGTTACATAAGCGTGCCCCCCCTCGGGACTCGCATCGAACTTCCCACTCTACCGGGCACTCCGCTACTAGTCGCTTGAAGAATCGTGTGCCGCCCTAGCGAAGGATAGACCGCCTCGCGACGGTCTGTCAAAGATGGAAAGGGTCGGCCACTTTCCACTACGCTGCCTTTTTCTTTTGAACCGCGGTCGCGGCTTTTCGGATCACATCTAGCACGAAGTCCGGCTGGGACAACATTGGTACGTGGCTGCTATCGGTCTCGAAGGTTGTTGCTCCCATACGCCTCGCGACGAAACGCTCCAACTCGGGCTGGATAGTACGGTCCTTAGTGGCCACGATGTACCAACTGGGCTTCGATCTCCAAGCAGTACCTTCCACCTTTTGGTTGAACAAATCTGCTACAGGCGCGCCCTGAGTGGCCCAGATCAGCTTCTGCTCTTCCTCGGGGAGATCACCCGCAAAGGACGGGACGCCGTCACCTTTCAGCCAAACGCGTCCGTCTGCAACCTCGATATGGGAAAATATATCGGTTGCCGGAAACTTCTCTTGCAGACTTTGTGAAGTTTCGTCGGCATCCGGGGCAAACGCTGCGATGTAGACAAGCGCTGCAACTCGTGGGTCAGCTCCGGCCGCGGTGATGACCGAACCACCGTAGGAATGACCGACCAGGATCGCGGGGCTGCTGACACGTCCCAGAGTTCTCTTCACGCAGTCGACGTCGCCGGCATGTGAATCAAGTCCGTGCTGGGAAGCGATTACTGCAAATCCTTCGTTCTGGAGAGTGGGGATCAGTTTGCTGAAGCATGAGCCGTCGGCCCATAGACCGTGAACAAAAACAATACTGGGTTTGCCTTCCAAGGACATAGAAACCTCCTAAATTTAGTTGAGACGAACCGGCGTCGTTTCGGCAGTCCATAGGATGTTCCCGATTCACATTGGTTAACAAATACTTTGTGATATGTCTTGAAAGCATGGGTGGCTTGCATTGGAACTTCGTCATTTGCGTTACCTCATTGCCGTCGCGGAGGAGGGCAGCCTCACGAGTGCCGCCGAGCGGCGACTGCACACCGCGCAACCATCGCTAAGTCATGACGAAGTACTCACCTGAACTGGCCATCCTACATCGCGGGCCGGTAGCCTCTGACGTTGCTGCCTGGCGGCTTCCAGCTTGCGGTCAGCGATTCATTCTTCGCGTGCAACAATTTCTGGCGTTTTGAAGAGAAATCCAGCACCATAGGTACTCCCCAGATCTGAAATCGCCACCATGGATATGGTTCGCATCTTTGGTTTCCCTTCCGCGCTGCTGATTGTCGCGGTCATAGCTAACCGCCTGGCGCGCTGGACGCGTGTCCCCGACATTATCGTTCTGCTGCTACTCGGCGTTGGATTAGGTCCTGTGTTTCATTTAGCCGACCCGTCACACCTGCAGGAGATGACACGCATTCTCGGCATGCTGGCCTTGATCCTCATTCTGTTTGAGGGCGGGCTCGAGCTTCGGCTAAAAGAAGCGCTTCGATATTCGCCGGGCGGATTACTATTGGCGCTGGTCAGTTACGGGTTGACCGTTGGGCTGGTCGCGGTCGTCGCCAGATTCTCGTTGCATTTGTCGTGGATGGACGGCGCCCTGCTCGGTGCTGTGCTGGGCTCCACCAGCGCAGCGGTGGTGTTGCCGGCCATCCAGCAGATGGACGCACCAGAGCCGATCAAAATCACACTCACGCTGGAATCGTCGTTGGGCGAAATCATCGCAGTGCTCACCGTGGGCACGCTGATTAGCCTCAATAGCGACGCGCCTTTGTTCGAAGGACTCGTCACCGGGTTTGGCCATCACGTGCTGATTGACGTCGGTCTGGGCATCGCCGCTGGAGTGGCCTGGTCTCGCATTTGGCCAATGGTCGCGGACCAGCACTTCAGCAACGCGCTCAATCTGGGGACCATTCTGGGAATTTTCGCAATTGGACGCTACGCCGGAGGCAGCGGTCTGTTGGCCGAGTTGGTGTTCGGCTTGACGCTTGCAAATATGCCGTACACGTTGGAGGCCGCTCGGCAAGGCAAACGCATGGTAGCGTTTCACTCCGAAATCACTTTCCTGGTACGTTCCTTTTTCTTCGTGTTACTGGGCATGATGGCGCGTTTGGTGGGGCGTGCCTTCGTTCTACCTATCTGCGGCATCCTCGCGGCGATTGTGTTGGCGCGTTGGCTCGCGGTGCGAGCCACCAGTTGGTCAGTGCGTGATGCTACCAAGGCCGACAATAAGCTGCTCATGCTAATGTTTCCGCGTGGGTTGATCACCGCAGTTCTCGCCCTTCAGGTGCTTGACGCCCGAGGACAACAGTTCTTTTATCTGCCGGCGATGGCCTTTACCGTGGTGTTGTTTACCAACGTATTTGTGGTGGTGGCGGCTGTCCAGACTAAGAAAGCTCCCGCCGACGACTCCCTGCCCAAGATGGACGCGACCGCAATCGCAGCTGCCGCGGCCGAACCGGAAGGTACGGTGTAGTCATTCGACGGAATTGTAGGACGACTGGATTTGTCTAGACCATCTCCGTACCCCACAAATCATGCAGATGCAGGATGCCTAGCAAGTTGCCCGAGTCATCCACGACAGGCAGGGAAGTGATCTTGTTTTGCTCCATGATGTCGAGCGCGGCGATGGCGAAGGCATCTGGCCCGATGGATTTCGGATTGCGAGTCATGCACTGCCCGGCGGTGAGATCAAAGACTTCTTTCCCATGGTGTTCCAGCAGTCGCCGCAAGTCGCCGTCGCTAACCAGTCCAACAAGCCGTCCGCCTTCCACGACGGTCGTCATCCCCAGACCCTTGCGCGACATCTCGTAAATCACCTGACTGATGGGTGTCGACGGCAACACGCGTGGCAGCGCCTCTCCGCAGTGCATGAGTGCTGACACTCGGCTGAGCCGCTTGCCGAGCTTGCCGCCGGGATGCAGGCTGGCAAAGTCCTCCTCCTTGAATCCTCTCTTTTCCGAGAGTGCCACTGCCAGCGCGTCGCCCAATGCCAGCATGGTTGTGGTGGACGCCGTAGGCGCCAGTCCGAAGGAACAAGCTTCGCTGGCGACAGAACAGTCCAGCGCCACGTCCGCCGCCTGTGCCAGCGTTGAGCGTCGCCGACCGTTGACTGAGGCAGTGTAGAGGTCGTCACAAGTGAGGCTAATCAGGCGAATCCCCAGCCGCTTTACTGTCGCGAGCAACTGCAGAATCTCCGACGTTTCGCCACTGGCGGATAGAGCGACGACTGCATCACCGCGCACGATCATTCCTAAATCTCCGTGCATGGCTTCCGCTGGGTGGAGGTATAACGCCGGTGTGCCCGTCGAACTGAGTGTCGCCGCCACCTTGCGGGCGATCAATCCGCTTTTACCCATGCCGGTTACAACCACGCGGCCCGAACAGCCGAAAAGCAGATCAATGGCGCGCTGAAAGTCCGCCGCCATGGGACCCGCGATCCGGTCAGCCAGGGCGCGGAGGGCCTCAGCTTCGATGCGGACGACATTCTCGGGCGTGTTTTTCATGTCTGCAATTCGCGGTGTTATAGGCTGGGCGGTGGAGATGCCTGCTTGGATACGGGCGGCTTGCCTTCAGTGCCTCCCTTCGGCGTGAACGCCACCACCTCCACTTCGTTTGGGCCGCCCACCAGCGGATACGGCTGGCCGTTAAAGGTCAAGTCGATGGCGCCTGCGTTGCCTGTCCAGAAAACAATCTGTTCATTGGCGCGGATCGTCTTCACGTCAGGAGGTCTGATAATCCCACGTACGACGTACTTGCCGTCCGATTTAATCGACACCCAGGCGCTGTCTTTCGCCCGCACCGTGATTTCAAAGTACTGTCCACTGACTGCGGTGGAGTACATGGAGGGCGACCCGGTAGCTCCCTGCGGGTTAGGTTTCGCTGGGGTGAGATCGGCTGGCGTTGCGTCCGGCTTCGACGGAGAATTCAGGTCCGCGGGGGACTTCGTTTCCTGGCCAGTTGCCGCGATGCTCGTGCTGGATGGGCTGCTTGCGGCAGCTTGCCCACTGAGTTGCGTCTCTGGTTGCGCGTTTGTCGTCGCCGGCGGACCAGTCGTTCCGTTGGAGGGCGTCAGAGTTGCAGGAGGCGAAACGGCTGCGGCGCGTGCGACATCTTGTTTTGCCCGCCGTTCGATCATGCGCTCTTGATAGAGGTGCCATCCTCCGGCTCCGGCTGCGATCACAACCAGCAAGATGAGAACTGGAATGATAGGGAATCCTGCCATCCGCGAATTGCCCGCATCTCCCTCCGAGCGGTCGATGCGCGAGGCGTTCTGTTCAGCGATTAAACGGGGATCAGGCGCCGATTCGCCGGCCGCCTGCAGATAATCGGCGACCAACTCATCTTCACTTAGCCCCAGATACTTGGCATAAGCGCGCACAAAGCCTTTGTTGAAGATGCCGCCGGGGAGTAAGTCAAAGTGCTCCTCTTCCAGAGCTCGCAACAGCCGGGTACCGATCTTCGTCGCTTCGGCAATGTCGTCGAGCGACACGCCGCGCATTTCCCTTTCCCGCCGTAGCCGCTCGCCAAACGATCCCATAGTCAACTTCCCCTCGACTGTCAGCCGGCTTGCGCGGCGCGCCACTGCTCTTGACGCATCCGGCAGAGCGCACCAAACATCCCGTGGCGCAGCGTTCGGACTACCCCCGCCCGTCGCTGCCTCTTCCTCATGTCCCAAAAAGGGCCTAAACCCGCCTTTGGAGACAATCGTACTATAGGATAAGCCACTATTTTCCTGTAACATAGACATCGTTTCAGGGAGCCTCAATCGGCGCGGGAGCTGGGTTTTCGTGTTTCGGCCTGCCTACCGAACCATGAGCCAAATGTAACGACAATAGGACAGGTCACCAGACATTGGCGGCACCGATAGACAATGATCGCCAGTTGTACGAGTTGAAGATCTTTCATGACGTCGCTAAGGCGCTGACTTCGACGCTCGATCTCGACACCATCCTGCAGACCATCATGGAAAAGATGGCGGCCTACTTTGAGCCCGCTACCTGGTCGTTCCTCATGATCGACGATGCCAGCCACGAGCCCTACTATGCGGCCTCGGTTGGCAAGGCTGCCGAGGGATTGGCATCGCTTCGCCTCACTGACGGTTCCGCACTCGCCGATTGGGTCATAAAACGAGGCGAAGCCCTCGTCATCGAAAACGTCAACGCCGACCCTTCCATCGATCCCGACAGCCGCGCCGACTGGTTTGAGGGCAGTTGTTCTGTCGTCTGCGTGCCCGTGATGACAGGCGGAAAAGTGCTGGGCGTGATTGGGTTGGTCAACATCGACATGGCCGTCTATACCAGCAGCCAGATGTTGCTCCAGACGCTTGCTGACTACGCC
>Ga0207740_1000268_pt1 | contig 9559 bp, 7 predicted proteins | sample LuqExpMetageno29_FD_187787 | JGI IMG/M metagenome (GOLD analysis project Ga0207740, IMG submission 187787) | Tropical forest soil microbial communities from Luquillo Experimental Forest, Puerto Rico - Sample 29 (SPAdes) | ecosystem: Environmental > Terrestrial > Soil > Tropical forest ... | reverse complement strand
CAGGCCTTCGAAGGAATGCATGCGCTCCGTGCGGCCGCGCAATTCGCCCGGCGTCTGCGGTCCGCGCAGCAGAAGCACGCACAGCACCGCGGTCTCACCGCGCGACAGGTTCAGCACATTCTGCATGCGGTGTTCGTACTTGGTGACGCGGCTGTCGGCACCGCCCGCCGGCCCGGCGAGTCGCAGCTCCTGCAATCCGCTGAGTGCATCGCGCACCGCAGCCTCGTCCAGCGCCATCACCGGATCGCGATTGTTCTTCTGATTGCAGGCATTCACCAGCGAGTTCAGCGACAGCGGATAGTAATCCGGCGTCGTGATGTCTTTTTCGATCAGCGCGCCCAATACGCGCGCCTCGACGTCATTCAGCACGATATCCATTGAGTTAAGGTCACTCCTTACCAGATGTGCGGCAGCACGATCAGGCGATAAATCGGAATGCACAGAAGCAGAAACGCCACGATCGCAAGGCCCATTCGCACGGCGGGCGTCTTGAAGCGCTGGCTGATGGCGACCAGCAAAAGCACGGTCGCCAGCACCACCGTGGCGCGCACGTACTTATCGGAAACGCCTCGCGCCGCGGCGCCCTGCTCAAAGGCTTCGGTCGCTTCTTTTTCGCGCTGGATGGTCGCTTGTGCATTGGCATTGCGATATTCGGGCATCATCATCGGACCAGGCGGAGCCTCCGCGTTGTTAATGGGATCGGTCTTCACCCATGCCTCAAACGCCGGACGGAACTCGGGGCGCATCCGCCGCGCAAACATTTGCGCTACTTTCTGATTGCCAGCGGCCTCGGCCTTGATCCACTCCGCTACCGCCGACGCATCATACGTCTGTTCCTGTCCTGAGCGCGTCTGCAAGCCTTGCGCCTCAACCCGCAGCTTGGTGGATTTCGCGTACAGCTCATCCTGCAGGCCGTCCCAGCGCGAAGACTGATATCCGCTCCACGCAGTCGCGATGGCCACCAATGCGAGCACGATCGCTTCAGCAATCTCCAGCAGTTCAATCCACCGTGACTTCGGGTGCTGCCCGTTCTCCTCGCTCTCATTCAGCTTGTGAGCAATTTCGATGTTCGCTCCACCGCGTTCGCCCATCCGCGCCTCCCGATAACAAATCTTGCCGGCGAGTTCTCACGATAACTGCCTTGACTGGCCTTGTCCACCAACAGAACAGCCAGCTGGCTTCATAACCGCTATAGAATCGAACATTCATGGCCGATTCCACGCCAATTCCGCGCTTCGAATTGCTTTTCGACCACGCCGAACCGAGCCCGTTCGAGGACGAAGCACTCGCGGGCTATGGCAACCTGGGATTCCCTCCGCCGCAGCCGGAGCGCCCCTGGATCTACAGCAACTTCGTGCAATCGCTCGATGGCATCGTCAGCCTGCTGGGGAAACACGCATCGGGCGGCGAGATTGCCCAGTCTCGCGCCGACCGCTGGCTGATGGACCTGCTCCGCGCATACGCCGACGGACTTCTGATGGGGATGAACACCCTCCGCGAAGAACAGCGCGCGCGCGGACCGCAAAGCCGCGGCATCGTCTTTCGGATTGCGGATCCGGATCTGCTGCGCCTGCGGGAGAATCTCGGCAAGGGACGACAGCGCAACATCTTCGTCACCCGTGGCCTGGATTTGCAGCTTTCGGACTGGAAGGTTTTTGATGGCGGCGTGGTGGATGCCGTAATCGTCACCTCGCCGGCCGGCGCCGAACGCCTAGGCACGCAGAAGACCCATCCGCAGGTGACGGTGATCGCCGCCGGCGAAGGCGACAATTTAGACCTGGCCGCTGCCATCCGCGAGTTGCGCCAGCGGCTCGGCATTTTGCATCTGCTATGCGAAGGCGGCCCCACGCTCTACGGCGCGCTGGCGCGCGCCGATCTGGTGGACGAAAAGTTCATCACCGTTTCGCCAGTCGAGGTGGGACAAACTGTTCCACCAGAACAGGAGCGGCTGCCGCGCGAGGAGGGCGTGAATCCGCTGGTTCGTCCGAATGTTTTCGGCGGCCCGGGCTTCACCCGCGAAACCATGACGCATTGGACGTGGCTCAGTTGCCGTAAATGCGGCGACCACCAGTTCCATCGCTATCGGCGCCGGAGGTAGTCCGTCTGGGCTGGCTTGCCTGCAGCTAAGAATGTTCACGGTTGCTGGTTCATTGCGAATTCCGATATCCTAGCGACATTTTTCTTCTGACTTTGAAGGATGAAGTGGACGCTTTCTGCCGGTCGGCGACGGTTCGCAACGCCCCTGTGCAGACCAGGAATCGGAATGAAGGTGAAGCGTAGGCGATGGTTACTTATCTTCGCGGTCTGCCTTGTCGTCTTGCTGATCGGCGTTTGGTGGGCACTGCAGGCCGGGGAGCGGAGCTTGAATCCTATCGGTAAGACTGATTTCGTGACATCGCGCGATGGCACTCGAATCGCTTTCACCAAGCTGGGCTCAGGTCCGCCACTGATCCTGGTGGACGGCGCTTTCTGCTACCGGGGAAACGGCCCGGCACCGGAGTTGGCGCCGGTGCTGGCCAAAGACTTTACGGTCTATGCCTATGATCGCCGCGGCCGCGGGGAAAGCGGAAACAGCGGTGAATACGCGGTCGAGCGCGAAATCGAAGACCTGCAGGCCGTTGCCGCAGTGGCCGGTGACGCTCCTTTTGTGGTTGGAATCTCTTCGGGAGCGGCCCTGGCGTTGCAAGCAGCGGCCGTTGGAGTCCGAATGCGGAAGCTCGCGCTCTACGAGCCACCATACCTTGACTCTAACGACCGCCAGGAGCATTTGGAAACTGTCAAAGCACAATTGAACAATTTGATTCAGGCCAATGACCGGTATGGAGCCGTCAAGTATTTCATGACCGATGTGTTCGGCGCTCCCAAGGCGTTTGTCCTGGTGATGCCGCTCGTTATGAGGGGTTCGTGGCAGCGCAACGAGCTGGTCGCGCATACCCTGCCTTACGATCTGACGATTCTTGAGGACGACTCGGTGCTAACCAGCCGGAGCGCGCAGATCATCTTGCCCGTTCTCGTGGTGGGAGGAGACAAAAGCCCCCAGCCATTGCGAGATGCGGTCGCCCGGGTGGCAAAGGCGCTTCCGCATGCCACGTCGCGCTTTTTGCCGGGTCAGACGCATATGCTCTCGGCCGCAGCCTTCGCTCCCGTGGTCAGGAGTTCTTCCTGCAATAGAGCTCGTGCGCAGAATGCGTTGCAGTCGAACTGGCTAACTGCCACTTGCTAATTGCCAATCACCATTAGCGAACCAACTCATCCACCACGGCCTCGACGTGAATCACGGTGGTGTTGAGGAACTCGATGCCCTCGCCCGCAGCCTCGCGCAGCAGCAGTGGAAGCTCCGTCCCAGCTAAGACGAGAGCTTCGATCCCATCTTCGGCTTGCAGGCGATGCGCGATGCGCATGATCTGCTCCCGGCTCTGCGGCAGGAACTGGTTCTTCAACAACTCGCCGATGTACTTCTGGTGGATGAAGTCGCGCTCTGCCTCGGTGGGAGTCAGGAGCGTAATCCCCGCCCGCTGGAATTCCTCGGGGTAAAAGCTGGCTCGCATGGTGAATCCGGTGCCGAACAGGCCGACCTTCGTCAGCCCCAGCGCCTTGGCGCGCGCAGCCGTCGCCTTCACGATGCTCAGCAGTGGAATCATAGACCGCTGCTGCAAGTCTTCGAACACGATGTGTGGCGTATTCGCAGCGATGAAGCCAAAGTCCGCGCCTGCGTTCTCGAGCGACTCCACACCCGTAGCTAGGTAATCGGCCAGGTCACGCAACCGCCCGGCATCGAGCATCGCTATGCCCTTGTCCACATCGAGGCTGTTGATCAGGATGTGCGGAATGCCGCCATCGGGCTTGCGTTCGCGATAGCGCGCGAGGATCGACCGGTAGTAATCGATGGTGGACTCAGGCCCGAGCCCGCCGATCATGCCCGCGGTGCGCATGGGGTTCGCCGACCTCACTACATTCCCTTCTCCAGCCCTTCCGCCGCTCGGTTCAGCGCGTCGGTTAGCACCTTCAATTGCTGCTCCGTGAGCGCCGCATCATTCGCGTCAATCGCTTCATTCACGCCCGGAATCACCACCGCCGCGTAGCCCGTGTACTTTCCCGGAGCGTAGATCGCGTGCTTGTACCACTGCCGGTCGGGCAAGCCATCGATGAGGAAGGCCCGCTCGGTGCCGAGCAGCGCTTGGTTCATACGTTTCGTGTCGCCCTTCATGCCGCCTTGCGCCTGCAGCATCTGCGCGCCGGCTTTCTCCAACCGCGCCGCCGCGGCCTGTGCGTCGGCAAACGACGGCGACTTCGCTCCAAACGCTTCTTTCGACTTGTTTTCGGCCGCCTTCACGTACTCGACGATCTCCTTGCCGTACTCTTCGTAGTCGAACGGCAGCAGGTCTTGCGAGGCCATGCGGATCAGTTCCAGCCCATACACTCGCGCCATCTGCTGCTCGTACTCAAACGTCGGATCACCAAACTTCTCGAACCATGCGAAGTTGTCGAACACCGAGTGATAAACGCCATACGGCCCGCCCGACCCGATATCGGTCGAGGGTACGCCGAGGTGTTGCAAAAACGGAGTGAAGTCCGACCCGCTGCCCAGGTCTCCGACGTTTACGTCTTTCTTCACCACGGCATTCGGCTTGCGCGAATCGCCGCCGAGCGCGTTAGTCACTCCGCGTTCCTTCTCGCGCTTCTCGCTCGCGGCCTTCCACTGCTCGTACACGCTGCCGCCCCTGGGGCTGGGCACCGCCTGCGACACCTCGCGCAGATATTGCTTCAGGCTCGGCACCGCCGACGCTCCGAAATTCGGCCCCGCCACGGCCACGTCCATGTTGAAGTACACGACAGCGCTGCGCAGTTCGTCGGCATGCTGCTCGGCGAACTCCGTCGAACCCATCAGACCTTCTTCCTCTGCGTCCCAGCTGGCGAACACAATGGTGCGCTTCGGTTTCCATCCGGTCTTCAGCAGCGCGCCCACGCCGTGTACTGCTTCGAGTTGCGCCGCCGTCCCGCTGTTCGGGTCCACCGCGCCATACACCCACGCATCGCGATGGTTGCCGGTAATCACCCACTGTTCCGGCGACTCGCTGCCCTTAACCATGCCGATGACGTCGTAGATCGTCGTCCACTGGTAGTTCTGCTTAAGCAGCATGTGGACCTTCACTGGCCCGGGCCCGACGTGATACGTAAACGGCAGCGCGCCCTGCCAGTCGCGCGGAGATTCCGGGCCCCCCAGGTTGCCAAGAATGGGCGCAGCGTCGTGGTACGACAGCGGCGTTGTCGGAATCCGCGGCATATCCGTTGCCAACTCGGGAGGCGTGCGCTTGCTGTCCGGCAAATCCGGCACTGAGGCGATTCCCGGCGTCGTGGGGTCTCCCGGATAGCGGAACAGATACTGTATTGAGCCCCGCTGCACGCCGGTGTCGGGCCGGTACGGACCCTTGGGATACTTGTCGCCCTTGAAGTATCCGTCGTCCCATGGATCGGAGTAGATGATCACGCCGACGCAACCGTACTCCGACGCCACAAACGGCTTCACCCCGCGGAAGTTCATGCCGTAGCGCACCACGGCGATCTTGCCCCGCAGGTCAACGCCCATCTCCTTGAGCTTCTTGAAGTCCTCAGGACGCCCGTAGTTCGCGTAGACCACCTCCGCGGTCACCTCACCCGAAGGTGAAGACCCGTTGTACGCCATCACCACCCGCGGATCGTTCTGGTAAGGATCGTCACCGTCTACGTGCTCGCGCGACGGCCCGTGCATCACCACGCCTTCCGGCGCGACTACGTCCACCTTGATCTCCGCCGGCAGGTTCATCCACACTTTGTACTCCTGGATGTAGGCGTCCAGTCCGGCTTCTTTGTACTTCTGCAGCACGTACTCGGCGGTCTTCTTGTCTTCAGGAGACCCGGCGATGTGCGGCGCAGCCGTCAGAGTGCGCAAGTGCTCTTTCGCCAACTTCGCACTCGGCACGGCGAGAAAGGTCTTCTCGGCCTGCAACTCGGCCGATGCATCGCGGTACCCGCTGATACTGGTTGGCGGACTGAATGCAGATTTCTCGGTAGGCTGTTGGCCGTAAGCGATGGGTGACAGGTTCAGGGTAACGGCCAAAAGGGCGGTAACAACTGGCTTCAATGAGAGACTCTCCTTGGAATGCGACTGTTACTAGATTACAAGAAGAGCCTCTTTGTACTCCGTCGAAGCAGATAGGCGGCAGTTGACATACGGGAGATATCCGCTACGGTTGGCTCGCCGCCGGGCGATCCGCAGCCTTGGCTGCAGCAGGCAACATCACGGAATTGCCCGAGCTCGAGTTCAGCGGCTCCAGCAGCAACATTCGGCGGCTACTGCTGTGTGCGTCGTGGCAGTCTATGCATAACGTTTGGACGGCTTTCGGATGCTCGCGCAGCATCATGTTTTTCTCGTGACAGGAGAAGCAAATCTCTTCCTTCGGCTGCGACAATTGCATCGTGGTCATGTCACCTTGCGTTTCCGCCTGATGGCAGATCGTGCACGCGATCTCCATCGCCGAATGTACCGACTTGCCCTTGGTCTTGTCGCCGTGGCAGGTGGAACAGTTGTCTTCCTTGTGGAGTATGCCGGGATGTTCGATAGTGCGGGGTTGCGCCATCATCGGCATGAGCAAGAGTACGAGGCAAGCGACTGCAGCGGCAGCCGCGAGTCTCAATCGGCGCGCTAGAATGTCACTGCTCGTGCAGAACAACCAAATGTCGCGCAACCGTTCCATAAGCTTTGCGCGATTCTATCCAGCCGTTACAGCCCATGCACTACTAGGAAACCACTACGGACAGCCGTTTGCGCAAGGGTGCTCCGTTGGTGGACCATGTTTCCCCAGCATTCGCGGCTGTGAGAATCCCCTACTTCTCCGACACCCGCACCGTCACGTTGCTGAAGTGCAAAAATCCGGTCACTTTGCCTGAGGCATCGCGCTGAAAGACAAATTCCTCGGCCTCGCTACCGTCGTCGCGCACGCGCTGAAAGACGTCCTTTCCCTTTGGTTTGAGAAACGTCATCGCCTCTGCGGGCTTGTCGCTTGGAATATCCAGAATTACAAGTCCGCCGGCCCAGGGGGTTATATATGCCTCTCCATCCCACGGATGTTGGGAATAATGCCCGCTAAAGGCTTCCAGTTCCACCGCGGTTGCAGGCGGGGGCTCCTTGAACTCATAGCCCTTGCGCTTGTCGAGTATGGCGTAAACACCATCGACTTCCTGCCCGGGGTTCTCCATGGCGTTCATCATCACGATCACGCCAGTCTGGTCGGCGTTGCGCATGGACAATTGCGTGCGGTATCCCGGACAGCTCCCACCGTGCCCAACGTACGTCTTGTCCCCTTTGTGCTGGACGGCGAAACCCAGTCCCCAACTGGTTTTCCAGTTTGGATCCATGAATTGCACCCGCTGCATCTCATACAGCGTCGAGGGCTTCAGCAAATTCGCCTGCCCAGTGCGCAGCAACTTGAATTGCCACGACGCGAACCTGGCCAGATCCTCGACCGTTGAGGTGTAGCCCGCCGCCGGAGCAACGCCCTTGGTGTCAAACGGTTTCAGCAAGGCACGCGTGCCATCGCGTTTCAGTGCGCCAAATCCCACCGCCATTTGCTTGCCGTACAAATCGTTGGGAAAGTAGGGTCGCGTGTCGCTCAGCCCCAGCGGGTCGAGAACATGCGCTTTCGCGTATTTCGCATACGGTTCCCCCGCAACCTGCTCTACGATCTCGCCCACCAGCGTCAACCCCAGGTTGCTGTATTGGAAGTACCGTTCCGCCGGATAGAGCGCCGTCTGCTCGCCAATCTTCGCCTGGATTTGCGCCCGCGTAGGAAAGGGAAAGTCCGGTCCTGACCAGTACGGGTAGTCCGACTCCCGCGGCAGCCCGGCCGAGTGCGACAGGATTCCGCGTACGGTGATGGGCCCGCTGTCCTCGCTGAGCGGCTTCAGCTTCGCCCACGGAATGTAGGTTGTGATCGGATCATCCAGACGCACCTTGCCCGCGTCGTAGAGCTGCATCAGGGCCACCGAAGTGAACAGCTTCGAGATCGAGCAGATGGAGTAAATCGTCTGAGGAGTCGCCGCAACCGTATGCTGCGCGTCAATCGTGCCGTAGCCCTTGGCCCAGACCAGGTCGTCGCCCACCACCACGCCCGCCGACAGCGCCGGCACATGCTCGTACGCCTGCTCTGCGTCCAGCCACGCATCGACCAGGCGAAACGCTTCGGTCCGCTCAGTTGCCGCTTTCGAAGTTTGCGCGTTCACCGTGACGGCACACAACAGCAGCACACAGACACACAGCAGAGTCGCAAGTGTTCTCTTCACAGGATGCCTCTCCACTTACTTTGCCTACATGTGGAACGGTGGGCAGTATATCTCAGTCCCAGTGCTTCACCTTGGACCAGATCTCCTGCACCGTACGAAAATTCTTCGGACTGCGACACAACAGTACGGGACGGTTCTCCCACAGTGGCGCGTAGGGATTGTGCAACTCGGCAACCACCGTCACTTCCCGGAAATTCTGTGCCTCACGCTCGGGCGTGCTACCCAAAACAATCACGGTCTGCCCGGTGTAGTTCCGCGGTCCCCACAACCAGTAGCTTTGGTGTCCGCCGATTGCTTTGGGCAGGCCATACCGCGGCCCGATGATGTCGATGGCCCCGGCCGCCGCGAAGTCATTGGCGAAGATAGCCGTATCGGCACGTTCCTCAGGAGGCACCAATGCATACGCCTTGGCGACGGCCTGGACCATCTCCTCCCAGCCGAAGCACCACGAGTAGTAGTGCGGCATGGGCTCCATCAGCATGCTCTTTTCGTCGGGCTGAATTTGGAACGGCAATCTGGCCTGATAGCGCAAGAAAGCTTCAGGCGAGAGCACCGGCACGAACAACGGCGACAGCACCAACGCCCCTAGCACGATGAACACAACCAGCGTAGGCCCTAGCCATCGCAGCCCTCGCCTCTGTGAGAGTTGCTCAATCGCAATCGCTCCCCCGGCGAACATCATCGGATACACCGGCGACGCATAGTAGTCCTTGCCGTGGGCCAGGATGAGCACAACCAATACTGTTACGAACGCCCACCCCAGCGCGCGAAATGGCTTGCCGGACTCCCATAGGAAGAAGTACAGCCCGCCCAGCAGCCACACCGGAAACGTCACCGGCGTCATCAGAAAGACCTGGGCCTTGAGATAACCGAGTGGCGTAAACGCAAGGTCGCGACCGCTGGCCTTGATGTTGCGCATCAGTTCGAGGAAGGGAAAATGATGCTGCACGTTCCATAGCAGGTTCGGCAGAAAAACCGCAAACGCGATCGCTCCAGCAATCCAGATCCACGGACTGGCAAATGCCTTGCGCTGCGGCGTCAACACCAGCCCGACCACCACGGCGAAGCCGAACACCGCCATCGAGTATTTATTTTCCAGTCCAATCCCCGCCAGCACGCCGAACCACAGCCACAACCGCTGGTCGCCCGTCTTCACAATGCGAATCACCACGTAGGCGCAACCCATCCACGGCAAGGGCTCGAACACATTCATGGTGAACAGGTGCCCTAGTATGAGATA
>Ga0207740_1000267_pt1 | contig 9584 bp, 11 predicted proteins | sample LuqExpMetageno29_FD_187787 | JGI IMG/M metagenome (GOLD analysis project Ga0207740, IMG submission 187787) | Tropical forest soil microbial communities from Luquillo Experimental Forest, Puerto Rico - Sample 29 (SPAdes) | ecosystem: Environmental > Terrestrial > Soil > Tropical forest ... | reverse complement strand
CATCCGCCGCCCGCCGCCACTGCAGCCGGCAGAGTAGTCAAACCCCCAGGTACCGGTGCTGCACGTCCGGCGCGGCGGCGAGCTCGCGCGAGGTTCCGCTCCACACCACCCGCCCGCGCTCGATCAAGAATTGTCGGTCGGCGACGCGCATCAAAGCGCCGACGTTTTTGTCGATCACCAGAATGGCAAGCCCCAGCGCCTTGAGCTGTGCCAGGCAGCGCCAGATTTCGGCGCGGATCAGGGGAGCCAACCCTTCCGTAGCCTCGTCGAGTATCAGGAGCCGCGGATTGGTCATCAGAGCGCGGGCGATCGCCAGCATCTGCTGCTCGCCCCCAGAGAGCTGGTTGCCCATGTTGTTCTCTCGGGCGGCAAGCTTGGGAAACAGCTCGTAGACCTTGTCGAGCGTCCAGGCGCTGCCATTGCGGGCGGCCGCGGTCGCCACGAGGTTCTCGCGCACGCTGAGGTTTGGGAAAATCTGCCGTCCCTCGGGCACCAGCCCGATGCCGAGCTTGGCGATTTTGTAGGACGGCAGCCCGCGGATGTCCTGCCCCATAAAACGGATCGTGCCGGCGCGCGCGGGCGTCAGCCCCATGATCGAGCGCACGGTGGTGGTCTTGCCCATGCCGTTGCGCCCCATCAGCGTGATCATTTCGCCCGGCTTGATGTTGAGCGATACCTCGAAGAGCACCTGGCTCAGACCATAGCAAGTCTCGATGCCGGAAACCTCGAGCACGTCAGGCATGCGTGGCCTCCGCGTCGTCCTCGCCCAGATAGGCGTCGCGCACGTCCTTACTGCTACGGATTTCAGCCGGCCTGCCGGAAGCGATCACACGGCCGTAGACAAGCACGGTGATGCGGTCGGCGAGCGCGAACACCGCCTCCATGTCGTGCTCGACTAGGAGGATGGTGAGCTCCTGCTTCAGCGCGCGCAACATTCCGACCATGCGGGTCGATTCTTCTGGACCTAGGCCCGCCATCGGCTCATCGAGCAGCAGTAGCCGCGGCGAGCCTGCGAGCGTCATCGCCAACTCAAGCAGACGATGCTCGCCATGGCTCAGCACCGAGGCCGGCCAGTCGGCGCGGTCGCTTAGGCCGACCCGGGCAAGCAGCGCGCGGCCCGGCTCGCGCAATTCCTTCTCGGCGCGCGCATTGCGCCAGAACTTGAACGAATGCCCGGTGTGCGCCTGCACCGCCAAGGCAACATTGTCGAGCACGCTGAGATCGAGAAACAGCGAGGTGATCTGGAACGAGCGCGCAAGGCCGAGTGCGCTACGTTGATAAGTCGGCAGGGCGGTGATGTCGGTACCGGCAAAGCGAACGCAGCCGGCATCCGGCGTTAATTCGCCGCTAATCTGGGTGATCAGCGTGGTCTTGCCGGCGCCGTTCGGACCAATCACGGCATGCAACTCACCGCGCGCAACCTCGAGCGTGAGATCGTCGCTCGCCACGATGCCCTCGAAGCGTTTGGCCAGATTCTCGACTTGCAGCAACGGCTCGTTCATGCACGCACCTTGGCGAGCAACCCATCGATGCCGCCGCGCGCGAACAGCACGACCAGCAACAGCAACGGTCCGAGAATGATCTGCCAATATTCGGTGATGCTGGAGAGCGTCTCTTCCAGCACGAGCAGCGCGACCGCACCGATCAGCGGACCGAAAAGCGAGCCCATGCCGCCGAGCACGACCATCACGATGAGATCGCCCGAACGGGTCCAATGCATCATAGCCGGGCTAACGAACTCGGTGTGATTGGCCAAGAGCGCGCCAGCCAACCCGCAGATCGTCCCGGCGATTACGAAGCAGGTGAGCCGATAACGAAAGGTCGGGAATCCAATCGCCCGCATGCGGCGGTCGTTCGAGCGGGAGCCCTGCACCACCAAGCCGAAGCGCGAATTGATGATCCGCCAGGTGAGTCCGATCACCGCAAGCAGCAGCGCTAGGCACAGATAGTAGAACTGTGTCTTGCTCGAGGTATTGATCAAATCGGCGAATTCGCTGCGGCTATAGATGGTCAGGCCATCATCGCCGCCGTAACGGTCGAGCCCGACCGCCACGTAATAGAGCAGTTGCGCAAAGGCGAGCGTGATCATGATGAAATAGAGGCCGCGCGTACGTAGGCAGAGCGCGCCGATAATCAGCGACGCGAATGCCGACACCAGCAGCGCCACCGGCCACTGCACGAAGCCTGAGGGAAATCCCTCCTGCGCCAGGATGCCAACCGCATAGCCGCCGAGCCCGATATAAACGGCGTGGCCGAAGCTCACCATGCCGCCGTAACCCATGATCAGATTCAGGCTGGTCGCCGCCATCGCCAGGATAATGATGCGGGTGAACAGGATCACCAGGAAGACATTACCGCTCACCGCTGCGTAAACCGGCAGCAGGGCAAGGAAGATCAGCAAAACCGCCAGCACGAGATTACGGGGTGTCAGCAACGCAGTCATTTGTTCGACACCGGGAACAGGCCTTCCGGCCGCAGCACCAGCACGACCGCCATCAGCAGATAGATCAGCATCGACGAGATCGCCGGCGCGATCGCCGAAGCGCTGCGCCCACTCAACAGCAGCCGGAGAATGTCGGGCAGGAAGCTGCGGCCGACGGTATCGATCAGACCGACCAGCAACGCGGCGATGAAGGCGCCGCGGATCGAGCCGATGCCGCCGATGATGATAACCACGAAGGCGAGTATGAGGATGTTCTCCCCCATGCCGATCTGCACGGTGAGGATCGGCGCCTGCATCAAGCCGGCGAGGCCGGCGAGCGCCGCGCCTAGCCCGAACACCAGCGTGTAGAGAAGGTTGATGTTGACGCCGAGCGCGCCGACCATCTCGCGGTTGGTGGCGCCGGCGCGGATCAGCATGCCGATGCGCGTGCGCATGACCAGGATGTAGAGGAACAACGCCACCGCCAGCGTCACCAATATAATGGCGAGCCGATACGTCGGATATTCGATGCCAGGCAGAATAGGAAAATGCCCATTGAGCCATGCCGGCAGCGGCACGTTCATACCGGCCGGTCCCCACACCAGCCGCACGAGCTCATTGAAAAACAGGATCAGCCCGAAGGTGCCGAGCACGTGGTCGAGATGATCGCGTCCGTAAAGCCGTCGCATCGCAATCACTTCCACGACCATGCCGACTAAAAGCGTGGCGGCGAAAGCCGCGATCGCGCTGAAGATAAAATTTCCGGTGAGCGCGGTGAAGGTCGCCGCGAAATAGGCACCGATCATATAAAAAGAGCCGTGCGCCAGATTCACCAGATCCATGATGCCGAAAATCAGCGTCAGGCCGGCAGCGAGCAGGAACAGCAGCAGCCCGAGTTGCAGGCCGTTGAGGCACTGTTCCAGAAACAGCAACATGCTTGGAGACTCGTAGAAAAGCGCGCCACCCCGCAACAAAACGGGACGGCGGCGGCGCGCGCCTCCGCCGTCCGCTTCGAATTACCTTACTTCATCGGGCACTTGGCTGCAGCCTTGTCTTGATTGTCTTTGACGATGGTTGCTACGGTCTTCAACCGTAGCTCACCATTGGCGTCTTTATACGCCTCCTGCAGGTAGAAGTTCTGAATCGGATACTGATTGTTGCCATACTTGAACGGCCCACGAATCGAAGCGAAATTCGCCTTCTTCATTTCGGCGCGCATCTCGTCCTTCTTGCTGACATCACCCTTCACCGCCGCGACGGCGCTGGCGATGAGATTAGCAGCATCATAGGACTGCGCCGCGTAGAAGGACGGCCACGTCTTGTACTTGGCATGGAAGTCCTCGACGAACTTCTTGTTCGCCGGGAACGGTAGGTCATTGACCCATTCCTGCGCCCCCGGCACGCCGAGAGCGAGATCGCCCATGCGCGGCAGCGACAGCTCGTCGATGGTAAAGGCGGTGTAGAGCTGGATCTTGCCCTTCAGGCCGGCTTGCGAAAATTGATTGAGGAACTGCACGCCCGCGGCGCCGGGATAGAACACGTAAATCGCATCGGGATTGGCCGCTCGCGCCTTCGACAACTCGGCGGAGAAGTCGAGCTGATCCGGCCACTTGGTTAGCTCCTCGCCGACGATCTGGCCCGCAAAAGTCGAACGCATGCCATTGAGCATGTCCTTGCCAGCGGCATAATTCGGGCCGAGCAGGAAGGCGGTCTTCACGCCCTTCTGGTTCATGTAGAGGCCGACAGCTGCCGGCGTCTGATCGTTCTCCCAAGACGCCGAGAACACGTAGGGCGAGCACAACTCACCGGCGACCTGGTGCGGACCCGCATTGGCGATGACGAACATCGTCTTGGAATCGACGATCGGCTTCAGTGATGCGAGCAGCACGTTCGACCAGATATAGCCGGAGATGAAATCGACCTTGTCCGATGCAATCAGCTTCTCGGTCTTCTGCTTGCCGACCTCTGGCTTCTGCTGGTCGTCTTCGTAGATTACTTCCACCGGTAGGCCGGCCATCTTGCGCCCCATGTGATCGAGTGCGAGCTCGAAGGCGTTGCGCATGTCGTTGCCGATCACGGCGGTCGGGCCGCTGAAGGTGCTGACGAAACCGATCTTGATGGTTTTTTGCTGGGCCATGACGGGGCCCACCGCGAGCATCAGACAAGCGCTCGCAACCAATAGAGTCTTCCGCATAGGTTTCCTCCCGAGGGCGTTTTTGGCCCATTTGTATCGAACCGGTAATGTACCGGCATCGGCGCCCAAAGGTCCACCGGCGCCGCCAATGGCGCTTGCGCCCGCATAGAAATGGCCAGTAATTGGGGCGTATTGGCCATGCGCTGGCGGGCATTGACCGTTCCGCAAGGCGCCCGCAGTCTCAGCCCGTTATCACAAGCGGGCAACCGTGAAGGATTTGAACGAATGACCCCGACCGTCGCCATCATCGCGCCGGGCAACATGGGCAGCGCCGTCGGGCGCCGGCTAACCGAGCACCAAGTGAAGGTGCTCACCTCACTCGCCGGCCGCAGCGCAAAGAGTGTACAGCGCGCGCAAGCTGCCGGCATGACCGCGGTCGCCGACGACGTGCAACTGACGGAAGCCGATTTCCTGTTGTCGATCGTGCCGCCGGGCGACGCGCTGGCGCTGGCACGGCGGCTCGTCGGCGCGCTCAATGCCGCGAACAAGAAGCCGATCTATGTCGAATGCAACGCGACTAGCCCAGCGACGATGCTAAAGATCAGCGACGTGATCGCAGCCACCGGTTGTCCGTTCGTTGGCGCCGGTATCATCGGACCGCCGCCAAAACCCGGCTCGACCAACACCAAGTTCTATGCCGCCGGGCCACGCGCCTGGGACTGCGCCAAGCTCAACGACTACGGCCTAATCGTACGCGTGTTGGATGGCCCGCTCACCGCCGCCTCGGCTCTAAAAATGTCCTACGCCGGCATCACCAAGGGCTTTACCGCGCTCGGCGCCGCCATGATGCTGGCCGCGACCCGCGGCGGTTCGGCGCAAGCGCTAAAAGCCGAACTCGCCGAGAGCCGCCCCGACCTACTCGCTTATCTCAAGCGGCAGACGCCGGATATGTACGGCAAGGCCTATCGCTGGGTCGCCGAGCTCGACGAGATTTCCGAGTTCGTCGGCAAGGATCGCCCCGAGCACGCCATGTTGAAAGCCGCCGCTCGCCTCTACGACCGCATCGCCTCCGACTTCGAGGGCGATAAAGAAGAAACCGACATATTGGAGGAGTTCCTGAGGTGAGTGCGAAACCACTCATCCTGATCGAGCGCCACCTCGGCTATCGCGTCATCACTTTGAACCGGCCGGACCGGCTCAACGCCCTCAACGACGCCATGCATCTTGAGTTGCGCCAGGCGCTTGACGAGATCGAAGCCGACGAGAGCTGCCGCGCAGTGATGATCACCGGTGCCGGCCGCGGTTTCTGCTCGGGGCAGGATCTTAGCGACCGCGTGATCAATCCTGGTGAAGCGCCGGTGCCGCGCACGTCGCTGGAGCGATATTACAATCCGCTGGTGCGCAAATTGCGGGCGCTGCCGTTTCCAGTCGTCGCTGCGGTCAACGGCGTCGCCGCCGGCGCCGGCTGCAATCTCGCTCTCGCCTGCGACATCGTGGTCGCCAGCCTGAAGGCGAACTTCATCCAGTCGTTCGCCCGCGTCGGCCTGATTCCCGACACGGGCGGCACCTGGTTCCTACCGCGCCTGGTCGGCGATGCGCGTGCGCGCGGGCTGGCTCTGCTGGCGCAAGACCTACCTGCGGAAAAGGCCGCGAGCTGGGGCTTGATCTGGCGCGCGGTCGACGACGAGGTGCTGATGCACGAGGCACACCGCATCTGCGAACATTTTGCGATGGCGCCGACACAAAGCCTGGCGCTGATCAAGCGCGCCCTCAATGAATCCGTCGGCAATACGCTTGACGCGCAGCTCGATCTTGAACGCGACTTGCAGCGCCTCGCCAACTCGACGCCGGATTACGCCGAAGGCGTGCGTGCCTTCATGGAAAAGCGCCGGCCGAATTTCACCGGCCGCAAGGGATAACGCATGGACGCCTCAACGCTCGCCCGTGATGCTACGAGTCGAACACTAGGGCTTGAGCTTGTCACGGTTGGGGCAGGACAGGCCGTACTAGCGATGACCGTGAGCGCCACGATGGTAAACTGGCACAATACCTGTCACGGCGACTTCATTTATCTTTTGGCCGACACCGCATTCGGTTACGCCAGCAACTCGCGTAATCAGTGCATGGTGGCGCAGCACTGCAGCATCACCTGCCTGCACACAGTGAAGCGCGGCGAGCAGCTCACCGCCTACGCGGCCGAGCGCCAGCGCGCCGAGCGCGCCGGCATCTATGACGTATCAGTGAAACGCGAGGATGGAATGGTGATCGCCGAGTTTCGTGGTCATGCCCGCGCCATCGAGGGCACGCTGCTGCCGCGAGCCGACGCCGCGCAATGACGCAGAGCAAGCCTTTGCGCATCGGATTGGCCGGCCTCGGCGCAGTTGGCCTCGAGGTGGCGCGCCACCTGATCGCCGGTGTGCCCGGCTTGATGCTAGCCGCGATCGCGGTGCGCGACGTGGAGAAAGCGCGCCGTGCATTACCGCAGCTCGACAGCATCGCGATCAAGCCCGCCACCGCGCTCGCCGATGACTGCGACGTGGTTGTGGAGTGCCTGCCGCCGGCGCTGTTCCGCGAGATCGCCATCAGCGCGATCGATAAGGGCCGCATCTTCATGCCGCTATCGGTAGCGCAACTGCTCGACAACTGGGATCTGGTCGAGCGCGCCAAGCAGAAAGGCGCCCGCATCTTGCCGCCCACCGGCGCCCTGCTCGGGCTCGACGCCGTGCGCGCCGCCGCCGAGGGTACCGTGCATTCCATCAAGATGATCACCCGCAAGCCGCCCCGTGGCCTGGAGGGCGCGCCTTATCTGCGCGAGCGCAACATCACGCTTGTCGGCCTGGACAAGCCGCTCAAGTTGTTCGAGGGCACCGCCCGCGAAGGCGCGCGCGGCTTCCCTACCAATGTCAATGTCGCCGCCGCGCTCAGCCTGGCCGGCATCGGCCCCGACCGCACGCGATTGGAGATCTGGGCCGATCCAGCCCTGACCCGCAATACTCACCGCATCGAGGTCGAGGCCGACACCGCCCGCTTCACCATGAGCATTGAGGGCGTGCCGTCAGAAAATCCGCGTACCGGGCGGCTGGTGCCCCTTTCCACCGTCGCAGCGCTGCGCGGCCTGGTGTCGGAACTCAAGGTCGGGACCTGAGGGCGGCCGGAGTGCTTTGATCTGGCTCAAAGTGCTGCCCTGGCGTGGCACCTACAGTATCTATGGTCAAACTAGGAGCGGCCCGATGGCGGCACCCAATCTGTCGATCTCGCCAGAGAAGGTTTGCTTTTTCATCAACTTGGCGCACGAATTCGACGTCAAGGACGCGGTCAGCGATCCAGATTCTGGATCGAACTCGGCCGACGACGCCATGCTCGACGTCCTGGAAGATCACGCCGACGACCCAACCGAACAGGAATTGCGCACATACATCGACGGACTTACCGAGGACGAGCAGATCGATCTGGTGGCTTTGATGTGGCTCGGCCGCGGCGACGGCACTGTCAACGACTGGGACGAACTGCGCGAAGAAGCGGCGCGCCTGCACAACAAGCGTACCGCCGCCTATCTATTGGGAAAGCCGATGCTCGGCGATCACCTCGAGGAAGCGCTCGAGCTGCTCGGCCTTTCCTGCGAATAGTGCGACCGCCGCCCGCGCCTTTCCGCGGCGCGGCCAATCGATAGGTCTGTCCGGCGTTGTTCGACGGCGGCGGTTCGGCCTGCGCCATATCCGAGCTACCTGCACTAGCGAGCTCGCAATTTCTTTTGTTCTGGAACACCACCATGCGCCAAGACTGAGAACGATCTTGCGGCACATGGATTTCTCCAGGGCAGAGGTTGCGACCGCCATTGGCTGGGCACGTACGAAACGCACAAGGCTGGCGAGTTTGACAATTCGGAACCGCGGCCTAACGTTCGTGCACAAATATTCAACTGCCGACGATCTGTCGCATGAAGCCAGCGCCATTCATTCGCCACGCGCCGAAAACGCTCGACGAAGCGCTGAGACTTCTCGCCATCTACGCGCCGCAAGACGGCCGCGTGCTGGCCGGTGGACAGAGTCTCGTGCCGATCATGGCGTTCCGGCTGGCGAAGCCCGCGCATCTCGTCGACATCAATGACGTCGCCGGTCTCAGCGAGGTCATGACCGATGGAAAGGTATTGTCTATCGGCGCTTGTGTTCGTCATGCTGCCTTTCATAAACCGGTGGTCGACAATCCGCTCGGCAAATTGCTGAGCGAGGTCGCGCGTCACATCGCGCATTACCCGATCCGCATGCGCGGCACGTTCTGCGGCAGCTTGGCGCACGCAGACCCGGCGTCGGAATGGTGTCTGGTAGCCGCCACGCTCGAGGCCACCTTGGTCGCGCGCAATACGCATGGCGAACGGTTGATTGCAGCTGCGGATTTCTTCGAAGGCATCATGGCGACCGCGCTCAAGGAAGACGAGCTGTTGGTCGAAGCGCGCCTGCCCTTGCTCGCGAGGGATGCCAAATTCGGCTTCAACGAATTCAACCGCCGCGCCGGCGATTTTGCAATGGCAGCGGCGCTCGCCACCTACCGCCTGCAAGGCGGCAAGATCGTCGAGGCGCGCGTCGGCATCGGCGGCGCTGAGGCGCGCCCGCGCCGCATCGCGCTCGGTCCCGACGACGTCATCTGGTATACCGATTTCGCCCGCGGCTACCTCGGCCGGCTCGATCCCGCGACCGGCAAGGTGACCGAGTGGCCGTCGCCGAGCGGTCCGAAGTCGCAGCCCTATGGCATCGTCTTCACTAAGGGCGCGCTCTGGTACAACGAGTCCGCCGCCAAGCCGAACACCATCGTGCGGTTCGATCCCAAGACGGAGAAGTTCCAGTCCTGGGCGATCCCGGGCGGCGGCGACATCGTGCGCAACATGGCGGTCAACCGCGACGGCAACCCCGTGATGGCGAACAGCCTCGTCAACGCGGTCGGCGTCGTGACGGTGAAATGATCAATCCATCACGTGGCTGACCATGCCGTCGGCGAGCTTGGGCTCGAACCAGGTCGATTTCGGCGGCATGA
>Ga0207740_1000251_pt1 | contig 9831 bp, 10 predicted proteins | sample LuqExpMetageno29_FD_187787 | JGI IMG/M metagenome (GOLD analysis project Ga0207740, IMG submission 187787) | Tropical forest soil microbial communities from Luquillo Experimental Forest, Puerto Rico - Sample 29 (SPAdes) | ecosystem: Environmental > Terrestrial > Soil > Tropical forest ... | reverse complement strand
CGAGCCGACGCCCGAAATCCGCAACATCAACATGCCGGGCCAGCCGATGGCGCGCACGGCGTATCATCCCGATTTCGTCGGCAGGGTGATCTATCCGGCGGGATGGCGCGAACTGGAATGGCTGGTGAAGCGCTCGCGGATACCGGTGCTGGTCAAGGGCGTGTTGCGCGCCGACGATGCCGTGGCCTGCGTCGAGCACGGCGCGCGCGCAGTGATCGTGTCCAACCATGGCGGGCGCCATCTCGATACAACCATCACGACCGCGGCGGCAGTTGCCGAAATTGCGCCTGCGCTCAAAGGCAACGCGGAGGTCTATGTCGACGGCGGAATCCGTCGCGGTACCGATGTGCTGAAAGCGCTGGCGCTTGGAGCGCGCGCGGTGCTGATCGGCCGCCCGGTGATCTGGGGGCTCGCGCTTCGGGGTGCCGCGGGCGTCGCGGAGGTGATGGAGCATTTCCGCGCCGAACTCGTGCGGGCGATGCAGCTATCGGGTACGCCGAGCCTCGCCGATGCCACCCGCGACTTGCTCGCACTCTGAATATCGGGTCCGTTAATTTGGCCGTGCTCGCAAGGTCGTGCGTTGCCGGTGATTGAAGCTGGGGATTAGCTGGCGTGTCCACGAAGGGAGCGCGTCATGCTCAAGGGCTTCACCGTTCTCGCCACCGCAGCCGCCGTGCTGGTCGTTTTGCCGGTTCACGCCGAGACCGCCAAACATAAGAAGCACACCGTCAAGTACAGCAAGACACATATTGTCCGGGTCGCAGGCCAGGCGGCGCCGGCGCATTACGGCCTCGGCAAGTTCCCGGCCGGCCCGCTCTATTACAACGACGGCACCTATCTCGGCGACGACCCTGATCCGTTCATCCGTTCGCAGATCTGGCGCGACATCGGCAGCCGGTTTGGCGGCGAGAACTGAACCGGTTTGATTTTCGGGGGCCGATCGGGTGAACTGCGGGCCCTTTTGCCTGCAGGAATCTGACCATGCTGAAAACGATCGCCGCCTTCGACCGCATCGGCGAAGAAAACGCCTTCGCCGTGCTCGCCCGGGCCAACGCGCTCGCGGCGCAGGGGCGCGACATCATCAATCTCGGCATCGGCCAGCCGGACTTCCGCACACCCGAGCACATTGTCGAAGCCGCCGTGAAGGCGCTGCGCGATGGGCACCATGGCTATACGCCGGCGACCGGTATCCCCGCATTGCGCGAGGCCGTCGCCGCGGATCTGCACAAGCGCTTCAAGGTCGAGGTCTCGCCCGACAGCGTGATGATCATGCCCGGCGGCAAGCCGACCATGTTCATGTCCATCCTGATGTTCGGCGAGCCGGGCGTCGAGATCATGTACCCGGACCCGGGCTTCCCGATCTATCGCTCGATGATCGAGTTCACCGGCGCGACACCCGTGCCCGTGCCGATCCGCGAGGAGAACGGGTTCGCGTTCTCGGCCGAGGAGACGCTGAAGCTCATCACGCCGAAGACGCGCCTTCTGATTGTCAATTCTCCGGCTAATCCGACGGGCGGCGTCACGCCGAAAGCCGAAGTCGACAAGCTCGTCGCTGGACTCGCGCGCTGGCCGGACGTGACGATCATGTCGGACGAGATTTACGACCACATGGTCTATGACGGCGAGACGCATGTCTGCCTGCTGTCCTATCCGGCCATTCGCGACCGCCTCATCTTGCTCAACGGCTGGTCGAAAACCTACGCGATGACCGGCTGGCGGCTGGGTTACGCGGTCTGGCCGGGCAAGCTCTACGATTACGCGCGCAAGCTGGCGGTGAATTTGCATTCCTGCGTCAACGCGGCCGCGCAATTTGCAGGCCTTGCCGCGCTGACCGGTCCGCAGGACGAAGTCTACAAGATGGTCGCCGAGTTCGACCGGCGCCGCAAAGTCGTGGTTGAAGGCTTGAACCGCCTTCCGGGCGTCACCTGCGCGACGCCGAAGGGCGCGTTCTACGCTTTCCCCAACGTCTCGCGCACAGGCTGGAAAGCGAAGGCGCTCGCCTCGACACTGTTGGAAGATGTCGGCGTCGCGATCATCGGCGGACCGGACTTTGGTATCCTCGGCGAAGGCTATGTGCGGCTGTCCTACGCCAATTCGACCGAGAACATTCTCCGCGCGCTTGACCGCATGGGCGAATTCCTGGTGAACCGTAAGGCGGCGTGAACTGCCGCCGGGCTGTATTTCCCGCACCCCATAGCCATCCTCCGCGACGCCGGTCTAAATTGCCGGCCGCCTGAACCCGCGCGGGTCGCGCGGGACGGGTTGTTTGGGGGAAATGCCGATGCACGACCGGAACTTGTCTGAAGAACTGCGCATGATGCGGCAGAGCTGCCGCGATTTCGTCGACGGCGTGGTGCTGCCGTTCATTCGCGAGAACTGGCAGCGCGAATGGTCGATGGTTCCGGAAGATCGGCTGCCGCCGTACATCCTGGAAGAGGCGGAGAAGATCGGAATCCGCACTCTTGGCGTGCCGGAGGAATACGGCGGCGTGGAGCTCGAGATGGGCACGGAGGTGAAGACCTTCGCTATCGTCGCTGAGGAGATCGCGCGCGGCGATTCCGGTCTCGCCGACAAGATGGTGCAGAATTGGAAAGTGTCGGTGCTGCTGCGGCAGTCCGCGCCGAAGCATCTGCAGGAAAAGTGGTTCACCGAGCTCGTGCGGAACCCGCAATTTCTGATGGCGCACTGCTTGACCGAGCCGCGCGGCGCCTCCGACCGCTGGCTACCTTACAACGTGCCGGAAGCCGCAATGCAGACGAAGGCGGTGAAGGTCGACCGCGGCTGGGTGGTCAACGGCCGCAAGCAGTTCATCTCCAACGGCTACGACGCGAGCCTCTATGTCGTCTATGCCAACACGAATCCGAAAGTCGGCATGCTGCAGGGCACGTCATCCTTCCTCGTTCCGCGCGGCACCAAGGGCTTCACGGTCGCGCGCTGCAACGAGACGCTCGGCTGCCGCTTCATGAACAACGGCGAGATGGTGTTCGAGGACATGTTCGTGCCCGACGACCATCTACTGGTGCGCGACAACGCAATGGGCTCGGCGGGCGTGTATTTCCGTCCCGGCAAGATCATCCAGGCCGCCAAGAATCTCGGCGTCGGGGTTCGCGCCTTCGAGGCGACATCGCAATATGTGCAGAACTACGTGCAGGGCGGACGCATCCTGATCAAGCATCAGGCGGTGGCGCTGCGCATCGCCGACATGGCGACCAAGATCGAGGCGACGCGTGCGCTCTTGGAGCGGGCGGCGGACGCGGTCGATGCGAACGCGCCGGATGCCGAGATGCTGGTCAACATGGCCAAGATGTTCGCGTCCGAGGAGATCATGAAGGTCGCCCAGCACGCAGTCGAACTGCACGGCGGCAACGGCATCATGCTCGACTTTGGCATCGAGAAGGTCCTGCGCGACGCTGTGATCTTCCTGCACATGGATGCGACGGTCGACATCTCCAAATTCAAGATCGTCAAGTGCATGTTCCCGGATACCGCGGGCAAATACGCGGGACCGGAATGATCCGATGGCCCCAAGAAAAGCGGCGTGCCCTCCGTCCCTCCGGCTCCGAAGATTGCTCCGGAGCCGGAGGAGATTCCGACCTTGAAACGGATGAAGGGAGGAATGGTGGCCGGCGCTTTTGCGGGCTTCGTCGCGGCCAAATTCTATATGGATTGGCAGGCAAGCGACACGCCGGTAGGCACTTTTCATGAAGGCAACGTCCTTTTGCTGTTCGCCGTCTGCGTCGGCGGCGGTGCGGCTGTAGGGGCAGGGATCGGCTGTCTGGCTGCTAACTGCGGAGGCGGAGGCAACGTGCCGCCACCGAGCGACTTGCTTCGTTAGCGCCTATCGCACCACGAACCGGAATCCGATCAGCACGATCGCAAGCCCTGCGACCTGCGCGAGGCTTGGCACGATACCGAGCGCGAGATAACCGATGATCAGCGAGAAGCCCGGCACCAACGCCGGAAATGTCGCGGCGCGTCCGGCACCGAGCAGGATCACCGAGCGCGCGAACAGATAGATCGGCAACGCGCCGGCGATGATGCCCTGCACCACGATCTGAAGGAGATTTTCCTGCCAGCCGACACGAAGGATGTCGCCGTAGCCGATGAAAATCGCGTGCAGGGGCGCGAACACCAGCACCGACAGCGTGCCCGTCACGGCAGCGGCCTGCATGCCGGGCACACGCCAGAGCCGCAGCAACGTCCCGAACGACGCCCAGAACAACCCCGCCGCGGCGAAGAGAAGATCGCCGCCGATGCCGTCGCGGCCGAGCGTGGCGAGCGACTCGATTCCGAAGACGATCAGTCCTGCCACGATGATCGCGCCGCCGACGATGCGTTCTACCGTTGCGCGCTCGCGTAGGATCAGGCTGGCCATTATGAGGCCGCCGAGCGCCGCGCAGGCGGGCTGGATCGTCGTGCCGTGTCCCAGCGGCACGAGAATGAAGCCGGTATAAGCGAGCATCGCCTGCGGGGGGCCCGAGAGAATTGCCAAGGCGAGCCCGCGTGCCCAGCCAATGCCTCCGAGTCGCAAAACACCCTGTCGCAGTGCGAGTGGCATCAGCAACAGACCCGACCAGAAGTAGCGGTGCAATGCGAGATCGGCGGGCGTCAAGCCGACCGCGACGCCATGCTTGGCGGCGACGAAGCCCGCCGCCCAACCGAGTGCGGCAAGGATGCCGCAGATCGTGCCGACCAAAAGGGGCCGCGTCGCCTTTTTGCTTGCATCATTCACGGAGCGGCCCTGCGCGTCGCGAAGGTGACTTTCACCGGGCTGATACTCTAGGATCGCCGCGCCCACGTCTATTTGTCAGACAAGAAGACATACTTTCGAAGGGACGAAACGCTCATGGCTGCGCCGCGTAAAGTCATCATCACTTGTGCCATCACCGGCTCGATTCACACGCCATCGATGTCGCCGCATCTGCCTGTCACGCCGCAGGAGATCGCCGACGCCGCGATCGGTGCGGCCGAAGCGGGGGCTTCGATCGTGCATCTCCACGCGCGCAATCCGCAGGACGGACGGCCCGATCAGTCGCCGGAAGCTTTTGCGCCGTTCCTCAAAGTGATCAAGCAGCGATCGAACGTCGTTGTGAACATAACGACCGGCGGCGCGCCGACGATGACCGCGGAAGAGCGGGTGCGCCCGGCGGCGACGTTCAAGCCGGAAGTCGCCTCGCTCAACATGGGCACGATGAACTTCGGGCTTTATCCGATGATCCCGCGCTACAAGGGCAAGTTCAAATACGATTGGGAAGAGCCGTATCTCGAAGGCTCGAAGAAGGGCATGTTCAAGAACACCTTCGCCGATATCGAATACATCCTCACAACCTGCGCCGAGAACAACACGCGCTTCGAGATCGAGTGCTACGACGTCGGCCATCTCTACACGCTGCGCCACTTCCTCGACCGCGGTCTCGTGAAACCGCCGCTGTTCGTGCAGGGCGTGTTCGGGATCCTCGGCGGCATCGGCCCGCATCCCGAAGATATCATGATGATGAAGCGCACCGCCGATCGCCTGCTCGGCGACAATTACGAATGGTCGGCGCTCGGCGCCGGCGCCGCGCAGATGCGTGTGGCGGCCCAGGTTCTGGCGATGGGCGGCAACGTGCGCGTCGGTATGGAGGACTCGTTGTGGCTCGGGGCCGGCAAGCTCGCCGAGTCCAACGCGCAGCAGGTCACCAAGGTGCGCAAGATCATCGAGGGCCTCGGCCTCGAAGTCGCCTCGCCCGATGAAGCGCGCGAGATCCTGTCGCTTAAGGGCGGCGACAAGGTGAATTTCTAATTTTTGACGCGGATTGGGCTCGCTATATTCTCCGCTCATTTCAGCGAATGCGGGAATCCAGAAACCGGACCCCCGCTTTCGCGGGGGTGAGCGGGGGAAGGATATGGCGCAGCCGCTGCAACAGAGAGGCCACGGTCCGCTTCCCGTTCTGCTGCTCGCGTTGACGCTCGTGACGGGCCTCGTCGATGCGGTGAGTTTCTTTCGTCTGGACCACGTGTTTGTGGCGAACATGACCGGCTACGTGCTCTTTCTCGCCTTCGCCGTTGCCGACGCGCGCGACTTCTCAATAGCAGCCTCCAGCCTTGCGCTCGCGAGTTTTCTACTCGGCGCGGCGACAGGCGGCCGGTGCGCAAACCGGTTCGGTGCACATCGTGGGCGCTATCTGGCAGTCGTGATGGGCATCAACATCGTCGCCTTCGGCGGATCGGTGATCGCGGCCGTGGTCCTTCCGGACACCGGCGATCTGGCGACGCGATACTTGCTGATCGCATTGCTGGGGATTGCGATGGGCAATCAAAACGCCGCGGCGCGCCGTCTCGCCGTGCCCGACCTCAATACGACGGTACTGACATTGACGCTGACCGCGCTCGCTTCGGAATCGCGGCTCGCGGGCGGCACGCACCGCATCCCAAATGGCGGCTGGCCTCAGTGGCGACGATGTTTTCGGGCGCTGCGCTCGGCGCCGCGCTTGTGTTGAAGGTGAACACGGCCGCCGCGGTCGGGCTGGCGTTCGCAATCGTGCTTGCTGTTTCCGCCATGGCTCTGCGGCTGCGACACTCGACAGAGTCATGGACGGCGGGGGCGGGCTGAGATTCGTCCTCGCGGAATTCAGCTCTCGCCCGCCTCGTAGTTGATCGTGAACTCGCGCGGGACGTCCGGACCCCAGAGATAGAACGAATCCTCCGGCTTGTGGTCGCCGGCAGGCCAGCGCTCGTCCTTGGGGATGTAATCGATATCGCAGGAATATTCGGAGAAACTGCCCCACGGATCCTGCACGTAGTGGAAGTAGTTGGAGCCGAGCACATGCCGGCCGAGCCCCCAGCCTTTCTGGTAGCCCTTGTCGTGCATGCGCATCGCGCCGAGGCCGATGTCGTTGATGCTGGCCGTGTCCCAGGAGCAGTGATGGAAGCCGGGCGCGCTCGACTTCACCAAAGCGAGCATATGGTGGTCGCTGCCGTGGATGCCGTGCAGGAAGGCGACGATGTCGGACGCCTTGTCCGAGAGCCTTAGACCCAGCGTGTGCTCGTAGAACTTGATCGACGCGGCAACGTCGCGCGTGAAGATCAAGACGTGCGAGAGCCGGCGCGGGCGCACCGGCGGCGCCTTCTCGCGCGTGGTCGCGGCGGCGACGCCGGGACCGACGGTGATCCACTTGCTGTCCGCCTTCTGGTCCGGCGACACCTTCGGCCCGACCTTCACCTCGATCAGCACGCCTTCGTGGTTGCGGAACCAGAAGCCGTTGGTCTCGAAACCCGGCGGCGGATTTTCGAGCTTGATGCCCTGATCCTCGATGCGCTTGCGCAGGCGCTGGAAGTCCTCCTCGTAGCAGCCGAAGGAGAGGTGATGCAGCGCTTTCTTCTGCGCGCCTTCCACAACTGACCCCCAGCGGTGATTGTGCCCGAAGGTCTTGATCGCCAGCGAATTGCCGTCGCGGCGGACGTCGAGGCCGAAGTTGCCGTAGAAATCCTCAGCCTTGCTCGCGTCCGGCACCTGCAGGACGAATTGGTCGAGCGAATGCACACCGAGGGCGTCGTGGTTGGTGGTCGCCGCCACAAAGCCAGGATTGGCGGTCATGGCTCAAAGCTCCTTGTTTGTTCCTCTCGAGAGGTATTCTAGCGGTCCCGCGGCGCGGTTGAAAACCCGCGCTACGGCCGCAAGTACACGTAGCCCTGCGCCTGTAGTTCCGCGAGTTTCACCACGCCGCCTTCGCTCGCCTCGACAAAGCCGGGCAGCAGGTCGGAAAGCGTGACCTTCTGTGCCTTCATCGTGTTGCCGCAGGCATTCAGCTTCAGCCCAGATTTCGCAAGGTCCCGCAAACGCTCGGCCATATCCGGCAGAGCGGAGATTGAATGGAAGGCTTTCAGCGCCGATCCGTGCACGACTAGCGCGATGGCGACTTTGTCCGGTCCGCCGACGCCGTCATAGTGATTCTGGATGTTGCCCAGGACGAAATTGACCTTGTCCAGATCGGACAGGTGATAGGCGGCCTTGGCTTTGTCTGGCGTCGTCGGTTCGGCTTTCGCGCGCGTGCTCGCCGTTGCGGCGAGGCCGCCGATGCCGGCGAGCACCGCTGTAATGACGTTGCGGCGTTGCATGACGTTCTCCCTGCGGAGCGGTTTCCGCTCGTTTGGGCGAGATTATGCGCGGCTTGGCCGCGCCGCGCAACGAAGGCCTATCGGCCCGCGATCAGTCGGCGATCGCGTTGATCGCATACAGCGATTTCAGCAGCGCGCCCGGCTGCAGGCCGACCTGGCCGAACCAGACGCCGAACACATCCACAATCTTGCCGGACCGATAGATCTGGGCGAGCCTCGTATTGACGGCGAGCCGCAATGCCCAGTCGCCGCGCGGCAGCGCGATGCCATAAACCTCGAGCGACAGGTCTTCGGGCAATAGTGCGAGCGCTTCCGGATGCTTCACCTGCGAACCGAGCAGCAGCAGCTTGTCGCTGGCAAATGCGTCGGCCTGCCCCGATTCAAGCGCGGCGACTCCGGCATCGCGGTCGGCGACCGAAAGAACGGAAATGGGGAGGCTCCGCGCCTTGACCTGGCTTAAGACCGCGGCTTCGTTCGTCGTTCCCGAGATCACCGCGATCTTCTTGCCCGCCATCTGCTCGAAAGAGTCGACGCCGGACGTCTTCACGACGAGGAGGCCGGTGCTTTCAACGAAGACCGGATTTGAGAAGTCAACCTCCTTCATGCGCCCGAGCGTGATCGTGCTCGATCCGCACTCCATGTCGGCCTTCCCGTTTGCGACCACCGAAAAACGGTCCTGCACCGAGACCGGCACCCATTCGATCGTAAGCGGCACATCGCCGAGCTGATGCTGCATCGATAGAACGACAAGCCTGCACAGATCGACGACGAAGCCGGACGCTTCGTTGCTTGGATTCTGGAAAGAGAAAGGTCTCGCATCGGAGCGATAGGCGATCCGCACGGTCTTCTCGGCCGCGATCCTGTTCAGCCTGCTATCGGGAGGAGCGGTGGTCTGCGCCGTCGCCACCGACATCGAAATGATCAACGAACATAGCAAACTCGCAAAACGCAGCATGGATGCCTCCCGCATGACCGCATCAATATAGGCGGCCAGGAGGTCCGAAGTGCAAGTCTTCCAGAGCCTGCGCGACCCCATATGCCAGGGGGTGGGTTCAGCATCTCCGCGTTTAGACATGGAGCGCGCCAATGCGCTTTGGCCCATGTGCCGATCCCATACAGCGACATACAGGTTTAAATGCAGGAATGTCGAAGCTACGTGCGCTTACCGGCTGGTTCGAACACCCAATGGAAACGGTCACATGCCTCGCATCGATAAACGCGGTGAGTACCTTCATCTTGTGCGGTGGGGGCAAGTTTTAGCCAAAAGCGCAATTCACCACCCTGACAATGCGGACACGCGCCCCTAGGCCAGTCCCCCTCGTTCACGTCTGCCCCGCGTCGCAGGAAGATGTTCCGTAACGTAGGTTGGGGGTCAACTAGCCGCCGCAGCACGCTCCTCACACGATTGCGACTGGCACGCGCCGGCAATCCGTTCGGCGCCGTCAACGCGACTCGAGCGAAATTGGGGTGCGACGCGCCGATCCGCTCTGGGATGAGGATCGATACTGCTCTTCGCGTCGGCGATACCAATAACTAGCGCGATCGAAGGCGCGGCGATCGAAGAAGCTCCAAGAAGCCCACACGTGCCCCATCGCGCGCATGCGCGTGATACAATCCTGCGTCTGCGGTGCGCTTCGGCAGGTCAGCGCGATCATGAGTTCACCTGTCGACGGTGCGGCCGGGACGGCCGCGCCGACGAGCGGCACGCCCACGGCAGCCAACACAAGCTTCCAC
>Ga0207740_1000248_pt1 | contig 9859 bp, 10 predicted proteins | sample LuqExpMetageno29_FD_187787 | JGI IMG/M metagenome (GOLD analysis project Ga0207740, IMG submission 187787) | Tropical forest soil microbial communities from Luquillo Experimental Forest, Puerto Rico - Sample 29 (SPAdes) | ecosystem: Environmental > Terrestrial > Soil > Tropical forest ... | reverse complement strand
GGCACGGCGCCCTACGTCCTATGTATGATGTTGGCCATTGTGATTTTGTGCTTTTTTCCAGAAATCGCCACATGGTTGCCGAACCATATGATGGGCGCCATTAAATAGCGCCTGCCTAGAGGGCGTGTGCCGAGGCGATCCTGTGAGTCACGCGATTGTGCAGCGATGATGGGGCGGCTCAATCACGACCAGAGGCCAGCTGTTTTATTCTTTTTGTCTTGATGAGGTGGTGCCGGACGATCACCTGGTTCGCGCGATAGCATCGGTGAACCCACGATAGGTCAAGCAACCCCGGATCAATCAAAGGACAACCCATCGTGGAATAGTAGGGTGCGAGTTCCTTATGACGATCGAGTCGCTCGGAACGTGCGCTATGCCGTGACGGTCTATTGAGGACAATATCCCGGATCAAACGCACCGCTGGTTGATAGCCGTACCGGTGGCAATCCTATTGGTCTGCGTTGCCTTGTCGGCAAAACGGGCTGGGTGCACAAATGAGCGAAATATAGTGGGCCGGTTATCCTACAATAGCGCCCGGCAGAAATGACGCGATGGGAGCGGACATCGCACCACTCATTCGATCAGCTCGTCGGCACGCCCTGACAGAGGACTCTCTGCCTGCCGCGCCGAGGAGATCGACCGCAGGCCTGCCGGTGTTGTTTCAAGGCACAGCGACACTAACCGGCTTGTCGCTGCGTCGGCCGCCTTTTCAGGCCAGTAGGCGCGTGGCGCAGGAGTTCGGCGCAGGTCATCCACCACATAAAGAACGAGACCGCTGAAGCTGGGTGGGCTGGCGGTCTCGCCTAGATAAGGAAGACCGGGGAATTCGGGGGATGGGGGTCTGCCCTTATCTGTTGCTCGGCAAAGCTCGCGAAGGCAGTATCGATTTCCGGCGCGGCGCTTACATTGAAGAAACGAAGCTGTAACCCGAACGAACGTGCTGTCTCCTGTAATTTTCTCGTGACGGCGTCTGCGTTCGGGTTCTTGGGATTAACGAAGGTAGCGCCGACAGTCACGTTGGGGACCAATTCGTGGATTAACCCAAGCGCTTTCTCCCCTAACTCCGCACCGAGAAAGTTTACGCCGGTCACATTACCTCCAGGCTGGTTGAGACTCGCGACCAACCCGAATTGAATCGGGTCGATACCATGCGCAAAGACGATCGGTATAGACGCCGTCGCTGCCTTCGCGGCGAGGGCCGGAGCGGGCGACCCTGCCGCAAAGATAACGGCCACCTGTCGGCGAACCAAATCGGCGGCCAGCGCCGGCAGTCGATCATATTGACCATCCGCCCAACGGTATTCGATGGCGACATTTTCGCCCTCGACATAGCCCATTTCTTTAAGACCGCGTTGGAAGCTGCTGACGAACGGAACCCACTCCGCGGCGGATGGGCTCCCGAGAAACCCGACCACCGGCATCGCCGGCTGCTGCGCGCGTGCGGTGAGCGGCCAAGCGGCTGCTGAGCCAACGGTAACTTTGATGAAATCTCGCCGGCGCACGTAACCATCCCCCCTGAAGGCCCAAGACTACGCCAGTAGACCGAAAGCATATCAGAACAGGCGGCAGCCGTAAGGGATTGAGTGTCTCAAATGAAAACCGATTTTCTACCCTTGTAGTTTGATGGTGCCTGTTCCCTCGTATTGCACCTAAGTATAGGTCCGCGCCTCCCAACGTATGGATGGCGTGAGTGACCACGCGCGTTCTAGCGTTTCTCCAAGCCGGCCGCCTCAGCAGGGCCCCCCTATACCGATTGCGAACCCATCCCCCGAATTCCACCGCAACCGGTACTCTGAGGCGGTCGGCCCGTAAACCTAACAAATAAGAAAATCGCAGCCGGGAGTGCCCATGCAGAACTTCGTTCGGCGCGAAAACCTTTGGCGTTTTCGCAAACTGCTGGCTAAGTCGACAGACGAAACAGTGCGTAGTCAGCTCTTCAAGCTGAGTGCTGAAGAGGAACGTCGGCAGATTTTGCAAAGACGCGATTGGTTATCGTTGCTGACCCGAAAATCGTTAAATCAACCCGCATGAAAGTGCGGCTTCGCCGCCGGAGGAACCCCCTTATGTCATTTTCCACCACCGCCCGCTCACGCCCAATGATCGAATGCGCCCAATGCGGCGAGGCACTCTACCTGCCAGAATGGTCAGAATACCTCAACGAAAACTCAATGCGGCATCTCTGGAAATGCGAGGCGTGCGATTACGCCTTTGAGACCACCGTCTCATATGAAGCGGTGGCGGCATAACTCGAGTCTTCGAACGTAGCGATTTCTAGGATGGCTTCCGAGAAATTGCCAAGCGCAAAAAAACGGGGTCTCAGCTCTAGTGGAGATAATTAATCAGGATCACAACCAAACAACCTGTCGTCTGCAATCCGCGTTTACGTCCTCAGAGAGTTCAGCATCAGGGGAGCCTCGCAAGCTTCTGTCGATCCGTGAGTTTGTTACCACGCCATGGTGGGGCATGCATCTAGGGTGGTTGCTGTGCGTCACGTTATTTCGATTTGTGCCTTGCTGTTTGCTTGTTCTCTAACCGTCACCCATGCCGAAACGTCTACGGTGCTTCTCGCTCTGCCAGGCGTTAAGGCATGGACAGGCGACTTCGATGGGATGCTGAAGCGGCGTCTCATTCGCATTCTGGTGGTGCCGAGCAAAACGTATTTCTTCCTCAACAAAGGTGACACGCTGGGCCTAACAGCCGAAACCGGCCAAGAATTCGAAAAATGGATTAACAAGCGACATGCAAAGGGTCCCTACTATATCGAAGTCGCCTTTATTCCTACGAGGCGAGATCGGATTTTTCAGGAGTTGAAAGACGGCAAAGGCGATATCGCCGCTGCAAATCTTACAATCACGCAAGAACGTACTGCGATTGTCGACTTTGCCAAGCCGTGGGCAAAAGACGTTAAGGAGGTATTGGTCATCGGACCGTCGGCACCGCCTATAACGGGGATCTCAGATCTCGGGGGCCGGGAGGTCATGGTGCGAGCTTCAAGCAGCTTTCATACGCACCTTCTCGCGCTCAATAACCGTCTTAAGTCGGACAACCACACCCCGATTAAGCTTGCTGCTGCCGATGAGAATCTTGAGGACGAAGACTTACTGCAAATGGTCAGCGCCAAACTAATACCGTGGACAGTAGTCGATAGACACACCGCTAAACTGTGGACCAAAATCCTCAAAAACATCTCGATCCGAGAGGATCTAACCGTTAACGAGGGCGGCGAGATCGCGTGGGCTGTGCTTAAGAACAGCCCGTTGCTTCAACGCGAACTGGAAGAGTTTATTACCTCGCACCGCAAGTTTGCGGAAGATCTGATCTCCCAATATCTCTTCGATGGGAAGATCGTCAGGAACGCGCTCGCGCCGGATGACGTGGCTAAATTTCGGCAACTTGTCGAATATTTCAAAACCTATGGTGGACGATATGGCGTGGACCCCTATATGCTTGCGGCCCAAGGCTATCAGGAGTCATCCTTCAACCAAGAACTGCGTATGAAAAGCGGTGCTGTCGGCATCATGCAAATGAAGCCGAGTACGGCACGCGAAGAGCTTGGCATCAACGACATCGTCACACGCGCCGAAGACAACATTCACTCGGGCGCAAAATATCTACGCTATCTCATGGACAAATATCTAAATGACCCAACGGTAGCAAACCGGGAAAAAGTACTGATGACTCTAGCGGCATACAACGCAGGGCCGGAAAACTTGAAACGTTTTCGAATAAAGGCACAGCAAGCTGGCTTCGACCCGAACGTCTGGTTTGGTAACGTCGAAATTGGCGCTGGGGCAATCGTTGGACAAGAGACGGTTCAATACGTCGGCAACATCTACAAATATTACGTCGTCTATTCGAAGCTGCTGCCGAACGGTGCACAGTGATCGACTTCCACACCCGCTTTGGATGAGAATATTTCAGACCGGTGCTTATCAGAAAGGCGGGCTAGGATGTGAAGTCGGCAGCGTATTCGCCAAACCCAGGTCCGCGCAGCACGTGGTATGGCAAGGGACTTGCTCGCGCCGCCCTCCTTATTGCCCTGGCGGCCCTGGTCGCCGGAGTGGCGGCGGCCTTCGGCATAGCGCGCGACTATGGGTATCTGCACGCTTCGATTCTGAGCGGTTCTCCTGGCGGCTATTATCACGCGCTGGCAAGCCGCCTGGCCGAGCGGGCCAAGCGCGGGAACGGCGCACTTACCGTCGTATCGACCCAAGGATCAATCGAGAATGTCAACCGGCTGAGGCTCGGCGAGGGACACTGCGCGGAGATGTTCGGCCTCATTCAGGACGGTACGCCCGTGCCCGCCGCTGCGAATCTTAAGCTTCTCGGCCGGTTGCCGGATCCGGAATCTCTGCTGCTGCTCGCAAGGTCGGGCAATACTTTCCATAGCTTTGCCGACTTGCGTGGAGCATCGATCGGGATCGGCCCGAAAGAGTCCGGAACGGCACATCTGATGCGCCAACTGTTCGATGACGCGGACCTGCGCCAGCTGGAGGTCCATTTTTCATATCACGAACTGTCCGAACAGGCCGAACTCGTGGCTCAAGGCAAGCTCGATCTCGCCGCTTTCGTGATGGAGGAAGACGCCGAGCTTCTGCACACGATCATGCGTCAACAGGGCTTGGATATTGTCGCGCCCGATGATTTGAAAGGACTCATCGCCCGCTACTCGTGGCTCAGCCTTGGCACGATCGCCGCCGGGCGTTACGACCTGGTTCGTCCCACTCCCGCCGTGGATAAGCCTGTTGCCCGCCTTGCGACGTTAGTGGTCGCCGGTCCGTGCGCTCGACGCGCCGACCGCATCGCACTCCTCGTGCTACTTGCCGCCGAGTTGCCCGGCTTCGTGCGCAGTAATCCGCCGAGCGCGACGAGTTCGGCGACCGACGTGCCACTCACCGCTGAGGCGAGCCAGTTTTTCCAGAACGGCCAGCCGGCCCTCGCCGATCTATTTTTTCCATGGCTTGTCAACATTCTGTCGCCGGCCTATTGGGTTTATCTGGTGATGGCGATTACGGTCCTTTTTAATGGTATGCGGGGCTACAGCCGCTTTAGACTGTGGCGGATCGATGCGGCGCGCGAGAAGCTCGAGGCACTCCTCAAGCAATTCGTCGATGCCGGCGTAACACACACGCAAATGCGCGAAGTGTCGGCCAATCGCCCGATCGACACAGAGAAGCAACGCGCAGCAGCCGAGACACTCTTCCAGCAACTCTTGCACTTGCGCATCCGCTGCCGGCGTTACACCACCTCCCTTGTGACGCCGATGGGCGACGAGATGTACTATCGCTATCAGGAATCGCTGATCGACGAGGCAATAACCACGCTTGGATCGCTGCTCCAGAATAACAAGAGGTAAGTTGCGAGCAAAGCCGTTCCCAAGGTGAACCGAGCCGTCTGTAACTGGCACCTAAAGCACTTCAGCGTACAACTCTGCGAATGATGTCGCCTATCGGCACAAAGCGGATATAGTGGTCGTGCTCAGCGCACAGAATTGAAGTGACAAAACCTATCCATCTGGACGCCGATTATTTGACGCCCCTTCGTGGCCATCCCCGTGGTGTTTGCGCGTCAATTGCGCTGCCATGAAGCCTAGCAAGGCAATCATCGCGACGCGTTGCCAGCCAAGCTCGCGACCAGCCCGGAGGGCGATGGCGTGAATTTTCGGATCCAGCAACCACGATGGTGAATTCGGCCGTGCCGCACGTTCAAGAATCGCGCGTTGTCTCGCACGCCGAGTTGTCAGCACGCAGATGATTGCGCCGATCACTGCAATCACGATGAAGATGCCCGCGACTACCAAACCGGCGATGACTCCGCCTAATTGTAGCGACAGCCACCCGTAGAGGGCGATGCAGAGAAAGATGAATGCAGTCAAGCACGCGATCACAACGACGACGGCCCAGACGAAGAGGGCGCGGCTTACGCCGCTCCTCGCCTGGATCTTAAGGGTGATTTCCCGTATCAAGCTCTTGAACATGTGAGCTTACGGATCCGCGCTGCGTCTTCAACGGCGCCACATTGCGCCCAGGACAAATCCGAGACCGGCGAAAATTGCGAGTGTAGTGTAGGGCCGGTTCTTGATCGATTCGTCGATCGCGGCGACGAAATTATCGGAGACCTCACCCACCGCATCGGCCGCCTCGCGTCCCTTTTTCTGGGCGTCGGAAACTACGCTGTCGACGGCTGGCCGCGCCTGCTGCCAAGCCGCGCTTCCTTTGGCGGTGATGACCTCGCCGACCTGCTCGGCGAGGCGTCTGAATTCATCTCGCAGCGTCTGCAAGTCGCTTTGGATGGCGCTGGAGGTTTCAAAAGCTGGCTTGCGGGCCTCGCGTGCCTCCTTGTCTGTTTCCCGAACGTTATTCGAGAAAGATGCTGTCGTTGACATGCCTGATCTCCCTGCATCCGGTGACTAACGCCGCCCAATCGTGACCGATAGCGTTCCTCGATCGATCACTGGGAAGGACTCTGATGCGGCCATAATAGGCTCTTGTACAAAGCAGACCCCCTGTACCGAATTGCACGTAAGTATAGGTCACCTCCCTGTTTTCTATACCAACGTATTCTGGCGCGATTGCCCACGCGCGTTCTAGCGTTTCTCCAAGCCGGCCGCCTCGGCAGGCCCTAGACCGATTGCGAGACCCATCCCCCCCAGTCCCCAACCGCAATCGGCACCACTGAGGCGGTCGGTCCTTCCGCGTCGAATCCGCGCATCGCAGTGCTGGTCGGGAGGACGCCTGCGCCAGCGGGACGGCTAATTCACCGCAAAGCAATAAAATAACCCAGCGCCGCCCGTCGTTGGCAAATCAGTCTCGCTGCAACCACCATCAGGCCCGCGCGATGGATGCGCGGAGTTCCACGAACGGGACGCCTCGTCGTCGCGCAAGCCATGACGGTCGGAGTGGCCAAGCATAGCGCTGCCTTGCGTACTGCTCGTCCAATTTTTGCAAGTCGTGTCTTTGTCGGGCGGAAAAGTGGTGCCGTCCGGCCTCGAGCCGGTGAGAATGTCATGCCTGTTGGGCTTGTCGCCAATACCATTGTTCACCTCACCCTTTTGGGTGAGCGCGGTCTCTTTGGTGAGGTTGTTGGCGCCATGGAGCTCCGCGACATCCTTAGCGATGACCACGCCCTTGGCGTTCGTCCAAGGGCCTTTGCCGATGCGATCGCGTGCGTTCACGGCATCGGTGCCCTGCGTGGATAGGTACGCATGCCAAGTCTTGCTCCCAGCACCCACCGATGCGGCGAGTTCTTGGCAGTGCCGGTCGGCACCGGCCAGCCCGCCTAGGTCGGCGCCTTTGCCCATCCCCACGCTGGTCACGAAGAACGACATGTTGGCCTGTTGCGCTGCAGCCGGCGCCGCAGCAATAAGCGCAAGGCATATCGAGAAGGGCACGCCGAACCGAACAACAGTCATTGGAATAACTCCCCACAGTGCAAGGTCCATCACTCACCACGGTGTAAGGAACACCGGCAATGTGTCACTATTCCGATGCTGCGGTGTCAATGAAACGCGCCTAAACGGTGACGCGCTTGCCACAACTTCTGAGAGTGCGGTGCTAATAGCTGCACGAACTAAAGTAGTACTCGGGCCGTTATTGCTGTTGCTCAACAGCGCTGCGGCAGAAGCCACCGAAATTCACATCTTGGCGCCCACGACAATCAGGCCGGTGATCAACGTGTTGGCTCCCGAGTTTGAACATACGACAGGATACAAACTCGTCGTTGCGTATGACGTCGCTCCCATTGTGAAGCGGCAGGTCGAAGGTGGCGCCGCGTTCGGCCTTGTCATCGTCACGCTGAGCGGACATTGGCTGGTTGTGCTAATCTGAAAATCTAATTGCCGTGTCTAGAGCCTTGGGTGGACATGAAGCGACGTGAGTTCATCGCCTTCGCTGGTGGCGCAGCGGCGTGGCCGCTTGCCGCACGTGCGCAGCAAGCTCACCCCCGGTACCGAGTGCGAGGCTCAAGCCAAAATTCCGATACCGAGTAGCGACCAGCCGCACCGCCGAGGAACACCAGCTCACGGCCACGGCTTGTTTCGGGCCGTTCGGCGGCGCGACAGCGGCATGGCTGCACGGGCAAGTTATTTCGATTTGACGGGCCTTGGCAGGGGGCGTCATAATTGTGCAAATCGTGATGGCTATTGGTGACGCTGGAGTTCATTCAAGTAGCTGCAGACGTTTGAACCGGCAGCTGCTTGGCTTTTTTCAGCAGGAAGCAAGTGTCCGTTGGCCGAAGAGTCTTTCTCGCTGTCCTTCTTAGCCAGCTGTTCAGCATTGCCCTGATTTTCGGCTGGTATTTCTACGTGCTCCGATCCGAACTCGACTCCCTAACACGGCAGGGGGCCCAAGAAGCCGTTCTGCAGTCAATCGCGGCGACCGAAGACTATTTCAAACCTGCCGAGCTGGCGGTGGAGGAGGGCCAGCGACTGCTTTCGGACCATATCCTCGGGCCGGACAATCCCGACCCGCTAGAACGTTTTTTTTCTGAGCAGCTTCGCGCGCGGCCGCTTCTGGACGGTCTCTATGTTGGCAATCCTGCAGGCGAGTTCTTCTACGTGATGCGCAGTAACGAGAAGATCAACGACGGCACCCGCACTAAGGTAATACGGAATGGCCCCCATGGCCGCGAGGTCGAGCTGACGTGGCGGGGTCCCGACTACGCCATCGTCAAAAGTGAGCACGATCCCGCGGACACCTATGACCCGCGAGCACGTGCTTGGTATCGCTCCGCGGTTGAACGGCGCGGGCGCGCCTGGACCGAGCCCTACATCTTCTTCACCTCGCACAAACCGGGCATCGCGCTCGCCTCTGCCATTACCGGGAAAGACGGCGCGGTTGAAGCTGTGCTCGGAGTTGATATCGAGATAAGTGAAATTTTGCGCTTCCTCGCGCGCTATAGCCAGCTGGGGCAGAAATCTGTTTACATCTCCACAACGGAGGGGAAGGTAATTGCCCACAGCAACGCCAGTGTCGTCTTCCCGGGTAGCACCGCAGGCGACAACACCCTTCGATTTCGCGTCATTTCTGAGTTGCCCGGCGTCGAAGGCACGTTAGCCGAAAGTGTGCTCAAACGGCTCTCAGAACCAGTCGGCACGCGGTCGTCGAACGTCTGGGAGGCGGAGGCAGACGGGCGGCATTACTTTGTTGCGGTCGGCCAGGTGTCCAACATCGACTGGCCGTGGCAGGTCGTTGTTACGGTACCGAGAACTGGACTGCTACAAGCTGCATCCAAAAGCACCGTCATACTGATCGGCGCAATGGGCCTCGCCGCCTTGATCGCTTTAGCCATCGGTTACGCAACGAGCCGGACCATCGGCGCGCCGATGACCCGACTGCTTTCGAATGCGCAGCTGGCTCGCCATGGAAATATCGAGCTCATGGAAGACGTGAACACCGGCTTGAGGGAAATCGACGAAACAGGCAAGATCCTCAAAGAGCTTGCCACGCAGCAACGCGGTAGAGAACGACGGTGATCGCGATGGTAAGTATTGAAATGTCGGCTAATGTGATTGATATCTCGCTGCCATTTCGTGCTCAAGGCGATGGTCTAAAGCTTTTCCAGAAGAACCGCACATGAGCTCCAGCGAACATGAGCGAGATCCTCAAGCAACTGACTTTTAATCAGTAGATCGCGGTTCGAATGCTGGCGCGCCAACCGAAGTCTGCGATCAAATCGAATTGCCACTGTAAATCCATTTAGAATGACCTACGCTGGTTTGAGCGTGGATAATGGGGTCCCCGTGTCCGCCATAAAAAGGCAGGTAGGCCGGCGCGCGCTGCTCACCAACGACATCGCACCGGGCAAGCGAACGCTCGCGCCGTCCAGATGCGCCGTCAACGCCTCGCGGATGGACGCAATG
>Ga0207740_1000246_pt1 | contig 9872 bp, 10 predicted proteins | sample LuqExpMetageno29_FD_187787 | JGI IMG/M metagenome (GOLD analysis project Ga0207740, IMG submission 187787) | Tropical forest soil microbial communities from Luquillo Experimental Forest, Puerto Rico - Sample 29 (SPAdes) | ecosystem: Environmental > Terrestrial > Soil > Tropical forest ... | reverse complement strand
GGCGGTCCAAGCGCCGATGCCGGACAGCTGGAGCCTTTCTCCGTGGGCGGAACCTTCTAGCAACATTGTGCTCATGCTAGGCAACCCTCTGATTTTATTATCTTACCATCGGCGGCGAGGCGGATAAACGGCTGGGCGGACTTGACCCCAGGCGGCGATGCCGCCGAGGCTTCGGCGGAATAGGGCCCGATTCCCTTGACCTCATCTTTGACCTTAACGCTCGCCGTCGAACGCTGGCCGATCGCCGGCTCCTTTGCCATCAGCCGCGGCACCAAGACCGAGGCCGTCGTGGTGGTGGCCGAATTGGGCGATGGCAAGGCCTGCGGGCGCGGCGAATGTGTGCCCTATGCGCGCTACGGCGAGAGCGTCGACAGCGTCACCGCCGCACTCGAGGCGATGCGGGTGCCGCTCGCCGACGGACTCGACCGCGCAAGCCTGCAGAAAGCCATGCGACCCGGCGCCGCCCGCAACGCGCTCGACTGTGCTTTCTGGGACTTCGAGGCTAAGCGTAGCCGTCGTCCGGTGCACGAGCTCGCCGGCCTTTCTACCCCGCATGCCCTCATCACCGCTTTGACGGTCTCGCTCGGTACACCGGCCGCCATGGCGGAAGCCGCCATGAAGGCCGCCGGCCGCACGCTCTTGAAGGTCAAGCTCGGAGGAGACGGCGATCCCGCCCGCATCGCCTCGGTGCGCGCCGCCGCGCCGGAGGCGACGCTGATCGTCGACGCCAATGAAAGCTGGGACGATCGCAATCTCGAGGCCAATCTTGCCGCCTGCGCACAAGCTCGCGTGGCACTGGTGGAACAACCCTTGCCGGACGGCCGCGACCAGGTCCTCGCCGGGCTCAAACGGTTGATCCCCGTTTGCGCCGATGAGAGTGTGCACGACCGTGCCTCATTACCACCGCTTGCCGGCAAGTATGACGCCGTCAACATTAAGCTCGACAAGACTGGTGGGCTCACCGAGGCGCTGGCCACGGCCGCGCAGGCTGAGCGGCTCGGTTTCAGCATCATGGCCGGCTGCATGGTGGCGACATCGCTAGCTATGGCGCCGGCCATGCTGGTGGCCCAGAAGGCGCGCTATGTGGATCTGGACGGTCCGCTGCTCCTCGCCCGCGACCGGTTCGACGGCCTCGCCTACCGCGACGGCCTGGTGTTCCCGGCCACGCCCGCGCTTTGGGGCTGATGGCCGTTATCTCGCTCAATTCGAGCAGTGAGGTCTCAACGCCACTATATCAAATTTATGATTTTGTTACCGAATTGTCTGCTGTGGATTGTTAACCAAGTCTTCCCAACGGGCGTCCGCCTAGCCTAGACTTATGAGAAGTTGCGTTGAGCAACCCACCGGCACAGCGGGGGATCAGCATGCGTATTCGGGACTTGTTACTTTGCCTTGCCGTGTTTGTCTGCGGCGTCACGTCGGCGTCTGCCACGATGCGCATCGCGGAAGACCGCGGCGGCCAGATTGGCCAATACCTGGAGACCTTCGCGACAGTGCGCACGTCCGGCGAGCGCGTGATCGTCGACGGTAATTGCCTGTCGGCCTGCACGCTGGTGCTTGGCTTGCTCCCGCGCGAGCAAATCTGTGCGACGCCGCGCGCGCGCTTCGGCTTCCACGCCGCATGGGCGCCGAACACAGATGGTCGTCCGATCACCAGCCCGATGGGCACGCAGGCGCTGTGGCGTATCTATCCGCCATCGGTGCGGCGCTGGATCAGCCGGCATGGCGGATTGTCGCGCCATATGATCTACATGGAGGGCAGCGAGCTTAACGGCATCGTCGCCAGCTGCGAGGGCCCGGCGATGCAACGCGTGCATCTGCGCTCAGGGCCTCGTTACACGGGCTCGGTGCGCACGCTGCGCTACGTGCCCGCAAGCGCCGCCAACGATCGCCGCTAGCGCCATCACCGCGTACGCGCGGCCACCGAACGCCCCGTAGAGCCACCCCGACAGACTGGTAGCGCCCGCCATAACCAGGCCGAGCGCAATTGCGAGATACCCTTGCGCGGTCGCGCCCTGCCCGGGCGGGGCCCTGCGCGCGACAAAGCCGAGCGCGCCGAGATGCGTGGCGCCGAACGACAGCGCGTGCAAAAGCTGCAGCCAGGGCAGCAAGACAGCGGGCGGATCGAACGCCATCGCCGCCCAACGCACCGCGCCACCGGCGGCGCCGAGCATCATTAGCGAGAGCGGATTAAGGAACGGCGGCAATCGTCCTTGCAACGCGAACAGCACGATCTCCGCCAGCACGCCGAGTGCCCAGAGGCCTGCGATTGCCGTACCATCGAGGCCGGCACCGTGCCATTGCAGCGCAGAGAAGCCGTAATAGACGGCGTGGCTGCCCTGGATGAGGCTGGCCGCCGCCAACACCGCGATGAATGCGGGGTCGTGCAAGAGATGCTCACGCATGCCCGCCGGCTTGATCGTCGGGTGCGCGCTGGCGATCGGCTCAAGTGCCATCGCGCAGATCGCGCAGATCACATTCGCCGCCACGATTAGCCAGATGAGATGCCGCGCCGGAGTGAGATCGACGGCGAGCCCTGCGACGAAGCTGCCGGCGATGAAGGCGACCGAACCCCATAGCCGCACTGGCCCATAAGCGCGGCCGCGCGCAGACAGACCCTTCAGCGCATAAGTCTCGGTGAGCGGCATTACTGGCGTGAGCGCCAGCGAGGCCAACGCGTAGGCGATCAGGATCGCAGTTGCGCCCTCGACCAAGCCGACCGCGACATAGCCTACGACCGTCAGCCAGCTCGCCACCACTAACACCGCGCGCAGAGCGTCGTGCCGGTCGGCGGTGCCTGCCGCCAGTGGAATTGCGAATACGCGTACGATCATTGGTATCGCCAGCACTAGGCCGATCATGCGCGGCTCCAGTCCCTTGGCCTTCAGCCAGACTGGGAAGAACGGCAATTGGATGCCGCCCATGACGAACAGGCCGGCGTAGAAGGCTGCGAGCCGCGGGGCAAAGCCAACTTGCAGGGGACCGGGGGGCCGCATGGCACCACCTTTGCTGGCCGAATCAAGCGGCCTCCTTCATAAACGGCCAGTCACGGATAACACATGCCGACCGAGCCGCTAGTGCCGCCGCCGGGCCCGCCAGGCCGACACCGAAACGCTGCTCGCCGCCATCATGCGCATCGAGTTGCGGCTCAAAGCCGATCCTTCCGTTGCGCATCGACTGCGCGACGACCTGCGCATGCTGCTGGTCGCAATCCGCATGGCGCGGCCGGAGATCGACACCGCCGGCCCGGTGACGCAGGTAACCAAGCTCAAGCTGCTGCTCGACCTGCTCGAGCGGCGTCTCGACGCTCTGGCCGGGACGGAAGCCGCGGCTGCGGCCCCGACTGATAAAACTGTGCCCGCCCTGCCGGGGGCGGCACGCGGCCACCTCGCCGTAGTGCCGCGGCCGGATGAACCAGAGCTGCCAATCTCAGCGCCGGACGCGCAAGCACCCCGCCATCGCCGTCGTGCCGAGCGCCGCGATGATGTGGGCGATCGATTGCGTGGAGAGCAAGTCCGTGGTCGCCGAGTCCAAGACTCCGAGTGCGCCTCCCGGCGCGCCGGCCACGCCGGGGTCTGATCCGCTCGCTCCCATCTTGGCGCTAAGCGAGGAAGAGCGGCTGGCGCTGTTTACGTAATGAGCTTGGAGAACAGCTCGGCATCGACATTGCCGCCCGACAGCACGCCGACTACCACTTTGCCCTTCACGTCGAGCTCGCCGGCGAGTAGCGCCGCGAGACCGATGGCACCGCCCGGTTCCACCACGAGCTTGAGTTCGTTGAAGGCATAGCGCACCGCGGCAGCGACCTCGATGTCGCTGGCAATGAGGCCTTCGCCGATCAGCTCGCGGTTAATTGGGAAGGTCAATTCGCCCGGCGTGTTGGTCATCAGCGCGTCGCAGATGGTGCCTCTCATGCGCTCATTGTGCTCGCGCTGGCCGCTCTTGAACGAGCGGAGCGTGTCGTCGAAACCCTCCGGCTCGACCGTGTAGAACTTCGCCGAAGGCACTCGCGCCTTGACGTAGAGGGAGATGCCCGCCGCAAGCCCGCCGCCGGAAGCGCCCACCACGACGGTCTCCGGCTTCACGCCCAATCGGTCGAGATCCTCTACGATCTCGCGGCCGATGGTGCCCTGCCCAGCAATAATCAGCGGATCGTCATAGGGCGGCACCAGCGTCGCGCCGCGTTCGCTCACGATCTTCTTGGCGATCGCTGCGCGGTCTTCCTTCTCGCGGTCGTAGAGCACGATCTCGGCGCCGAGTGCCGCGGTACGCTCGCGCTTGAGGTGCGGCGCATCGCTCGGCATTACGATGGTCGCGCCCAAGCCAAGCAGCTTTGCGGCCGCCGCAACACCCTGTGCATGGTTTCCGGACGAATAGGCCACCACGCCGGCCGCCCACCGCTCGACGGGTATCGAGGAAATCTTGTTGTAGGCGCCGCGGAATTTGAAAGAGCCAGTGCGCTGTAAAGTCTCGGCTTTCAGAAACACACGTGCGCCGAGCCGATCGTCGAGCGCCGGCGCATTGATCAGCGGCGTGCGCACCGCGACGCCGGCCAACTGCTTAGCCGCTGCGTCTATGTCGGCGATGGAGGGATTGATCTTGTCGATGGCGCCCATGCTGCAAGGCTAACGCCGCGCAACGCACGGCCGCAAGGGTCCTCAGGCAGCGGCGTAGCTTTGCAACGTGTCGCTTGCATCACGTGCTCAAGGAACTTGTTGGCGCTCTTTTGCCATGTCATGGCCACAGCAAAGTCGCGGCAGTCGTGGCGCGACAGTTCCAGCGCCTCCAGGCAGGCGCACCGCAGATTCTCGTCGAGCACGCCGATCGGCGCCTCGCCGATCACGTCGCGGGGCGCCGTAGCCGGAAACGCCGCAACCGGCACGCCGCTTGCGAGCGCCTCGAGCAGCACCAGTCCAAAAGTATCGGTGCGGCTCGGGAAAACGAACACGTCAGCGGACGCGTAGATGTCGGCCAGCGTCTCGCCGTGGTGCGCGCCAAGAAACACCGCGTCCGGGTAGGACTTCGCCAGCTGAGCGCGCGCCGGTCCGTCACCGACCACGACCTTGCTGCCGGGCAATTCGAGCTTGAGAAAGGCTTCGATGTTCTTCTCCACCGCGAGGCGGCCAACGGTGAGGAAAACCGGACGCGGTAGGTTCAGCACCCCGCGACCCCGGGGTCGAAACAAATCCGCGTCGACACCGCGCGGCCATAGCCTCACGTTCGTGAAGCCGCGCGCGCTAAGTTCCGCGGCGAGCGTCGGAGTCGCCGCCAGCACCGCGGCGCCTGCGCAATGGAATCGCCGCAGCCAGCCCCAGGTGACTCCGCAGGTCAAGCGTTCAGGCACCGGCAGTCGCTCCGCCAGATAATCCGGAAAGCGTGTGTGGAAGCTAGTGGTAAACGGCAGGCGGCGCCGCGTGCAAAGCCGCCGCACGGCATGACCGAGCGGGCCTTCGGTCGCGACATGAACGGCGTCCGGCCGCGAACGGTCGAAACGACGCGCGATCTCTCCCGGCCCCGGCAGCGCCAGGCGGATCTCCGGATAGCTCGGCAGCGGCAGGGTCCGGAAATCGCCCGGCGTGAGGAATTCGAGCTCCGCGCCGAGCGCGCGTGCCTCGCGCGCGACTTGCCCGAGCGTGCGCACCACGCCGTTGACCTGGGGGTGCCACGCGTCGGTAGCGACCAGAATTTTCATGCGGCTTGTGCCCGTACAGCTGCCTGCGTTAGAGCCGGCTCCGGTTCAGCGTCGCGGCCAATCTCGGTCCAGCTGATGATCTCAAAGCAGCCGTCATAGCGCTCGGCTATCGCCGTGCAGCTCTCCACCCAGTCGCCGCAATTCATGTAGCGCACGCCAAAATCGTCATGCATCGCAGCGGTGTGGATGTGGCCGCAGATCACACCGTCGACCTGATGATGATCCGCCTCAGTCGCCAGCGCTTTCTCAAACGCGCCAATGTAATTCACCGCGTTTTTTACCTTCAACTTGGCCCATTTCGACAGCGACCAGTATGGTACACCGAGCACGCGGCGCAGCGCGTTGAACAGCCGGTTGGCGGTGAGTGCTAATTCGTAGGCCTTATCGCCGAGCAGTGCCAGCCAGCGCGCCTGCGTCACCACGATGTCGAACATGTCGCCGTGCACAACCAGATAGAGGCGGCCATCGGCGCCGTCGTGAATGGCGTTCTCCACCACCTCGATACCGCCGAAATGCGTGCCGTAATAGCCGCGCAGGAATTCGTCGTGATTGCCGGGGATGTAAATTATGCGCGAGCCCTTGCGGCCCTTGCGCAGAAGTTTCTGCACCACGTCGTTGTGCGCCTGCGGCCAGTACCACGACGAGCGCAGCGCCCAGCCATCGACGATATCCCCGACCAGATAGATGGTGTCGGCTTCGTGCCGGCGTAGGAAGTCGAGGAGTTTGTCGGCCTGGCAGCCGCGCGTGCCGAGGTGGACGTCGGAAATGAACAGCGCGCGAAAGCGTCGCGTGTCGTCTGACGTCACGGTGCGACGATTTCCGATGTGAGATCCATGCTTGCCAGCATTACCAGTGCGGCGTCTCAGTTTTATGACGGTGTTGTTTACCTATATTAACTTTACGCGGCGATTGCATTTCGCTGCGCCGGAAACGCGTCAACGTGCAGAGGCCAAAGATCGATGTCAGTGATCTCGCAGCCTTCGCCTAGTCGTCGAACGCGATTCGATCCGTGAGAGACAGCAACCGAGTGCGACAACGAAGCGAGAGGGGTTGACGCCCAAAGCTCCGAGCCTGACATTCGCTGCTCACAAAAACATCACGTCCACGAGGTGCTCCTATGGATCTCGGAATCGCCGGCCGCAGGGCCATCGTTTGCGCGTCGAGCCGCGGGCTCGGCAAGGCCACCGCGCGCGCTGGCTGAGGCCGGCTGCGAAGTCGTGATGAACGGCCGCGACGCCAAGATGCTGGAGGCCGCCGCGGCCGAGATCGGCAAGGCGACCGGTGCCAAGATCACCACCGTCGCCGCCGACGTCGCCTTGCCGCTTGGACAGAAGTCGCTGCTCGCCGCCTGCCCTGCCCCGGACATCCTAATCAACAACAATGCCGGTCCGCCGCTGCGCGATTTCCGTGAGCTCACCCGTCAGCAGATGATCGACGGTGTGATCGCCAACATGATCGTTGCAATCGAACTGATTCAGAAGGTGATCGGCCCAATGACCGAGCGCAAATTTGGCCGCATTGTGAATATCACCTCGGGGTCAGTAAAGGCCCCGCTGCCCGGCCTCGATCTGTCATCTGGCGCGCGCGCTGGATTGACCGCCTTTCTCGCCGGCGTCGCGCGCACCGTCGCGAGCAACAACGTGACCATCAACAACGTGCTGCCTGGCGCCTTCGAAACCGATCGTCTGCGCGGCACGCTGAAGAAATGGGCTGAGCAAAAAGGCACAAGCGTCGAGGAGGCCGCCGCCACGCGCGCCGCCACCATTCCGGCCAAGCGCTTCGGCCAACCGCATGAATTCGGCGCGGCCTGCGCATTCCTATGCTCGGCACAGGCCGGCTACATAACAGGCCAGAATTTGCTAATCGACGGCGGCAATTTCAACGGCGCGTTCTGACCCAGCGCGATTGGCAAAAAGGCCGCCGTCGCCGCCGGCCTCATTATGATAAGCGAAGCGCTTATTTTTGCGGTCCCGCTCCCGCTCCCAACACCTCATCCCAGCGCCACGCCACACCAATCGAAAGGATGTCAACATGCGATTGGACGCTGCCGATATAGGCGACGCCAGAGGGGTTGGCGGATGTTATTGATGTAGCGAACCACGGATTGCCGGAGGCCGCCGATATATTGATCGACGTGTCTCGGATGAAGATGTGCGAGTAAGCCAAATTGGCTACTAAGCCCCGCCAAATCTGGTAGCTTGCGCCAATCGATGCCCAGAACCGATCATTATCGGGTATTACTGGCATACGCACTTGATCGGTGACGGGCGAAATTTCATAGCCGAAACCGGTACGCAAGCTCAGCCGATCGGACGCTTTATATTCAGCGCCGATTGAGAATAGCCAACCGTCCTTCCATTGGAACGGCAGGGTCAAAGACGGTGACGGCGGCAGCGGCGTCGATATGACCGAAGTGCCAATGCGATTCCAGTTGGTCCATTCGACCGTCCCGAGCAGTGTCCATTGTGGATCGATGCGCTGCCGGAGACCGAGGGACAGGATACTAGGCGCGTTGACCGTAAGGTTTGCTGGAAGAGCGCCTCCAGCTTGCGGCGGCAATGTTAAGGTCCCCGAGAACTTTTGGTCGATGCCTGAACGATAACCGAGACCGATGGTCGTAGCAGGCGTCGGTGTCAAAGTGACGCCCGCTGTGAAGCCATAACCCCATCCATTGGCCGACAACTTTGCATCAACCGGCGACGCAGCTAAGCCAGAAAGCAAAAACGGGGGGAAGGGGGCTGGGAGGACTTGGACTGGGACCTGTGCGAATGCGCTCAGTCCGTGTTGAAAAGACAAGTTGGCATATTGAATCTGCACGCCCGCACCGATGCTGATCCAATCATTGATGCGGTAGGCAACGCTTGGCGTCACGTTGTAAGTCGTCAGGTTTGAATCACTTGCCCCGTAATCGCGGCCAACCCAATTCTCGGGAAAGCTGACCGAAAGGCCGAAAGGCGAATTGAATGATAGGCCTACCCAAAGATTCTGGTTGATCTGATAGGAAACGGTAGTGCCTGGGAGCAGCGCAGCATTGCTAGTGTTGCCGGTGCCGGCTTGCGGCACCGCAACTAGTGGGGTGAGTGGGCCCGGAAATGGTGGTCCAGCAAAAGTGCTGCCTGCGCTCGGAAAATGTGACGAATAGGGCAAAATGCCAGCGTATGTCGACGAGCTTTGGATGCCGGCAAACTGCGTCATAACCGCCGGATTCCAGAACATAGTGGATAGGTCTCCGCCCGCAGCGACACCGGCGTACGATGTGCCCTCCCCATAGGCGCTCTGTTCGCGAATCCCGAGACCGCCGGCATTTGCGGCAGGGCTCGCTGCAATCAATACCCCAAGGCTGCCGCATGCGAGCAGCAACGCCCTAAGTCCCCGGACCGACATAATGAAGCCCCCATTTGCTACCGCGTTGCACAGAACGGAAGAGAACGAACGCATGTAGCGGAATGCTTACATGGTGCCTGTGGAGTCGCCCGCCGACAATGCCAACGAGTTGGCGGAAATGGGTAAATTGCACATTATTTAGGATACTGTTGCTTTACTGCCACATAACTCGGCAAGCCGACCCACCGAAGGAAACATCACTAAGAAGGAAGGAAAAATGAGAGTGTTGATAGCCTGGGGGCAACTCGGTGCCCCCCAACCAAGCAACGTTTAGGCTGCGAATTCCACGCCGAGCCGCGTCGCCGTGCGCCAGATCACCCGGCAACGCTGCCACACGTGATCGGACTCGACCACCAGCACGAAATCATCCGGAATGCCGATCTGACTCGCCACGTCTAGGCACGCGCCGCCCCGCGACAGGTTGCGCACGCCGCAGTTGATGCTGCTCGCAAGACTAAAGTTGATTTTTCCCGGCTTCAGCGTGCGATGGCGCCCGCCCTTACGTCTTTCTTCCATATCCATGGATTCTCCGCCCGGTTCGGCACCACGCAGCACATCTTACCCGGCCTGGCTTTAGGCCATGGTGAAACTGAATTTCGAAATCCAGCAGTGGACGTTTAACCTTGCCTAACCATGCGGCGTGGGGCACGGCCTTTTGCGCCAGTTACCGCGTATTTCATTTCAGTTTGCGGAACGTCACGGCTGCTCCAGCGTAAATTCAGTTAAGCAATCGAGCGCAAGGACGGTGCTGACCGGCATATCGGTGTTGAGCTGGCTCATTGGATACTGTCACTTG
>Ga0207740_1000233_pt1 | contig 10068 bp, 9 predicted proteins | sample LuqExpMetageno29_FD_187787 | JGI IMG/M metagenome (GOLD analysis project Ga0207740, IMG submission 187787) | Tropical forest soil microbial communities from Luquillo Experimental Forest, Puerto Rico - Sample 29 (SPAdes) | ecosystem: Environmental > Terrestrial > Soil > Tropical forest ... | reverse complement strand
GAAAGGGGAGGGTACTTCCGGCGAACGGGTTCACCTTGCTCGTACTGATGGGCAAGTTCCGCGATTTCCGCGCGCTGCCCCCGGAGCGCGCGTGCAACGGTAGCCCGGGCACCCCAATGTACGAGCCATTCGTGAAACACCGGAGTCTGAGCTTCGGCAATTGTGCAGGCATCAATTACACAGGCGTCTGTCGGCTTGTCGTCTTCGATTAGAAAGGCCGCTACCCAGCGCAGCAGGTTGTGATAATCGCCAAAAACTTTGCGCATGTCATCTTCTGTCACACCGCGCTGTTTCGCCCTGATGTCTTCCAATATTGTCGTGATGTTCATCACTTCTTCAACCTTATGTCGGCAATTTCCGTCTATATCCGAACTTTCAGAAGACCTGCAGCCGCGACAGCCTCTTCCAATTATGTCTTGTCCGGCACCGGACACGGTTGCACCTTCCAGATGTCGGCGGCGTATTCCGCAATGGTGCGATCGCTGGAGAACTTGCCCGAGCCCGCCACGTTCGAAATGGCCTTGCGTGCCCATTCGGAGGGGTCGGCATACAAAGCGCGCAGCGCATCGTCTGCCTCGAGATACGACTTGAGGTCCGCCAGGTGCATGTAGTGATCGTGATTCAGCAACACGTCGCGCAGAGGCTCGAACACGCCGGGCTCGTTCTGGCTGAAATAATCGGAGAAGATCAGGTCCAAGGCCCGGCGAGTCTCGGGCTCTTGTTCGTAGTGCCAGCGCGGGTTGTAGGACCCGCGACTGCCGATCACCTGCTCCGCTGTCAAGCCGAAGAGGAAGAAGTTATCTTCGCCGGCCTCCTGCGCCATCTCAATCGTAGCGCCGTCGCGAGTGCCGATCGTTAGTGCGCCGTTCATCATGAACTTCATGTTGCTTGTGCCGCTGGCTTCGTAGCCTGCGGTGGAAATCTGGTTGGAGACCTCGCTGGCCGGAATCAGATGCTCCGCAAGCGAGGCACAATACTCTGGCAGGAATATCACCTTAAGTCGCCCGCGTACTACAGGGTCGCCGTCAATCGTGCCCGCCAGATTGTTAATGAACTTGATAATCAGTTTGGCGAGCCGGTATGCAGGGGCAGCCTTACCAGCGAAGAAAAATGTCCGCGGATACATGTCCAGTCTAGGATCCTCGCGGAGCCGGTTGTAAAGCACTACGATTCGTAAGGCATTCAGTAGCTGACGTTTGTACTCGTGGATACGTTTTACCTGGCAATCAAAGATGGTGTCCGGATTAAGCACCTGCCCTGTCGACCATCTGAACCAGTCGCAAAATTTCCGCTTGGCGTTGCGGTTGGCTTTCAGGAAGTCGTGACGGAAGCCGCTGTCTCCGGTGAACGCCCTGAGCTTGCTCAATTGGCTTAGGTCACCGATCCAGGCATCACCAATAGCATCGGTGATTAGAGTGGAAAGGTCAGGATTGCACAGTAGCAGCCAGCGCCGGGGCGTGACGCCGTTGGTTTTGTTGTTGAAACGTTCAGGATAGACCTCTGCCAGGTCTTTCAAAGTCGTCTCGCGCAGTAGATTTGAATGAATCGCAGCCACTCCATTGGTACTGTGGGAACCTACCACCGCCAAGTTGGCCATGCGTACCTTCTTTGCGGTTCCCTCCTCGATGAGGCTCACGCGCGGAATGCGTCCTTCGTCGCCTGGAAACTGCCGACGAACGTCTCCCAGGAAGCGGCGATTTATCTCATAGATAATTTCAAGCTGCCTGGGCAGCAAATCTTCAAACCACGCGACCGGCCATTTCTCGAGCGCTTCGGGCAACAAGGTGTGATTTGTGTAGGCTAGCGTGTTCTGCGTGATACGCCACGCCTCGTCCCATTCAAGATGCTCCTGGTCAACCAGGATTCGCATCAGCTCCGCGACGGCCAAAGACGGGTGGGTGTCGTTCATCTGAATCGCCACTTTGTCAGCAAATGAGCGCCAATCCGAGTTACAGCGTTTGAAGCGACGCACAGAATCGGCCAGCGAGCAGGCGACGAGGAAGTACTCCTGCAGGAGGCGTAGAGCTTGCCCTCTGAAATCTGAGTCGTCGGGATAGAGGACCCGAGTTAGAGTTTCAGCCGAGAGTGTCTGGGTAAAGGCTTCTACAAAGTCTCCGTGAGAGAACTCTTCAAAGTTGAAATAGTCAGGTGCGGCAGCGGCCCAGAGGCGGAGGGTGTTGATCGTAGAACCGCCGTACCCGATTACAGGGCGGTCATAGGGGATGCCGATCAAAGTTGATGGCCGCCCCGGTACGGGGCGCAGACTTCCTTCACTCAACTCGAATGAGCAAGTTAAGTTGACTTCCACCTTTTCGTTTGGGCGCGCGACCTCCCACGGATCGGGAGAACGTAGCCAGTTGTCCGGCGTTTCCTGTTGCCGTCCGTTCCGGATTGATTGCCGGAAGATGCCATACTCATATCGGAGTCCGTAGCCCATGGCCGGGAGCTGCATCGTTGCGGCGGACTCCATGAAGCAGGCCGCAAGACGTCCAAGGCCGCCGTTGCCCAGTCCTGCATCGGGCTCCTGCTCCAATATCTCAAGGAGGTTGAGTTGCTTCTCCTTGATGACCTGATAGGCCAGCGGAGCGAGCAGGAGATTCGTAACGTTGTTTTCGAGTGAGCGGCCGATGAGGAACTCCATCGAGAGGTAGTAGAGCCGCTTAGGATTCTGTTGTTCGTACGTCTTCTCTGTTAACAGCCATCGCTGCGATAGGATGTCGCGCACAGACCGGGCAAGTGCCTCGAAGCGATCGCGTGCCGTCGCCTCTGCCAGATCGACTCCACTGTCAAACAACAGATGCCGTTCATAGAGTGCCTCGCTCGTTCCGGCGAACTGCACCGGACCGCATCCGTACTCCGAGTTCATGAGTCTGGCAGAATCCTCTACTGTCTGCCGTTTCGGTTCGGTCTTAGTGATCATAGTCACGTCCTTCGGTTATCCTGCAGGGCTTGCCGATCGAATCTCCAAATACGGTCGGATCGGCAGGTGTGATGCGTGCAATTTGCGACTCGTGCGTAAAACGACGAATCAGTTTGCGGATGAAGTAAATTGCGAGTACACCGAACGCAAGCCCCCCCAAGAGAGTTCCTACTCTGCCGGCATAGGAAGCCACGCGATCCAGGTCATGGCTAAAGACATAGCCGAGTCCAGCATAAACACCTGAATAGAGAGCTGCGCCGGTTGTCTCAAGGGTCAAGAAGCGGAGCCGGCTAGTTCCTGATGTCCCAGCCAGGGGAGGCGCTACCGCATCCAGTCCCGGGACGAACTTGTCGAACACGAGAATAGGAGGCCCATACCTGGCAAACGTCCTTTTCGCCCTGCGATCGGCAGCAACCGGGTCTGGCGCGAAGCGATGAAGGTAACGCAAGACCCTCTCCCCCTCTCGCCGGCCGGCCTCATACCACAACCAGTCAGCCAGTACACAAGCAGCGACAGCCAGAACGAGCGCGGTGGCGAGGCCCAACTTTCCGGCGGCTGCGAGCGCCCCTGCGGCAAGCAGAAACAATGGTCCCGGTACCGGTAATCCTATTTGGTGCACGAATACCGCACCGAACAGGACCGTGTAGCCATGCTTCATGATGAACTCGACAATAGCGTTCATACGTCTCCCTGGTGCGAGGCGCTCAGTTCATCGCTTCTCATAAGGCCACTTCCAACTGGTGATCTCGGGGCTGTCGACTCCGTACTCGTAAGCATGGCGCTTGCACTCAAGCTGGTAATCACGGAATTCCTCTTTAGCATGCCCTCCAATCCGCTGCAGTTTCTCCACGCGGTCAATGGCGTCGATGGCGAGGCTGAAGCGGTCGGTCTGATTGTTAATTGCCAGCTCCATGGGAGTGTTGATGTTTCCCTTCTCCTTGTAACCGCGCACGTGCAGGTTCCGGTGATTTGTGCGGCGGTAAGCGAGACGGTGAATCAGCCAAGGATAGCCATGGAAGTTGAAAATGGTCGGCCTGTCGGTTGTGAAGAGAGAATCAAAGTCCGCATCCGTCAAGCCATGCGGATGCTCTGTGCTCGGTTGTAGCTTGAACAAGTCAACTACGTTGATAAATCGGATTTTTAGGTCGCGAAACCGTTCTCTGAGCAATACCGTCGCAGCCAGCGCTTCTTGTGTTGGAATGTCGCCCGCTGCAGCAATGACAACATCGGGTTCCTGATCTTCATCATTACTGGCCCATTTCCAGATGCCTATGCCTTTTGTGCAGTGGGTAATGGCGGCATCAATATCCAGGTACTGCAGATGCCGCTGCTTGTCTGCGACAATTACGTTGATGTAGTTTTCCGAGCGCAGGCAGTGATCGGCTACGGACAGTAAACAATTCGCATCCGGTGGCAGATAGATACGAGTAACTGCCGCACTTTTGTTGAGTACTACGTCAAGGAACCCGGGGTCCTGGTGCGTGAAGCCGTTGTGATCTTGACGCCACACAGTTGAGGTAATAAGAAGATTCAGTGACGCGATTTTTCGGCGCCAAGACAGCTGATTGCTGATGGATAACCACTTCGCATGCTGATTAAACATCGAATCGATCACGTGAACGAAGGCTTCATAGGATGAGAGAAAGCCGTTACGACCGGTAAGCAAGTAGCCCTCGAGCATGCCCTCCATCGTGTGCTCGCTGAGCATTTCAACCACACGACCGTCGGAGGCCAGTTCTGTGCCATCACTGTCCTCGGGCAGAGTCTCCGCAATCCAGAATTTTTTCGAAACCTGATAGATCGCGTCCAGCTTGTTGGACGTGTTCTCATCAGGCGCGAACACCCGGAAACTGTTCATATTCGATTTCATGAGGTCGCGCAGGAAAGTACCCAGCGGTGGCACATTTTCCACTTCCTTACTCCCTGGGCGGTCGATTTTGGTGGCGTAATCGCGAAAGTTGGGCAATCGCAGTTTTTCTCTGAGCCCTCCATTCACGTGAGGACTGGCGCTCATGCGGCGCGAGCCTGATGGCGCAAGTTCGGCAAGTTCCGGTCGCAGTTTTCCGTTCTCGTCGAAGAGTTCGTCGGGCTTGAGTGACCGCATCCAGGTCTCGAGAAGGCGCAGATGTTCCGGGTTACTTTTGACCTCCATCAATGGGACCTGATGCGAACGCCAGAATCCTTCGACCCGATGTCCATCCACCTCCGCCGGGGCGCCCCATCCCTTTGGCGAACGCAACACCACCATGGGCCAGCGTGGCCTGGTCGCGGTCCCGCTCTTGCGGCATTCGTCCTGATGTGACTTGATCTCGGCCACGCATCGCTCAAGAGTCGCGGCCATTGCCTGATGCATGCTGTCGTGTTCAGATCCTTCTACAAAGTAGGGGTTCCAGCCGTATCCTCGTAGCAAGCTTTCCAACTCTTCGTGAGTGATCCGCGCCAGCAAAGTCGGGTTGTTGATCTTGTATCCATTCAGGTGAAGTATGGGCAGGACGGCGCCATCACGGATTGGATTTAGAAACTTGCTGATGTGCCACGAGGTCGCCAATGGGCCAGTTTCGGCTTCCCCGTCACCTACAACGGCTGCGACGATCAGGTCAGGATTATCGAACGCGGCTCCGCAGGCATGTGAGAGGACATAGCCCAGTTCGCCTCCTTCGTGAATCGAGCCTGGGGTTTCCGGGGTGCAGTGACTGCCGATACCTCCCGGGAATGAGAACTGCTTGAAGAATTCCCGAAGGCCTTTTTCGTCCTGGGTTTTTTCCGGATAGATCTCAGAATACGTGCCCTCCAGATAAACAGGAGCCAGAACTCCTGGCGCACCGTGGCCCGGCCCCGCGAGAAAAATCATCTCGAAGTCATGTCTTTTGATAAGGCGACTCAGATGGATGTACATAAAGGCCAGCCCAGGGCTTGACCCCCAATGACCCAACAGCCGACTCTTAATGTGCTCTGGCTTCAGGGATTCCCGTAACAGGGGATTTGCCTGAAGGTAGATCATTCCCAGAGCCAGGTACTTGCACGCACGCCAAAAGGCGTCGAGTTTGTTCAATTCATCGAAGCTTAGCGGCGCACCCGGGACAGTAGACCGTGCTGTACCCTGGGCCCTTAATGGCTCTGCCAAAACTTGTGTACTTGCGAGCAATGTCACTTTCCGTCCTGCCTTCGTCGTTCGGCGTGTCTTAGTTAACGGTTCGAGAGCTCCAGGAGTATTCCTCGCCTCTTCTTTGCAATTCGCGTTGGATCTCCTCGATTTCTGCTACATCGTTCGCTGTGAGCGTGACCTCGCCGGCGAGGATTACAAATAGCAGGTCGATGAGTGCGTCAGTGGGGATGTCCGTCAATTCTCCGAGCAAGGCGTACCCCCCGTGGAATACATCGAATATCGGATATTCAGAACGCAATTCGAATGCCATGAATGAGCAGGTAAAAGTGCAAGCAACAGTCCTGTTTTCAGTTGCATAGATACCCACAAACCAGGCAGTATGTGCCGGAAGAAGGGCACTGACGGAATCCGGGCAGGTAGTTGTTATGAACTCGGCGAATAAAGGGGGATAAATCGGCTTGCCGCCGACCAGGGAATCCGTCTCAAGCTGATAGCTGTATTTCGCAATCAATCAGCGCAAGGTCCCTGGCTGAGATTTGGTGCCGCGCCACCCTTCTGCCAAATTGCTTTCAATCTGCTGGCACGGATTTCTGGAATACCTGTTGGGATGCTTGCTCTCCGATCCCAAGCACGACTCGCCCATTGACTTTTCCAGTCTTGAGCCGCTGGAAAACGTCGTTGATCGATTCCAGCGGCTGCATCTCGATGATCGCCTTTACTTTGCCATCGGCGGCAAAGGTGAGCGCCTCTTCCAAATCGAGCCGCGTGCCGACAATGGAGCCTCGGATGGTATAGCCATTCAGTACGACATCGAAGATCGAAATCGGAAATTCTCCGGGAGGCAAACCGTTGAGTACACAGGTGCCGCCGCGTCGGAGCATGCCAATCGCCTGCTTGAAAGCTATCGTCGACACAGCCGTTACCAGAACGCCGTGTGCCCCGCCAATTTGTTTCTGAATTTCGGTGGGCGGATCTTGTGTCTTGGCATCGATCGCGATCTCGGCTCCGAGCATTCGGGCCAGTGCCGCCTTTTGCGGCCCCAAGTCGACTGCCGCTACATGCAGCCCCATGGCCTTTGCGTACTGGATAGCAACATGACCCAACCCGCCGGCTGCCCCGGAGATGACGACCCACTGCCCCGGTCGCGTATCACTAGCCTTCAGCGCCTTGTAGGTAGTGACGCCAGCACAGAGCATCGGTGCCGCATTCACGAACGACAAATTGTTTGGGATGCGCCCCAGGTAGTCGGCTTGCGCCAATGCATATTGCGCGAAGCTGCCATTCACCGAGTAACCCGAGTTTTTTTGTTCCAGACAGAGCGTTTCCCAACCCGAGAGGCAATAGTCGCAATGGCCGCACGCGCTATGCAACCACCCGATACCAACACGGTCGCCTTCTTTCAAGTGTTCAACACCTCGGCCGAGCGCGACAACCACACCCGCTCCCTCATGCCCAGGTGTGAAAGGAAGATCTGGCTGCACAGGCCAATCGCCGTCAGCCGCGTGCAGGTCAGTGTGGCAGACACCACTTGCGACGATTTCTACCAGGGCCTGCCCCGGCCCTGGCATAGGCACCGGAATCTCTCGTAACACCAGAGGTTCGCGGAACTTTCGGACGACCGCCGCTCTCATAGTTTTTGGGATTGACATATTCGACCTCCAGTTTTTTAGTCCAGGGATAATGAGACTTTCTCCGGCATTTGTTCGCCCCACTGGTGTGGGGTAATGGGAATCGGGGCGTGGGCAAGCCGCTGGCATCTATTCGGTCATATGGGCCAATGCACTGCCGAAATAAGCTACGCTTGATAAACTCCTCACCGGCGTGCATCATGTGCTTCCACATCTCGTACGCGCTGTCCTGATTGAGAAAGACCAAAGCTTCTTCCATGCTCACATGCAAGCCTTGTTCACCGGCGAGTCGCATAAGGTAACAAAGCGTGATTTCGGCGATCACTTTGTCTCTTTTCCTCTTTTCAGTCATTGGTTTCTACTCCACCGAGAGCCTCTCGGCTGCTGGTTTTTGCATCGTCTGGCGCTTGGCTGTATTGCCTGTGTCGGATTTCGCCGCCGCCATGTGCCAGGGCAAATGCAAACGTGAATTGGGACGCGCCTAGTTTTGGTACTGTGCTTTCGTGATGCCGAGTCGACGAATTTTGTGTTGCAGAGTTGTACGCTTTAGTCCGAGTCGTGCAGCGGCTCCTCCGTTTCCAGCTATGCGTCCCGACGTCGCTCTCAATGCCTCAACAATCACCTTCCGCTCAGCTTCTTGGAAGGAGCTAGCCGGGGCAGGATCACTGGGAGAGTAAGAGACCAGGAGTTCAGCCAGTGGCACTTCTAATTCTTCGCCGCGCGAAAGTATTACTGCACGTTCGATAAAGTGTGCCAATTCCCGCACGTTACCCTTCCACGTATAGTTCGTCAGGATCTCCATCGTACGCTTAGGGATAGAACTAATTTCCTTTCGCATTTTGCATGACAGCTTGGATACGAAGTAATTCACCAGCAGCGGGATGTCCTCGCGCCGCTCCCTAAGTGGTGGGATCTCAATCGGAAAAACGTTGAAGCGATAGAAGAGATCCTCGCGGAATTTCTCGTCCCTAATCATGGCTGGGAGGTCGCGATGGGTGGCAGCAATGATCCGCACATCGACCTCGATCGTCTTGACGCTTCCTAGCCGTTCGAACTCTTGCTCTTGCACCGCCCGCAATAGTTTCGGCTGAAGCTCCAGGCTGATATCGCCGATTTCATCCAGAAACAGCGAACCCCTGTCTGCCAGCTCAAATCTGCCCTTTTTCTGCATCAGAGCCCCCGTGAAGGCTCCCTTCTCGTGCCCGAACAATTCGCTCTCTAGCAGTCCCGAGGGAATGGCGGCGCAATTCATGCGCACTAAGTTACACCGGCGACGGCAGCTGAGGTTGTGGATGGCTCGTGCAATCAATTCCTTCCCCGTGCCCGTCTCTCCGTGTAGCAGGACGGTAGAATCTGTCGGCGCCACGATGGCGACCTGCTCCAGTACCTTCTGAATAGCTGGGCTTTTGCCGATGATGCCTTCGAAGCCTCGCTGAGAGCTCATTTCTGGTCCTGGAGAGAGCTGCTGGTCATCCAGCCCGATTGCGGTGGGAAAGTTTGCTGCGATCCCTTCCGAATCTGTGAAAGCAACGCCTGCGTAGCCCATATAATCCTCCTGCCTGTCGATCATCAGCGGTTAAGATACACAGCAAGAAAAACAGCTTTTCTTGACATATACCGAATACTGTTACCCTTCCAGTCTGACGTCTGCCAATCCCAACCGACTGCGGATTTCCATCAGCGCAGCCGTTAGGTAGTGGTCTATCTGACACGCGATGTCGTCCCTCTGGGAGGTTGGCATCGCGAAGTATTCTCCATCCGGGATGCGCACGACGATGTCCTTTGCGTATAGCTTTGCCATACGGTTGCCTCCATTACTCTTTACAGGCTCACGCCCAGTGCGTGCGCTATGATGCCGTCATACTGGTTAGTGGTTAACAACTCGAACGCTTCAAGTGCAATATCTTCTTTCACGAAGTCGCTCGACTTGGCAAGTTCGAAACAATGCTGAACCGAGTCCTGAAAATTCTCTATCTCTGGCATGATGCCCCCTACTCTCGGAATCTCATGCTCTTGTTCAACTCTTGGCTCGAACTTTGAATCAGAGCCTTGTAATTCCGTCGATGAGCGCATTATCCGACGTAGTGCCGTCTGCGCGCAGCCCCACATCGGGACAAATAGCAGACCCTTGGGAGGCAAACAGCATCCTCTTTGGAGTTTAGAAATTTGGGGGATTAACGAGAGGTAAGGCTGCTCTTGCGAGGTGGAGCTTCGACGCGCTTCCACCCGAAAAGGCGAGCATCGACTGACCATAAACCCGGGCCTAACATTGCGACAGCGGCGCTAATGGTTGCCAGCAGCAGCCAAACCCATTTATCTCCGGGTAGCGTTAGGATCTTCCACAGTTCCACGAGGGCCACTATCGTTCCCACGATGGGCGTCCATAAACCTAGCATCAAGAGGATCGCCCCTGC
>Ga0207740_1000221_pt1 | contig 10267 bp, 6 predicted proteins | sample LuqExpMetageno29_FD_187787 | JGI IMG/M metagenome (GOLD analysis project Ga0207740, IMG submission 187787) | Tropical forest soil microbial communities from Luquillo Experimental Forest, Puerto Rico - Sample 29 (SPAdes) | ecosystem: Environmental > Terrestrial > Soil > Tropical forest ... | reverse complement strand
TAGGCTTCGGCGGCCAAGGCGACTTTCTTGCCCTCGCCGTCGAGCACCCAGTTCTGGTCGTAGCCGCGCGCCAGCTTCAACTGCTGGTTGTCAGAATCGATGCGCGCGCCAATGGCCGTCTGCTGCAGGAAATCAAAAGGAGTACCTGCCACCGGAGCCAATTCGCCCGTCGGAATCAGGTTGGCGTTGACCGGCGTGTAACGGTGGGCGTAGATCTTCAGTTCATGCCCCAGGATGTCGCCGTTGCCCTGTCCCTTGAGGTTGAAGTACGAGTGGTTGGTGAGGTTCATGACCGTATCGGCGTCCGTCGTGGCCGAATACTCGATGCGTAGCTCGTTGCCTTTCAACGCGTAGCGGACCGTGGTTGTCAGGGCGCCGGGAAACCCCTGCTGGCCGTCTGGGCTGGTGTAAGTCAGCTCGACGCCGTCCTTGATTTCTTTCGCTGCCCAGACTTCTTTGTCGAAGCCGTGGGTGCCGCCGTGCAGGGCGTTGTCGCCGTCGTTCTTCGGCACGTTGTAGGTCTTGCCGTTCAACTTGAAGCTGCCGCCAGCGATGCGGTTGGCGTAGCGCCCGATGATGGCTCCCATGTACGGCTTGTTGCCGGTTTTAACGTAGCCGTCGAGTCCGTCGAAGCCCTGCACGATGTTTGCAGACTTACCGTTGCGGTCGGGAGCCTCAATGGACTGCACGATTCCGCCATAGGTCAGAATGCGGACTGTAATCTTGCCGTCCTGGAGGGTGTAGAGTTCGACAGGCTTTCCGTCGGCCGTACCCGCTGCTTGTTTGGATACTTTCCCGAACATCTGCGCCGCCATTCCAAGTGCCACCAATAGTACGAAGGTTGATTTCATAGGATCTCCGATTGCGCAGTATAACTCCCGGGCGTGCGATGACTCCTACGATGACACGCGGTTCGGCGAGAACTTCAAGCTGTAGACGATCCCCAGTAAGAGCAGCGCCGCCCCCCACCATACGTTGGCATGCAACCGGAAGAGCACCACCGGGTTCGCTGGTGGATACAACATCTCCCAAACGCCCGCCCCGAGGATCAGCGCGCCATTCACCAGGAGCGAGACGCCCACGAAAAACCAGATCGAGATTCCTCCGCCTTTGCGCATGATCGCTCCTTACCAGACGTAAATGTTGAACAGCACGAACACGATGAATACCACTGCGCCCCAGAAGATGGGCCGCTGCCATAGCGCCATGTCCTTCTCGTGCGGAATTGGCGTCACCCCATACACGAGCCCCACGAGTTCGCTGTCGGGCTTCGGCTTCGTGAGCAGGCTGACCACCACCGTCACCGTGACACAGACGATCCATGACCACAGCGCGCGATACATGTTTTCCGCCATGTCGCGCGCGTTGGGCGACAGCGCTACGTAGCGCAGCGCGGAAGGGTCGGCCTTAACCCACGCCCACATGCCGATAGACGAAACCGTACCTGCCAGCAGTCCCCAGAAGCCTCCTGCCGGCGACGTCCGCTTCCATAGCATGCCCAGCACCACGGTGCCGAACAGCGGCGCAATGAAGAAGCTGAACAGCGCCTGTACGTAATCCATGATGCTCAAGAACGACATCACCAGGTAGGCCGTGCCCACCGAGATCAGTACCCCGATGATGGTCGTCCAGCGACCCATCTTCACGTAGTGCTCGTCGCTGGCGTTCTTTTTGATTAGCGCCCGGTAGATGTCGTAGGTCCAGACGGTGGTGAATGCGCTCACGTTGCCCGCCATGCCCGACATGAATCCGGCAATCAGGGCGGTAATACCTAACCCGAGCAGCCCCGGCCCAGCATAACGTGCGAGCATCAGCGGCAAGACCTCGTTGTAGCTGTGTCCGCCGGAAGCCACCGCCGCGCCCTCGCCTACCAGTTTCTGCGGCAGCACGGCAAGCGCCAGCAGGCCGGGCAGAATGACGATAAACGGAACGAACATCTTGAAGGCCGCGCCGATGATGGGAGCCATCTTGGCTGCCCGCAGATCCTTGGCTGAGAGGACGCGTTGGACGACGAGAAAGTCGGTCGTCCAGTAGCCGAACGAAATCACGAATCCCAGGCCGAAAACGATTCCGGTCCAATGGATGCCCATGGGGTTGTCTTTGAACGAGCCCAGCGTAGACCAGAGGTGCGTGTACTCCGACGAGGCCCGCACCGCAATCTGAGCCTTCAGGTTCGTCCAGCCGCCGGCTTCAATCAGTCCCATGATCGGGATCACCAGCGCGCCCGCCCAGATCAGAATGAACTGCAGCACCTCGTTGAAAATCGCCGAGCGGAGCCCGCCCAGCGCCACGTAAACTGCGACAGTAATCGACGACACCCAGATGCTGAAGTTGATGTCCCAGCCCAGCACCACCTTCATGACCAGCGCCATCGAGTACATGTTGATGCCGCTCATCAGTACGGTCATGAAAGCAAATGACACGGAAGACAATGTTCGCGCCGATTCACCGAAACGCAGTTTCAGGTAACCCGGCACCGAGTGCGTCTTCGAAATGTAGTAGAACGGCATCATCACCAGCGCCAGGAAGAGCATCGCGGGGATCGCGCCGATCCAGTACCAGTGCGTCGCGAGGATGCCGTACTGGTAGGCCGCGGCCGCCCAGCCCATCAGTTCCAGAGAGCCCAGGTTCGCCGACAAGAAGCTGAGTCCGGCAATCCACGCTGTCATCTCGCGTCCGGCCATGAAAAAGTCTTCGCCGGTACCCGACTGGCCTTTGAGATACCAGCCAATGGCCAGTACCAGCGCAAAATAAAACGCGATGATTACCACGTCGACGGCGGCCAGATGCACCAGCCGCTCAACCACAAACATTGCTGCCATTTGGGTCATCAAGACTTCCTTGCCTCTGCCGGAGAGATATGCTGCAGTCCCTTATCGTGTACGTACACGATAAGGCTAGAGAAGCTTCTGGTCAAAGTCAACCTCGTTCGTACTATGGCCCCAGCTCCTTCCCCCATCCGTACGTTATCATGCCCATATGATCGTAACTGCTCGCGCGCTACTTTTCGACCTTGACGGCGTCCTCATTGATTCGACCCCTGCAGTCACGCGGGTGTGGGCGCAGTGGGCTGTTGAGCACGGCTTTGAGCCGGAAAAGACTGTCCGCGACGCGCACGGACGCCCCAGCATCGAGACCATACGCGAGTTGCTGCCCGACGCCGATCACGAGGCGCTGAATGCGATTCTCGAACGCCGCGAGATCGAAGATCTGGACGGCGTGGTACCGCTTCCGGGCGCTGTCAAACTGCTCACTTCCCTTCCGGCCGATCGTTGGGCCATTGTCACGTCCTGCACCCGCGATCTGGCGCGCGTCCGCATCCAAGCCGCCGGGTTGCCTGTGCCGATGACGATCATTACTTCGAGCGACATCACGAACGGCAAGCCGCATCCTGAGCCGTACCTCAAGGGTGCGCAAGCTCTCGGCTTCGTCGCCGCCGACTGCGTCGCCTTCGAGGATGTGCCGGCCGGCATCCGCTCCGCCAAGGCCGCGGGTGCCCGAGTCATAGCCCTGCGCACGACCGCGACGGAGAGCGAACTCGCTACGGCCGCTCCGGATTGGGTCCTTGACAACTGTGGCGCGGTATCCGCCAAGTTTGATCCGACAATCGGGCTGCTTCGGCTCGCCACGGCCGAGTGAGACTTCGCCCAAGTGGATTGAGCGGAGCACGGGAGTCTGCTAGCGTGGGGAGTTCGTCAGGAGCCCTCATGTCTCGCTATTTCTCTTACGTTTCCACGGTATTGCTGCTCGCTTTTACTTCGCCAACGTCGGTAGCGCAGCCCTCACGCACCTTCGCCCCTTATGTAGACATGACCAAGATCACAGTCACCTTGCGCCAACTGCACGCGGCTTCAGGCGCGAACACATTTACCCTTGCCTTCGTCGTCTCCGGCAAGGCCTGTGAACCCGCATGGGGAGGCACTACCCCGGTCTCTGCCGACGCCAGGGTCGTCGCTGAGGTGTCCGATCTGCGGAAAGAAGGCGGCGACGTGCTCATCGCATTCGGCGGCTACGATGGACTCGAACTCGCACAGACCTGCCCTGACGCATCGTCGCTGCAGGCCGCCTACCAGGCGGTGATCGACAAGTACAAGGCAAAGGTGCTCGATCTCGATATCGAGCACACCGCTATCGAAGACCCCGTCTCCATCGACCGCCGCAGCCAGGCGTTGACCGCGCTGGCCGCTGCGAATCCCGGATTGCAGATCAACTACACCCTGCCCGCCACTCCGGCCGGCCTCACCGATCTGCCCGTCAATGTGATCAAGAGTGCGGTGAAGTTTGGCACGCCAGTGTCCGTCGTTAACGTGATGGCCATGGACTATGGCGGTCCCGTGCTTGTTGGAGCTATGGGGCCCGACGCGGTTGCTGCGGCTTCTGGTGCCGTGTGTCAATTGAGGTCGCTGGGATTGAGTGCGCGCATTGGAATCACCCCCATGATTGGAGTGAACGACTCCGCGGGGGAGACCTTCACCCTCGACGATGCACAGGTTGTGGTGAACTATGCGCTCGCCAACAGCAACGTGGTGTCGCTGCTTTCGTTCTGGTCGATCGGCCGCGATAATGGGAGCTGCTTCGGCAAAGTCTCACCGTATTGCAGCGGCATTCCGCAGAAAGACTGGGAATTCACGCACGTCTTTCAGAAATTTGTGCAGTAGCCCGAACGATGGTTACCCCATCGTCACGACAACCTCGTTTATAGAACCGGCGTTCTGGGGGGCGATGGGCATAGTGGCCGGCGCGCCATTCAGCTTCACGGACTTCACGCCTTTCTCCACGCCGGCGGAATTCTCTACCACAATGTGGTACATCGCGTCCCGCCACCGCCGTGTGACTTCGAACCGCTTCCAATCTCCAGGCACGCAAGGATCGATCACCAGGCCATCGAACGTGAGCCGCACTCCCAGAATCCAGCGCGTGACCGCCGTGTAGTTCCAACCGCCGCTGCCCGTCAGCCAAGGATGCCGCGCCCGGCCGTACGCCGTGTGGTCTCTGCCCATCACGAACTGGCAATAGGAGTATGGCTCGGCCTCGCGCACCTCAATCTTGTCGTTCTGGTTGTAGGGCAGCAGCGAATTGTAGAACTTCATGGCCTGCCTGCCGCGACCCAGCTTGCACTCGGCAATCACCGCCCACGGGTTGGGATGGCTGAAGATAGCTGCATTTTCCTTGATGCCCTTGTACACGCGGCCCACGAAGCCGATGTCGTCGTTCGGCTTGGAAAACGCCGGCCATAGCAGGTGAATGCCGTAATCCGAGTAGAGGTACTTGTCCACCGCATCCATCGCTGCGCGGCCGCGCACTGGTGACGCCGCATCCGACACCACCGCCCACGTGTTGCTCTCAATGAAGACCTTGCCCTCTTCGTTCTCGTGACTGCCGACTTTCAGCCCTTTGGCTGTTATGCCGCGAAGATACCAGTCGCCGTCCCACAACTCGCGCTCGCACGCTGCCTTTACGGTGTCTGCCATCGCAGAGTACTTCGCAGCATCGGCCTCGCGACCAAGATGTTTCGCAGCCTCCACAAAGGCCCGCAACGCCCAGTGGTGCATGAACGAGACCATGGCGCTCTCGCCGCCGCCGAGGTTAAGACAGTCGTTCCAGTCGGCGCGCAATCCCTTGCAAATGCCCGTCGCGCCTACTTGTTTCGCCGAGAAGTCCAGCGCCCGCTTGAGGTGTTCGTACACAGTCGCCTCGCCCTCGTCCGCGAACGGCGCCACCTCGTCAAATAGTCCCAGATCGCCGGTTTCCTTCACATACTCGCAGATGGTCACCACTTGCCAGAGTGCGTCGTCCGAGCAGGTGTGCTCTAGACCGTGGATCATTTGCTTCCTGTCGGGAGCGTGTGCGATGGTTGGCGACTTGAACTCCGGCTTCTTCTGCTTCTCGGAGTCGAACCAGTCCGGATCGAACAAGTGCAGCCCATAGCCGGCGCTCACTTGCCCTTTCAGCAGTTCGATGATCCTCTGGCGGCATTTTGTGGGGTTCGTGTGGACCACGCTCATCACGTCTTGCGACGTGTCGCGATAACCCAGCCCCGTCCGTCCGCCGACTTCAATGAACGACGCGAACCGCGACCACACCACGCACGTCTCCGCCTGGTAGAGGGTCCAGATGTTGGTCATGGTGTCGAGACCTTGATTCGGCGTCTTGCACTGGAAGACCTCGATCTTTTTCTGCCAGTACTGGCGCAGCGCCGCGAAGGCCGCATCCACTGCCGCTGTATCCGAATACTTGCTCCGAACCCGCTTTCCGACGGCGCGCGGCCCCACGCCCAGCATGAAGGTCAGCCGCGTCTTTTCGCCCGGCGCGAGGGTCAGCCGCTTGTGCAGCGCTCCGCAATGATTGCCTCCAAGTTCAGAAAAGCCGTGGCATGCACCGCGCTCCACGGCCACTGGGTTGGTCTCGGTGCGATAGCTGCCGAGAAACTTGTCGCGCACGCAGTCGTAGCTGTCGGGCTCGAAGCTGGCCGTCATGTAGTGAAACGTCTCCGGCTCGTAGAAGAAGTCGTACTCGATGACGCCGTCGGCGTAGCTAGACCCCGCAGCATACAGGCTCATTTGCAGGTTCTGGTTGTCGATTTCGATGTGGTGGAAGGAAAACTCGACGTAGGAGAACACGCTCAGCTTGCGCGGCTTGCTGCCTAGGTTGCTGATTCGCACATCCCACAGCTCAACATCGTCTTCCAATGGGATAAACAGCGTCTGCTGCGCCGTGATGTCGTTGTATTCGCACGAGAACTTCGAGTAAGACAGCCCGTGCCGGCACTCGTATTTCGCGGTCTTCAGGTCTTTGCCCACCGGCTGCCAGGAGATCGACCAGTATTCTCCGGTTTCGTCGTCGCGCAGGTAAACGTAATGGCCCGGACGGTCGAGCGGCACGCCGTTCTGCCGGAAGCGAGTGATGCGCTGATGCTCGGCATTCTTGTAGAACGAGTAGCCTCCCGCATTGTGGGAGATCACCGTGCACAGATCGCGCACGCCCAGATAGTTGGTCCACGAGACGGGCACATCCATCCGATCGATCACGTATTCGCGGTTCACATTGTCAAAGTACCCGTATCGCAAACGTTCCTCCGCAGGTTTAAAGCTCTGCTACTTCCCGTTCTCCGCCGTCACGAACTGCCGCAGCCACTGCAACAATTCTTTCGCTTTCTCTGGCGTATCAGCCTCCACCGTCAACCGCAGGACGGGCTCGGTGCCGGAGAACCGCAGCAGCGCCCAGTTGTCGTTCTCCAGCAGCAGCTTGGTGCCATCCATGTGCGAAATGCTCACTACCTTGTACGGCCCGATGTGGCTGCTGGGCGCGTCCTTCATTCGCTTCGGGACAGCGATCCGCATCTCCGGCGTCGCCGGCAGGCTCTCTTCCACGTAATACAGCCGCCCAGTCAAGCCATACACTCGTTCCAGCAGTTGCGAAACCTTCTGGCCGGTCTTGGCAAGCATCTCCACCACCAGCGCGCAGGCGAAAATCCCATCCTTGCCAAGGATGTGCCCGCGAATCGTCAGTCCGCCAGACGACTCGCCGCCCAACACGGCGTCGTGCTCAACCATCGTCGAGACAATGTGCTTGAAGCCAACGGGAGTCTCGTAGCACCGCTCGCCTAGCTTCTTCGCCAGGCGGTCCAGCAAGTGCGACGTCGAGAGATTGCGCACCACGCCGCCACGCTCCCCACGAATCTCATGCAGGTACCAGTACAACAGAAGCAATACGTCATTGATCGAGATGTATTGGCCGCGCTCATCGAGAAGTGCAACTCGGTCGGCGTCGCCGTCCATGGCGAGGCCGAGGTCGTAGTTCCCTTCCTGCATCTCCGAACTGAGCAGGCGCAGGGCGTCTTCGTTCGGCGCCGGCGACCGCCCGCCAAACAGTGGATTATGCCGCTCGTGGATGAAAGTCACACGGCAACGCGCTTCGGTCAGAACCGTGCCCAAGGTGAGCTGACCCACGCCATACATCGGATCGACAATGACCTTCAGGCCGGCCTCGCGGATTTTTTCGAGATCAATCAGCGCCTCGACCGCGTCCACGTACTCGTTGGTGTAGTCGCGCTTCTCGACAACGCCCGCCTCCATCGCCAGGTCCAGTTCCAGCTTGATTACATCCGACTGGTTCAGGGCGTTGGCCTCTTTCTCGATCTGCCGTGTTTCGTCGTCTAACAGGAGCGACCCGTCGCCATGGAAGACCTTAAGTCCGTTCCATTCCGGGGGATTGTGGCTGGCCGTGAACATCAATCCAAATGCCGATCCCTGGACCGCCGTCGCATACGTGATCAGCGGCGTAGGTGCATCCTCCGCCTGTAGAATCGCCCGAATGTCGTTGCCAGCGAATACCTCTGCTGCAGCCTCCGCCGCCTGCTTCGACAAAAAGCGTCGGTCGTAGCCGATAATGACGCCCTTCTTTTCCACCGATCTCCGAGTTATTTCGTTGGCCAGCGCCTGCGACAATCGCCGCACATTGTGCAGCGTGAAGCCCTCGCCTATCAGCGCCCGCCAGCCGCCGGTACCGAAGGCGATCAGGTTCTGCTCCTCCTGCCGCCGGGGCCGATAAAGGCGTTTCTGCAGGATGAACTCCGCGCGCTCGAAGTCGGCGTCGGAGTTGATTCCCTGTACTTCGTCCTGGTCGTAGAGTTGGTAGCTCTCCACCTTCAGGCCGGAACGGATTAGCTGGTGTACGCAATCGGTGAGACGGTAGTCACCATCGACTGGGGACGGCGAGAGAGTCTTCAGCGCGGTCGCGATTACCTTCGCGTTCACCACGTAGGCACCGACGTTGATCTCGCGGATCGCCCGCACCTCAGGCGATGCCTCGGTATCTTCAATGATGTCGATGATCTGGCCGCCTGCGTCGCGGATGATGCGCCCGTATGGCAACGGTTTGTCCACCACCCCTGTCAGCAGCGTCAAGTGAGCCTGCTTGAGCCGGTGCCGGTTCAGCAGCCCCAGGATTGACGCCGGGCGAAATAGCGGAGTATCGCCATACAAGATCAGCAAGTTCCCGTCGAACTCTGGAATCGACTCGCACACGCGCCGCACTGCGTCGCCCGTCCCACGCGGCTGCTCCTGCTCTACGTAATGAAATTTCGGTCCAAGATGATCGCGAACTTCCTGCTGCCGGTAGCCCACGACGACATACACGTCGCCCGGCGTCACCACCTGCATTGCGTTCTGCACTACGTACTGAACGACCGTGTTGTCGCCCAGTTTCTTTAGCACCAAGGGCTCGCCTTCCGCGGTGTTGGCGTCCTTGCCCGCCGCCAGAATCGCGGCTTTCAGTTGCGCCTCGCTATGATTACTTTCCGTCAACATGGAGAGCGTCCGTCTCCCTTTCTGAGTGTGCCTCGACCAAATCACCATCGGCGGCCGCCGGCCTCGGTCCGTGAATCGGCACAAATCTCGCCAGGATCATCGCCGGGAAAGCCGAAATCAGCACCCATAAAAAGAAGTGTTGATAGCCGATTTTCGTCTGCACCCAGCCGCTGATGGCACCCGGCAGAATCAGCCCAAGATTCATCAGCGAATTGGCAAACGCGTAGTGTGCCGTCTGGTACTTGCCCGGTGCAATCTCTTGCATCATCAGCAGCATCACGCCCACGAACCCGAAACCGTAGCCAAACATCTCCAGCGACATGGCCAGCGTGATGAGCACCGAACTCGTGGGCATTTCTGCGCTCAAGTAGAAGTACGTCAGCATGGGCAGGTTCATCACCAGGATCAGCGGCAGCAACGCCCGCTTCAGACCCAGCCACGCGGCAAAGTATCCTCCGAGGATGCTCCCCACGATGAAGGCCGCGGTGCCGAACGTTCCGTAGATCGTCCCGAATTGCGCCGTCGTGAGACCGATGCCCCCGCTTTCCCGGGCTGCCTTGAGGAATAGCGGCCCAATCTTCACCACCTGGCCCTCACCTGCGCGATACAAAAATACAAACAGCAACAGGAACCAGATGTGCGGTTTCCGAAAGAAGCTCTCCACAACGTCCCAGAACGTCGCCAGCATGTCGCTGAGAGTGCGCGCATGGCGTTCCTCCCCGCCGGAAGGCAACACGCGGGCGTGAAACAGGCTCACCGCCACCAGGGTCAGACCCACCGAGCCAAAAATGATCATCCAAGCTCGGACCACCGGCATGCGATTCTCCAGGTACCCGGCCAGAATTAGCAAGCCGCCCTGTGAGACAAACCGGGCGATGTTGTAGAAACCGCCCTGCCAGCCGGCGTATGCTGCCTGTTGGCGCGAGCTCAGGCTTGCGATGTACAGGCCGTCAGCCGCA
>Ga0207740_1000210_pt1 | contig 10456 bp, 7 predicted proteins | sample LuqExpMetageno29_FD_187787 | JGI IMG/M metagenome (GOLD analysis project Ga0207740, IMG submission 187787) | Tropical forest soil microbial communities from Luquillo Experimental Forest, Puerto Rico - Sample 29 (SPAdes) | ecosystem: Environmental > Terrestrial > Soil > Tropical forest ... | reverse complement strand
GCGGCAAAGCGTGTCCCAGAGGGCCAAATCTCGATTTCGACGGGTACAGGTACGCGTGGTTTCAACTTGAGCTGTTGCCGATGCAGTAGCCACGGCTGGTACGGAGTCGAGCGCTCGAGATCGAGCTCGCGGTGCGAGGCGCGCAACCAGCCGAGGGCAACCGGCCCGTCTTCCAACGCACTGAAGGCGGCGAACGGCACGTATTTGCCGTTGCGGTCGAACTTCTGAATTGCGACGAAGAGATCCATATCATCTGCGCCATCGGCCTCGACCCATAGCCGTAGCTTCATGTAGCCAGTCAGTTCGGTTGTCTGACGGAAGACGTAATCGAATTGCGCGCGCTCATTCCGGTAGGCTGCGGGACTGCGCGACTCGTCGCCTGGGGCGTCATAGCGGGCTTGCGAGCGGCTTTTGGCCGGCGCGGTTCTTAATGAGCCGTTGCGCGCATCCAAGAACAACTTCTTGTATTTTGTGCGCGCCAACGGCCATTCACGTTCGTTTCTCGTCTTACCGACGTAGTAACGGTCGCGTACTTCGAGCTGGATCTTCGGCCACTTTACGACTTCACCGTCGGCGCCTTTGAGAAACCGGTCGAAGAACGCTCTTTGTTTTTCCACGCTGTCGGGTTGGTGGTAGTTCTCCCATTTCTTGCGGCCGTGTATGAGCAGCCACTTATCCTTCGAAGCGATCCGGTTGAACGCATTTAACGTTCCGCGCAGATGAAGGCCTTGATCTGCCCAGCTCGCTACAACAAAGGCCGGTACCTCGATCTTGGAAAAATCAGCGACCTTGGTGGCCCAATATTCATCTAACAGAGGATGCGCCTTCATCATCTCAAGGACGTCTTCCACCCGGTTCACCGAATATGAGACGGACTTTTGCCATATCGGTGTAAAGAACGTTTCCGGAATGCCGCCGTGGAAAGCGAATTCCCGGTACATGTCGCTTAAGCCTTCCCACGGATTGATAGCCGCCAAGTGTGGCGGCTGCGTCGCCGCAATCAGCCACTGAACGATCGCGAGGTAGGAGACGCCGGTCAGTCCGACCTTGCCATTGCACCACTCCTGCACGCCAGCCCATTCAACTAGGTCATGGCCGTCGCGACCCTCTTCATGTCCCCAGTAGATGGCGTCGCCTTCCGACTGCCAGGCACCGCGCGGGTCGACATTGATGACGGCGTAGCCACGGGGTATCCAATAGAGGGGATCGGGCGCCTCGAAGTTCGTGTATTTCGAATACCACTCGCGTTTGACGCCGCCTTCCTTGAAGAAATATCCGTACTGGAAAGGTCGGTGCTTGCCATACGAACTCCACGCGATGAGTGCAGGGACTTTCTCTTGACCCTCGGGTCGCGTGACGTCGATGTATATTTTCTTGCCGTCGCGCATCGGCACGGCAACATCGTGCTCGATAATCATCCCCTCCTCTCTGGTGAGTTTGTAACCAAGGCCGAGGTAACCATGTTTGGTGGGGGCCACGCCCTCGCGAAATACTCTTTGGAATGACTCTTTCGTCATCGCCTGTCCCTTGATTGGATTAGCGCAAAGCGGTTCGGTCGAGCTTGCCGAGCACGTTACGAGGCAAGGCGTCTACGAACTCGATGATCTTCGGTCGGCGGTAGCGCGGCAGATCGTGACTTGCCAAGCAGTAGCGGTTCACCTCGTCAGCGGTGAGGTCCGGGGTGCGACGCACTATCAGCGCCTTGACAATCTGACCCCACTTCTCATCTGGGACGCCGACTACGGCGACATCAGCAATGGACGGATGTTTGGACAGGAAGAACTCGACTTCCTGCGGGTAGATATTCTCGCCCCCGCTGATGATGAGATTGTCGATGCGGTCGATAGGGAAAATGTAGCCGTCGCTGTCGACGCGCACGATGTCGCGCGCATACTGCCAACCGTCATTCGCGCGCAGCTTCTCGAGCGGTGTGCAATAGTATTCCGTGATGCTTTGTGGGCCGCGATTGATGAGCTGCCCTTCGCCGGGAATCGAAATGAGCTGATCAGGGGATGTCTCGATACCCTCGGTCTTTATGACGCGCACTTCCTGAAAATAGCTTGGTTTGCCAATGCTCTCCCACTTCGGCTCCGGATCCAGCCCCGTGTTACATCCGGTAATGGCCGTGCAGCTCTCGGTCGTTCCGTAGGTATTGAGCACCTCGCAGCCAAGGGTGCTGCGCACACGATGCAGCAGCGTCTTGGGTAGCGGAGAACCGCCACTGCGCATGAGCCGCAGCGAGGAGGTATCGAGATCGGTCAACTTTCCTTTGGCATCAGCCAACTGGTGCATTTGTGTGGGCACCGCAAAACACTCGGTGACTTTGTGCTGAGCGCTCAATCGCAAGGCCTTGGCAGCCTCATATTCTCCGATCATCACCTGCGCAGCGCCGACAAATAGATAAGCGACGAAGAAGTTCGTGGCGGCGCCGATGACGACGGGTGCGAGGCTCATGCCGACATGACCACGATCCAGGCCCATTTCGAGGCAATATTGGATCGCCGTCAGGATCTGGGACTCGTGGGTAAAGGCGGCGCCTTTAGGCCTGCCAGTGGTGCCCGAGGTGTGAATGACATTGCACAGATCGGTTTCCTTGAGTTCGACCCATGCCGGCTCGCTGACGGGCAAATTTACGCAATCCTCGAAGTGGAGTGCGCCGGCCGGGAGCGGATTGCCCACGCCGATAAAGCGGCAAAAATCGGCATCCTTGATGATCTCGGCGATTTTGTCGGAATAGGTGGAATTGAACAGGACGGCCTTTAACTTCTCCTGCTGCACGGTGTAGCCAAGCGCACCCGCCGACAATCGGTAGTTCAAGCCCGAGGTAACGGCTCCGAGCTTTTGACAGGCCAAAAAGCCAATCGCGAACTCGGCGCAGTTATTCAAGAGCAATCCGACGGTGTCGCCTTTCTTGACCGCGAGGGCAGTCAGGAAGTTCGCAAACTGGTTCACACGCGCATTGAGTTCGCCGTAGGTGTAGCTGCGCTGCTCGGCGATGACAGCCATCCTGGCGGGCCAACGATGCACGTTGCCGGCAAAGCTGTCGCGTAGCGTGCCTAGCATGTGCGTTATCTCCGTATCTTTGCGTCTTCGGTTCTGTTCGTTTCTTTGCGTCTTCGGTTCTGTTATCGACGCTTTGCTTTCTTGTGGTGCAAAGGGTGAAACCGCTGGTCTCACCCTCACACCTCTTCATGGGGGCTAACGTGCGCTCGATGGAAGACTGTATTTCCAAGTCTTCCCGGCAACGTCCATCTCGAGGAGATGCGAGCGGATATAGCCGTCGCCCGAATCCTTCATGGTGATGTCGTTAAGGCCATGCCAGGACTTCAAGGCATTCAGTGCAGCTGCGATCTCGTCGCGTGCCGTTTGCACGTCGGTTGTTCCATCGATTTTCTTCTCCTGCATGATGCCCATGAGCATCATCGCCGCGTCGTAGGCGAGCGAGGCATTGGCCGAGTTGGCGGGCTTTGCTAGAATTTTTGTTTCATCCGATAACTTGGCGTAGCGTGCAACAAACTCGTCGTGCCCTTTGATTCCCGGTGCTGATTCATTTGTATTGAAACCGATCGTGTGAATATTTTGCGCCCCGGCAGTCACCACCTGCGGGAAATTTCCTGGCCAAATCAGCGCATTCACCAAAACCGGCGCTTGGAAGCCTTGCGTGTCGAGTTCCTTCAGCAGCGCCAACACGTTGGGCGGAAAGGCGCTGACGAAGATGGCATCGGGCGCAAGTCCGCGGATCTTGATTGCGGTCGGCGAAAAGTCGGTGGTGCGCGTGTCAAATCCGACCGTATCCAGGATCTGCAAGCCATGCGCAGCCGCAGCTTTCTGAAATTCCTTGATGCCGGAGGCCCCGGAAGCCTCCTTCAGATCGCCGCCGATGGCGATCTTCCTGACGTTGGGAAACTTCTTGACGAACTCGGCAACGCCTTCGGGAACCATCAAGTCGTCTGGTGGGTGCAGGCGGAGCGCGTAGGGCTTCTGTGAAATGCCAGGCTTTAGGGCTGTATAGTTGAGCACTGGCGCCTTCATCGAATTGGCGAGCGGCGCCACGCTCTCCCAGGTCGTACCGGAAATCGGCCCAAGCGAGGCGACAACACCATCCGCTACGTGCCGGCGGAACAGCAGTACCGCCTGATCGGCAAGGCCTTGATCGTCGTCGATGACGAGTTGAACCGGGCTACCATTCACGCCACCCGCCTTGTTGACGTCTTCAACCGCCATAGTGATGCCGATCCGGTACATCGTGCCGTTGGGAGTTTGAAATCCCGAAAGCGGTACGCTGACGCCGATCTTGATCGGTGGCTTGTCAGCGGCGAACAATGCTGGACTTCCAAGCGCGCAGGCCAGCACCGCGCATGCTGCGGCAAAATTCCGTCTATTGATCATGGCATTTTCCCCGTTTGCTTATGTGAACCCGAGATATTGCTTGAACAGCTCGCTATCCGCCGCGAGCGCGGCGGCATCGCCCTGCCGTACGATCGCGCCCTGGCGAAGCACGTAGCCGCGATTGGCGAAACGCAATGCGGCATGGACATTCTGTTCGACCAGCAAGATCGCCATGCCGCGTGTTTTGAAACCATGGAGGACGCGATAGGCTTCGCGCACCATGCGCGGTGACAAGCCGAGCGATGGCTCGTCCAGCAATAGGATTTTCGGCGTGCTGATGATGGCGCGGGCCAGGGCCAGCATTTGCTGTTCGCCGCCAGAGAGGTTGCCGGCCAGCTGGTTTTGCCGCTCTTTGAGTTGCGGAAAATGCGAAAAGGCATCCTCGACCGCGGCGGCAAACGGCCGGTCCGAGGGGTAACTGTCGAAGGCAAGTTGGAGATTTTCGAGGACGGTCTGGGTCGCAAGAATTCCGCGGTTCTCCGGCAAATGCAGAACGCCCTCGCGCGCCAGGCGGTGCGTCGCCTTGTGGTTGGTCGGCACACCATCGAGGCGAATGGCGCCGGTCCACGGCAGCATATTGCAGATGGCGCGCAGGAGCGTCGTCTTGCCGGCGCCATTGGCGCCGACAACGGCAACCGCCTCACCGCGGCGAACCTCAAGCGAGCAGCCGCGAAGCCCCCGGATAGGACCGTAGGATACATGCAATTCATCGACTGCGAGCACCGGCGTTTCATTCATCGGCCTCATCCGTCCCCAGATAGGCTTCGATGACATTGGGCTCGGCCAAAACCTCGCCAGGTTTGCCCTCGGCAATCTTGTGCCCGGCATCCATGACCACGAGACGATCGGCCAGCCCACGCATCATGGCGACATCGTGCTCAACAATGACCATGGCTTGGAGCAATTTGCGCGAGGCTCTGATCGTGTCGCCCAGCTCCTCGGTTTCGCGCTCGTTCATGCCGGCAGCAGGCTCGTCAAGCAATAACAGCGAGGGCTTTCCGGCGAGCGCGCGAGCAATCTCGAGACGCCGCGCTTCCCCATAGGCGAGCGAGCCGGCCAGCCAGTCCCGTTTGTCCGCCAGGTGAAATTGTTCGAGGAGTGTCGTTGCTGCTCGCACGAAGCGAGACCGGTTACGTATAAAGAGAGAGCGCAGCGGTCGATTGACGTGATCCTTGATCGCGACAAGAACGTTTTCGAGGACGGTCATCCGCCGCAGCAGGCGGATGTTCTGGTAGGTTCGAGCGATCCCCAACCGGGCCAACGCGTAGCTTGGCAAACGAGTAACATCGCGACCCAGGAAGCGAACGGTGCCGTAATCCGCCGGATAAAGCCCGGTGATGACGTTGATGAAAACGGATTTCCCGGCGCCGTTCGGACCCATCAACCCGAGGATTTCACCGCGGCGCACATCGAGCGATATCTGATCGAGCGCAGTCAAGCCGCGAAACGACTTGCTTAAGCCGTCGACAGACAAAATTGACTGCGGGTATACATCCATTGACGCATCGATGCCTAGGTTGATTGCTTGGGTTTTGAGCCGGCCACGGCTTTCGTGCGTGTCGTGGCAATACGAAATGCCAGCAAGCCGTCGGGACGGATCAAAAGCAGACAAAGAATGACGACTCCGAAAGCAGTTGGCCGCCAGGCCTCAAGGCCGCGCACAAACTCAGGGGTCAACGTCATGATCGCTGCGCCGATCGGCGGGCCCCACATATTGTTGGTGCCGCCCAGCACGGCGTAGAGCACGATGAACACCGAAAGTACCTGGTCCGGCGAGACATGAATGAGATAATGGGCATAAAAGCTGCCAGCGACGGCCGCCAGAAAAGCGCCGACCCCGAAACAGGTGAGCTTTACATAGATCGGATTGATGCCGAGCGAAGCAGCGCTCAGTTCGTCTTCCCGCACGGCATCGAGGATGCGCTGCAATGGCGATCTCGACAGCAGTGCCAACCCACCACCAACCAGTCCGACGAGGCCGACGACGTGCCAGGGGGTCGTGCCAACCATGCCCCCGAAACCCTGGATGCCGCCCACATAATCGATCGATTCGATTACCGCTTTGACCGAAACGGCGATGCCCACGGTCACCAGCATCAGGTAGATGCCGCGCGTCCGTAACGCAGGGAAACCGGCGAGTACGCCAATTAATCCGGCGGCGATTCCGGAAATCAGCGCGGCGATCACAAGCGGAAAGCCAAATTTTACTGTGAGCACTCCTGAAACATAGGCGCCAATAGCCATGAACCCGCCGTTCGCAAATGAGAGGCTGCCGGCGAGCAAGATCACGTAGACGCTCCAGGCGAGGACGATGTTCACCCCGACGAAGACGATATAGTCCTGAATCACGCCCGCACCTCTTTCGAGATCAGCGTGCCGAATAGGCCGGAGGGCCGCATCAACAAGATCACGATCATGAGAAGCCAAACAAAGACGTCGGCGAGTTGTCCCAAACCCCAATGGAAGGCGAGCGCTTCGAGCACACCTATGAGCAGGCCTCCGATCAAGGCGCCGCGGAGGTCACCCATGCCGCCGATCGCCATGATAGCGAGTGCCTTCAGGCCGAAGGTGAAGCCGACATCGCTGCTGGCGTAGCCAGTACGCAACGCGAGCGCGAGACCCGCCAGTCCGGCCATCATCGAGGCGACAAAGAACACCTGTTGATTTATGCGTGTGACATTGATGCCAAAGAGTGCGGCTTTGGTCGGTGACTCGGCGACCGCGCGAATTCTGCGCCCGAGGCTGGATCGGGTGACGACCACATAGAGCGCGAGCATCAACAGCAGTGAGATGACCAGAATCGCAAGTCTGAGCACGACAATTCTGAGACCGCCGATACTCACGGCCGCGGTCTGCAGGGTGCCCGGTAGCGTGACCGCAACGGATTCGGCGCCCCATATCTTCTGCGACAAATCGATGATCACGAGGCCGATGGCAAACGAACTCAGTGCAGCGGTTAAATGAGCATCAGGTGATTGGAATTTGCGGAACCCGATGAACTCGACCACCAGTCCCAGCAGGCCGGCGATTATGGCGGTCACCAGAATGGCGATTGGCAGAGAGGCGCCGAGCGCGATGCTGGCAACGCAAATAAATCCGCCCAACATGAAAATTTCCCCGTGGGCGAAGTTCAATTTGTTGAGCACGCCGAACACCAGTGTGTAGCCCTGCGCGATAAGCGCATACATGCTGCCAAGCACCACACCATTGATGATTTGCTCAGCGAGCATCCGGCACATCCTGCCAAGCTATGCGCCTAGCGCATCGGCGGACCGGAAGTGGCTCACGCAACCCTTCGAAGGGCATAGCCCTCTCCAGTCTGACGTTTCCTCAAATTTGTTGTTTTGCGCAATTTGATCTGCGTAACCTTGCGATACATGCTGATATTCCTCACCTTTGTTGCCCGCAATGATGAGATATGCGGCGCCCTGCCGTGTCTTTGACCGAAATCAATCGAACGGGCGCGCGAACCATGACAAGGCAGTTCAAGAACAAACTCGTTTATTCCGTGCCATTACACGCGCGAAAAATATATTCTTACTGCTCTGGCTAATTTGATTCGCTCTTCAAGTGACTGAACCGCATCTCGCCACGCTTAATCCTCAACAGCGCCGCGCCGTCGAACACGGCGGCACAGACGTCGCCGCGGGCGCTCCTCCCCTCCTCATCATAGCGGGAGCGGGCTCCGGCAAGACCAATACGTTGGCCCATCGGGTTGCACATCTTGTTGCAAACGGCGCCGACCCTAGACGCATCATGCTGCTGACGTTCTCGCGCCGCGCTGCTACCGAGATGACTCGGCGTGTGGAACGTATCGTCGCGCAGGTTATGCGCGGCGGGTCCCGTTCCATCGGCGAGGCTCTCAACTGGTCCGGCACTTTTCACGCAACAGGTGCGAGACTATTGCGGGAATACGCCCACGAGATCGGTCTCAATAGCGCGTTTACGATACATGACCGTGCCGATTCCGCCGATTTGCTCAATCTCATTCGCCACGACCTCGGCTTCTCCAAGACCAAAAAGCGCTTTCCGCAAAAGGGGACTTGCCTTTCGATCTACTCGCGCGCCGTGAATTCTGAAGCCCCACTCGAAAGGGTGCTCGCCATCGCCTTCCCGTGGTGTGCGATGTGGGAAGCCGAACTAAAGAAGCTGTTTGCTGCCTACGTGGAAGCCAAGCAGACGCAGTCGGTGCTCGATTATGACGACCTTCTGCTTTATTGGGCGCAAATGATGAGCGTCCCGCACATCGCTGCGGATGTGTCATCACGCTTCGACCACGTCTTGGTCGACGAATACCAGGATACAAACAGACTCCAGGCTTCAATCCTGCTTGGGCTAAAGCCAGACGGTAAGGGCGTAACTGTGGTCGGCGATGATGCGCAGTCGATTTACTCGTTCAGGGCAGCTACCGTCCGCAACATCCTGGATTTTCCGAAGCAGTTCTTGCCAAACGCCGAGGTTATAACGCTCGAGCGCAATTACCGTTCGACCCAGCCGATCCTTTCGGCCGCTAACGCCGTTATCGGCTTTGCCAAAGAACGATTCACCAAGAACCTTTGGTCAGAACGAACGTCATCCGAACTTCCGCAACTCGTGAACGTGCGCGACGAAGCCGATCAGGCCCTCTATGTTGCAGAAATGGTGCTTGAAAACCGAGAAGCTGGCATTCCGCTGAAGGCGCAGGCGGTTTTGTTCCGCACTTCGCATCACAGCGGCCCGCTTGAGGTCGAGCTCACCCGCCGCAACATCCCGTTCAGGAAATTCGGCGGCCTGAAATTCTTGGAATCCGCCCACATTAAGGACGTGCTGGCATTCTTGCGCTGGGCACAGAATCCATCTGACCGCCTCTCGGGATTCCGCACCATTCAACTTTTGCCAGGTGTTGGCCCAAAAACTGCTGCCCGCCTCCTCGACAGCATTACGAAGGACAATGCGATCCAAGCCATTACCGGATTCACCCCGCCCGCCGCGGCCACAGATCAATGGCCCGAATTCGCCGAAACAGTTCGTCTGTTGCACGGAAATTTGGCTGGCTGGCCGGATGGACTGGAACTGGTCTGCCGATGGTACATGCCACATCTCGAGCGCATATATGATGATGTTGTGATGCGCCAGGCAGACCTCGTGCAACTGGCGCAGATCGCCTCTACTTATTCAAGCCATGATCAGTTCTTGACTGAGCTCACGCTCGATCCCCCTGATGCAACCAGCGGCCAAGCTGGCGTGCCACTCTTGGATGAGGACTATCTGATCTTATCGACGATTCATTCGGCGAAAGGACAAGAGTGGAAGTCTGTCTTTGTGCTCAACTGCGTTGACGGGTGCATTCCATCGGATCTCGCCACCCGAACTACGGACGAAATCGAGGAGGAGCGCCGCCTGCTCTACGTTGCGATGACACGCGCCAAAGACCACCTTCACCTCATCGTGCCGCAACGCTTCTTTGCCCACCAGCAAAGAAGCGGCGGGTCCCAGCACATGTATGCGGCGCGGACCCGATTTATCGATGCATCAATGTTGCAGCATTTTTCCGGTGTGAGCTGGCCCGCGGCAGCGGCGACGAGTGGAGGCGCTCGGCAAACCAAAAAACCGCCCGTCGACATAGGCGCGCGCTTGCGCCAAATGTGGCGGTAGAACATCCAAATAAAAAGCAACGGTGTCCCGAAGTCGATCCATTGCCTACCCGCGCTGCACTCGTGGGATAGTTGTAAATCTTGCTCTACGTCGCGGGAGCTACTGAATTGGCGCGTCCAGAAGCTAGTGCTGCACGCGTAGCATCGCCGGCGACCGCGTCAGCGCATACCGCTTGCCTCTCGCTGCCACCAGCACGACCGGCGCTTGCGAGGCAAAGCGATCGGAGCTGGTGCCTAGCTCTGGGCCACCCCGAACAAGAAGTCCGCAACAGGCGGACTGCCGATCGGATAATCCGCATCATTTGGCCAAGGCAACGCTGTACCGACATTATAGATAGCCAACGCGGCGAGCTGCGATGGCACGCCATCGCCATATTCGATATGCCCGCTTCCCATGATGGCGACTTTCAGCTGATGCGCTCGACCACCGCCGC
>Ga0207740_1000208_pt1 | contig 10518 bp, 10 predicted proteins | sample LuqExpMetageno29_FD_187787 | JGI IMG/M metagenome (GOLD analysis project Ga0207740, IMG submission 187787) | Tropical forest soil microbial communities from Luquillo Experimental Forest, Puerto Rico - Sample 29 (SPAdes) | ecosystem: Environmental > Terrestrial > Soil > Tropical forest ... | reverse complement strand
CCGAACCGTCAAAAATAAAGAGGCCGCCAATTTGAGGCGGCCTTTTGTGCGTCACCAAATAAACTTGGCCGCCAAGGCGATCAGGACGACTGCCAGCACGCCCAGCAGGGCCATTTGTAGCCAGAGGTTCTTGGTAAGAGTGGTGACGTGCATATCCATGTGCATCACCTCCCTAAATTATTTTTGCTATACTTTAGTTGCAGATCGTCATTGATGCGGATCAAATGGACAGCGCTGCTGTCCTTCAGCAGCTCACATCATTGGTTGGAGCGGCATTAAAAACGTTGTCGGCAATCCGCGACGCGGGCCATCTCGCTTCCCCAAACAGCCAACAAAATAAAAACGAGACCGCCAGAGTGTTGCCTCTGAATATGGCGGTCTCGAAGAGTTTGGATAAGGGCCTGGCGAACTGCCTGTGGAGTCTGCCCTTATCCATTATCAAATTTATCGTTGCGGCTCCTGCTCGCTACTGTCCTTAGGGGCAGAGCCGCTAGCCCCTCAGGACAATAGCGGCACGTGGCGCAGGAGTTCGGCGCGGGTCATTTGTCCTCGGACCTATTTTGGTCAATTGAAATGGACATACCCATCGCAAGAAGGGGGAAAATAGTTAGTGCGGTAAGAATACCTCCTATCTCCAAGATACTGGTCTTCAGGATATTGGCCGGCAATCCGCTGATAAGCCCGCTGAACTGCAGCAATGCGGCTAAATCAACAATAGCCGCGGCCACGAGCATGATTGTGAAAACAGCGCTGAACAGCATGGATCGAATGCTAAACTCACGATGCCGTGCTGTGGGCTCTCTCACGACCATGTTCCTCTGGTGCAGGAGCGATTTTGTTACGGCGCGCACTGAAACACGCGATACGCCGAACCGACAAAAACAAAGAGGCCGCCAATTCGAGGCGGCCTTTTGTGCGTCACCAAATAAACTTGGCCGCCATGGCGATTAGGACGACTGCCACCACGCCCAGCAGGGCCATTTGTAGCCAGAGGTTCTTGGTAAGAGTGGTGACGTGCATATCCATGTGCATCACCTCCCTAAATTATTTGTATTTTAATTGCAGATCGGATGCGGATCAAATGGACAGCGCTGTTGTCCTGCACGGGTCACATCATTGGTTGGAGCTTTTCGCAGGTGCCATAACTCCTCTGATGTCTGATACATCTGATGTCTGATACATCTGATGTCTGATACATCCGTATGTTCATGCTCCGAGTGCAAGAAGTAGCATTGCTTTTCGGAGAATCGACTAGCGCACAGCTAATTTCTCAACATAGAGAGCGTATCGTGTCTGTGCAGAACGCGAATCTGAAAGGCAACGGTTTCCTTTATAGTCTGGGAGGGCAAGCGCTAATCTGGGTAATCGCCGCAATCGTGATCGTGCTGGCGGCTTACATTTTTTAGAACCTTAATAAAACGAGGTCCCTGGGCAGTGTCTTTTATTTCCTGGCGACCGCGAGGCGCTTAGGCTGCCTCTTCCTCCACTGGTTCCTCGCCGGCAACTTCCTCAGCCGGCTTCGGCCCACGGGGCGGACCCTTGGCGAGCGCTGCCTCGATCTCCTTCACTGCCTCGGTCTCAGTGATGCGTTGCACAGCAGCGATCTCGCGCGACAGCCGGTCGAGGGCGGCTTCGTACAGCTGCCGCTCGGAATAGGATTGTTCCGGCTGGGTCTCCGACCGGTACAAATCGCGCACCACCTCGGCGATGGCGACGATGTCGCCGGAATTGATCTTAGCTTCGTATTCCTGCGCCCGGCGCGACCACATGGTGCGCTTGATGCGTGCGCGGCCCTTAAGAGTGTCGAGCGCGCGCTTGACCAGCGGCCCTTCCGCCAGCTTGCGCATACCGACCGACACGATCTTGGCGGTCGGAACCCGCAGCGTCATCTTGTCCTTGATAAAGTTGATGACGAACAGCTCGAGCTTCGCGCCGGCGATCTCCTGCTCCTCGATCGCCATGATCTGGCCAACACCGTGGGCGGGATAGACGATAAACTCGTTGGTCTTAAAGCCTTGTCGTTGTGTAGTCTTCTTGGCGGTGGGCATTCCGGGCAAAACTCCTTCGCCGGCCCCCTTGCGGATGCCGGTTGCTTTGGCTGCGGGAGCCCCGCCGCGAACGGCGCCGCGCGAGGCATGTGAGGTCCGCCGTGCTCCGGCAGACTTTTTGGGCCTCCGGCTCATGCCGGTGGAGCCTTTCTTGGTTTTTTGACGCGCTTTTCCTGCCACTGCTTACGCGTGCAACTCACGCCCTCTGATCAAGACCTTGGGTGCAGCCGCGAAAAATAATGCTCCCCAGCGGGAGCGGATCCGTGGCGGCTTTTGTCGTTTTCATCGGATTTAAGTTTATATCACATTTTTGGCCAAGATCAATGCCTTACGGCACCGCAAAAGCGGAAAATACATACAAAACTCCGGTAAATCTGCGATAGCGGTTAACGCGCTGCCGTTCTGGTGATGTTCCAGTATGGTTAGAGAATCGCCCTAATCGCCGGTGCCCGGCTTGGTCGAGAAGAACTTCTTGAACTTGTCCGGCACCCCGTCCCATTGCTTTGCATCGGCCGGCGGCTCCTTTTTCACCGTGATATTCGGCCAGGTCTTGGCGTATTCGGCGTTCAGTTCGAGCCACTGCTCGAGACCCGGCTCGGTGTCCGGCTTTATAGCCTCGACCGGGCATTCCGGCTCGCAGACCCCGCAATCGATACACTCGTCCGGATGAATGACGAGCATATTCTCGCCTTCGTAAAAGCAATCGACCGGACACACCTCAACGCAGTCCATGTATTTGCACTTGATGCAACTTTCATTGACGACGTAGGTCATCCAGCACTCCGAACTCGACCACGCTGCCTACCGTAACGTTAGTGAGGCCGCAAGGTGCAGGACATGGTCCCGAAACCCATCGTCAAATCGCGGTAAAGCGCCCGGGCAGCCGACGCATCGCCGCGTTTTTCGCAAAAACCCTCGACCTTGAGCACTCTGACGGCGCGATCGAGTGCCAAGGTCACCACATCGCCCGCCCGTACCAATTGGCTCGAGGCCCTTATCCGCTTGCCGTTGAGCCGCACGAAGCCCGCCTCCGCCAACGCAGCGGCATCGGTGCGCTTGCGCACGACACGCGCGTGCCAAAGCCATTTATCGATGCGTTGACGGTTCAAGATTCTTTTGCGCCTTGCTCGAGCTGTTGCTTGAGGGCGGCGAGCTTGGCGAACGGCGAATTGGGATTCGGCTGCTTGTCGCGGCTATCCGGGAGGCCGTAGGGCTTAGCAAAATACTGCTCGCGTTCGGCTTTTTCGACCCGGTCGCGTTCGCGGCGCGGCCGGCGCCGTTGCGCCTGTTCCTGACGCTCGGCGCGCTGGCCCTCACGCTCCAAACTATGCTGGCGCTCGTGCCGTTCCCGGTGCTGCTGACGGTCCTTGCGCTCACGCTCGGGACGGAAACGGCGAGGTTTTTCGGTCGTCTCAGCGGGTGCCGCAGTGTCGGCGGCGGCGGCCGCTTTCGCGGTTTCAGCAATCGGGGAAGCCTCTTTCGGGACACGTTGCAGACGGCGCGGGCGGCGGCCACGCATCTCGAAGCGGCCAACGGGGCGCCAGACCTCGATCATCGCCGGCCCGGTATAAATGCCGTTTTCTTCTGCCTCTGATTTCGCAGTCTGTTCAAGCGCGGGAGCCTGTTCTTCGATTTTGTGTTCCCGCTGAACTTCTGGCGCGGCGGTGGCTGACGTTTCGACTGGCGCCCGCTCAAGGGCGGCGTCATCTGACGATGGTTCCGCCTGCGGCGGTTTAACCGCGGACTCTGCATCGGTCGCGACGGCGGCGACCTCAGCGGTCGGCGCAATGCCGGGAGCCGCGACATCGGCGGCGACTGTTTCAGCCGCAGCTGTTTCGGCCACAGCCGCGACCGGCTCGGGCGGCTTCGGCTTGCGATCCATGCGGTAGCCAAGCGAGCGCAGGATGGAGGCAAAGTCCTCGCCCGAGGCGCCGGTCAGCGAGGTCATCGCGCCGGTGACGACAAAGCCGCGCCCATCGAAGGCGCCATCCGGCTTTAGCGTCTGCACCCCTTCGCGCCAAGCGAGCGCCGGACGAATGAGATCGGCGAGCCGCTCCAGGATATCGACGCGCACCGCGCGATCGCCACAAATGCGATAGCCGGAGGTGCGGTAGAGCGTCTTCGGCGTCTTCTTGTCCGCGGGGATCGAGGTGCGCCCGCTGGCGGCAAGATGCAGCAGGTCGGCAACGCCCTTGGCATCGGGACTTTCGTGCTTGAGCGCCCAGAGTTGTGTCGCCAGCGCGCGCGGCAATGGCTTGAGCAGAATCGGTAAATAAATGTGATAGGCGCCGAAGCGCACTCCGTATTTTCGCAAGGTGGCGCGGGCCGGCTGGTCCAGCCCTTTGACCTCCTCGGCCACTTTTTGCCGCTCTAGTACACCGAGCGATTCCAGCAGTTGGAAGGCGACGCCGCGCGCCATGCCGATGACGTCGTCAGCGGCGGCCAGCGAGAACAGCGGCGCCAGCAGTTTCTCGATGTGCGTCTTCAGCCAGAGGTCGAGCCGGGTCTGCACCAATTCGCGCGCTGGCCCGGTCAGATGCTCGTCGGCAATGATGCGCACGCGCGGGCGCAGCACGTCGTCTCCGGGGACGAGCTTACCGACCACTTCGCCGGACCAGCGCAGCGCGCCGTCCCTCGCCAGCACGATTTGCTCGTTGGACGCCTGAGACAGCTTGGTGGCGCGCGTCTCGATCTCGCCGGCCAGTGCCTTATGCGCTGCAGCGTTGAGCGCCTTGGCCTCGGAACCGGCAGCAGAAGTGTCGGGCGCAAACATGAATCCGTTGAGCCGGCCTATGACATGGCCCTCGATCGTAACTTCGCCGGATTTCCCGATTTCGGTTTCCAATGCGGTTTTCTCGCGTAGCCGCCGCATCAATACGCTAGTACGGCGGTCGACGAAGCGTTCGGTCAGGCACTCGTGCAGCGCATCGGATAGCTTGTCTTCGATCGTGCGGGTGACGCCTTGCCAATGCTCCGGGTCGGCCAGCCAATCCGGGCGGTTGGCAACGAAAGTCCAGGTTCTGACATGCGCGATCCGGTTGGAGAGTGCGTCGATCCCGCCTTCAGTTCGGTCGGCTAGCGCCACTTGTTGACTGAACCAATCGACCGGGATGTTACCCTCTCTCATCAGGAATCGGTAAAGGGTCATCACCAGTTCGGCATGGGTGGCGGGTGCAATCTTGCTATAATCGGGAACCTGGCAGGCATCCCATAACCGCTCGATCGCGGCGGGCTTTACCGCTAGTGCGCGCACTTCCTCGTCGCGGGCAGCGTGTTCGAGCACGAGAATGTCTTCAGCGGTCGGCGCACGTGTCAACCCCGGCTCGGAGGGCGTCGCCGCCAGCGAGGCCTGCAAGGCGCCAATCGACGTGAAATCGAGATCGGAGTTGCGCCATTGCAGCGTGCGGATCGGATCGAAGCTGTGGCTCTCGAGTGCCTGCACCAATTCCGGCTCGAACGGATCGCAGCGACCGGTGGTGCCGAAGGTACCGTCGCGGGTGGCGCGTCCGGCGCGGCCGGCGATCTGGGCGAGCTCAGCGGGGATGAGCCGGCGGAATTGATAACCATCGAACTTGCGGTCCGAGGCAAAGGCGACGTGATCGACATCAAGATTGAGACCCATGCCGATGGCGTCGGTGGCGACCAGGTAATCCACGTCCCCGGACTGATATATCGCGACCTGCGCGTTACGCGTGCGCGGCGAGAGTGCGCCCAGCACAACCGCGGCGCCACCACGCTGGCGGCGGATCAGTTCGGCGATGGCGTAAACTTCCTCGGCCGAGAACCCGACAATGGCGGAACGCGGCGGTAACCGGGTAAGCTTCTTTTCGCCCGCATGTGTCAGCATCGACAATCGCGGCCGGCTGATGATGTGCGCGCCGGGCAAAAGCTTCTCGACCATCGGCCGCACGGTAGCCGCGCCCAGCACCAGCGTTTCCTCTCGCGCGCGCATGTTGAGCATGCGGTCGGTGAAGACGTGGCCGCGCTCGAAATCGTCACCGAGTTGCACCTCGTCGATGGCGAGGAACGCCACGTCGAGGTCGCGCGGCATGGCTTCGACGGTCGACACCCAGAAGCGCGGATTGGGCGGCTTGATCTTCTCTTCGCCCGTGATCAGCGCCACCGCGTCCTTGCCCACGCGATCGGCCACTTTGTTGTAAACCTCGCGCGCCAACAACCGCAGCGGCAGACCGACAAGACCGCTCGAATGGGCCAGCATGCGCTCGATAGCGAGATGGGTCTTGCCGGTGTTGGTGGGTCCCAGCACGGCGGTGACGCCGGCGCCGCGGCCACGCAAGGCTCGGGTCGGTTGGGAGGAAAAACTGATGGGCATTACGCTTCCGGACTGGCGGCAGGGCTCGTTTGGCAGCGCTACCAAGGCTTATTGTATCACAATGCGACGGCGCACGGGCCCGCGGTTAAAGTTTGGAACGAGTCTGGAACGAATCGCGCCCGAATCGCTGACTCGGGAGGTGTACGACTTCGTTCACGGCGACATCTGGCGAGCGGTTGCCGCAAAGCTACCAGATCGGGTAGCCCGGCGGTGATTCAAGGGCTGCCAAGGACCGCAAACCGTTAACAAGCGTGAGGACTCCGTTTGGCCAAAGAGTCAAGGGCTGATTCGCCTGCTACTGCGGCTTCGCGCCGTTGGCCGAGGCCCGGGCTGAAATCGGCGTCGATTCGAATTGGGTGGCTTCGAGCATGAAACGGCCGATTGGCGTCGGCCCCTGCGCACGGAACGGCACCAGTACGCGCGTGCCAGCGATGGGGGCGAGCCACACTTCGATGTCGCGTAGCTTGGCGATGTAACGAATGGCCATGCGCGAAGGGACAAAGCCGGCGACCGGCGTAAAATAGACCGCGCAGACCAGGACCGGACCGGCGTAGCCTTTGTCAGCTTTCACCCTGTCCATGCGCTTGAAGGCGAACTCCAAGTCATAGCGCAACCTGCCGTCGAAGATCGCCATCGTCCGGTGGCAGGTTTCCGGCGAGAGCAGATCGCCGTTACCGGGTGTGCGCATCAGCGAGGCCGTCATCGGATCGATGACGTCGTGCTGGTGCGCGTCGGTTATCGGGACCCGCTCCGGATCGGTTTCCGTAGGCGGATCGACTTTGGATTCCTTGACGGCGCCGTTGTTGATTACGAGCCGGACCTGATCGGTCTTTTTTCTCGTGATGATGGTCGCTTCGTAATTTATGGACAGCGGCACGCCAGCCTGCCAAGCACCGTGCGCGGTGGCGCTCCCCTGGCCGCCGGTGAAGGCGTGGATCAGGCCCGTGGTGACGCCGGTAGCCGACGCCGTGTAGTGAGTGTCGGTGATATCGACATTCCAGTTGCCCTTTCCGATCGGAATGCCGGCGAGCGTCGCCGAATAGCGCGCGTCTAGCCTGCCGCTCTGCGCGCGCACCCCGCCGCACGCGACAACCGCTAGAGCGCAGGCCAGCACGAGCGCAGAGATGAAACGATAGGGTACTGCCAGCACCAACCCGCATTCCTCTTTTGCAACCGAGCTTTGCGCAGCGTCGGGCGCCGACTATAGCCGACGGCTGCAACCGGCATCCAAGTGGTGCGCCCGGGGGATCAGCGATTGCCCCATAGGAAAGCTGCAATACCGCACCAGTGCGTCACCCTTAAGTTGGTGGGGATTAAGTCGAATGTTTGGTCGCCCGATCGGGGAAGCGGCGGGCCCAAAATGCCTAAAAGGCGGCCCGATTGCTCGGCTTGACGCGCGCAACCCCGCTCTCTATACGTCCGGCCAACTTTCCACGATCAATGAACTGTTAGGCTAGGCGCCGCCTTTTTTGAGGGATGAGCCATGTCATGGCGTTGCGATCTGACCGGCAAAGGGCCGCTAGTCGGGCACAAAGTGAGCCACTCCAATATCAAGACCAAGCGGCGGTTCATGCCGAACTTGCGCAACGTCACGCTGATTTCCGACACGCTCGGCCGCAAGGTGCGCGTGCGAGTGTCGGCCAATGCACTCAAGAGCGTCGACCATCGCGGCGGCCTCGACGCGTTCCTGCTCAAGGCGAACGATGTCGATCTCGCGCCCAAGATGCTCGAACTCAAGCGGCAAATCGTGAAGACGAAAGCCGCAACAGCGACGAGCGCCTAGGACGTCATTCCACCAGCGCGAATTGCCACCAGCACGAACTGCAGCAGCAGATCGCGGAAAGATTGTCGTCCAACATCAGCTTGATGATGGTCTCGCCGTCAGCATTTCGGTGCACCGCGATCCGTTCATTTCAGGCTCTAGTTGAAGGTGAAGGTTGCCGCTAGCAGAGCGCTGGTGATGAGCCGGCCCAGCCTTGTAAGTCACGCCAGGTATCTTCGGCCCGCCGTGGCGCGCGGCTGTCGCTCGAAGGCGTGCTCCTCGAACAGCTCGGCGAGCTTCTCGGTCATCGCGCCGCCGAGTTCCTCAGCGTCGACGATGGTGACGGCGCGGCGATAGTAGCGCGTGACGTCATGGCCGATGCCGATGGCGATCAGTTCGACCGGCGAGCGTGTCTCGATCTCCTCGATCACCCAGCGCAGGTGGCGTTCGAGATAATTGCCCGGATTGACCGACAGCGTGGAGTCGTCGACCGGTGCGCCATCCGAGATCATCATCAGGATCCTGCGCTGCTCGGCCCGCGCCAACAGGCGCTTGTGCGCCCAGTCGAGCGCCTCACCGTCGATGTTTTCCTTGAGTAGCCCTTCGCGCATCATCAGGCCGAGGTTCTTGCGGGCGCGCCGCCACGGCGCATCGGCCGACTTGTAGATGATGTGGCGCAGATCGTTGAGGCGGCCCGGATTGGCCGGTTTGCCGGCGGTGAGCCACTGCTCCCGCGACTGCCCGCCCTTCCAGGCACGCGTGGTGAAGCCGAGGATCTCTACCTTGACGCCGCAGCGCTCGAGCGTGCGCGCCAGAATGTCGGCGCAGGTGGCGGCGACCGTAATCGGGCGACCGCGCATTGAGCCGGAATTGTCGAGCAGCAGTGTGACGACCGTGTCGCGGAATTGCGTGTCCTTCTCCTGCTTGAAGGAGAGCGGATGCAAGGGATCGATGACGATGCGGGTAAGTCGCGCGCTGTCGAGCTGGCCTTCCTCGAGGTCGAATTCCCACGACCGGTTTTGCTGCGCCATCAATCTACGCTGCAGCCGGTTGGCGAGGCGCGCGACTACGCCCTGCAGATTGGACAGCTGCTTGTCTAGATAGCCGCGCAGGCGTTCCAGTTCCTCCGGCTCGCACAAATCTTCGGCGGCGACGGTCTCGTCGAACTTGCCGGTGAAGGCGCGATAATCCGGGCCACGCGGCGCGTTGTCGCCGAAATGCCGCGGCCGTTGCGGCTCGCCGGGCGTCTCCGCATCACCCATTTCGGTATCGTCGGCCATGTCGGCGGTCGGCGCGTCGACCGCCTCGGCCGCGGAGTCGGGCATCTCCTCGGCGGAGACTTGCGTATCCTCCGCGCTCATGCGTTGCATCTCGTCGGAGTCGGCGGCGTCGCCTTCCTCGCCGGCTTCCTGCTTGCGGCGATCCTCCTCGCCCTCGTCGTCCTCTTCGTCTGAGTCGCGGCTGCGATCGTCACCCATTTCCAGCGCGTCGAGCAGGTCGTGGATGGCATCGCCGAACTGTCGCTGATTCTCCAGCACCGCTTCCAGCCGGTCCAGGTCGCGTCCAGCGCGGTCTTCGATCAGCGGGCGCCAGAGATCGACCAACCTCTTGGCCGCCTGCGGCGGCGCCATTCCGGTCAGCCGCTCGCGCACCAGCAGCGCCACCGCGTCCTCGATCGGAGCGTCGGCGCGTTCGGTGATCTCATCGAACTTGCTGCGGTGGAACCGCTCGTTGAGCATCGCCGTCAGATTCCTGGCGACGCCGTCCATACGCCGTGCGCCGATCGCTTCGACGCGCGCCTGCTCGACCGCCTCGAATACCGCGCGCGCCTGTTGGCCGGCCGGCTGCATGCGGCGATGCATCGCCGGGTCGTGGCAGGCAAGCCGCAGCGCGATGGCGTCGGCATGGCCGCGCAGGATCGCCGCCTCGCCCTTGTTAAGCTTTCGTGGTGGCTCCGGCAGGCGCACCTTGCCGCCGATCAGGCCGGGTCGCTCGGCGGCGAAAGCGACTTCGAGCTCCCGCTTCCGCGCGATGGCGCGCAGGCAGCCGGTGACCGCCCGCTTGAACGGCTCGGTCGGCGAGTCCTTCGGCGACGGTTTGCTTTTGATATTCGAGGCCATCACAGCGTCTTTGCTAGCCAGTGGCGAGAGTGGCCTTTCGGAAAATCATCGAACCTACCGACTTCGCGATAGCCAAGCCTCCGATAGAAACCAGGCGTCTGAAAACTCAGTGAATAGAGATAGGCCTTGCGCACTCCGCGCTTGCGCGCCTCGCCCTCCGCCTTCTCCATCAGCGTCTTTCCCATGCCCTTGCCGCGTTGCTTTTTCGAAATCAAAACCGTGTCGATGAACAGCGATCCCTATGAGGTCTGATCG
>Ga0207740_1000205_pt1 | contig 10563 bp, 6 predicted proteins | sample LuqExpMetageno29_FD_187787 | JGI IMG/M metagenome (GOLD analysis project Ga0207740, IMG submission 187787) | Tropical forest soil microbial communities from Luquillo Experimental Forest, Puerto Rico - Sample 29 (SPAdes) | ecosystem: Environmental > Terrestrial > Soil > Tropical forest ... | reverse complement strand
TCTTGGGAAACGTCCATTGGGGGCCGTCCGTACTTGCTGGCAATCGAGAACAGAAGCCCCTTCTCGTAGGTGATGGTATCCACGTGAAAGATGTCGCCGGGTATGTACTGCTCCAGCAAGTAGAACGACTGTTGGTCCCCCAGTCGGTCGACTGCGGACCAGAATTCGTCGGCATTGTTGACCTTCTTGACGCCGATGGATCCTGCCATAGAGCGTGGCTTCAAGACCCAAGGCGCCGGCACGCTGCTAAGAAATTCGTTGAGTTGTCCGTGGTTTAGAACATGAATGAATTCCGGAACGGGAATCCCGGCATACTTGGCCCGTGCCCGCATCGCCAGCTTGTCGCGGAAGTAGCGCGCCGTGGTGTCCCCCATGCCGGGGACCCGTAAGTGCTCACGCAGCGTTGCCGCCGTTTCCACGTCGAAGTCGTCTAGCGGAACGATCCGATCGATGACCTCGGTCTTCGCAAGGTGGCTAATCCCCAGCAACACGTCCTGAATCTTCCAGGCCTTGTTCTCGTCAGGGACGTAGAAGATGTTGTCGAGAGATTCTCGTGGCCAGTCGGCATTGGAGAGGCTCTGCGAAGTGAGCAGGAGTGTTCGGCATCCTTGCCGTTTACATTCCAGCAAGAACTCGATGCCTTTGAAGTAACTTGCGAGGCAGAGGACCGTCATTGGTTTAGGTTGCGATTGAAGTGCAGGCGAGGGATCCGGCAAGGCTGCCTCCTGTGTGCGTTGGTCAATACCTTAGCAGACATGCTCGATTCGGCCCGCTACGACGCCCCACGCCCGCTAGTCTCGCGGAACAGGTGCAGGTTCGAGCGCAAGGCTATCCCGGGATTCAGGTAATAGGTCTTCGGCATTTCGACGTCATGCAGCAAGTGCTCGGCGAGCGTGCGCACGGCAAGCTGGCCCTGACGGTAGGGCCTCTGGTGCATCGACGCATCGATGGTACCCGAACGGAACAACGGTACCATCTCACGGAACAGGTCGGTAGCGATGACCCGCACCTTTCCGTTCAAACGCGCCGCCGACAGCGCCCGGCATACCGGCAGACAGTTGACCGTGTTGATATAGATCCCGGCCAATTCGGGATAGCTCTTCAGCAGCTTGCCGGTCTTGCGGTAGCTCTCCTCCGGGTCTTCATGTCCTTCGATGGTCGCGACCACCGACCCGTCGCGACAGTACTTGGTGAAACTCGCGGTGAACCCCTCAGCTTTTTCCCGGTGATCGACGGTCTTCAACATGCCGGTCAGGATGGCCGTTTGCACTCCGGGGCCAACAAACTTTGCCATGAGTTCACCTGCAATCAGCCCGTTCAGCCGCGGTTCCACGCAAACGATGCACGAACGATGGCTTGCCGGGGCGTCGGTGGAAACGCAGACCACCCGAACGTCGTTCTCCTCGGCAGCGTCGATGAGCGGCGTCATGACATCTGGATTGCCCGGTGTCACCACGATGCCGCGAACATCGGAATCGGCGATTTTACGAAATGCCCGCCGCTCACCCTTGCCAAGTTCCGGCACCGGCTGCAAGAGAAAATCAACGCCACGGTCCGAGTAGCGCCGTACCTCTTCGTGAATCCCCTCCCACATTTCGTTGTAAAAGTACCGGATTTCCTGAGGGACGCACACACCGATGCGAATGCGGCGACCTGTCGAAAGAGAACGCGCAGCCAGGTTTGGCCGGTATCCGATCTTCTTAGCGATCGCCAGCACCCGCTGCCGGGTCTCGTCGTTGATGCCCGGCCGATCATGCAGAGCGCGGTCCACCGTGCCAATAGAAACGCCGGCCAATTCGGCGATGAGTGGTATTCCGCTCCGCCTGTCTTTCACGGTTGCTGCGACCTCCGATTACGGGTTCACTTCGAAGGTGGCCGACTGCAATTCCGCCGAGTTCGGGCCCACCATGACCGTGAACTTGCCCGGCTCGACCACGCGCTTCATCTGCCGGTTGTAAAACTGCAAATCCTTCGGGCCGAGTGTGAACGAAACCGTGCGAGTCTCGCCCGGCTTCAGCGAAGTACGCTCAAACCCGCGCAATTCCTTCACTGGCCGTGTCACTGAACTTACCTCAGCGCGAACATAGAGCTGCACGACTTCATCCCCGGCGCGCTTGCCGGTGTTCGTAACATCAACTTGTACTGTCACGCTTCCCGTCGCCGCGACCGCCGCAGGCGCCACACGCAGGTTCGCATAACGGAAGCTGGTGTAACTCAGACCAAATCCAAACGGGAAGAGCGGCGACTTATCGGCAAACAGGTAGCCGCGCTTTGCCGTTGGCTTCGAGTTGTAGAAGTCGGGGAGCTGCCCGACGAAGCGGGGGACCGTGATCGGCAACCGTCCTGCAGGATTGTAGTCGCCGAACAAAACGTCAGCCAAAGCCGTGCCGCCCTCCTGTCCCAGGTACCAACCGTCGAGGATCGCCGGAGCGTTGGCCGCGATGGAGTTGATCGAGTTGGGGCGACCGTGAATCAGCACGACCACGACCGGCTTGCCGGTCGCCAGCAGCTGTTTGACGAGTTCATCTTGTCGCCCCAGCAGATTCAGGTCGTCGCGGTCGCCGAGGTGGTCAGGGGCCCATGCCTCGCGCACCGTCTGCTCGTTCTCGCCTACGACGACGACGCCTATATCGGCCTTCTGCAGCGTCGCCACCGCTTCGGCGATGCGTTTCTGGTCGAGGCTGGGGTCCGCGGGAACGACCTTGTCGGCGTTCCAGTCAGGCTTGCTTTCGGTGATGCGGCATCCTTCGGCGTACAGCACTTCACCTTTGCTGCCGACTTTATCTTTGATGCCCTGCAGAATGCTCACGCCCCGGCCCGGCTCGCCGCTGTAGCCTCCAAGATGGACATCTGCCGCGTTCGGTCCGATGACGGCAATCCGTTTAGTCTTGCCCAGATCGAGCGGCAGCAGGTTATTTTGATTTTTAAGCAGCGTGATGGCTTCATGCGCTGCCCGCAGGGCCAACTGCTGGTCGGCGGCGGTGTTGCTCGATTCCTGTGCGCGTTTTGCATCGACATACGGATGGTCGAACAACCCGAGCTCGAACTTGGCGCGAAGGATGCGCGCGGCGGCCTGATCGATGAGCGACTCGGGCACCTGGCCGTTTTTCACCAGAGCCGGCAGTTGCTCATAGCACTTGGCAAATGGCAGCTCGATGTCGACCCCGGCTTCAATCGCAAACTTTGCGGCGCCGGCACAGTCTGATGCGATGTGATGCTTCGTGATCATCTCATCAAGGGCGAAGTAGTCAGAAACGACCAGACCCTGGAACCCCCACTCCTTGCGAAGGACATCGCGAAGGAGCCAGACATTGCTGTGGTTGGGGATGCCATCGAGTTCGTTATACGACGGCATGATGGTGCGCGGATTCGCTTCATGGATGGCTGTCTCAAAGGGCACAAAGAAGCTCTCGCGTATCGTGCGCTCCGAATAGGGCGCCGGGCCGACGTTGGTGCCGCCCTCGGGCTGGCTGTGCACCGCAAAGTGCTTCAGCGTTGCCAGTACATGATTGGCGTCGATCGATGCGCCTTCGCCCTGCAGTCCCTTTACCGCCGCCACTCCCATGCGGCTGACCAGGTATGGATCCTCGCCGTAAGTCTCCTCCGTACGACCCCATCGCGGATCACGCGCCAGGTCAACGACCGGCATCAGGCACTCCTGCACACCGCGGGTTCTGACCTCGAGTGCTGTCGAGGAGAAGATGCTCTGCAGCAGCGCCGGGTCCCAGGTGCTGGCCAGCGCGATGGCCTGTGGATACGACGTGCCGCCGGTGGCTGCCAGCCCATGGAGGCACTCCTCGTGGAAAATGAGCGGGATGCCCAGGTGGGTTTGCTCGAGCATGAACTTCTGCACTTGGTTGGTGAGGTCGGCCATGGCTGCAGGGGGTGCAGGAAGATGTTTTTTCCCTGCCAGCGCCTCGCTGGGCCGACTGAATTCGCCGAGTCCGTTGTTCAGGACGGCCTTCGCCCTGGTTCCATCGAACTTTCCATCGGTCGTCATGAAAAACGCAGATGCCGGTTGTTGTTGGTCGCGGTTCTGCCAGGTGGACTCCATCTGGGCGACCTTTTCTTCCAGCGTCATGCGCCCCAGCAGGTCTTTCACGCGTTCTTCGACGGGAAGCGACGAGTTTTTGTACGGGGCCGTGGCTTGCTGCGACTGCAGTGAACCAACAAGCAGCAGCGCGACGGCGGCAGCCAGACTGATCGGGAGTCTTCTCATAAGAATGCCTCAGACCGGAGTTTCTTCCGCATATGCGGTGACTCTCATTTATATCACCGTTAACGTACACGATTTGACTTTTCTTTCACTTCAATCCGAGGCATAATCCAAAAGGCGGGTCGCTTTCCGGGACACACCGCCGCACCGGTTGTAAGTGTTCCATCAAGCTGAAACACCTCTGGGTTGCCATCAAGGAAGCACTCATGGCTTCAAAAGTTCTCGGAATTGACGTTGGTACGGGCGGAACTCGGGCCGTACTTATTGATGGCGAAGGCAGGGTAGTCGCTGCCCGCACATCCGAGCACCAACCCTTCGCATCGCCCCAGACCGGTTGGGCCGAGCAGGACCCGCATGACTGGTGGCGCGCCACGTGCGAGGCCATCCGCGAAGTTATGCGGGTATCGGAAACGCCCGCCTCGCACATCGGGGCCGTCGGCTTTTCCGGACAGATGCACGGCGCGGTGTTGCTCGATGCCAACGGCAATGTGCTGCGCCCAGCGCTCATCTGGTGCGACCAGCGCACGGCGGACGTAGCTGTGGAGTTGACCGCACAAATCGGCGAGAGCCAGATCATCGCCTGGACGTGCAATCCTGCGCTGACGAACTTCACGCTCACGAAGCTGCTGTGGGTCCGCAAGCACGAGCCGCATCTATTCGAGCGGTTCCGCACGCTGCTGTTGCCCAAGGACTACGTTCGCTACCGGCTGTCCGGCCAGTTCGGCATGGACATGGCAGACGCCTCCGGCACACTGCTGCTCGACGTCGCCAACCGCCGCTGGTCTGCTGAGATGGCGGCCGCGAGCGGGATCGATCCGCGCAGCCTGCCGCCGTTGTTTGAGTCGCCGGATGTCTGCGCCTCCGTCTCGGAAGAAGGCGCAAAAGCAACCGATTTGCTGCCGGGCACGCCGCTGGTCACTGGAGCAGGTGACCAGGCCGCCGGCGCGGTTGGCCTGGGCATTGTTCGCCCAGGGGCGGTGCACGCGACCATCGGCACCTCTGGTGTTGTCTTTGGCGCCACGGACCGCCCGGCGCTCGACCCGAAAGGGAGGCTGCATACCTTTTGCCACGCCATCCCCGGGCGCTGGCACGTCATGGGAGTTACTCAGTCGGCCGGACTTTCGCTGCGTTGGTTCCGCGACAACTTCGGCACCTTGGCACAGGACGGCCGCGATCCCTATGAGCGCCTGTCGGATGAAGCTTGGGACATTCCGCCGGGATGCGACGGGGTCTTGTGGGCTCCATACCTCATGGGCGAGCGCACTCCGCACCTCGATCCTCATGCCCGCGCCGCGCTCGTTGGCTTGGCCGCCAACCATGGTCGCGGGCATGTGATACGCGCCATCATGGAGGGTGTCGCCTTCAGCTTGCGCGATTCCTTCTCGATCTTTGACGAGATGCATGTGCCGGTGAGCAGCATCCGGCTCGGGGGCGGCGGCGCGCGCTCTAAACTGTGGCAGCAAATTCAGGCCGATGTTTACGGTCATTCGGTCGAGGTGTTGGAAGCCGAGGAAGGCGCAGCCTACGGCGCTGCGTTGCTGGCCGGCGTTGGAGCCGGCTTGTGGTCAAGCGTCGATGAGGCCTGCGAGTGTTCGGTCCGCGTGGCGAAAGAGGTCAAGCCCAATCCGTCGCACGTGGAAGTTATGCAGCGGCAATATGCCGCTTATCGCCGCGTGTATCCCGCGTTGCGCGCCATCCGCGGCAATGCAAGTTCATCTGCGGTCGCTTAAACCGCCATCCAATTGGAGGAAGCATGTCGAACGACAAATTCAGTCCCAAGCCGGAGCACAAATTCTCTTTCGGTCTTTGGACCCTCGGCAATCGTGGTCGCGATCCCTTCGGCGAGGCCGTGCGTCCCACCATCCCGCCCAATGAAATCGTCGCCATCCTGGGACAGCTCGGTGCCTGGGGCGTCAATCTGCACGACAACGATCTGGTTCCGATTGACGCCACCTCGGCCGAGCGCGACCGCATCGTGCGTGAATTCAAGGCGGCCTGCAAAGACCATGGCGTTTGCGTCCCGATGGCGACGGTCAACCTGTTCTATGACCCGGTTTTTCGCGACGGGGCATTTACCGCCAATGACCCCGCGGTCCGCGCCTACGCCGTGCAAAAGACCATGACCGCCATGGACCTCGGCGCCGAACTCGGCGCGAAGATCTTCGTCCTCTGGGGCGGGCGCGAGGGAACGGAAACCGACGCCTGCCGTCGTCCGGACGAAGCGGTCAAGCGCCTGCGAGAAACACTCAACTATCTCTGCGAATACAACCTCGACAAGAAGTACGGATTCAAGTTCGCCATGGAAGCCAAGCCCAATGAGCCTCGCGGCGACATCTACATGGCCACCACCGGAGCTTACCTCGGCTTCATCCCGACTCTGGCACATCCCGACATGGTGGGAGTGAATCCGGAGGTTGCACACGAGCACATGTCCGGCCTCAACGCGTTGCATGCGGTCGCGCAGGCGTGGGAGTGCGGCAAGCTCTTCCATATCGATCTCAACGACCAGCTCTCGGGCCGCTACGACCAGGACTACCGCTTCGGCTCGGCTACTCCCAAGGCGATGTTCTGGCTCGTGAAGTTCCTCGAGGACGTCGGCTACACGGGCCCGCGGCACTTTGACGCTCATGCCTACCGCACCGAGGACATCGCAGGGGTGAAAGATTTTGCGCTGGGCTGTATGCGCACCTACGTCATCCTGAAGGAAAAGGCCCGGCAGTGGAACGAGGATCCCGAGATTCAGGCCATCGTCAAGGAAATCGCTGCCGCCAATGCTGCCGCCGCTCCGCTCGGTGCGTATTCTTCAGCAGGGGCCCAGAAGCTGCTGGCAACCAACTACGAGCGCGCGGCACTGGCGAGCAAAGGGCTAAAGTACGAGCGGCTCGATCAACTCACCATTGAACTGCTGATGGGCGTGCGGTAGGAATTATCACCACGGAGAACACAGAGCACACAGAGGGAAAGACGCTATTCGCCATTCGCTCTTCGCTTCGTTCTGGCATGACCCGTGCTTCACCACGAAAAGTGAAAAGCGAAAAGGCTTCTCCGTGATTTCCGTGTCCTCTGTGGTGAATTCTTTTGTGTCCGGCGGGTAGAATGACAGCGGAAATCATTCGCCGCATAGAGCGCGGCCAGGAGGCACCATGTCCGCCACGGTCCCTGAAACCCACAAAGACCTCTTCAACAAGAAAGCCTTCGGCAGCTTCACCACTCTCATGCCCGACGGCAGCCCACAAACTACCCCTGTATGGGTTGATTTCCAGGACGGCAAGGTCCTGGTGAATACCGCTCTGGGACGCCAGAAAGACAAGAACGTCAGGCACGATCCTCGCGTTGCCATTACCCTGATCGATCCTGAGAATCCGTATCGCTACCTGGAGATACGCGGCCGGGTGGACGAAATCACCGAGAATGGCGCAGCGGAGCACATCCACAAGATGGCCAAAAAGTACCTCGGTGTGGACAAGTATCCCTACGGCCAGCCCGGCGAAAAGCGCGAGCTGCTTAAGATCACACCTCAGAAGTTCAGCACCATGGGGTAGGGGACGCTACCGCGGATTCTTCACCGCGGAGAACACCGACCGCACGCAGAGTTTCGATTCAAGTTTCTCCGTGACTTCCGTGGTCTCCGTGGTGAAGGTTTTTGCCGGACTTCAGGTGGAACTTCATCCAGCCTTTTCGGAAAGTGGGGCGTCAGGGACTCTGGCCGGGTCGATAAGCTCGAAGCCATAGGGGCAGTGCCGGCAACCGTTGGTGCAGCAATACCCCCGCTCTCGCAGGTAGTACTCGGCGAACACCAGCAGCCCGTTTTCGAGGTAGTAGTCGACGCCCTCCATCAACTCCCGTTCAGTCATTGGGCGCCTGCCTCGCGCAGCAGTGCGTTTCTTTCTTCGGTATCGACCGCCACGCCGTCCCTGAACTTGACGTATTTGCCCGAGATCGCGGGCACGCGCTCGCCCGGCACAATGAACCCGACCAGGTTGAGCGGGTCTGCCGCGGACACGATGATTGTCTCTCCTGTGGGCAGCAGATTGCGAATGGCGCGCAGAGACTCGACGGCTTCCGGCAGCGAGAACTGCTCGCCCAGAAATCCGCTGACGAACCTTCCGCCGCGCACTTCGCCGCGGTCCTCCAGCCGCCGAAATACGATTAGCAGCTCGCGCCACTTCGGCAGGTTCGACTCGCGCGCCAGGACTTCGCGGAAGACCACTCCATAGCGCCGCAGCAGCACGCGGCAAGTCGCCTCGACAGTCTTGCTGCGGTCGTTGGCTTCAGCGGGGAACAGCAGCGACCAGCGCCCGGTCGAGTGACGGGGTTTCGCCACCTTCGGCGTACCCGGCGCCGTCCTGCGAGCGGGATTGATCAGCGAGCGAAGGTTTTCAAATCCATCCGCCGTGACCAAGCCGGCAGCGACCAGCTCCCACAGCGCCGTTTCGATCTCGGCCTTCAACTTTCCGGTGGCGCGCACAATATCGGCAAAGAACGATGCCCCGCGCCGCCGAAGAAATTCGGCTACCTCACGGGCCCCGTCGCTTAGAACCCGCTCTTCCACTTGCGCGTTTTCCGGATTGCGCGGCTGCATCCAGTCGCAGTCTTCGCGAACGAAAAATGTAATGGGAGCCACGCTGGTGGGAACCACTCGCCTCCGTCCGCTGCCGGAATCCTCCAGGGTAGCGGGATGCGGCGACAGTCGTCCCCAACCTACTGATCCCGTGAGACATAGCTGATCGAGCAGGGAAGGGTCGTAGCCGTTCATTCGTGGTCTGAGTATCTGCTTCTCCCATGCGTTAGCCGGAATTTCGAAACCCTGTAGTTGCCGAATCACGTCCAGCAAACCGCGCTCGCCGCCGAGTTGCGAATTGGGGGAAACGTGCTGCCAGCGCAGCAGCCAGCGCATGAATTGGGCCGCCGTGACCGGTTCCACCTGTTTGCGGAGGGTAGCGACTGTAAGTTGATGAATCCGCGCGAGTAAGCGGCGATCGCACCACTCCGTCGTCTCGGGCTCAGAGCCCGCTGCCTGGCCGGTGAAGTTCCCTCGCAGCGTCGACCCACTCGCTTCCATCCTCAACAAAGTATTGGAGATATCGGAAGCTGGCAGTCCCAGCAAGAAGCCGAAGGCAGGGGCGCTCGTCGGGCCCAGGTGCATCATCCAGCCCCTAATCATCGCGAGCAGGGCGTCTTCGCGCGATGTCGTGCTCGACGGCACGTCGGGAGGCGCGACCTCAAACTGCGCGTCGGAATAGACGAGCGCAAAATCCTTGGTTCGTTCCGAAGCGACCAGATACGATTGGTCACCGCTGCTGGCGCGGACCACCCGCCAGGTCTCCAGGAGCTCAGGAACGAAGCGCCGCCAGTTGACGACGAGTGCCCGCCAGTCAGGATCAACCGGGTCCTCCGGCAGCGCCACCAGCGTCTGCAGGGCGTCATGGAGTTCCTCGGCGTCGCGGACGTCGGGACGAGCTTCGTCACGCACGCGCGCAATTGCGGTCTGGTCAAGCCGGCCCACCTGGTTGAGCACGGCCTCGGGCAACACGCGGCGCATTTGCACCGCCCGGGCGCGGCGCTCCTCGAGCGGAGCGTCATCGAGGAACGCGTAAGGGTTGGCGTTCAGAATCTCGTGCGAGAACTGCGACGGCACCGGCGTGTCCACGGCGATGCAGCGGATCGAGCCGTCGCGGATGCCGGTCAGAACCGCTCGCAAACCGTCGATGTCCATCGCTTCGGTGAGGACGTCTTTCACGACCTCCTGTATCAGCGGATGGTCGGGAATCTTGATGTCGCCTGCAATGTTTTCGAAGCAAGCGGCCACATCGGGGAAGACCGCCGCCAGCAAGTCATCGCTGCGAATGCGTTGGATGTACGGCGGCACTTTCTTTCCACCCTGAAAACGCAGCAGTGCGAGGGCGCGGCCTGCGTCCCACTTCCAGCGTGTGCCGAAGATAGGCGAGGCCAGCGCCGCCTGCTCCAGGATTTCCTGCACCGTTTCCAACTGCAGGTAATGAAAGACGTCGCTCAAGGGGAAACTGTGTTGCTCGGCCAGCGCGATGTTCAATCCATTGTCGGTCGCCGCCGCTTGCAACTCGAAATTGAACGACCGGCAGAACCGCTTGCGGAGCGCCAGTCCCCAGGCCTTGTTGATGCGTCCGCCGAACGGGGCGTGCAGGATGAGTTGCATGCCCCCGCCTTCGTCGAAGAAACGCTCAGCGATGATGGTTTTCTGCGTGGGAACGTCGCCCAGCACGGCGCGTCCCGCGACGATGTACTCGACCAACTGCTCGGCGCCGGAATCGTCCAGTCCGCACTCGGCCTTAAGCCAGGCCGTGGCGACTTGAACTTCGGGGCTCGAT
>Ga0207740_1000198_pt1 | contig 10838 bp, 10 predicted proteins | sample LuqExpMetageno29_FD_187787 | JGI IMG/M metagenome (GOLD analysis project Ga0207740, IMG submission 187787) | Tropical forest soil microbial communities from Luquillo Experimental Forest, Puerto Rico - Sample 29 (SPAdes) | ecosystem: Environmental > Terrestrial > Soil > Tropical forest ... | reverse complement strand
TTTTTACCGATCACATGCGCAAGTCTCTTGCATTGGTACCGCACGGTACCGTATGTCCCATGCGCGTGGTACTATACAGTACCGTAACCGATGCGGCAACCAGCCGCTGCAGCATGAAGGGAGCAGCCAATGATGCTCATCATCTCGATTTTGGCGCTGATCGGCGCCCTCCTGTTCCGCAAGCGAGCCCCAGCGGCCGGGATCGGCGAGGCCACCAAGAAGGGAGCGGCGGCATGACGCTCATTCTCCTCCAGGCGATCATCCAATCGATCTCCTCGACGCTGTACTGGGTCGGCCTATACGTCGGCATCCGCGCCCTCCCTGGCGAGAAATCGCGCCGGCTGCGCTGGACCGTCGGATCGGCGGCCGTGTTGGTGGTCTGGCTCGTCGGCGTCATGCTGCTGGCCGCAAACGACGTCTTCCGCACCGATGCCCCCCGCATACTCGTTGCGTTGCTGACGACGCTTGCCGCGGGCTACCTCCTTCTTCTCTCCCAGACGTTCCGCGCGATCATCAGCGGTATCCCGCAGCACTGGCTGATCGGCATCCAGACGTTCCGGATCCTCGGCGGCGTGTTCCTCGTCCGATATTTCCAAGGGGAGTTGTCGGGGGTCTTCGCGATCCCGGCGGGCGTCGGCGACGTCCTGACGGGACTCTTTGCGCCGCTCGTCGCCTACTGGTGGGTTGCCGGGAGGCCATATGCGCGGACGGCGGCAATCGTGTGGAACCTGTTCGGCATGGCCGACTTGGTCAACGCCGTCGTGCTCGGCGCGCTCACCGGTGGTGGCGGAGGAGGTATCGTCTTTCCGATCGTGCTGATCCCGACCTACGCCGTGCCGCGCGCATTCCTGGTCCATTCCTATTCGCTGATCGGCCTGTTGCGCAAAGCCTCGCGCCATTCCGCGCCAGCGGAATCGCTGCATTACGGAATGGAAACGGCGCGGACGTGAGCGCGCGAGAATCAGATCGATGGTCATGCTTCTTGGTATCGCTCTCGGCGGGCTTTTGACTGTGGCCGCCTTGGGTCTGGCCGGTGTGATCGCATTCGGGGGCCCCACGCCCCCACCGCCGCTAGTGTCGATCCGCGACGCGGTGCTGAAGCGCGATCGCACCGACTTGCCGAAGCCCGCATTTTTCCCGGCGCGGGATCAGACCACGTTGGCATATCGCGCCTATCCAGCCGCTGCCGGACCAGCCAGGGGCGTCGCTGTATTGATCCACGGCTCGGTGGGTAGCGGTGCCGACATGCACGAGATCGCCAAAGCCCTGACAATGGCTGGCCTCGACGCTTATGCGCCAGACCTGCGCGGCCATGGCGCGTCTGGCACCCGCGGCGATATCGCCTACATCGGTCAGCTTGAAGATGACCTAGCGGATCTTCTGGACGAGCTCGATCGCCGAGGCGCGCCGGCCCGCCGCGTCCTGATCGGCCATTCCTCGGGCGGCGGCTTCGCGCTGCGCGTGGCGGCCTTGCGGCTCAGCACCCGCTTTGTCGGCACTATCCTGCTTGCTCCCTATCTCGGCCATGATGCGCCGACTGTCAGCCCCAGGGAACGAGGCTGGGCCAACGTCGGCATGCCGCGTTTGATAGGTCTCGCGATACTCAATCAGCTTGGCGTCCGCGCCCTGAATGGGCTCCCGGTAGTGGCCTTCGCCGTTGACCCGGCAGAGGTCCCGCATGCGACCCCCGCTTACTCTTTCCGCTTGAGGATGAACTTCGCCCCGCACCGCGATTGGCGGCGCGATATCGCCAGCACACGCGGGCCACTGCTGGTCCTTGTCGGCGCGCGAGACGAGCTCTTTCAAGCGAACCTGTTTGCTGAATTGTTCGCCGCTGCACCGAAGGGCCGTGTCGAGCTGCTCGCAAACATCGACCACATGGGAATCACAGACGATCCGGCTGCGCTGTCGGCAATTGCAATGGAGGCAGTGAAATTTCTGGCAAATCCGTGATCGGCGATGGACGCCAATCGCAGGCGCGTCCGACGCTCAAGGGGATGCCTTTTGGTAGGTATCAATCACCGCCGGCCAAGGAGGAAAGTCGCACCAATTGAAGATTGTCGATTGAGTTCTGCGAGCAAATTTAGCGAGGCAGCGAAATGACGCGATGGCCAACACCGGAAGTTAAGCGAGGGCCACGTGTACCACTAGCTGGCCCTCGGGAGGATGACGGGAAATGTGCCCCTTGCCTGTCGTATCCTCCGCCAACACGACGCTCCCTGCGGTAAGTCGGCGGATGTCGCCATCGCTCGTCTCAAATTCGACCTCGCCGGTTAGCCAGAGTACAAGCAACCGCTGCGGCGGATTGTGCCAACCCACCTCACACATACCCGTGGGTACGTGGCAGATGTTGCACCACGCAGCCGCGAGGTTGTCCGAGAGGCGCAGTGGAGGATTGTCTTTGAAAAGCTTTCTCGGCTGTAAGGTTATCTCGACGTCTTCCATGTGAGTTTCGCCATTGGCATCGGCAAAAATTCGAAGACATGTCACGCGCTCATCATTAGCCTGTCCACCCGACGCTGCCATATGCGGCTCCTTCTAGATTGCAAAGCAGATATTAACCGGCTCGGATTGATGCCCTGCACTTATTGTGCCTTCGGTTGGAATAGTTGTTATTTCCTAACGCCGGAAGTCTTGGTGTGAGCTGATCTACAAAGGAGACTGCTTCTATGTTTCCTTGGTTGCGCTTGTTGCGCATAGGCTTAGGGCTTATTGGCAATTCCAAAGTCGATTTACTCGCGACCACTTGTATACGTTTACGCGTATGGCCCAACGACTTGGACTACAATCTGCACGTCAACAATGGTCGATATCTTGCGTTCGCCGATATCGGTCGTCTGCACTGGGTTGTACGTACCGGCATGCTAGGACTTGCCCGACAGCACAAAGCGTTTCCAGTCATCGGCGATGCGACCGCTAAGTTTCGTCGTGACCTCAAAGTATTTCAGACCTTCGAAATTCACACGCGCCTGATGGGTTGGGACAGCAGGTGGGGGTTTTTGGAACACCGCTTCGTGCGCAAGAGCCGCGTCATTGGAGTGGTTGTTGTCCGCGGGGTGTTCAAGGCTCAGAGTGGCCCGGTTGATCCGCAAGTGCTGCTCGCCGGATTGGCTCACAGCGCGCTATCCCCCGAATTGCCCGAGTGGGCAAGGCGTTTTGACCAGAGTGCAGAACTATTGGGCGAACTATTACGCAATGAGGAGCGGTCGAAAGGATACTGAGTGCTATGTCCGCTCATTTTCGACCCAGGTCGGTGAGACTTACCTACGACCGGCGTCTGCTTCAGCCCGGAGCGGACATCCGGCCACCGCTCGCGTTTATGTGTACACGCCCGCCCTAGATAAAAGCTCAGATGTGACAGTTAGAATTGGGCCCCAATCTTCGCCGCCTGTGGTTCTCGGTCCCAATTTAAGCTAATGGCCTGGGCCGCGCTAATGCCGGAGCGGGGGAAACCAGCGAGAAGGCTGGGAGACAGTATGAAAAAGCTTACGATTGGCGATGTCAGCATAACCAGCATCATCGAGCGGGACGGGCCGTGGCGGCGGCCGGAGGACATGTTCCCCGCGTATAACGCCGATGTCGGTCGGCGGCATCTCGCCGAACTCGACCCGGAGGTCTTCGATGCGGCGTCGGGCAAAATGGTCATCACCTATCAGACCTATGTCGTGCGCACGCCCAAGCACACAATTCTAATCGATACCTGCACCGGCGAGGACAAGGGCTATGAGGCGCCCATGGACTTTCCGAAGCAGCCATGGCTGGACGGCTTCAAGGCAGCCGGCTTGCGCTTCGAAGACATCGATTACGTGTTCTGCACGCACCTGCATATCGACCATTGTGGTTGGAACACGGTCTTGCGCAATGGCCGCTGGGTGCCGACTTTTCCGAAGGCCAAATATATTTTCCACAAGGGCGAATATGCGTGTTGGGAGGAGTCGACCAAACGCGGCGAAAATCGGCCAGGCGGTGGTGGCAATGTGTGGCGCTACAATTGCGAGCCCGTGGTTGAGGCTGGACAAGCGCTGCTCGTCGAAAATGATTATCAGCTCGACGACACGTTTTGGCTAACGCCGACACCCGGCCATTCTCCCTGCCATTGCTGCGTCAACATCCGCTCTCACGGAGAACATGCGGTGGTCATCGGCGACCTAATGCATCACGCGCTGCAATGTCGCGAACCCGATTGGTCAACAATCTTCGATTGGGATCCTGCGCAGGCCGCGCGGTCACGATGGAAATTTCTTAACAATATCGCTGATAGCGGCAAGTTTGTGCTGCCGATCCATTTTCCACATCCGACCACAGGGTTGATCGAGGCAGACGGCGAACAGTTCCGGTATAAATTTGTGCGTTAGCGCGCGCCGTAGTCTTTTAGAACTTTGATCAGAAACAGGGCGTGCGGATAGATTTTGTCGACTAGATAAAATAAATGTGACTGGCCACCCGGCCACCGCCAAAGGTGGATGGTGATCCGCCTTTACCGGCTGGAAACTCGGCTCAAGACTGCTGCGCTGGTAAAGTATTACACTCCGGAATGCTCATTTTAGACCGGAGGAAGCAATGGTGCCCTCGGTTGATCAATTAATCGTCTGGATCGTTGTTGGGTTGTTAGGGGGAAGCCTCGCGGGATTGCTCGTCACCTGGGATCGCGCAGGATTGGGCTTCTTGCGAAACCTCGGCGTGGGTCTCGTCGGCGCACTGGTCGGCGGACTTATCTTCCGCTTGTTTGGCCTCCTGCCCGACCTCGACAAAATTGCAATTTCGCTGCGCGATATTGTGGCAGCCCTCGTTGGCTCGCTACTCGTCCTTGCGGCTTTCTGGCTTTTCCTTGCGGCTTTCTGGCTTTGGCAAAAATTTAGGACATGGAGACAAGCCAAAAGTACTGAGACAATCCAAAAGTACTGAGCATGTGACTGGCCACGATGGCCATGGTGATTACCCACATTCAGCGAGGCCTGATGAACTTGACGGCGCTTGCCTGTTCAGCAGTGCTATTCGTCCTCAAGCAGAGCAGAATGCGGCACGACATACAGGCGCAGTTTCTCACCATTGATTTTCTTGTCGAAGGTGATCCGGTGTGGTGGAGGCCGCCTAAGGATCACGCCTTGCTCGACCAGTTTAGCCACTAATGTGTGGAAGCCGCCTAGTCCTCCAAGCACCTCTCTAAGTCCTGACGGCAGGAAGCCCCACACGGGTTCGCCCTTGAGATCGTATCGGAAGCCTAAACGATCACGAATCAACTGACTTTGAGTGTCCTCAAGCGCGTCATCGCTCAATCCGTGGAGACGGACGAATCGCGATTCTCCATGCATTTCAATTGCGTCTCGCAACGCGGTTTTTGCCATAATCAGCTCGTGCGAGACCGCTCCGCCGCGCTGTGACATCCACGCTGCAAAACATGCGCGCGCTGCACTGATCGGCTCGTTCTCCTCCCAAGGCAGACCCAACACTTTGCGCGCATACTCGCCAGCGACAGCGACGATGGCGAAGTGACGAGCAGCTCTTTGCACCTGCCCATCAACTGTACCGACTTCCGGCAACAGTTGTTGTTGCACAGAGTCAATTCGGTCGCGCAGGACCCGTTTGAAGTCGGGTTCGGTCCGCAGCAACTGCGCAAGCTGCGCCACGAATTCTGGTCCGGCGCATCCATAGTGCGCCAACGCATTTGATTTAAGGTGTTGCGCGAATTCGGACGCCTGCTCACCATGGCAGTCGTCGAAGAGACCATAGCCTTTCTGCGCATCTGCTGGCAGATCGAGCAGCCGAACCAGCGATCCCGCCTTGACCTTGCGCCCGCGTCCTGCCTCTTCGATTTTGCCAGCGATGCCGATCTCGCCCGTTGTTAGAAAGACGATCCGCCATTCAGCGCTAAGCTTCGCGCCACCCTTGCGCGCCGCGCGGACTTTGCCGATGCCATTTCCCAACATATAGGACAGGGAAAGCGCCACATTGGGGGAGAGCTGAGCAAGATCGTCCAAGGGCAACAGCGTGCCGCTGTGGGCTGCGGCGATATCCTCTGCTCCGTTGTCGGTCACGCGGCAAGAGTGCGCGAAGCCGAGTGGTCCGCCACCTCCCCAGGACGAGCCGGCGACAATGACGGCGGTGGTCTTTCCGACCGAGGACGGGCCGGTCAAATTGAACCCGAACGACGCCTCTTCGAGGAGATCAACGATTGGGCCGGCAAGGCTAAGCGACAGGCAAAACACAAGTCGGCTATTCCCTGCGGTGGGGCGAGCGACCTTTTCACGCCAGTCGTCGATAGTGCCGTGTTCGCCGTAACGCGCGAGGTCGGTCCGCCCGTCGAAGATCAGCGACTCGCCGCCCGATTCGCCGATCGTCTTGTGCGGCATCACGAATGCCGGTCCGACCCAGCCAGTGCGCGTAACCATAGTGATCCGATGGATCGGTCGAACGCCATAGAGCGCCTGCTTCAGCCAGCGAATCTTTTTGTTTTCGATGGGGCCGGGGAAGCCGCGATCGGTGAGATTTTTGAGCCACTCGACCCCAGCCCCGATGAGATGAGCGTGTCGAACAAAACCACGTTGGTCGCGGCCATCGGCGTCACGCCAAGCGAGGAAAACTCCACGACCAGCGCCGCGCCTGTCACGGCCTTCACCGACGACCTCGAATGGTTCGGCAATCAGTTCCGGCTCGCACTCATCATCCTGGTCGTCAATGATGCGCACCAAACCGCGCGCCGTCATTTTGAATGAGGCTGGCCATTTGGTTTCGGGCGCCGGTGGCACCCAAAACCTCGCGCAGGCTTCCGCCGCTTTGCGCAGCTCGAGGGCATCCCATCCCTCTTCGATTCCGTCGGCAACATCCCAGCCAGCGGATTCGAATACGCCAGGAGCAGGCCTGCGAGCGACAAGCGCGTCGGCATCAATGATGCGAATATTTCGCACGCCGAGTCGGTGGAGTATCAGCGCGACGTCGTTGGCATAGTCGTTGCCGGGTTTGTCGGCATCGGGCCAGATCAATACCTCCTTTGCCTGGGCGAGGGGTGTCCAGTCTGCCTCACAAGCAGCTTCCGGACCGCCCGGTGACGTGGTCACGATTGCGTCCCGAAAGGCCGGTTTTGCCCACCTGGCACATTTTTCGCCTTCAACAATTACGACAAGGCGATCACCGAGATTTTTCAGCTCGTTCAGTTGGAAAAGCGGACGCGGCGCCGGAGGGTCTTTGACGGCCCAATCTTCACGTCCGTCGGGGTAGCGCACCCAACTCAGGGTGTGAATTTCCTTTTTCTCGTTGAGATTCGGCGTGTCCCAGCGGAGAACAACAAAGAGCAATCTGCGGTTGGCGTCGTGATAGCGCCAATGGTCATCGCACTTAATGCCCATCAGCCGCTCGGCAGCTAAATGGGGTTTCTCGGCGTTGTCCGGCACAGGCGTGACCACGACCGGCTCGGTAGAAGCGGGATGCGACCGTTCCGATGCTTGGACGGTTTCGGCGGCCTCGATCGGCGCGAAGGGGTCAAGATGAGCGTCCATTAGTTACCTCCCAATATTTTGGCGAGCCGGCGTGCGGCTTCGCTTTGAGACAGTCCATTCAGACAGGCAGCGAGCGAGATTGCGTCGCCGCCTTTGTCGCCGGTGGCGAAGTCGACCTAGACCTCGGCACCCGCACCGCAGAGCACGATTTTGAAAGACCCAAGATGTCGGTCGGGCCGCGTTCGATTCAGGGCGACGTATTCCCGGCCGATGCACCTGCCCGCCGCAGAACCAGCGGGCAAGTGAACCGGCAGCAGTGGAGGTGCCGCCCGATTGATCGATTCAAAAATCGATGCGCTTTTGCGCTATGGGAGGAATGCGACCTTCGACTCAGCGAGTTCGCATTCCGCACCTCGCCGCATAGCAACGCGGCCGGGGTGTTTCTCCCCCATAACTATCGATCGCGTATGGTTAACAGTCAGTTAATGGTCTTCGCCTCACGTCGCGACAAGGTATAATGACTGATCGGCGCCGACCCGGATCGGTCCGGGATTGCAGGCCCGACAGATAGACTGCGGCGGCCGCGCGGTGCAGGTATTTTGGAAACGACACTAGCGAACTCCGGGAAGAAAATCGGTCGGAGTTACCGATCCAGCGGCGGGCCCACGTCGAGGACTTCCGCATCCATGACTTGCGGCCGAACTTCCTACCGTGTTCGGGGTTCTCGGCGGCCTTACGGAGGATGAGGGGGCTTGGTCTCGGTCTGATCCTCGGGATAACAGCCTTATTGATCGCTGCTAACGCGGCGAGACCGAAACGCTAGATAATTCCGTCTGTAACTAGGGCGCTAGTTACCCAATGTCCGCTTGAGCCGGCAGCTCATCGCGCTGGCGAACGCCGGCGACCTCGATCCATTCGATCAGCCCACAGTGGCTGCATTGGAAAATGTCGAAACCCGGAGACCCCATGCTTCTCGCAAGAGCGAGTACATGTCTAGTTATGCCGGTTGAGCAACGAGGGCAGGGCGCTTCGAGCGCGCGCTTCGGTGATTGATCGGGTCGTGTCTTCTCTTCCATTGCCGAATTCCGACGCTACTGCGTTCTTGACGGGCAAGCATATGCAGCGTTGGCACCAGCCTCTAAGTTGACTGATTCGCTGCGTTCTTGATACCCCTTACCAAAAGGTCTGGTGCACCTCTTGGGACTTCACGCCATTTTATTGAGGCTTCGCGCCAATTCGGAGCGAGAAGAGTGGCCGGATTTATTTATGCTCAAACATTTCGAGCTTGCTTCGGAGTGTTACCAGTCCACCTTTTGAAGGCATGATTGAAGCTGCTGGAATCCGTGTAACCTAAAAGGAAGGCGACCTCCTTGAGGCTAAGGTCGCTCTGCTTTAAATATTTTTCTGCCAATTCCTTGCGCAGCGTCTCGACAATTGCGTGAAAGGACGTTCCCAGCTTTTCGAGCGATCGGGACAGGGTACGTGGGCTCATGCCCAACTCGTTCGCGACGACGTCTAGCCTCGCCTCGGCATTGCTCAAACGGTCAACGATCAGGCGTTCGACTTTCTCGATCAGAGACGGTGCGTGTTCGCGATGTTTGGCGAGTATCTCCACACAATAGCTCCGCAGCACATCAAGAAGGCGGTTGTCGGCTTCAACGATCGGGGCTCTGAGATCGGTTGGACTTAGTTCAATCAAATTTGCCCGGCGACCGAAGTCGACCGGGCAGCCGAAAAACCGCTCAAATTCCCGAATTCGCGCATTGCGTGGGTGTGCGAAGGTCACACGAACGGGCTTAAGCCTGCGCTTGGTTATTTCCCGCAAAGCCCGAATAATGTTTGTCGTGCCAAACTCCATGAATTGACGAGACCGGCCTGGGGCCAAACCGCGTCGCCACCACCTGATGGTTCCACTTTTTTCAAGGTCGTCGACGTCAATCTCAAGAGCGTCGCTCATGACATGACGGTAATGGCTGAGGTTTTTCAATGCGTCTTTGACCGTCGGGGAGTTTAGTCCGACATAGCCAATTAGGCCGGCATCGCGAGTTTCGCGGCTTTGAGCAAATTCAAAACCGAGATTGCTGTTCTCGGTCACCTCGGCCGCGATCTCGAAGAAAGCGGCATTTTTCGTAAAGGATATGCGTGCATCTTTGCCTTCAAGATCGCGTTCTGCCAGCCCTGCCTGCGTCAGCAACTCCTTAACGGGGTAACCCTGCTTGGCTAGCTCCTCAGCCAGCTGCCGGGCCCATACAGCCATTTCTTTGAGTGGGGGTTCAGCCACGCTTCACCTGCGTGCAGGTCAACAGGCTCCCCCTTACCAATTATGGCGCGAATTCTCAAGAAATTGGCGTCCGCTCTCAGGATGCATGCGCTGAAGCGGAATACATTGATTTTGCTGATGCATGGGCTTCCAGCAGTAGGGCGATTGACACCGTCAATCCTGGCACAACAGCCCGTAAAGGTGAACGATGAAAAATCTACGTCTCTTTGTCCGCCTCGAGTGGCCGCTCATTCTTTCGGCAATTTTCGTTCTGATTGCCGGGCTCGCGCGAGCGCACGGATTTTAAATACTCCAGTCTGCCGCAAGAGATGCAGGTCGAATTCGTTCTATGGTCAGAAAGCAATAGAAAGCCAGCATGGCGGAAATTCGCCCCACTCATTTCTTGGCTTTTGCCATCTCAGAACGCCGACCTATTTGTCAATCGGAGCTAGAACCGGCGACAGACGAACGCCTCACAGTCCTGGTCGAGGACGTCACTTGCAGTCATTGCCTCCGCGCTATCAGTCGTCTGCTTGGAAATCAACGAAATCGAGATGTGCGAGACAAATCACGGCACAAAAACAATAAAAAGGGAAAAGTAAGAGAGGCGAGATGAGAAGGAAGATCTTCACCAAAGCAAACCTGATCAAGATAAGAACCATGGCTGAGCAGGGCTATGGTGCGGCCCACATTGCGCATGAGATCAGATCGACGCCGGGCAGCGTGCGCGTTATGTGCAGCAGTATGAAAATAAAACTCAGGCACTCAAGGGGTTCTAGTTGGATCCCAAGGCGATGGATAACCTTCAAAGTCTCGGAGGAGACTTTTCTGGAACTTGATCGGTATGCCAAGCAAAAGGGAATTCCAGTGCAAACCCTGACCGCTCAACTTCTGGAGATTATGGCGAAGGAAAATCTATTCGATGCCGTTCTAGATGAAGTTCCATTGCAGCCAATGTTGGTGGAATCTGAAATGGTCGAATGAGTAAATAGTCAGTTGCTCGCAAGTCGACGAATTCGGATCAGGCGTTCAACCTTTTCTGACCATTCCTTGAGGCAGGGTTCAGCCACGCTTGAACTACGTCCAAGTCAACAGCTTCCTAATCAATTTCGGCAGCAATTATCAAGAAATTGGCGTCCACGCTC
>Ga0207740_1000197_pt1 | contig 10840 bp, 8 predicted proteins | sample LuqExpMetageno29_FD_187787 | JGI IMG/M metagenome (GOLD analysis project Ga0207740, IMG submission 187787) | Tropical forest soil microbial communities from Luquillo Experimental Forest, Puerto Rico - Sample 29 (SPAdes) | ecosystem: Environmental > Terrestrial > Soil > Tropical forest ... | reverse complement strand
AGAAGGCCTGATTCGCGCTGTGGACGGTGTTTCGCTCACTATCGACCCGGGCGAGTTTGTTGCGTTGCTGGGACAGTCAGGTTCGGGGAAATCGACGCTGCTGAACCTGATCGCCGGGCTGGACCGTCCGACCTCGGGATCGGTGCTGGTGAGCGGCCGCGATTTGGCGAAGATGTCGTCGGAGGAACTGGCCTGCTATCGCCGCAATGATGTCGGCATGGTGTTTCAATCGTTCCATCTGATTCCGTCGATGACCATCACCGAGAATGTCGAGTTGCCGATGCGTTTCGCTGAAGTGGAGCGGGCCGAACGGGCGCAGCGCAGCCGTGAGGCGCTGGAGCGTGTAGGGTTGGGCAAGCGACTGGATCATCGCCCGTCGCAACTTTCCGGCGGAGAGCAGCAGCGAGTTTCGCTGGCGCGCGCTCTGGCCAACCGTCCGCGGTTGTTGCTTGCCGACGAGCCGACCGGCAACCTCGACAGCCGCACCGGCGAAGACATCCTCAACTTGATTCGCGACCTGAGCCTGTCGCTGGGCATGACGGTAATCATGGTGACGCACGAGCGGGCGATTGCCGAACGCTTTGCGCAGCGCAGTGTCTTTCTCGCCGACGGCAAACTCGTGAGCGAGGAGGTGCGGGCATGACCGGCTACGACCTGCTCGATCTCGCGGTCCGCAACTTGCGGCAGTCAAAATTAAGGAATGGCCTGACGACGATTGGCATTTCCGTTGGCGTGGCGTCGCTGGTGGCGATGCTGTCGCTGGGCGTAGGTCTGCAGCAGTTGGCGACCCGCAGGCTGGCGGGTTCGGGCTTGTTTGACACGGTGTTCGTCACCTCGCGACAGGACTTCCGTGGCTTCGACAAGGAGGACGACGCTAAGGCGCCGAATCCTGAAAAGTCGCCGGCGCTCGACGAGGCAGCGCGTACCAAGATCAGGGAACTTCCCAACGTACTGGAAGTGGAGCCCGAGATTCGGGTGATGGGCGAAGTGGTGGCGAACGGCGAGACGCACTTTGGTTTCGTGACCGGTCTGCCGATGTCGGCGCGGGAAAATGAAGCATTCGACAACCTGAAGGGCAAGTTCTTCTCCAGTGACCACGCGGATGAAGCGATCTTGCTGATGGACTTCGCCAAGGAACTCGACACCAAAGACCCGGCTGGACTGATTGGCAAAGACATCACGCTGCGCTACGGCGAGCGGCAGGCGCTAGCACAAGAGCCGAGTGACCGTCCTGCGATGAGCGGGGAAGGGAACAACGGTGGAGGAGGCGATGACTACGGGTTCTCCGTGGTGCGCAAGCAACAGCCGTTGCGGGTAGTAGGTCTCATCGATCAAGAGCCTTACGGCGGCATGAGGACGGTGTCGCGGGGACGCATCTTTTTGCCGGTGCGCACCACCGAACGCCTGAACATGGCGCAATTCACCGACATGCGCAGTTCGTTGCGCGGCGGCAGCGGCAAGACGTACATGACATTGACCGTTCGGGTGAAAGACCCGGGCAAAGTGCAGGCCGTGCAAGACGCCATCAGCCAGATGAGCTTCCGCACGTTTTCGGTGTTGGATGCGACCAAGAGCCTGCGACGGTTCTTTACGGTGCTGGACCTGTTTCTGGGAATTTTCGGGTCGTTGGCGTTGGCCGTGGCGACGCTGGCGATTATCAACACGCTGGTGATGGCGGTACTCGAGCGGCGGCGCGAGATTGGTGTGATGAAGGCCATCGGCGCCAGCGACCAGGACGTGAAGAAGCTATTTTTTACGGAAGCGGGAGCAATGGGTTTCTTCGGCGGAGTGCTGGGCATCGTGCTAGGCCTGGGCATCGGCAAGGCGATTAACTTCGGCACCGGTATCTATCTGCACCGTCACCAACTGCCCAGTGAAGCGGTGTGGGTGATGCCGCTGTGGCTGGTGGGCGCAGCGATCGCGTTCTCTATTATGGTGAGCCTGATGGCGGGCTTATATCCAGCAAGCCGCGCGGCGAAGCTCGATCCGGTGCAAACGCTGAAATACGAATGAAGACGAATCGCCACAGGTTCCTGCTAGGTGCGATCATGGCGTTGCTGTGCGCGTGTGCCACGATTCCTGTCGCCCGCGCGCAGGGTCGCGCCGAGTGCGCGACCATCAAATCCACCGTGTTGGAGCGGTCAGTGCGGTACTGCGCCTACCTGCCCGCGAGTTTCGACACGGACAAAACCCGACGCTTTCCGGTGCTCTACTACCTGCATGGACTGGGCGACAACGAGCAGTCGCTGTTGAACACAGGCGGTTGGGACCTCATCGAAGACCTGCGGCGCACCGGAAAGGTCGGCGACTTTATATTGCTGGCGCCGAGCGCGGGGCATACGTTTTTTCTCAACTCGGCAGATGGCAAGATTCGCTATGAGGATTTCCTGCTGAAGGAATTTATGCCGCAAATGGAAAAGAAGTACCGCGGCGAGAGCGTGGCCACGATGCGCGGCATCACGGGCGTTTCCATGGGAGGATTCGGAGCGCTGCGGCTGGCATTCAAGTATCCGCAACAGTTTGCCGCAGTCAGCGCCCAGATGCCCGCGCTGATCGCCGAGATCCCGGCAAATTTCTCTGCTGGTGGGAAGGGCTCGCCGGCATCGATGATGGGCGACGTTTTCGGCACTTCGTTTGACCGGGCTTACTTCGACCGCAACAACGTGTTTTACTTCGCCCGTGCCATGCCTGCCGCGCAACTCAAGCGGCTGAAGATCTACGTCAACGTGGGCAACAACGACGACTACGGATTCGAGCAAGGTGGCGAAAAACTGCACCAACTGCTCGATTTGCGTGGGATTCCCAACGAGTTTCACATCTATTTGGGCGGTCACGATCCCCAATTCGTGGTGCGGCACTTCGGCGAGGTCATCGAGTTCCAGTGGAAGGCGATTGGCAAGTAGCTGGTCCCATCTGCTTGTGAAGCGGGTGCGGCGTCCCTATACTCGGGATGCCGCAGCATGAAGGAAACTTCGCCATCGCTTCATCCCATTCCGTCACGTGTGCTGTATCTGGCGCTGCTGATCGCGGCGGTCATCTTCGTCTCGTACGCCTATTTTTATTCGGGGGGTGGCTGGAACCAGAACACCAGGTTCGACGTGGTACGAGCGATCGTCGAGCGGCATACGCTGAGCATCGACGCATACCACGAGAACACAGGCGACAAGGCATACAAGGATGGTCATTACTACTCCGACAAGGCGCCCGGGCAGCCGTTGCTGGCGGTGCCGGCAGCCGCGGCTACCCGGTTCATGCTGCAGATGGCCGGCAAAGATCCGTCTTCGGCGCGGGAGTTGGTGCTCACGTCTTATGTTTGTAATTTGTTCTCCGTCGCGCTGCCGACGGCCATGTCTTGCGCTGGTTTGTTCCTCATTGCGCTGCGACTTGGCGCCAGCACGGGTGCGGCCAGCTTTGGAGCGATTGCTGCAGGCCTTGGCACACCGCTCTGGGCGTATGCGACGCTTTTCTGGGGCCACCCAGTGGCGGGCGCTTGCCTCGTCTTTGCGTTCACCGCCGCGCTGATGTTGCATGCGACCGAAGCCAGTTCCGACATCGGGTGGGGAATCGCAGTGGGATTTGCCGCAGGATGGGCGACTGTCACGGAATATCAGGCCCTTCCCGGCTCGGCGATTGTGGCGCTGTTTGCGCTGGCTCGCGTCTGGCAGGGCGGATGGAGGCGCCGCCTCCGGCTTATAGCCGCGATTGCGGCCGGCGCCTTGCCCTGCGTCGCGGTGCTGATGACCTATTTGCACTTCACTTTCGGCTCGGCGCTGCATCCCAGCTACTCCTACGTTGTGGGACCGTTCCCGTGGGTGAAGAAGGGGCTGTTCGGCCTGACCTATCCGCGAATCGACGTGGTATTCAAGTTGTTGTTCGGCTTCAAGCGCGGCATCTTCATGCTTGCGCCGGTGACGCTTCTTGCGCCCTTTGGATTACGGATGTTGCAGAAGAATGCGGCCACGCGGCTGACGGGATATGCAGCGGCAGCGATTTTTGTTTACTACCTGCTGCTGAATGCGTCCTACGCCGAATGGACGGCCGGGCTGGCCTTCGGGCCAAGGATCATGGGAGCAAGCATGCCAGTGCTCTGCGTCGGATTGGCGCCAGCTTTCGATCAACTTCGAGGGCGGGGCAAGTGCATAGCAAGGGCGCTGCTGGCCATCAGCGTTTTGTTCACGTTGATGGCAGTTGCCACCACTCCTCAGCCTGAATTTTCGTCAAGATATCCGGTGATCGAGGTGTTTGCGCCGAGCTTCTGGGCCGGCCGCCTTGCGCTCGAGCGGAGCTCGATGCTCGCCCCATCGGATCCCGGCGCCAACGATCCGCACGGCGCGTTCAATCTCGGGCAAATTGGAGGGCTGAATGGCCTGGCTAGCCTCTTGCCGTTGCTGTGTGTTTGGCTTCTGGCGGCGTTATGGTGGGTCAAACTGGAGGCGGGCAATGCGAAACTCGCGCTTGGGGCCAGCGGGCATAACTAGCCGAGTCCGAACCGTTGGGCCATCACCGTCAGAGGGTATCGCACACCTTCAAAGAGTATTTTGGAGGTGAACTTGGAGCTCCCGGAGTTGCGCCCGGCAAAAACGATTGGGAACTCGTAAAAGTCAAAACCCTGCCGGTGAAGTGCAACTTTCATTTCGATTTGAAACGCATAGCCTTCCGCAGCAATTGCATCCAGATTGATTGCGCGCAGCGCGCGGGCGCGGTAGCCGACGAAGCCTGCGGTCAAGTCGCACACTGGCACGCCGGTCAAAAGACGAGCGTACAAGTTTGCGCCGTAGCTCAGGTTGCGGCGAAAGAAGTCCCAGTCTTTCACGCCGCCTTCCCGAATGTATCGCGAACCGATGACCACATCGTGCTCGTGGAGAAGAGCGATCATCAGAGGCAATACCTCCGGCGGGTGCGAGAGGTCGCCGTCCGCCAGGATGACAAACTCGGAGAGGTTCTCTTGCAGCGCGAGTTTCATGCCGTCGCGGCAGGCCGAGCCGAAGCCTGCTTTTTCCGGGCGCTGCAGCAATCTCACGCTAGCATCGGTCTGCTGGATCCTGCGGATTTCGTGGGCCGTCCCATCGGGAGAGTTGTCGTCGACAAAGAGTATGGGCAACCGCCCGTCGGCCTTGCGAATCCGGGCCACGAGTAGGGCGATGTTTTCTCGCTCTTGATAGGTCGGTACGATCAACATAGGTCACGCCCTTGCTGCGCTCGACTTACACCCATCCCTTATTTTTGCACGCCCGAAGGGAGTATCTTGGTCGGGCGCAGCCGTGTCCTAGCACTCGAATTACTACTTCTGGAGGAAGACGATGACCTCGCCACAATAGCGATGCAGTGGCCGCAGCCGTAATAGTTGACGATCGAGCGTCTTGACCGCCCGCCACAGAAGGCGGGGTTTCGGTGGCGCCGCCAGATTGTGCGGAGGAAGGGCGGCGAGTCGTTTCAACATGTAAAGCAAATGGCGCTTTTCCAGTTTAATCTCTCGAAAGTCAACAGCGAACGAGCGGATGGCAAGGTCGGTGAGGAGCGCATCACCGGCATCGGAATCGACAGTCGTGAAGCGGCGCGCTACGTTGATGAACGGGTTGTCCCAAAGCGTCTCGTGGAATACTCCCACGGCATCCGGCTTGAGCACGCGATAGAGCCCGCGTCCGGTCCCGGGATATTTTACGACGTGATGTAGGACACCGAAGCCGACCGCGAGGTCGAAGAAGCCATCCGGGTAGGTGAGCTCAGCGGCGTCCATTTGGGCGAATCGCGCAGGAAGTCCGTAGCGCACCGCAGTCCGATTCGCGGTCTCAATAGCAGACTGTGATAAATCGAATCCCCACACCTCGGCCCCACAAAGGCCCAGATAGATACCGAACATCCCGAAGCCGCATCCATAGTCGAGCACCCGTCTCCCGCGCACGTCACCCAAGCTGTCGAGCATCTCCTGCCGCGCGTCGGCCCACCAGCTCCAGCCGCCGTCGCAAAAGGCCGTCAGATGTTGCTTGATGAATAGCTGGCGGAAATCCTCGGCCGAAGGGGGAAAGGCGGTTGCCGCATGGGCCGAATAGAACTGTTCGTGCCATTCGCGCTCGGCTTCGCGAGTGCGGTGCTGCGGGTCGAGTTCTTGCTCACTACTCATGCTTCGAGGTTTACTCCGCGTCTCCCTGCAGGTGCGTGCACGAAGCACGAACGGCGTCTTTCGGTACGACGGCACGTTGTTCGGGAGATGCCGTCATCAGTGGCTCATGCCACGGGCGGTTTCTGCGTCCCGGCCGGCAGAGTGATTCTGTACAACGCCATCGCCAGTCCATAGTAAAAGAACAGGACCATAGCCAGCGATTCCTCCCCGAGGTTGTAGTGAAACAGCGACGTGAAATTGAAGGCCACGAATGCGGCAAGCAGACCCGCCGCAATGGTGCACGCAAACCGGGACTGCGCACGCAGACGGGCGACAAGTCGGAATAGCAACACGATGTAGGCCACGCAGAACCATAACCACGCGAGCAGGGCGGGGATGCCGCGCTCGACCGCAATCTGGAGATACGTGGAATGGAAATGGCTGCGCACATTGTACTGAATGAAGGCTCGGATGTTCCATTCAAGCCAGTGGGTCCGGACGGTTTCCATGCCTACGCCAAACCATGGGTGCTGGCGCACCAGTCGCATTCCGTCTTCCCACATCAGGACGCGGAAATGAGTACTGATGTCGTTGCGGTCGACCCACTGCACGCCGCGCGTGCGTTGAAGCCACAAGGTTGCTGCCGCCAGTATGCCGAGGAGTGCGATCACGGCAAACCAGCGGCGCACACCCTTCTCCAGCAATGACAGCGTGATGAGGCAGGCGATTACAAGTCCGCCAACGGCAGCGCGAGTCTCGGTCATAAAGAGTGCTGCAGTGATGCCGAGAAAGGCGATGGCGAAAACGAACTTCCATAACCTCTCGCCACGCTCGCTGGCGAGCAGCAGCGCCCACGCCATACAAGCAATTTGTACCAGCATCTCCGCAAAAATCACGTAATGACCAAGGGTGCCTTGTGCTCGCAACGGTTTGCCTCGGCTAAGCGGCATGGCGGCAGTGCCCAGCCCGGCCTGACGGAAAGCCTCCGGCGTTGCAAAAAGGGTGACTGGTGTGCGTTCCAGGTAACGGATGTACTCCACTTGCACACTTGCCTGCGGTGGCAATTGCTGGAGTGTTCGGACCAGTTCCTCGGGTGCGTGGACCTTGTGGCCGTCCACGGCAGTGACAATCTGGCTCGGGCCTAGACCCAATCGAGCCAGCCGTGAAGTTGCCGGAATGTTCTTGATGAGCACACCGATACCGTAGGTGTACTGCCATCCGGTGAATACTGCCGCGGCAAACCCGGACAGCACCAGCAAGATCAGCAGCCTTCGTACCTGAGCCAGGCGCTGGATATTTTGAGCGACCACTATGCCCGCCAGGAAAAGACAGACGAACTTCATTCGGTCCCAGCTTAAGTACGAATCGGGCGACATCAGGGTTGAGATGGCGCTCAGCACCACGTAGGCCAGCAGCGGTGCAGCCAGCGGCTGCTTGTATGGACGCGCACGTTCCACCACCAGCTTGATCAGCCAAAGTACGAGGGCGAGCTTCCACGCCCGTTCCGCGCCCTTGATGGAATGAGGCAGAGCAATAGCAAATAGCGCGAGACAACCGAAGATGACGTGATCGAGAAGATTGGTAAAACGATACCGGGCTGATGCAGGTTGATTGGGCGGGGAATGATCCATTCTGGCGGCTGATTGCTCTGCTGATGCGGATGTGCTTTTTGCCAGGGCCATCGATAAAGGCGGAACACTCTAGTGTAATCCGGAAAGTGCTGCCCGATGGTTGCAAAGTCGGATTCGGCATCCGAGCGGGAGCGAAACCAGCGGCATGACAAACAAACCTGGTCTGCAGCGTGATTGGTAGGTCAGTCGCTTTCGTCAAACCGGTTTTGGACTGCTGATCGAAAGTCAATTTGCGGTTCGGCGACATGAGCCATGCACGAACGAGATGCGTGAGAGAGGATCGTTGCCAGAAAGGGAACCCTAGCTGAGATCTTGCACGCTGGATAGGTTTGAGCAAGGCGAAAACGGGTGTAGAATCGTGCATAGTGTTCGCTAATAACCCGTCAATCGAGGCCGGTGCGAGTCGTGACCGGCTCATTACTTAAATGACTGGACGAACGGCCCTGGGTGTTTGACGGCGCGGCCGCCCCGTCCCTGACAGCGGTTTAGGACGAAACCAGTTCGTGTTCGATCGGCGATCCAAGTTATTAAGCACCGTGACGCTGCTGCAAGACCTGGCAGTGACCAGTGTTGCATTCGTAATCGCATACTTCCTTCGCACTGTCCTCGTTCACTTCGAGTTCTTCAGCCGGCATCTTCCAGGCATTTACCCTTTCTCGCATTATTTTCCGCTCATGGTGGGGTTTCTGCTGCTGTGGGCTGCGGTGGGTTATGTCTCCAACTTCTACCGCGACCTGGAGATGTCGAACCCGATTCAACAGGGTCTCAATCTGCTCAACCAGTTGGCTGTAGTCCTGGTTCTGGTCTACGCGGGCCTTTACCTGATGCGTCGCGACGACATCAGCCGAACCTACGTGTTGCTGATCGGCGTCGTGGACTTCGTGCTGCTGGTGGGCGGACGTTACGTTTCGTACAACGGCATCGCCTGGATGCGCAGGCGATTGGGCCGCTACCACTACTTCCTGATTGTCGGCAGCGGAGCACGCGCACACGAGATGGCGTCGTTGATTGAGGAGAGCCGCGGCATGGGCCTGCGGCTGGTTGGATTTGTCGACCCCAATAGCGAAGGCTCGAAACTGGCAGACCGCTTTGGAGACTACCAGGTTTTTCCCGTGGGCTCGGTACCGAAGCTGCTCGAGGACCATGTGATCGACGAGGTGGTGTTCGCGGTGAACATGCAGGAGCTGGCCCGCCTTGAGCCGCTCATGTCGCACTGCGCCAACGTGGGCGTGAAGACGCGCGTGCAACTGGAATTCCTCCCTGCGCCCTACTCGCGCATCTATCTCGAGAACTTCCGGGACCTTCCGCTGCTCAGCCTGTCTTCGGCGCCCGAAAGCGAGTTGCTGCTTCTGCTGAAGCGCATCACCGATATTGTGGTGTCGGGAACCTCGCTGGTGCTGCTGGGACCGGTCCTGTTTGCCATCGCCGCCGCGATCCGTGTCACTTCGCCGGGCGATATCTTGTTCCGCCAGACGCGTTGCGGACTGGGCGGGCGAAAGTTCACCATGTACAAGTTTCGCTCCATGGTCAACAACGCCGAGCAACTGCGGGCGGAGTTGCACCAGCTCAACGAACGCGACGGGCCCGCCTTCAAGATCAGCGACGACCCACGTATCACGCCTGTAGGTCGCATTCTGCGGCGCTTCAGCCTCGACGAACTGCCCCAGCTTTGGAACATTCTCCGCGGCGATATGTCGTTCGTAGGTCCGCGGCCCGCGATCCCCAACGAAGTAGAGAAGTACGAGCCCTGGCAACGCCGCCGTTTGCGCATGCGGCCCGGCCTGACCTGCATCTGGGTGCTCGAAGGACGCAGCGATGTTGAGTTCCATCGCTGGATACAACTCGACCTGGCCTACATCGACAACTGGTCGCTGTGGCTCGATTGCAAGATTTTCTTCCGGACCATCCCCATCGTGATCACAGGCAAGGGTGCATACTAGGGGCTGATGGTTTCGGTCCTGCTCGTCACCTGGAACTCTGCGCGCTTTCTCCCGGAGTGCTTCGCCTCCATTGACCGCCAAGAGTATCGCGATGTGGAAGTCATCGTGGTGGACAATGCCTCGAGCGATGCCACGCGGGAGATGCTACGCCCACGCGAGGCCCTCTGGCACATCGTCTACAACGCCGGTAACGTAGGCTTCGCGGCTGCGCAGAACCAGGCGATTCGCGCCGCGCAGGGGGATTGGCTGCTTTGCTTGAATCCGGACGTGATGCTGGCGCCCGATTTTGTCGAGCGGTTGTTGGAAGCTGGGGAGCAGCATCCTGAAGCGGGCGCCGTTTGCGGGAAGCTGCTGCGCTGGGACCCTGAGGCGAAGCTCCCGAAGACGCGGATCATCGATTCCACCGGTATCTACTTCACACGCAACTTGCGGCACCTCGATCGCGGCGGGGAAGAGACTGACCACGAACAATACGATCGCGCGCAATGGGTTTTCGGGGCCACCGGCGCTGCGGCCCTGTATCGTCGCTGGTTTGTCGAGGAGGTTTCCGTCGAGGGCGAGTTCTTCGACGAGGAATTCTTTGCTTACCGCGAGGATGCCGACCTCGCATGGCGCGCGCAGGTGATGGGCTGGAAATGCCTCTATGTGCCCGGGGCCGTAGCCTGGCACGTGCGACGGGTCACGCCTGAACGGCGCGAGAGCCTGCCGCATGAGATCAATTGGCACTCCGTCAAGAACCGCTTCCTGATGCGCGGTAAGAATGCCTCAGGCTGGCTGTGCTGGAAGTTGTTTTGGCCGGTGGCGTGGCGCGACCTGATGGTCCTGGGCTATGCGTTGTTGCGCGACTGGCGGATGCTCTCGGCAATTCTGTATCCGCTCAAGAACCTCGCCAGCGTGAGGCGAAAACGAAGAATCATCCAGGCGCGTCGTCGGGTCCCGGACCGCGAGTTGCTGTGGTGGTTTCACGACTCGCCGCGCTCGATAGATGCGGAGCCTGCCCGGAAGGAAAACGGCCTGGCAGTGACAGATTGCCAAGGCCCGGCGTCCGGAGCGCGACCGTGAAGATTGCCATCGTCGGCACGAGGGGCATTCCCAATCGCTACGGCGGCTTCGAGCAGTTCGCGGAAAAGATCGGCTCGACGCTGGTGGACCGCGGGCATGAGGTCACG
>Ga0207740_1000194_pt1 | contig 10879 bp, 7 predicted proteins | sample LuqExpMetageno29_FD_187787 | JGI IMG/M metagenome (GOLD analysis project Ga0207740, IMG submission 187787) | Tropical forest soil microbial communities from Luquillo Experimental Forest, Puerto Rico - Sample 29 (SPAdes) | ecosystem: Environmental > Terrestrial > Soil > Tropical forest ... | reverse complement strand
AAAGGCGCCGCAGGATCCGGCACATAAAAAACGGGGCGCGATGAGCGCCCCGCTGTTATTCGGCCCGAGTATGAACCTACTATTCGTCTTCCTTGAGTTTCGCGATCACCGAGAAGTCCTCGACAGTCGTGATGGCGCTCTTCGACCGGAGGAGCAAATCCCGGGAACGATCCCGAGGTTTGCCCCTTAGGTCAGCCTTAATCCACCGCTCCAAATGTTTTGAGGTCTTCTGGTCCTTCTTGCAGTGCTACCTTCTCCTTGCCCTGGACCATTACCCGGACCGATTCCACCACGTCAGGATTAGCCAAGGTTGTGATATCTCCGGTGTTCATGTTGTTGGAGAGGGCCGCGAGAACACGCCGCATCAGCTTGCCGGACCGTGTCTTTGGCATGTCCGGAACAATGAGAATCCTGCGCGGGCGGGCGATCTTGCCAATCATCGTCTCAATGACGTTATTGACCCTGGCCAGAATCTCCTGGTGCTGAGTTGGCAGTACATCAGGCTGCACGACGATATAGACTTCGGGCACGCGGCCTTTGATTTCGTCCACCACCGGCACCACTGCCGCTTCTGCCACCTCAGGAACGGTCAGGCATGCAGACTCGATTTCCTTGGTACCCAGGCGGTGGCCAGCCACGTTAATGACGTCATCCACGCGCCCCAGTATCCGGAAATAGCCGTCCACGGCCAGCACGGCTCCATCCGCCGCAAAATAAGGCCAGTCGCGCCAATCCTTGCTCTTGGGGTCCTTGCAGTATTTAGCGTAGTACTGGTCCACAAAGCGTTGCCGATCGCCCCAAATGGTTTGCATGATCCCTGGCCACGGATTCCGAATGCAGATGTTTCCTGCCTTCCCCGAACCGGCGGGCACGACCTCTCCCAACTCGTCGATGATTACGGGGTAGATGCCGGGCATACCTGGGCCGGCGCTTCCCGGCTTCATGGGATTCAGCGCTGGCTTGGTGGTGCAGAGGAATCCTCCGTTCTCGGTTTGCCACCAGGTATCCACGATCACGGCCTCACCTTTGCCCACGGTCTCGTAGTACCAGCGCCAGACCTCGGGCTCGATGGGTTCTCCCACCGTGGTCATATGCTTGAAATGGTAGTTGTACTTGGGGGGTTCATCGTGGCCGGCCTTGCGCAGCATGCGGATGGCCGTGGGCGAAGTGTGAAAGATGTTGACATCCAAGCGCTCGGCGATTCTCCACACTCTGCCGGCGTCGGGATACGTCGGGACACCTTCATAGATGACGCTGGTTGCGGCCAACGCCAGAGGGCCGTAGACAATAAACGAATGACCGGTAATCCAGCCAATGTCGGCCATACACCAGTAAACATCTTCGGGGTGGATGTCCTGGATATATTTGGAGCAGCCGGTGACATAGGCGAGGTACCCGCCAGTGCGGTGTTGACAACCTTTTGGCTTTCCCGTGCTGCCGCTGGTGTACATAAGGAATAGCGGCGCCTCCGCATCCATCGGAACGGGAGCCACGATCTGACCCGAGTAGTTGGGGAGAACCTCGTCAACGAAGTAATCGCGCCCTTCCACAAACGGGGAAGCAGACGCATTCTGGCCTGGGTGACGCCTCCATACCAGGACCTTTTCCACGTCCTGACCATCTTGCTTGGCCACGTCCAGCGCTATATCGGCGGCCGCTTTGTGGTCGAGCAGTTTGCCGTTGCGATAGTAACCGTCCATCGTAACCAGGATGTGGCTGCCTGAATCGGCGATGCGCCTTCCGCAAGCCTCTCCGCTGAAGCCTCCAAACACAACCGAGTGAATAACTCCCAAGCGGGCACATGCCAGCATGGTAATCGGCAACTCGGGGACCATCGGCATATGAATGGTGACGCGATCACCGCTCTTCAGACCACAGAAATTGCGCAGCAGTGCCGCGAATTCATTTACTCTCACATAGAGTTCGCGGTAGGTGACGGATACGGGTGCTTCGGATTCCGGTTCCGGGACAAAGATGAGCGCCGCTTTGTTCTTGTACTTGGCGAGGTTCCGGTCCACGCAGTTGTACGAGGCATTGATCTTGCCGCCCACGAACCACTTCCAGAACGGCGGATCGCTGGTATCGAGCGTGGTGTGCCAGTACTGGTCCCAGTCCAACAGATCGGCGTACTCCCGGAAGCACTCCGGAAAGTTTTTCTCGCTAAACCGTTCATTGACGTCAGGGTCGGTCAGATTTGCCTGGCCGATAAATTTCGCGGAAGGATAATAGTATTCTTCCTCCCGCCAATGGACTGCGATCTGAGCCGCACTGGTCTCGACTACCGCACTTTGCTCAGGAAGAGTTCGAGGCATAAACGTCACTCCTTAGATCTGTGAATTTGTGATGCGTTATTGATAGGTATATTTCCGCTGTAATTGATTCAATACTGTACCGCATTGGCTGGCCGATGTAACCCATTTTCGCCTGTTCCCGGAACATTACGGGTCGAGGCTTACACGATCCGGTCCGCCAACGTAGCGGGCCGGAGAGTCCACTACGACCTGGTTCATTTGTCCTTGGAAACGCCCGCTGGTAACGGCTGGTTTTCCAATGCCGTTCTCATCTGGTGCCACGCGTGCCTGGCTTCCTCCACTGAGCCCTCGTCTTCTATGGTGGTAATGTCGCCCGGGTTCTTCTCCTGGGTTACTGCCTTTAGCACGCGCCGCATGATCTTGCCGCTGCGGGTTTTGGGCAACATGTCCACGAAGTTCAATTCCCCGATCACGGCGACTGGGCCTAGTTCGTGGCGCACCTGGTCGAGCAGTTTCTGCTTCAGTTCCTCCGATGGGATGAAGCCCTGTTTGAGCACCACAAACGCGGAGATCACTTCGCCGCGCAGTTCGTCGGGCCGGCCAATCACACCCGATTCAGCCACCGCGGGATGGCCCAGGAGCGCGGTCTCCACCTCGATAGTGCCGATACGGTGACCGGCGATTTTGATGATCTCATCGGCGCGCCCAGCGAACCACACATAGCCGTCCTGGTCGATTTGCGCGGAGTCTCCGGTGTAGTAAACACCCGGAATAATCTGCCAATAATCGCGGCCGTACCGTTCTTTTTCACCCCACAACTCCGGCGTCAATCCTGGAAAAGGCCGTTTGACCACCATGATGCCTTTTTCGTTGACACCGCAGGGTGTACCGTCTGGCGCTACCACGGCTGCGTCGATGCCTGGCATGGGGACAGTAGCGGACCCCGGCTTGATCGGTAGCATTCCCAGCCCATACGGGTTGCCAAACACTGGCCCGCTAGTCTCGGTTTGCCACATGTGATCGATGACAGGAATCTGATTCTTAAAAACCCTCTTCTGCAGCCATTCCCATGCCGGCGCATTCAAAACCTCGCCGGCGCAAAACACACGTTCCAGATACTTGTAGTCGATGCTCCCGAACGGTCCATCGCCATAGCGCATCAGCAATCGCACCGCGGTGGGCGACGTGAAAATGCCGCTGACGCGGTACTCCTCCATCAGCGTTTTCCAGGTGCCTTCCGGGGTGGGATAGTCAAGCGCGCCTTCGAATGCAACTGTGGTCGCGCCCGCGATCAGAGGTGCGTACACGATGTAGCTGTGACCGACGATCCAGCCAATGTCTGACGTCGACCACCAGACATCCGTCGGCTTCAAGGCAAATAGCCACTGTCCCATGCTGTGAATGTGGACTTGATAGCCACCATGGGTGTGGATGGCCAGCTTGGGTGTCGCGGTCGTTCCGGAGGTGGCGAGGATGAAAGCTGGCTCGTTGGCTTCCATCGTGACATAGTCGCCGCTTTCTCCGGCGCCATGTTCCAGAAACTGCTCCCACAGCAGGTCCCTTCCGGGATGCATTGGAGTTTCCCCCACAGCGCGCTTCAGAACGACAACGTGCTCAACCTTGTCACCTGCGTTTTCCAGGGCCTCATCGACGATCCATTTTAGTTGGGTATCCTTGCCCTTGCGATAGGTCACATCGGCCGTGAAGACCAGTCGCGAACCACTGGCCTGGATCCGGTCGCCCAATGCCTTCGCACCAAATCCCGCGAACACCACCGAGTGAATCGCACCGATGCGGACTGTCGCCAGCATCAGAATGATCGCTTCCGGAGACGTGGGCATGTAGATGGTGAGGCGATCGCCCTTCTTGATGCCCATCCCTCGCAGCGCCTTCGCCACCTTCTCCACTTCGTGGAGCAAATGGGCATAGGTATAGACGCGGCGCTCGCCACGTTCGTTGAGGTACACTAGCGCCGTGTGCCCGCCCCACCCACGTTTTACGTGATGGTCGAGCGCGTTGTAGGCCAAGTTCGTCTGTGCCCCGACGAACCACTTAAACGTGGGCGGATTCCACTCCAACACTTTGTCCCACTCGCGAAACCACGGCAGTTGATGCGCCGCACGCCCCCATAAACCCTCAGGATCTTGCTTTCCCTCCTCGATCCACTTCTGAACGACCGGAGTGACCAAATGGTGCGCCGACGGCGGCGAGTGCTCTTCAATGGTTGCCCTGATCCCACGATCAGATCCAAGCGCGTCAGTTGCTGTACTCATAATTAGGAAGGCTCCTCTAATCTTGAACTACGAAATCGGTCCCAAGTCGAGCTCGTATGGAAATTACGTTGGGGCGGCTTCGAGTCGCCCCAAGGTCAACCCCTGGTTCTTGACTGCTACTCTGCTACGCGTGCTTGGGGCGGCGAGCTAGCAATTCCGCGACCAGCGCCACCGCCGCTAGAACGCCCGCGGTATAAAACGCCATCTGGTAATTGTGGTACTTGTCGTACATCGTGCCGCCGATTTTGGCACCGAAGTAGCCGGCTACGCCCCACGCAGTGAACAACATACCGTAGTTGATGCCGGCATTCTTGGTTCCGAAGAAGTCGGCGGTGGTGGCAGCGTTGACCGAGAGCTGCGTGCCATAGCACCAGTACACGACGAAGACCACAACGTAAAGTAACGTGACGTTGCTGCCGACCAGGTAAAGAATAGGCATGGCGATCATGGAGACGGCAATCATGGTTCGCAGTACGTTGAGGCGGCCCAGTGTGTCCGACATCCAGCCAGACAGGATACGGCCGGAAGCGTTTCCAACGGCACCTACAACGAGGCCCATCGTGGCCAGTGCCGCGCCGGGGATGCCGACGCTCTTGGCGAAGGGCACCAGTTGGCTGATAACCATCAAGCCGGCCAGAGTCCCGAGAGCATAGGCGACCCACATGAAGTAGAACGTCGGGGTGCGCAATACCTCGGCCGGCGTGAAGTCCTGCCCGGTTGCCCCGCTCTTCGCGGTCGGCGCAGGAGGGGTCCATCCAGCAGGCCGATAACCGGGAGGCGGATTCTTCAGCAAGAACGCGCCAATCACGGTCATGACCAGGAACATACCGCCTAGAATTTGGAAGGTGGTGTGCACACCGTAAGCGGGAATCAGCTTCAGGTTTGCGAGAGGCCCGAAGAGCGCCGATCCAGCTCCGTATCCAGCGACAGCCAATCCGACTGCGAGGCCGCGCTTATCGGGGAACCATTTGGCCATGACGGGTATCGGCGTGGCGTACCCGAAGCCGTTACCCAAGCCGCCAATTACGCCGAAACACACATACAACCACATCAGGCTTTGGGTGTAGCTGCATAAGAAGAAGCCGAGGCTCACCAGTATGCCGCCGGTGAGAGATATCCAGAATGGACCAAACTTATCCTGCAAGCGCCCTGCAACAATAAAGCTCAGTGCGAACACCACCACCGCGATGCCGAACACAGCGGAGGTCTGCGCCCGCTTCCATCCGAACTCCTTTTCCAGCGGCGCAACAAAAATACTCCAGGCATAGAGCGTGCCCAAGGCAATGTTCATCAGCAGTCCGCCGACTACGCGCCACCAGCGGTTCAGGCCGGTACTCCCGACCTCGATCGAATCGACGTTACTAGTTGTTGCTGCGCTCATTTATTCTCTCCCTTCCCATGGCGTGTAGAACCATACCACCCTGCTCTCGCGACAACAATCTGAAATTTGTGACGGCTTGTTAATTCTGACTGGAGACCGCTGGAGGGTGGCGCGCCAGGTTTCCCCGAACGATTTTGCCATCCTCGATTGGACCTCCCGAACTCAGCAATTCTCAGCTACCACGTCCGGCTGCTCTTGGCACACAGGCGGCCTGCGATACCAGGGGCGGGAGGCGCTTGGGGTAGAGGAGAGTGGTCGTTGTCCGCAAACCGTCTGTTGCCTGATGCAAACCGGAACCAGAATTCCGGATGCCCTGCCGGGGTTAGAATTACTCCGACCGGGCCCAACGTGTTGCAGCAATTTGACCGTTTCGCCTCCCGCCTTTGTATTGAGCCGTTGTGGGCGGGATTTTCTGTCACAGCTCGGCCAAGGGTCTGTGACGCAGAATACTGTCTGGTGTGATATACATCACGTGAACGACGGAATCTGGCGCCGCCGCTGCGCACCCCCAAACGGAAGTCGGGCGCTTCGGCTTTGCCAACCGACTTGCCATTGAGCAGCGGCGGCCAGCGGGCCGGCCCGGGTTCCGAACTGGCGACGAAGGGCCCGGGTGGGAACTTCAGGCGGGCAATGATAGCATGTTAAGTAATCGTTACGGAGGCATCCGTGGGGTCACCTTACGGCTTTGAACTGGTGGAAAATTGCGTAATCTGCAAGCTGCGCAGCGACAGTTTCTTCTGTTCGCTGCCCAAGGGTGCCCTTGAAGCATTCGACAAGATCAAGTACACAGCTTCTTACCCCGCCGGAGCGGTTTTGTTCGTCGAAGGCCAGTCTCCCCGTGGGATTTACATGCTGTGCAAGGGCCGAGTAAAACTCTCCACGACATCGGCCGAGGGAAAGACGCTTATTCTGAAGATCGCGCAACCCGGCGAGGTGCTCGGCATGCACGCCACGGTTTCCGGCACCGCCTATGAGATCACCGCCGAAACCGGCCAACCCTGCCAGCTGAATTTTATTAAGCGCGAAGACTTCCTGAAATTCTTGCAGCTTCACGGCGATGCGTGCCTGAAAGCGGCCCAGCACCTCAGCAAGGACTGCCAGAGCGCTTACCAGCAGATCCGCAGCCTCGGGCTGTCGCACTCAGCACCGGAGCGCCTGGCCCGATTGTTGTTGGAGTGGACCGCCACGAGCCCCGATCAGTCTGAGCCGAAAGTCAAACTGGCTCTTACCCACGAAGAAATCGCTCAAATCATCGGCACCTCGCGCGAGACCGTCACGCGCGTGCTTGCGGACTTCCGCAAACGCCAGATCGCGGTGCTGAAGGGCTCGACGCTGACCATCCGCAACAAATCCATCCTCGAGAAGCTAGTCGGCGCCTAGCATATCCGCGGCAACTGTTCTCCGCTAAGCATGTCGAGCACGCGCTCGGTGCCCAGACGGCTTTTCATCGTCACCATGCCGGATGGTTTCTCCGACACCTGCCCTATTCCCACTGCACCGCTGCTGACCTCGTGGCGACCCAAAATATCCAGCGCCCGCGTCATTTCGTGCTCGGGAACTATGGCGATGAATCGCCCTTCGTTGGCAAGATAGAGTGGGTCGAGCCCGAGAATTTCACACGCCCCCGACACATCCTCGCGCACCGGCACCAACAGCTCGTCGATGCTGACGCGGACTTTCGCGGTCTCAGCAATCTCGATGAGTCCGCTGCTCAGCCCACCGCGCGTCAGGTCGCGCAGGCAATGAATTTCGATGCCAGCCTGCAGCAGCGCCGCCACCGGGTCCCACAAAGCGGCGCAATCCGATTCGATTGCGGTCTCGAACGACAACCCCTCGCGCATCGCCATGATGGCAATGCCATGCCGCCCCACATCGCCGCTCAGCAGTACCACGTCACCGGGTCGTACGGACGAAGGTGTGATGTTCAGCCCGTGCTGAACCACCCCGATGCCGGCGGTGTTAACGAAGATGCCGTCGCCTTTCCCCTTGTCAACGACTTTAGTATCCCCGGTGACCAGCTGTACCTGCGCCTCAAATGCTGCGATTCGCATGGACTTCACCACCCGACGCAGCGATTCCATCGGAAAACCCTCTTCCAGAATGAATGCCGAGCTCAGATACAACGGCCGCGCTCCGCACATGGCCAAATCGTTGACTGTGCCGTTGATGGCCAGCGTACCTATGTCGCCGCCAGGAAAAAACAGGGGCTTCACCACGTAGGAATCGGTGGTAAATGCCAACCGCGCGCCTGCAACCTGCAGCGTCGCGCCGTCATGGCGCTCCCATAGTTGCGGGTTGGCGAAACTGGGCAGCAGCAACCCCTCCAGCAATTCGTGCATTCGACGCCCGCCGCCGCCGTGGGCCAATTCCACGTGCTCGCTGTCGCTCAACGGTACGGGACAGTTCAGCTGAAAGTCTTTGGGACTAGCCACGGCGCTGGCTCCCAGCATCCGCCGGTTCAGGCTCGCGCAAGCGCCGATAACGGTAGTACGCCGCGCACGCGCCTTCGGATGACACCATGGGCGCTCCAAGCGGATGGTCCGGGGTGCAGCGCTTGCCGTACGCTGTACAATCCTGCGGCTTCTTCGCACCTTGCATTACTAACCCGCTGATACACTCCGGATCTTCCTGCGCCGTGTACTCCGACACGCCGAACCGCGTCTCTGCATCAAACTGGGCGTACTCTGGCGTCAGCCCTAGCCCGCTCTGCGGAATCTCACCAATCCCGCGCCATTTGCGGGGCACTACCCGAAAGACCTTCGCCACCAGTTCCTGCGCTGGACGGTTCCCTGCGCGCCGCACTGCGCGTGCATATTGGTTCTCCACCTCGAACCGCCCTTGTTCGAGTTGCGAGACGCACATGTAGATGCCCTGCAGCAGGTCGAGTGGCTCGAAGCCGGTTACCACAATCGGAACCTTGAATTTCTTTGCGAGGGGTTCGTATTCTTCAAATCCCATCACTGTGCACACATGACCCGCCGCCAGGAATCCCTGCACGTGATTGTCAGGCGAACCCAGAATTACTTCCATCGCGGGAGGCACCAACACGTGGGAGACCAGAATCGAGTAGTTCTTCAGCCCCATCTGCTTGGCTTGGAACACCGACATGGCATTCGCTGGCGCGGTGGTCTCAAATCCTACGGCGAAGAACACAACCGGCTTGTCGGGATTTTGCGCAGCGACTCTCACCGCATCAGTCGGCGAGTAAACGATGCGCACATCGCCGCCTGCGGCCTTCACCGAAAACAGGTCGCGCGAAGACCCCGGCACCCGTAACATGTCTCCAAACGAACAGAAGATAACGCCGGGTTGGGCGGCAATCTGTAGCGCCTTGTCGATGAGCTCCAGTGGCGTAACACAAACCGGGCATCCCGGCCCGTGGACCAGCGTAACTTCTTTCGGCAGCAATTCATCGATGCCGTATTTCACGATGGAATGAGTCTGGCCACCGCAAATCTCCATCAATGTCCACGGGCGTGTCACAGTGTGGGAAATGGCCTCCGCGAACTGCCGGGCCGCTACCGGGTCGCGATATTCTTCGACGAACTTCACGCCTCACCTACCTTCGGCTCCAACTCCTCCAACTCGCCCATTTGCTTCAGGATCTCAAACGTCCTCATGGCCTCTGCCTCGTCTACTACGCTGATCGCGAAGCCCACATGAACCAGAACGTAGTGGCCCACCTCGGCTTCGGGAACGTACGCCAGGCTGACCTCTTTGACAATGCCGCCGAAGCTGACCCGCGCCATGCGCGCAAAATCCTCGCCGGTGATGCTCAGAATCTTTCCCGGAACTGCTAGGCACATACCGTTTGCCTCTCTCCTTTTTTCGATCTCGCCCTGGCCCGCGACGCCGCTGCCACCTGCCCCAGTGCAATACCTCCGTCGTTCGGAGGCACCCGCTGGTGCCAATAGGGCCGGAAGCCGTCTTCCCGCAGGCGCTTCACCGTACGCTCCGTGAGGTAGCGATTTTGGAAACAGCCGCCGCTTAGGACCATTTTCTCTTCGCCGCATGCCTTCGCCACGCGGACCATCATCTCCGCCAGGGTGTTGTGGAACTTCGTCGCTGGAATCCCGGCTCCCAAGCTTCCCCGCACATCCTCAACGATAGCTCGAATCGTCGGCGCCCAATCCACGATCATCCCGTCATCGCCGTCCACCAAGTCGAAGGGATACGACTCCTCTGTCGCGACATCGTGCGTGAGGAACTCCAATTCCATCGCAGCCTGCCCTTCAAATCGGCACACTTGACGCAACCCGATTATCGACGCCACCGCATCAAACAATCGCCCGGCGCTCGACGTTCGCGGACTGCGAATCTCCCGGTCCAGCATATCCTCCAGCAACCGACGCTCATCGCCGGAGAATGCTTCCATGGTTGCCAGTGTGCCAGCTTTCGGCAAGTCCCCCCCAAACGTCTCTCGCAAAATCGACAGCGCCACCCGACGCGGCTGTTTCACGGCTTTTTCGCCACCGGGCAAGCGGAATGTCCGCAAATGGGCAAACCGCTCGAAACCTCCCGGAGTAATGCGGAGAAACTCTCCACCCCACACGGTCTCATCGGGCCCGTAGCCACTGCCATCCCAGGTAATGCCCAGCACCGGCGCTTCGATCTGGTTCTCCGCCATGCACGACAGCGCATGCGCGTGGTGATGTTGCACGGCCATCACATCGACTGCGCGTTGCTTGCGGGCGTATTGCGTGGAAAAGTAGTCCGGATGCAGGTCGCACGCCATCACAGCAGGGCGCAACTCATACAGATCGGCGAAGTCCGCCAAGACCTGCTCAAAAGCGCCGTAAGCCGGCACTGTCTCCAGGTCGCCAATGTGCTGGCTGATAAAAACCTGCTCTCCGACCGATGCGGCGATGGCATTCTTCTGGTGCGCACCCACGGCAATGACGTCCGGCGCGCCTTCTCGCAGCAGCACGGGCAGCGGCGCAAACCCGCGGGCCCGCCGCAACACCAGCTCCCGG
>Ga0207740_1000192_pt1 | contig 10903 bp, 7 predicted proteins | sample LuqExpMetageno29_FD_187787 | JGI IMG/M metagenome (GOLD analysis project Ga0207740, IMG submission 187787) | Tropical forest soil microbial communities from Luquillo Experimental Forest, Puerto Rico - Sample 29 (SPAdes) | ecosystem: Environmental > Terrestrial > Soil > Tropical forest ... | reverse complement strand
AGCGACGAGTTCCTTACCGGTGCCGCTTTCGCCCGTGATCATCACGCTCGAGCTCGTTGGCGCGCATTGCGCGATCGCCCGGTAGACGGACTGGAGCTGCGGGCTCGAGCCGATGATGTTTTCGAAGCGGTATTTTGCGCTCACCTCGGTCTTGAGCTTGACGTTCTCCTGCAGGAGCGCGCGTCGCTCCAGCACGCGCTGCACGACGAGCGCCAGTTCGTCCGGATCGAAGGGCTTGGAGATATAGTCGAAGGCGCCGAGCTTCATCGCCTGCACGGCGGTCTCAATCTGCGAGAGGCCTGTCACCATCACGACGTCGACGTCCGGATGCGTCTCTTTGATCCGGCGCAGCACCTCGATGCCGTCCATGCCGGGCATCATGATGTCGAGGATGGCGAGATCGTAGGTCTGCTCGTCGATCTTCAAGAGCGCGTCGCGGCCGTTCGAGGCCGAATCGACCTGATAGCAGTCGGAGAGGATGCGGATGCAGCTTTTGACGACGATGTCCTCGTCATCGACGACCAGAATTCGCCCGGTCATGATACAGCCTCCGCGGTTCTTTCGACCGGCTTCTCCGGCGCGCCGTTCATCGGCAGCAGCACGCGGAAGGTCGAGCCCTCACCGACCCTGCTGCTCACCTCGATTGCGCCGCCGTGCGCCTCAACGATGCCGTGGCTCACCGACAGCCCGAGGCCGGTGCCTTTGCCGACCGCCTTGGACGTGAAGAACGGATCGAAGATGCGTTGCAAATTTTCCTCCGGTATGCCGCAGCCGGTATCGGTAATGGCGATCTCCACCATCGGGACAGGCTTACCGCCGCCCGAGTGCGCGCGCGTCGTGCGGGCCGTTGTCACCGTGATGCTGCCCTTCTCCTCGACAGCGTGCTGCGCATTGACGAGCATATTCATGATCACCTGCTTGATCTGATCCGCGTCGATCCAGATCGCCGGCAATGTGCGGTCGAGCCCGAGATTGATATCGATGTCGCGCAAATGCGCAGGACGTTCAACGATGCGCACCGTGTCCTCAATCACCTGGTTGACGTCAACGAACTTCTTTTCCGGCACCTTGTCACGCGCGAAATCCAGAAGTCGCTTGATGATCGCCGCGCACCGTTTCGTTTCACGGATGACAAGATCCATGTCATCGGCATCAGTACTGCCGTCCGGCAGTTTCCGGCGCAACAGATGCGAGAAGGTGAGAATGCCGGTCAGCGGGTTGTTGAGTTCATGCGCCACGCCCGAGGCGAGAAGGCCGACGGAAGCGAGCTTTTCGCCACGCATCATCTCTTTCTGCGCATGCCGGAGTTCGGCTGTACGCTCCTCGACCTTGTGCTCCAATGTGCGCGCCCAGCCGCTCAGCTCCGCGCGCGACGTCCGCAGCGCCCCGGTCATCGCATTGAATGAGGACGCGAGCTTCCCGAACTCGTCGCCGCTGCGGACCGGGATCGGCTCGTCGAGATTGCCGGCCGCAAGCCGGTGCGCGCCTTTTTCCAGATCGCGCAATGGAAGATAGACCAGCCGGTGGATGAAGAACGCGGCGGCCGACGAAGCCGCGCCGACGAACACGACCGACAGCACAGCAATCCAGAACGTGCCGGTGCGCAGCCGCGTATTGATGTCATCGAGCGGATAGAGGATGTCGAGCACGCCCAGCACGGTCTTTTCCTTTGGGTGCTGGTGACAGGCGGCGTTGTAGCAGGAGGGTTCATTGCGGATGACCTCCATGCTCGCGAGCATCATCTGGCCGTTTGGTTTCTTGAACGTCCATGTGCGCTTGCCGTTGGGCACCCGGTCGCCTTCATGGCAATGTGTGCACGCTTCCGCGGTGCGGTCGATCGCAGTCCCGATCTCGCCGGGCACGGTCGAATGGCTGATATGCCCATCCTTGCCGATGATGCGGATGCGGTCGATCTTTTGGCGGCTCGCGACGTCCTGAATGACGCGGTCGATATAGCCCGGCTCGTTCTGCAGCATGGCGTGGCGCGTGCTGCTGCTGATGATCTCCGAGACTTGCGTGACGTGCTCGGACAGCCGGTCGATGATTTCGTGATAGACGACCCAAATGACCAGTCCGGCAAACATGAGCATCGCGAGCGATAGCGCAGCGGACAGGCTGAGCGCGACCTTGGATTTGAGCGTTCGCGGTTGCATCGGAGCCTGATCGGTTTTGCCCAAACACGAGCGGCCGCGGAACGCGCGGCGGGACCTAAAAACCTTAGTCCTGATACGGGAATCGACCCTTGATGCGCGTCAAATATCATTTTTGACGGATCCGAGGGAGAAACACGTTTGACCTGGATCAACGCGGTCGCGCGCAAGCGATTCATACGGGCCCTCAGATGCTGAAACTCCGGAGAGCGGGATGAGCAGCGGATCTGTCGTTTTAACCAATCCTCCGGCTGCCAAATCGGAACGCGTTTTCCTATATTGGCGCTGGGCCGTTCCGGTCCTCGTCGCCCTCGTGCTTGCGCTGCTTCCCGCGCCAGCGGGACTATCTCAGCATGCGTGGTGGTTCTTTTCCCTGTTCGCCGGCGTCGTGGCGGCGCTGATCATCGAACCGGTGCCGCCGGCGGCGACCGGCTTCATCGCCATCGCGCTCACGGCGGCACTGTCGCGCTGGACCCTGTTTAGCCCACAAGACCTCGCCAAGCCCGGATTCAATATCGCAGGCGAATCCGTCAAATGGGCGTTCTCGGGCTTTGCAAGCAGCACGGTCTGGCTCGTCGGCGGCGCCTTCATGCTGGCGCTCGGCTACGAGAAGACAGGGCTCGGACGCCGCGTCGCGCTGCTGCTCGTGCGCGCACTCGGCCGAAACTCACTGCTGCTCGGCTACGCGGTTACCTTCTCCGACGCGATCCTCGCACTGGTGACGCCGTCAAATACGGCGCGCAGCGCAGGCACGATGTTCCCGATCGTCGTCAATCTGCCCGCAATCTACGATTCCAAGCCGAACGACCCATCCGCCCGCAAGATCGGCAGCTACATTCTCTGGACGACCTTCGCGGCAAGCTGCGTGACGAGCTCGCTCTTCATCACCGGGTGCGCGCCGAACTTCCTCGCGGCCGATTTCATCCGCAAGCTCGCGCATGTCGACATCACCTGGACGCGCTGGTTCTTCGCCGCCGCGCCGTTCGGCATTCCACTGCTGCTCGCGTTGCCGCTTATCGGATATCTCGTCTACCCGCCGTCGGTGAAGCAGAGTCCCGAGATCCCGCTATGGGCCGGCAAGCAGCTCACCGAGATGGGACCGCTGTCGCGCAATGAACGAATCCTCGGCGTGCTCGTGCTGATCGCGGTCATGCTCTGGATTCTTGGCGGGGATTATTTCGACGCGGCGGTCGTTGCGTTCATGGTGATCTCGACCATGCTCGTCCTCGGAGTGGTCAGCTGGGGCGATCTTGCCAAGAACGACGCGGCATGGACGACGATCTCGCTGCTCGCGACCCTGGTCGCGATGGCGGACGGCCTCGCGCGCGTCGGCTTCATCAAGTGGTTCGCCGGTTTCGTCGCGGCGCACATGACCGGATTGCCGCCGATGGCCGTCATTGCCGGGCTGATCACGGTGTATTTCTTCTCGCACTACTTCTTCTCGAGCCTCACCGCGCACACGACCGCGATGATGCCGATCATGCTCGGCGTCGGACTTGGCATTCCAGGCCTCGCTCCGGAGCAACTCGCGATCGGGCTCGCGCTCACCACCGGCATCATGGGCGTGATCTCGCCGTATGCAACAGGTGCCGCGCTGCCCTATTACAACAGCGGTTTTATCAAGTCCGCCGAGTTCTGGCGCAACGGTACCATCTACGGCTTGATCTTCCTTGCAGCGCTCCTGCTCATCGCCGTTCCGATGCTCTAACCGGCGGACGCGCGTCGCAGGCTGCAAACTGAAAATGTCTAACGCAAAAACATTCTGGGGCCCCGCAGGGCCCCAGAATTAAATTTCGAAGTCCGCTGTGCGTGTCAGTTGTTCTGCGCGCCCTGCCGGATCCAGGTGCGGATGGAATTACGATCGCAGCTCGACAACTGCTTCTTCCCGTGCGGCATGCGGATTTCCGCCGGCACCTTCCAGTCGAGCAGACGCATCAAATTCGACGAATCCGGATCGGCCGGGATGACCATCTTACCGAACTTCGTGCCCCTCATGACGCCTTCATAGCTCGACAGGTCGAGCCCGCTCTTTTCGATGCCCTCGCCGCCCGCTTCGTGGCAGCCGGCGCAGCGCCATTTGAACAGCGGTTGGATGTCCTCCTTGAAGCTTACCTGCTCTTCCGCCGCGCAAACCTGTGAGGAGGTCAGCAGGCCTCCGCCGGCAACCGTGCCGACACTCAAGAATGCGATGGCCGTAGCCATCAGAAGCCGTTTGTTCATTAGAGTCTCCTTCAGTCCTTGCAGCGTTCGCTTCAACTGTGGCGCGGCGGCGCGCGGAAAGCTTGACCTACGTCAATGGTAGGCCATTCTGCGCGCTCGGCCAATGCGGGTTACTCCAGTTTGAAGCGCTTGATCGCGTCATTGAACGCGTCAAGCTTTTCCGGCTCGCTGGCGAGCGCGGAGCGCGCGTTTGCGATCGCGGCCTTCTGTTTGTCGGGCTGCTTCAAGGTCGCATAGGAACGCACAAGCATCAGCCAGCCTTCCGGATCGGAGCCCGAACGCTGCAGACGCTCGGCAAGTCGCGCGACCATCGCGTCGGCATCGTGATCGGCGCCACCGGCATTGGCGCTCGGCGCAGGCGGCGGAGGTTCTTGGCCCGCATCGATTGCCTTGATGGCGGTTTCGAGCTTGGCGAGCTTTTCCGGATCGTTCGCGAGCGCCTTTCTGGCGTCGGCGACCGCGCCGTTTTTCGCAGCGTCGTCGTTCATCACCTTGTACGAGCGAATCAGCCTGATCCAACCGTCGACGTCGGAGCCGTCCTGCTTCAGACGAGATGCGAGGCGATCGACCATGCCGCGCACGGACGGATCGTCTCCGATGGACGCCTGCGCGGTCACAGTCGCGGGCGGATGTGGCGCAGGCGCCGAATCCGTGGGGGGAGCACCGCTCTCAATCGTGGCAAGCCCCGCTTCGAATTTGGCGAGCTTGTCCGAATCGCTTGCCAGCGCCTTGCGCGCATCGGCGATCGCGGTCGTCTTTTTCTCCGGATCGTTGAGCACACCATAGGCCTGTACCAGCCGGACCCAGCCTTCCTGATCCGACCCATCCTTTTTCAATCGTTCGGCAAGCCCGTCCACCATGCCGCGTACGACAATGTTGTCCTGCGGATTGGACGGCGCGCTGCTTTGTGCAGCAGCGACAGGCGCACCGTCCGGCTTCCCATCAACACGCGCAAGTGCGGTCTTCACGTCCGTCACCCAGTGCGCGTCTGCCGGCGCATGATCGATCAAATCGCGAAAGATCTTGGCAGCGTCGCCGTTCTTGCCGTCCTGTTCGGCGGCGACGCCAAGATAAAATTGTGCGGTCACGGTGGTCGGATCGAGCGCGGCAGAGCGCACAAAGGCGTCCTTCGCTTCTGCGGTGACAATACCGTTCGATTCTGCGGTGAGCGCTTCGCCGAGATTGGCGAGACGGTCGGCGTTCTCGCCCGAAAGCTGCACCACGTTGCGCCAGGCGTTTGCCGAATCGGTGTAACGGCCGAGCTGCATGTATACCGGCGCGAGCACTTCCCAGCCGCGCGCCTCCTGCGGATTGCGCGTGAGGTACTCCTCGGCCTGGGCGACGAGCTTGTCGACCGATGAGGTTTCCGGCGCTGCGGCGACCGTCGTCTGTGCGAGGCTCGGCGTGCCGAGTCGCAGATAAAGCGCGGCGGAGCCAATGGTGAGCAGCACAAGCGCCAAGCCTGCGATCGCACTGCGCCCGAACGACCACCCCGAATCGGAGGCGATCTCACCACCCTCGTCCGTCGCGCCAAGCAGCCGCCGGGACACTTCGATGCGCGCGGCTTCCGCTTCCTTAGCCCCGATCAGCCCAAGTCCGAGATCGCGTTCGATCTCCTGCAGTTGATCGCGATACACCGCGACGTCGCTTCCCGAACGCGCGGGCCGTTTCCGAAACAGCGGCCACAGCACGCCCGCAATCGCCACGACCGTCATAGCGGCCACGCTCGCCCACAGCATCATTTTTACCCCTTCACATACTCACAAAATAACAATGCGTGACGCTGCTCTTGCCTGAACCGCGTCACGCATCACGGACGTCACGCAGTCGACTACATCTTGTGACCATTCTTCTGGAACTGCTCACCTTTAGACGTCAGCTTGCCACCACCAGCCTTGTTCACGTGGCAGGTGCCGCACGCCTGACCGGTCTGCTGCGCATAGGCAGGAGTAGCATGCGCCGACGGAACGGAAATTCCGCCGAAGAGAATCGCGGTGCCGAACAGCGCGGCTGCGCCGCAGATAAGCGAGAGGCCTTTCGCACGAAGCATAGACGTTCTCCTTTGCGGACGTAAGCGTCCGATCATTGACTCACCTGGCCGCACCCTGGTTCCGCGCTGCCGACTCGCTACGTAGTGGACTCCGGCCGGAGGGAAGTAAATCGATTGCACAGAGGCGATCGTGACGAACGTCAACGGGCATTTCGCATCCGCACCATCGACTTTCCACCGCTAATCTATTTTCACCATCTGAGTGGCATTTCGGCCACAAGCGCTTGATCGGCGTCAAAATTCCACCATTACGAAGCCGAAATCAAATCGAATTCGGCACTTCCGCGCGTAAAACCATTGATATTGATCATTTGCTGCACTGCTTCCAGCCAAGCGACCGTTGATCTGAATCAAACCGGACTCGCCGATTGTGCGGCGTAAAAATGTCAACGCCTTGAGTTCGGGTTTGTTTTGAGGATTAATCGTGACGCGAAGGCAAGTGGGGTGATGGGGATGTCGACAATCAACGTCGAAGTTGTGACCGTGTCCGCGCGTGCGTGGACTTTCCGAAAAAACCGAATCCGATCAACCACGCAGGCTGCGATCGCCGCATGCGCCTTCTTCGGAATGGCGCTGACAGCGAACGCCGCGCCGCAAGACGGGATCGCCGATCTGCGGGGCTTCGTGCAGTCGATGCCGGCGGCGCAGGCCCAGGACGCCGACGTCACGGCGCTTGCGAGCTTCCTCGGCAACAGGCCGGCTCCGCAATCCGCGGGCGTGAAGGTCGCGGAAGCCGACACTCTCATCGACGCGTTGCGGCAGTGGTCGGGTCAGGCGCAGCCGGCTCCGACCGTAGTGCCGGCGCCGTCTCCGGCCAGCCGCGCAAGAGTCACCAAACAGGCCGCGGAAGCGACGTTGGTGGACAACAAAGTTTGCTTGACCTGCCACGCAACACAAGCGGCTGCATTTAGTAAAACGCTGATGGGCAAGATCGGCCAGACCAGGAAGGGCATGTTCGACTGCCAGAACTGCCACGGCGCCGGCTCCGAGCACGTCAAGCTCGGCGGGGGCCGCGGCGTTGGCGGCATCCTCTCCTTCGGTTCGGATGATCCGCGTACAAACGAAGAGAAGAACGCGGTGTGCCTCGGCTGTCACCAGAAGGGTGGGCGCACGTATTGGGCCGGCAGCGTCCACCAGACGCGCGATCTGGCGTGCACGAACTGCCACACGGTCATGAAGAACGTGTCGGTTAAGCACAATCTCAAGACGCCTGCCGAGATGGAAACCTGCTTCCAGTGCCACAAGCTGCAGCGGGCGCAGATGCAGTATTCGTCGCACATGCCTATCCGCGAAGGCAAAATCACCTGCACGGATTGCCACAATCCGCACGGCAGCGTGACCGAGAAGTTGATCCGCGAAGCGTCGGTCAACGAGAACTGCTACAAGTGCCATGCTGAGAAGCGCGGTCCGATGCTGTGGGAACACACGCCCGTGCGTGAGAACTGCCTCAACTGCCACAATCCGCACGGTTCGAACTACGACAGCCTGCTCGTCGTCGCTCGCCCGCGGCTGTGCCTCCAGTGCCACACGACGACTCACAGCGGCGCCCTTAGTGGTGCCACGGGTTTCCCGCCGGGGACCGGCGGAAACACGGCCGCTCTCCAGAACGGCTGCGGCAACTGTCACAGCCAGATCCATGGCTCCAACAGTCCAAACGGCTTCTTCCTCTTCCGGTAAGAGCCGCTGTTTGAGAGCCAATGATCTAGTGCGGATTAAAGTTTGGGGGCTAAGGCAATGAAAATACGTAGTGAACTTCTGGTCACATGCGCAGCACTCGCTCTGTGCGCTGCAACTTCGGTTCAGGCGGCTGACCTAATCACCAAGGCGCCTGTGGTTGCTCCGACGACCTGGTGGTACGAAGGCTATGCCGAGATCGGCGGCCGCTTCGATATGAACGGCGCTGATCACCAGCAGTTGGGGAAGTTCTATCAGTATGAAGATCTCCGGCCCGGAGTCTTCGGCAACTTCTACTACGGTCAACACCGGACCGGTCCGGATCCCTGGGATCTGGTGTTCTGGGGCACGAATGCCGGTTGGGACGACCAGGCCTTCGGTCTCGAGATGTCGAAGCCCGGCACCTACTACTTGACGTTCGGCTGGGATGAGACTCCCCACGTCTACTCGAACGGTGCCCAGACGACCTATAGCGGGATCGGCGGCAACGTCTTGAGCTCGGTGAGATACCCAATTCCAACCACCCAACCTAACACCACGGCGGCCCAGCTGGCCGGCGCGCAGGCTGTCGTCAACGCCAACACCAACATCTTTGACCTCGGGATCCGCCGCGACACGGCGACCGCCGCGGGGCGGTGGACTCCTACTGATAATTGGGACATCACCGCCGACTACTCGCACATGCACCGCGAGGGCACCCAGCAGCAAAGCACCGAAAACACTACGGCTCTCGCACCGCCCAGCACAACTGCAACGCGGACCTCGATCCAGCTCCCGAAGCCGGTCGACGACACCACCCAGAACGGCAGCATCAAGGCCGAATACAACGGCTCTTCGTGGTGGGACAAGCCGTTCAACGTTGCGGTTGGCTACGCCATCTCATCGTACAATGACGAGGTGGGTTGCGCGGGGGTCGCGGGCACTAACCAGCCGACCGCAGGGACGAATTGCTTCACCTACAACAATCCTTGGGTGACCGCACCAGGTACCGCCGGTAACTCGTTTTGGAATCGGTATCCCCTCCCGCCGGACAACTCGGCGCACACCGTGAACGTGACGGGCGGCGTCGGTCTGCCCTTGTACAGCCGTTACATGGGCACGTTCCAATACGGCTGGATGGAACAGGATGAGCCCTTCCAGTCGTCGACGATCAATCCGTTCTTGGCCCCGGCAGTGCTGTCGAGGTCCAGCCTGGGCGGCGACGCACGGACGACCCTGTCGAATAACGTGGTCACTACGCAGGTCACACCTCTGTTGTCAGCTGTCGGCATCACGGCCGACCTGACCAACACGGCGCGCTATCGGTATTATGATTACCACAGTAACCAGGACCCGTTCGCGGTCGGGACTTTGGGCTTTGGCCTTTGGAACAGGCCCGACAGCAATAGCAGTGGCGGCACCGCTGTCGAAATAGCGACTCCGATGGGCTTCAACAAGCAGAACGCGAGCGACGAATTGGTATGGCGGGGGCCCTGGGGCTGGAAATGGCTGAATGTCGGTGCCGCTTATGAGTGGGAGCGCTGGAAGCACACATATTTCGACTCCGACGAATCGCTCCCCCTTTTGGGCCCAAATTGGACAGCGGTGACCAACGAGAACGCCGTGAAAGGGTTCTTCGACGCCAAGTGGGGCTGGTCCACCCTGCGGACGAGCGTTCGCTACAGCGAGCGGCGGCTTGATGGCAACTATCCCACGGGCACCGCCGATGCCGCTAACTCGTTCCAGGTCCTTGATCTGCAAAATCGCGACCAGACGATCGTCAAATCCATGTGGGACATCAACGTGACCAATACGGTCACCGTTACGCCGAACGGCGGCTACCGCCTCGACAATTATACGGCCGACGGCGTAAGCCAGAACGGCATCAGCCAGTACCAGTCATGGAATGTGGGTGGCGACGTCTCGTGGGCCATCACCCCGCTGGCGACCGTCTATGTTTCGTACACCCACGAGGACGGCGAACGTGACGTCTACACGAATCCTGTTTCGGGCACACCCGTCTCCTCGCCCTCAAGAACTTTCTTGCGCACGCACGACCAGGACGACACTATCGTCGTGGGCGCCAAGTACGTCGCGATCCCGGACAAGCTGTTCCTGAACGCGACTTACACCTACAGCAGAGGGATATCGTCGTGGGCCCAGGACTGCGGACCAACCGGCATCTGTGCCTCGGCTCCGCTGGCGTACCCCGACACGACCAACACCAACCAACGGATCGATGCGCAGGCGAAGTACATGCTCGACCAGTCGTTGTTGCGCAACGCCGGCCTCCTTGCGAATACGAAGCCCTACGTGAACTTCCGCGTGATCTATGAGAGAAACTCGAACGACTCCTGGCAGAACGTCCAGCAGCAGCTTGGCTGGGGGTTGCCTGGCGGCCTCGGCGACACGACGCTGCAGAAAGCGATCTTCCTGGGCATGCCGAACCCGAACTACAACGTGGTCATCGGGATGGTGTCGCTCGGCGTGAAGTGGTAATCGCCACACTGTACTGATCGAACCCGCCGCGGCGGCGCCGCGGCGGGTTCTTCTTTTCACCAACCGCACGTGCCCGTTCGCACGTCGATTTGAAAACAACCGCACCTCGCGCGCTGCACCACTGCTTGCTGCCGCGTGGCGTGCGATTTAATGTTCGCACGAACTCGGCTTGACACAGGTCAACCGGCGAACCCTGCCCGGCTGATATGGAGGACGCTTCATTTGACGCGTCCGAAGGCCGGGCAATCCGCCGCCGTTAAGAGAGGCAGAGCCCGGAGGGTTGGAATGCTTTTCAAAATCCAGAGTGACCGCGAGCTGACGGCTCTCGATC
>Ga0207740_1000187_pt1 | contig 11014 bp, 12 predicted proteins | sample LuqExpMetageno29_FD_187787 | JGI IMG/M metagenome (GOLD analysis project Ga0207740, IMG submission 187787) | Tropical forest soil microbial communities from Luquillo Experimental Forest, Puerto Rico - Sample 29 (SPAdes) | ecosystem: Environmental > Terrestrial > Soil > Tropical forest ... | reverse complement strand
GTACAAGCGCCGCGGTGGCTTTTGTGAAGCCGTGTAAAACGGATTTGGATCGCAGAAGCCGCCCATGCCCCTGATCGTGGCCATGCATTGCTCATAGGTGGACCAGCCGCAATTGGTGCCGCCACCGCCGCGTCCCCCGTAGTTGGCACACCAAGGATAATAAATCTCCGCACCCGCATAGGCCGTAAAGCCGAACGTCGTCACAAGAAGCGGAACAACGAACTGAACTGTTTTCATCACCTTCATCGGACTAGTCCCAGTGATTTTTCCGTTGGTCGTTGTAATTAACACCTCTTGTTGTCCTTTAATTGAGGCTAGCCTATCAAATTTTCGTATTTGGCGCCTAAACGCGGGGGGTCACAATACGGCAGCAACGTGACCAATCGAGAGGCCACCGTCCTCGCGCACGCGGATCGTCGCGCTGTCCGACCACGACGAGCCGCACGCGTGCAGTCTCTGGCCATTTGCCGGGGATGTCCATGATCTCCTCGCATCCGCATGGCTTGTTTTCGGCCGTGCAGCCGTTAGACTCCACTCGCAGCCACCGAGGCGCGTATTGGAGCGCTCAAGCCATGCGGCAGAAGGTCCAGCTGTTCTCCGCAACGCTCGCCGTTCTCGTCATGACGTCGATTACCGCGGAACCTGCCGATGACATCAAGCCGCCAAGCGGCTATCGCAATTGGTTTCACGTCAACACGATGATCGTCGATAAAGCGAGTCCGCTGTTCGACACGCTCGGCGGAATGCATAACGTCCACGTCAATTCGGTGGGAGAGGCCGCCCTCAAGAAGGGCGGCCCTTATCCCGACCGAACCGTGTTCGTGACCGACTTGCATGAGTTTTCCGTCTCCGACGGCTCCTTCGTTATGGGCAACCGCAAGGGACTGGCGGTGATGGTGAAGGACGCGAAGAAGTATGCAGCGACCGGTGGCTGGGGATTCCAGTTCTTCGCCGGGGGAGATCCCAAGAAGCCGGTTGTGACCGACGCCGCCAAACAGTGCTTCGAGTGTCACGTGCCCAAAAAAGATCAAGACTACGTCTATTCCACCTACATTCCGTGAGTGTAACCTGTAGGCCGTGCGACGTGGGCCGCCATTAGGCGCAACGGAAAAACGCCCGCATGCCAGTGGAGGCGGTACGTCCCTTTTTCCTATCCAATATCAATAACGCTTATTGATTTGTTGCGGTTGAGATTCGCCGGGGACAGGAATGGACGGACTTCTTTGAATTGCAGAATAGCGCACTTTTAGGACGGAGCTTTCACCCGACACCATCCACACATCGATCACAGCGACACCGGGTGCCTGACGGCCACCTGAGGTTCGCTTCATTGCGAAGCTGACAATTCGAATATTCCCGTAGTCGTGGACCGCCATCTGCGCAATTGATACGGATGTAGATGGCTCTTTCAATGATTGCGCGATCCATTCAGCCCGAGGCGTTGGAACGCCAATATTGTCGGCAGACCGTAATTCAAAATCATTCGCGACCAACTGATCGATTTTGCCAGTATCTCTGCGATTGAGTGCGTCGGCCAGACGCTGTTCATAATCAGAATAAATCTGTACCAACCGGGTGACGACGGGAATTTGTGTGCGCACCGTCTGCGCTTGCACCTGCGACGTCAGAATGGCAGTGCACAACACTGCCATTGAAATACGCGACATCGTTAATTCTCCAATTAGCAAATTGGATATAGCTACGAAAAGATTATAACGAAATGTCGAAGGTCATTATCGCTAAAGTCCAACCAGATTGGTCTTCGGTAAACTCAGTACTTGATCGAGCAATAGCCTCCGCTAGCATTTACCCAGTTCATCTGAACTAGATATTTCAAAGAGCCAAACGTTACATTGTATTTGGAACCATTAGGTGCCGAGGATTCTGTTCCAAATTTCCAGGCGCATTTGTCAGCATTTTCGTTTCCGAAGAAATCGTACCATGCATTCAGATCTGGGTCAGTCGCAGCTTCTGAAAGTTCATGCGCGATAATATTCGCCATACCATCGGCGCCGCTATTGGTATTGGGACTGACGGTCTGAGCTTCACACGCTGAGGGGCAGCGATCAGGATTACCGATAAACGCATATTTTATATCGGCACCATTAACCGCGCCATGCGTATGCCAACCACAATACGTAGTACAGAATCCCGAGGTCTCATTGACATCTGCAGACGTCAAAACAAAGTACACACCATTTGTATCCGATTTAAGCGCCCCTGAATTAATCGCATTCGCGACAACTGCCTGAACCTGTGAGTCCGAGAGACTCGATCCTTGACTATAATTATCCGATGTTTGTCCAGCGAGAGTTACGGAGTTTAAAACGTGTAGGCCAGACGTATTATAGTACGTAGTGTTGATATTAAAATACGACGACCCTCCAATTCCTGTGGGATAGGGGCCGACAAAGTTGGGAAGAATGGTGGTTGCTGTATTGCCAGACCAGTTTCCATACCAGATGTAATACACATTAATTGGGTTATTAATAATCAGTGGACCTTTGTGATACGAAATACCATTGTAGGTACCGCGCGAAAATGTGTTCGTGTGCGTTCCAGCCCGATCACGTTCACCCCACCCCTTGCCAGTGGGAACGAAACCATCTCCCGTTTCGTGCTGCGTTTGTGGATGACGGACCTCAGTGGCCTTACCAGGGTTTGTAAATCCAAAATAGCTCGCCAATAAGACCGCAATCGCCGCCACGTTGGTCATCGCGATTGGCGTAGGCTTGCAGTCCCACAATTGAAGCATTTCGCCCTCCCTGGCATTCGTTGTTCTTTTTTGGGGGGCACGTTGATATCGCGAAGTCGCGCTACATAAACAAACATCACGCACGCGATGATTTGCCCCCAAAGGCGTACGATCCTAATACCCGCAATCAAGTACGTTAGGCGTCAATTTCTGGACTGGGTGAGCAACATAATATTAACCTTAACGGCGACGGACTCATCACCCAGGCACCCACCACTGCTTGCCTTGCCAGTCGGTGTTGCCGTCAGGACGGCCTCCAATTAGGCGCTTGGATTAATAGGCCCTGCTGTTCTCCTCTAGCCCGGACGTAACGAGCGCGACATTCTTAGTTTGGGACGACCGCGGCTGTGAACGTACCCAGCGTGCCCTCCACCGTCCCAATCACTGGCGCCCTCCCACTCTTCGCCTCCGGCCTCGGCATGATGGGTGTGCTCGGTTGGCGCAGGAAAAAGAAAGATTGGAATTTTTTTAGTGCGACTGAGAGAGCGTGGTTAGAATCTTAGCGCCTGTGCCACAGCAGGTAGGTTACAGCTGTGATCGACACGATCACCGCAACGAACGAAATCAAAACGATGTAAGGCTTCATGCTTGGGAATACTGCGTTACGATCGATTTAACCAAAGCGGAGAAAAACGCTGGCCGCCGTACGGCAGCACGTCGGAATATTGGAAGCCGAAGCGCTTTTAGGTAGGGCACCTCTTAGCGGTAGGGCACATAGGAATTAACGATGACCAAAATAAAACTCACCAGGGACCAACGCAAGCGACAACGGCAGATCGACCGGCGTATCGATCGAGAAAGCGAATACCTTTACGCCTGGCTTCTCGGCATGAGGAACGCCCCACTGGTGGGCGGAAAATATATCGTGAGCGAGAAGTCCAATATTATCTTGACCCCGGAGAACCGCGACCAACTGATTGCCGACACCAAAAAACGGTTAACCGAGTTAATCGGGCAAGCAATGAAAAATCACCCCGAAGAATTTGCTCCAAACGGCAAATGGGTGATGCGAAAATAATTCGCTGTAAACCTTTTTAAGTCATTAAAGAAGTTAATTCGCTCAAGTGGGGGTTATTAGGCGGGTTAGACCTGCTACCGCCTAATTTTGGCATGACGCAACCTGTGTCTCACGCGGTTTCAGGCAGTTACCGCTGGCAAAAATAGGAATGGTGGTTTCCGCTGGTTTAGAACCATTGCCGCCGGGAATGAAATGAGGGGGGGACCATGCCTCAACCAGAGTCGACTTTTTTAAACAATCTCGCAGGCGTTATTGATCTGCTCAATCGCTTCGAACCGGCTTGGCAATCGCCCGAACTTTCTTGGCAATTTGTTAAGCGGATAATCGAGGGTACAGAAACCGAATTAGAAGCGCTCCTCAAGCGCAAACCATTGACAGATATCGAAGCCCAAAAAGCCCGCCTATTGCTGCGCAAGCTTTGGCTCACCAAACGATATCATTTCGAGCAACCAGCCGCTTAGTCTCTACAACTTTTGTTAAATTGATTTTTGGGATTTTATTTTCTGGAATTTTGGATCTTGACAGTTAGGGATGCGGCCACGATTGGAGAAGCGGAAGCCTGATGAAATCAAAAAACGCCCTCCTCGAACGCGCCATCGTCCTTGCCACCGAAGAGGCGACTCGGCACGGCGCAACTCACGAAGATATACGGCGCTTGGCCAAGCTAGTTCGGCAGCAGACCTATGAGGAAAATGACACAGGCGACGGCGAGACCTTGATGGTGCCGCCAGATGATCAGTAAAGGACTGGTCCCAATTTTCTGGTTCAGCTCAACAGCCACTTCATGCAAGCAATCACACTGACGGTTGCAAGAGCCGCAACAATCGAAAGTTGGAGCAATGTTGTGGAACTGGCCGGTTCGATATCCCGCCGCCGCGCGGCGCGAAGAAGGGGACTATTGGTTTTAAGCTCAGTCATGGGCTGGGAATGTTTCGTCTCCGACAAAAGAAATCCAGCAATTGTCGGAGTTAACCTAAATGGTGCGCCTCAGTTCACGATTTCTGATTTTTTGTAGGAATCGGATTTTTAGATTTTATTTCCGGTTTTGTGGTTTTTGCTTAGGGATGTCTCAGCACAAGGTAAACTTCTCATCGGAGTCCCGGCCAATACGCGGCCTCCTGGGGGTTTACCCCGGGGCCCCATTTGACGGATGGGCCAGTTTCAGAATGCGCCAATTGGCAGAAATCGCGCGCCGACAGCAGGCCGTGGATGGCGTTTTAAAATGCTCCGCATCGATAGGCCCTGCTGCCGCCCATGAGTCAGATCTGGGTGGCCTTCATCTGACAGCGGTCCAAGGCAAATAACGAATCCCAGAGGCTCGCCTGAGAGATATTGGCTGCATCACGGCCATCTGACCCCGTAGACAAACACGATGAACGCCACCAACGCCAAAACGAAAATCAGCCCGATCACCATGACAATTTTCTCGCCAATGATCCCGTAATAGGGCTTGCTGGGCCGCCAGCGCTTCCTGAGCCGCCTGGGTCGCCAGATTGGGGGACGCATGGCAGGCTAATATTACACAAGCGAGGCATACGGAAAACCCTAGCGACTGCGCTTAACTGGAACCCGCACAATCATTGGCTCCGCATTGGTGGTGGCCAGGTGGCCGGGTGGCCAGTCGCATTTATCTAGTCGGCAAAATCTATGTCTCAGGAAACGAACTCCGCTCGATGAAAGGATAGCGCATGAAGCGAGGTTGCGGCTGAAGTTTGCTAGCCTGCTCGCGCCGTCGGCAACGCCAATGACCAGGATTGCGCAACCTTCCGAATGGTTCGCTGCTGCCATGAAGTCGCCAGAGGTTGATGCCAAACCGGAGCGTCGGCCTTTATCCGGCGGGTCTACTGCGACAATGATCTTGATGCGCAGTCTAATGCAAGTGGTTGGTTTGATTCTGTGGAGAAAATAAAATGAATTTTCAGACCGCTATATCAACATGTCTAGCGAAGTATGGGACTTTTCAGGGACGTGCGACTCGAAGTGAGTTTTGGTGGTTTAACCTTTTCGCTATCTTGATGGAGTGGGCGGCGGCGATTGCAGGAAGTGCCATTTCTCAGGACTTCGGCTCGGTGCTCTCGGCTCTGGTTTCACTTGCTTTCATTATTCCGCTGCTAGCGGTTGGTTGCAGACGGTTGCACGACATCGGTAGGAGCGGGTGGTGGCAACTGTTACTGCTTACCCTAATCGGGACAATTTTTCTTATCGTATGGTGGGCGACCCCAACAAAAAACGAACCAAATGATTACGGTGAAGTACCGAAGTTGGTTTAACGCCGCGCCATCCCGACTTTCCGGCATACCTTCTAAAACGCCTTATCGCTCGCGCAAGCTATCGTCCTAAGGGGCCTCTGCAGCAATGATCTTGAATTTCGAGGCCTCGATGACGGCCTCTGCTCATCTGGCAAGAAGGAGCGCCAGCATGATGCCGCCCGAAATCGCGGTTCCGAATACACCCGCGAGGTTTGGGCCCATAGCCTGATAGATCAGGTAATTTCTCTTGTCTTCTTGTTTCGCCACGACAGCCGAGACGCGGGCGGCAATTGGCACCGAGGCGATCCCGGCGGAGCCGATCAGCGGATTGATCTTCTTCGTGAGGAAGATATTCATGATCTTTGCGGTGAGCACGCCTGAGGCCGTACCGAACACGAAGGCGACGAGGCCGAGAAAAACGATTTGCAGCGTCTTCACGGTGAGAAACGTATCGGCCGACATGGTCGAACCGATCGCGACGGTCAGAGTGATCGTGACCACATTCATGATGCCGTTCGCGGCCGTGCGAGACAAACGCTCCACCACCCCGACTTCCTTTAGCAGATTACCGAGAGCCAGCATTGTTATAAGAGGCGCTACCGGCGGAAAGAATAGATTGACGATTACCGCTATGACGATCGGGAAGGCGATCTTTTCCAGCTTGCCAACTTGGCGTGGTTGCTCCATCCGGATCAGCCGCTCTTCCTTGGTGGTGAGAAGTCGCATGACGGGCGGCTGGATCAGCGGCATCAACGCCATATAGGAATAGGCCGCCACCGAAATCTGCGGCAGCAGATGGGGCGCGAGCGTGACGGTGACGAAGATGGCCATTGGACCGTCAGCGCCCCCGATGATGCCGATCGCTCCCGCTTCCTGAATGCTGAAGCCCCACAACTTGGCGCCGATCAGCGCGACGAATATGCCGAGGTGCGCTCCAGCGCCCAGGATCACGAGGCGCGGATTAGCGATCATCGGGCCGAAATCCGTCATTGCACCGACGCCCAGGAAAATCAGCGGCGGCAGGATGAGAAGGTTCACGCCCTGATAGGCGTAGTGGAAAAGGCCACCCTCCCTGATCAGGTCGGAGCCCGGAACGTTGGCGACGATGCACGCAAAGCCGATGCCGATCAGCAGGTAGGGCTCGAAATGCTTGGCTATGGCGAGGTAAATCATCGTGCAGCCGACCGCGATCATGACCAAGTTGCCCCACCACATCTCCCGAAGGCCGGTCTGCTGGAGCAACGCTTCGAGGAAGAGAATGAACTGGTCGTGCATGTCCTAACCCTCTCCAGAAAATGCTCGGTGCAGCGCCCTAGTCTTGGATCGGATCGTTCACGCCTGGCTGCGCTATTCGGTCAAGCCAAGGAAAGGCAGCGAGGACAAGCCCGATCCCGGCAATCACCACGAAGCTCAGGAAAAAATCGATCAGGCTGAGCAAGAGAGCGCCTTGAAGGGTGTCAGGAACGAGCATTTGCAATTCTCCTCAGTCGCTGCGGCGGACAGCCGCCGGTCTTGATCGACAGCAGGGCTGAAATCTGCACTGCGGTCGGATCGAAATGTTGCCGGTGCACGCGGGCAGCGCGTGGATCAGCTCCGGAAACGGCAGCTGGACCAGCGCCCGCACTTCCTCGCGGGTCCAATTGTGGCGGACTTAGCCAAGGCAGGCGTTGGAAAAAGACAACGCTTGCGCGAGAGACATTCAGTTTGCCCAATCACAATCGCAATACAGGCAGGATATCCATGGACCATCCGGCGGAACGACAGGACATGATGCAGAAGCCGTCGAATTCTCGGCCGGCGGGCAATTCCGAGGTCACCATAAGGCGGCGAAATCGGTTCCTCCTTGATTGAAGTCAACCCGACCTACCGATTGCGGGTGGCATTATGGCGGGTCTATTCACATCAAGGGGCGCGCCGGGCGAGATTCACAGGACGGCGTTATCAGATGACAAATCGATCATCCAGGATGCGCCGATTGCGATGGCGCAAAAAGGTGCAGCTATGGATTTCGAGCTGAACGCGGAGCAGCGGCAGATTCAAGATACGGCCAAGCGGTTTGCCACCGAGGAAATCGCGCCGACGATCGAGGAGGAAGAGCGTCAGCACACGTTCAAGCCCGAACGCGTTGCCAAGATGGGCGAGCTCGGTTTCTTCTCCTGCGCGTTGCCGGAAGAACTGGGCGGCAGCGGCATGGGATTCATGGAATCGGCGCTGATGGCCGAACAGATCGCCAGGGTCTCGGCCTCCTGGCGTTTGCCCTTCAATATGCAGAACTTGGGGCCGGCGCTCACGGTCGCCAAGTTCGGCACGCCGGAGCAGAAGAAGAAATACGTGCCCGGCTGGGTCGCCGGCACGCAGCTCGGATTTTTTGCCATGACCGAGCCCAACACCGGTTCCGACGTGGCGAGCATGCGAACCCACGCCATCAAAAAGGGTGACCATTTCGAGATCAACGGCAACAAGATGTGGATCTCGCAGGCGCATGTCGGCGATGCCGGGTTGCTCTACGCCTATACGGACAAGGCCAAGGGCAACAAGGGCATGACCGCTTTCATCATCGAGCCGAAGAAGATGAAAGGTTGCACGGCGCGGGCGATCGAAACCAAGCTCGGCCTGCATTGCGCCCCGACCGGGGAATTCGTGTTCGAAGGCATGCAGGTGCCGAAGGAGAATGTGCTCGGCCAGGTCGGCGATGGCTTCCGGGTGTGCATGTGGCAGCTCAACCAGACCCGGCTCGGCTGTGCCGCCGGTGCCCTGGGTGTTGCAGGCGGGGCGCTCGATCTTGCCATCAAGTACGCCAACGAGCGCTCCCAGTTCGGCAAGGCCATTTCCCAGCATCAGATGATTCAGGCGCAGATCGCCGAAATGGTGGTCGAGCATCATGCGGCGCAAATGCTGGTCTACCGCGCCGCTTGGCTAAAGGATCAGGGCAAGCCGAACCAGTACGAGACGTCGGTTGCCAAGCTCGCCGCCTCTGAAGCGGCGGTTCATGCGGCCAACGAATGCATGAAGATTTTCGGCAGCTATGGCTTCTCGACCGAATACCCGGCCGAGCGCTTCTATCGCGATGCCAAGTCGCTACAGGTGGTCGAAGGCACGTCCAACATCCAAAAGATCATCATATCCGGAATGGCTTGCGGCTCTACGCCGAACCGAGAATAGCTTCGCCCATGAAACTTGAACGTTACGTCGCGCCGTGCCCAGCCTCGTGCCGGGCGTGACGTAGGGGAGCTGAGAATGAGGCCCTATTTTGAGACGATGCCGAGCTTCGGCAAGGAGCTCAAAGAGAACCGCATCACCCGCACGCAGGAAAGCCGTGCCAAACTCGAGGCCGTCGAGGCTGAGATCGGCGCCTTGCACAAGGCGCGCCAGGACGTCGGTGTCCCGGCAGCCGAGATCAACAAGCGCGGTTCGTTGACGGTGTGGCAGCGCATCGAATACCTCGTCGACAAAGGCACCTTTCTGCCGCTGCACAGCCTCTACAATCCGGAAGACAACGAAGAAGGCACTACCAACGTCGTCGACGGTCTCGGCAAGATCGGCGGCCGCTGGGCCGTCATCATCGGTTTCGACAACAAACTGCTGGCCGGCGCCTGGATCCCCGGTCAGCCGGAGAACATCCTGCGGGTGACCAACATCGCCAAGCGCCTGCATATCCCGCTGGTCTGGCTGGTCCAATGCAGCGGCGTGAAGATGACCGACCAGGAGAAGTTCTACGCGGACCGCCGCGGCAGCGGCACCTGCTTCTACCGTCACGCCGAGTTGGAGCAGATGGGGATTCCCATCCTTGCCGGCATCTACGGGACCAATCCGGCGGGCGGCGGCTACCAGAGCATCAGTCCCACCATCCTGCTCGCCCACAAGGACGCCAACATGGCGGTCGGCGGGGTCGGTATCGTGTCGGGGATGTCGCCCAAGGGCGGCTTCGACGTGGCCGGCCTGGAGGAATTGATCGCCAAAACGCGCGACATGCGCGGGCAGGCGCCGGGCCAAGTCGAGACCCATTACGCCGCGACCGGTTTCTTCACGCGCGTGTTTGAGAAGGAAACCGAGGTTCTCGACGGCATCAAGGAATACATGCGGGCGACTCCCGCTTACGACCCGATGTTCTTCCGAGTCGCCGAGCCGAAGGAGCCGCGGTTTGCGGCCAACGACCTCTACCATCTGCTGCCGGCCAATCAGAAGGAGGGCTATGTCTTCGACGAAATCCTCGCTCGCTTGGTCGACGGCAGCGAACACATGGAGTTCCGCCCCGATTATGGGCCCGAGATTTACACCGGCCTGGTCAAGATCGACGGCATGCTGATCGGCGCCATCGGCAACCGCCAGGGACTGCTGCCCAAGGGCTATCCCGAATACGCCAATTACCCCGGCATCGGCGGCAAGCTCTACCGCCAGGGGCTGATCAAGATGAACGAGTTCGTGACACTGTGCGGGCGCGACCGGTTGCCGATCGTCTGGTTCCAAGACACCTCCGGCATCGACGTCGGCGACATCGCGGAGCGGGCGGAACTGCTCGGCCTCGGGCAATCGTTGATCTATTCGATTCAGCAGACCGACGTGCCGATGATGCTGGTCGTGCTGCGCAAGGGTAGCGCGGCCGCCCACTACGTCATGGGCGGACCGACAGCCAACCGCCACAACGCCTTCACACTCGGTACCGCCGCGACCGAAATTTACGTCATGCACGGCGAGACCGCGGCGGTCGCGACCTACGGCCGCCGCGCCGTCAAGGACAAGGACTCGGGCAAGCCGTTGCAGCCGATCGCCGACAAGATGAACGAAATGGCGAAGAAGTATTACGACACGTCGCGCCCGGCCTATTGCGCCCAGCACGGCTTCGTCGACGAGATCGTCGATCTCAAGTCGCTGCGTGCCTATCTCAAGGGCTTCGCTGGCGCGGTGTATCAGAATCCGATTTCGATCTGCCCGCGCCACCAGATGCTGACGCCGCGGATCGTTCGGGGGTGAATCGCCACGAAATTCCAACAT
>Ga0207740_1000181_pt1 | contig 11247 bp, 9 predicted proteins | sample LuqExpMetageno29_FD_187787 | JGI IMG/M metagenome (GOLD analysis project Ga0207740, IMG submission 187787) | Tropical forest soil microbial communities from Luquillo Experimental Forest, Puerto Rico - Sample 29 (SPAdes) | ecosystem: Environmental > Terrestrial > Soil > Tropical forest ... | reverse complement strand
CCGATGGCGTTCCTCATCCGAATGAGCCTGCGCAGCGGAGACACAGCTGCGGAGTTGCTCCGCTTCCTCCCCGCCTGCGCACTATTGATCAGCTTCACTGCACTGAAGATGCCCGTTGGATTTGTCGCGATCGTCTGGATCGCTTTGCTGATTGCGAGACGTCTGTGGGTCACCGGAAGGCAGCCAAGCGCAACCAAAGCTGCATTTGCCTGACCGCGCCTGCTGCTTAGTGATCCTCCAGCACGCGCACTAGCGGGAATATTCGAGCGAGCTGGCCGGTCCGGCCCCTTGGGGAGGGGGCCGATGTAGCCTGGGTTGCCGCAGATCGCGCGATAGTCCGCTATCGGTTCTGCAGGCCGCGGGACACGGCTCTGCGGGCACGCTTGCGCGAGTTGGCAAGTCAACACCGCCGGTTTGGCTATCGACGACTGTTCATCCTGCTCCGCCGCGAAGGGGAGCGCACCGGGATCAATCGGCTCTACCCTGAGGAAGGGCTGACCGTCCGCAAGCGCTGCGCCCGCCGCGCGCTGTCGGAACGCGCTGTCCGATCCTGGTCGAATCCAAAGTAAACGCGCGCTGGTCATTGCCGAGCAGGTTCTGGAATCGTTGATGACCGCTAACGGAATTTTAACGTTAATTTGCCATCAATAAAGAAATCGCGATCCGGAGGACAAAAGCGATGCGTCTAACTGCCGTTTTGGCCTTTCTGGCTACGCCCGTTTTTGCCGGTGTATTGTTGTGCGAAGCCGCACAAGGCGCAGACATGCCCGCGCCCCCAGCATATGCTCCTTTGCCTGAGTTTTACTCAAGCGGCTCCTGGACCGGCTGTTATATCGGTTTGAACGGCGGTTTCTCCTCGAGCCGCACCGAACTCACGAACGTCTTTGCGTCTGAACTCCAGACTCAAAACTCGAGTGGCTTTATGGGCGGAGGTCAAGTTGGGTGTGATTATCAAGTAGGAAGCGTAGTCCTCGGGCTGCGAAACACGTTTAATGGGTTCACTGAGAACGGCAATGCGACGTTCCAGGCCGCACCACTCGCCGGCTTTTCGGTGCACAGCAAACCGGATTGGTTCGATCTCCTTACGGCGCGAGCTGGCATCCTGCTGTACCCGAGCTGGCTCTTTTACGTCCAGGGCGGAGGCGCCTGGATGGGTTCAGATCAATATCTTCGTAATCCCTCTGGGTCGGAGGTCGGTCATGTCCAAAAGACATTCAGCGGGTGGACAGTAGGACTCGGAACTGAGTACATGTTCATTCCAGATTGGTCGGTGTTTGTGGAGTACAACTATTCACAATTAACAGCCGCAGATCTGACTTTCACTGACGGATCCTCATGTATTTCTGGATGCTCGATCAATTTTAAGCCACGCTTTCAAAGCATAATGTTCGGGTTGAACATTCGATATGGGCTCTGAGCTCCTGGGGAGACATGGTTAAACGGCCCATCTTCTGAATGAGCGCGTCGGCTACAGCCGTCCAACCATGATGGATGGGTATCGCAGCCAGAATACGGCCGTCCCATTGCAATGAGTGCCGTAACTGGACGTAAGACGAGATTGTTAGAATTACCCTTGGGTATTGCCCCAAGCGCACACGCCCGAAATACCGTATCCTCGGGACGGGACCTCAGGGCGGTGACTTCGGCCCGATGACCGGGCCCGTCCGCCGAAGCGTCTCGCAGGTCCTGCTCGTTCTGCGGTGCAAAACTGCAAATATCCAAATTTAGCTTTAATTTGAGCAGCGAAATTTCCTTGTTTGTAATAAACGCACGAGATCATAGGCCTGCTATGTGAGACAGGAGACGACATAACAGCAAGTGAGGGAAGGTGTCATGCTGAAGGCGATTACGGCAGCATGCATTGCTGCAACGGTGCTATGGTATGTCGACGATCAGTATTGCCACGGGACCTATTTCCGTAATGTTCAGTCGCTGGTGTCTCTGGTCGTGCACACATTCAGTTGATGTTCGTTATCCTTGCCCGAACCTGCCTGGCGGATCGGCCGATGGCTACGTCATGTTTGACATTTTGGATCTGTGAATCCGCCCCGTCGCCCCGCCACACTCGGAAGAGCCAAGCAAAAAAGTTGAGCCTGGCGAAAGCGGTTACCGCAGGCCAGGAAACACGGCAAGGGCGTACAAAATGTTAAGGACAGCAAGCCCAATGCCTGCGGCAACGAGCATGTAGTCAAGCCTCTCAGAGGGCATGCTTGCATCCCTACGCAACCGACTGGCCCGCAGCGTATCCGATCCATCTTTCTGGGCTATTAAGGCCAGCGTCATGCCCGCTTGAGGCCACTCAGCAAGGGGCGTGGAATAGCTGCAGGCAAGTCAGAGGGGCGCGCTGACGAAAGCAGGCGTCGGTGCCGCGTTTTCTGGCACTCGGCGACCCAATCAACGATTAACTCCGCCGATGCGCGGCATTATATAAAAAGTCGCCGTCGACGTACACAGTTTGGTCAAAAACGCCAGCCGGCCCCGCGTGCCCTCTCCACTCTAGATCCGGCTCTTGGCCAAGAGGACGCGAACTTCTTCACTTGGGAGGGGGCGACTAAACAGATAACCCTGAATCTCGCTGCAGCCAATGTCCTCCAAAATATCAAACTGCGCTTCTGTCTCAACACCCTCAGCCGTTGAAGCAATTTTGAGGCCCTTAGCCAGACCGGCAACCGCATTTACGATTGCGTACGGCTCTGTACCTTGGCCGAGATCGCGGACGAAGGATTGGTCGATTTTTATTTTGTCGAATGGAAAGCTCCTGAGGTAGCTCAAAGATGAATATCCCGTGCCAAAATCGTCGAGTGCTATTTGCACGCCGATTTCTTTCAATTTGTGTAACGTTGAGAGAGTTGCAAACGTGTTTTGCATCAAGACCGTTTCAGTAATCTCAAGTTGAAGTCTGTTTGAAGATAATTCCGCCTCAGTCAACGCGTTCTTGACGGCATCAACAATATTCCGGTTGGAAAGCTGGGCTGGAGAAATATTGACCGCAACCTTTATTTCAGAAGGCCACTTTGCCGCCTCGCGACAAGCAGTCCTAAGCACCCACTCGCCGATTGGCACAATAAGGCCTGTCTCCTCAGCTACTGGAATGAATTCGGCGGGCGAGACGAGTCCGTGATTGGAGCGGTTCCACCGAATGAGCGCTTCGAAGGCTCGAACCTGCTTGTTGATAACGGTTACGAGGGGCTGGTAATAGAGCTGGAATTCCCCTTTTGCGAGGGCCTCGCGTAGCTCCATTTCGAGCACTCGCCGCGCCCGCATTTTGGTGTCCATTTCAGGTTCGAAGAAGCGCCACGTCCCGCGGCCGTCGCCTTTAGCGCCGTACAGCGCCATGTCAGCATTCTTGAGCAAAACGTCAGGCTCGGTTCCATCCTCCGGAGCGACCGACATTCCGATGCTAACGTCAGTAATGATTTGATGGTCATTCACATGGAAGGCTCTAGAAACGGATTCTCGCACCCGTCTTGCCAAGATGACGGCATCCTGCGGCTCACGCAACTGAGTCATAATGATAGCAAACTCATCCCCACCTAAACGAGCGACGGTGTCAGGTTCACGAATGCAGCTGCGAAGTCGGTCGGCAACGTGTCTGAGCAACTCGTCCCCAACGGGATGCCCAAGTGTATCATTTACGGTTTTGAAATGATCAAGGTCTAAGGCGAGAACCGCGATCAATTCTCCACGTTTCACGCGCTTGAGCTCGTGCGAAAGACGTTCAACAAAAAGAATTCTGTTCGGCAAATCGGTCAAGGCATCGTGATGCGCCATGTGAGCAATCTGCGCTTCTGAGCGGCAACGTTCGGTGACATCCTCATGCGTTAGAACCAGTCCAATCTCATGTACCTGCTTTGCTTGTATTGTGTGCGTTCGCCCGTCCGGCAGGCGAAAAACCTGCTCCACATTACCAGCCGCACGTCTTACACAATCCATATAATTCGAGACGCATCCTAGTCGGTCCACTAGGCTCGCAATTAGCAAGCTCGCGAGTCCGATTCCTGTCTTTTGCTCGGTATTCGGAACTCCATACATTTCAAGATAACGCTCGTTTGCGAACACAACTCGCTCAGCTTGGTCAAGGACAATAACTCCTTGAGGCACGCTGTCCAAGATAAGTTGGAGCACGCGCGGTTTGATGCCACGCGGAAACTGAACTATGTTTTGCGGTTTGAAATTTATGCTTGCCATCTGAATTATTCCTCGTAATTGCAGAGGCAATATGGGAGGGACTTCTTGTGGTTTCGTCTGCGTGCATGGCGCAGCTTGATTAAACTTAGAGTAGAAAGTTGCACGTGTAGATTCGTTATTCATTTCCAACATTTGGTGGGAGGTGGAGCTGAGACGGATTCTCCCCGACCGAACCTCCGTTAAATTGCCATTCCTTACGTCGGAATTGCGGGGATCTCGGCCATTCGTTCACGCTCAGTCGGCGTTGCAGTGCGGCCTCTGTATGCCTTTTACTAGCGACGATTTGCTCACTCGGCACGCCGAAGCGTCTGACGCGCACCGAAAAGGGCGCTGCTCGTCCGCAGCGACCATCGAGACGGGGCAGACTCTCCAGGAGAGGCACCCCATAGCTCCGACGCGTTGTTTCCCGGAGGATGGCTTTCCTTCGCCCTCAGCCCGAAAGCGGTCGGTCGAGAAAGATGGGATCCCAATCGCGCTTCACGATTCCTGTAGCACTAACAAGATATGTTAGAACGGTCGCGCGCGGTCGCAGGGCAGAGGCTTAGCAAATCAGCAGGTGCGATCTTGTCCAATCGACCGGTTCCCTGCCTAAGCACTACGTACAGTCGATCGGGAGGCTCGGCCAGCATCAAACGGAGTTACTGGACAAAGTTCGCTAGAGTGCGGGTGCAAAAAATTCCAAACCTTCGCGTTTACCATATCTGACGGCGGCAAGCCCGTTGCTGCCGATGTGGATGTGCCGCTGCTAGTCGATCAAGAGCGTGGATCCTTCTGGTAAGCGCATTATTAATCCGAACAACAAAGCAATAACTCCGAACGATCATGACCCGCGGTGACCACGGTGCTCGACAGTTCATGTGTTCACGACCACAAGGCGCTAGCGCAGCTTGACGCAGTAATTGCCGGATTGCCCGAAACCCTCAGGACACAACCCTGTCGCTGGCAGAACTCTCTGCGCCTTGCCCAGCTCCGGAGCGCAGTACGTGGGCGTGTGCGAGGCGCTCGACTGCGCATAGCCGGAAGCGCATTGACCCGTTGCGGGCAGCGGTACCGGCAGCGCGCCATAACCGCTAGTCTCTGCGAGAACTATCGCCAGGATCGCGAGCATGACATTGCCTCCTTTATGGTGGCAGGCGTAAATTGGCCAAGTGGGGTCGCGCAAAACAAACTGAATATTTACGTTACTGCGGTCGATGTTCAACGGTCCACCTGTCGATCGGTTCCGGTCGCAATTGCAAACAGCGGCTCTGCATGGATCTGCCGGTTGAGTTAACCGCGCCGACCTGTGATGTCACCCTCGGCCGCCTGGAGAAGTAGTCTTTGGCGCCTGAATGGAGCGGGTAGCGCGCAAGGAGGGGGGGACTCCAACCGGGCGCTTCCACATTTTGTAGCCACTTGACAGGCTTGAAGGTTCTCTCGACAAACCGCACCAGTTACACAGGACCTTATCACTATGGTCGAACTCGCCCGCACTATCGACGACGCTTTCGAGGCGCGCGACAGCATCGGTCCTTGCACAGAAGGTGCGGTCCGCGCGGCAGTCGACGAGGCCCTCGCCCTTCTCGATGCCGGAAAGGCGCGGGTCGCCCAACGTCAACCGGACGGCCGCTGGCAGGTGAACCAATGGCTGAAGAAAGCCGTGCTGCTGTCGTTTCGTTTGAACGACATGAGCGTCATCGCGGGCGGGCCGGGACATGCCGCATGGTGGGATAAGGTCCCGTCCAAATTTGACGGCTGGCGCGACACCGATTTCCGCGCGGCCGGATTTCGCGCCGTGCCCGGCTCGATCGTGCGCCGCTCGGCCTATATCGCGCCGGGCGTCGTGTTGATGCCGTCCTTCGTCAACTTGGGTGCCTATGTCGATTCCGGCACGATGGTCGACACATGGGCGACAATCGGCTCTTGCGCGCAGATTGGCAAGAATTGTCACATCTCGGGTGGCGTCGGCATCGGCGGCGTGCTCGAGCCGCTGCAGGCGGGTCCGGTCATCATCGAGGACAATTGTTTTGTCGGCGCGCGCTCCGAAGTCGCCGAAGGCGCGATCGTGCGCGAAGGCTCAGTGCTGTCTATGGGCGTGTTCCTCGGCGCATCCACTAAGATTGTCGATCGGACGACCGGCCAGGTGCTGCAAGGTGAAGTGCCGCCCTATTCGGTGCTGGTGCCAGGCACGCTGCCGGGCGAGGGCGGCCGCCCGGGCCTCTACTGCGCCGTCATCGTCAAACGTGTCGACGAGCGCACGCGCGCCAAGACCAGCATCAACGAGCTGCTGAGGGATTGAGTTGGCCGTTGACCCCGTAGCTCTCACGCGCGAGCTCATCCGTTGTCCTTCGGTGACGCCGGCGGAAGGCGGCGCGCTCGCCTATCTCGAGTCGGTCTTGAAGCAGGCCGGTTTCACCGTGCATCGGATGACGTTTTCGGAACCCGGCACCGACGATGTCGAGAACCTGTACGCGCGCATCGGCACGCAAGGCCCGCATCTGATGTTCGCCGGCCATACCGACGTGGTGCCGCCCGGAGACGAGACGACGTGGCAGCATCCGCCGTTCTCCGGCGAAGTCGCCGGAACGCAGCTCTACGGCCGCGGCGCGGTGGACATGAAGGGCGGCATCGCCTGCGCGGTGGCGGCCGCGCTCAATCATTTGGCCGCGAACGGCGGTACGGTTCGCGCCGACGGGACCGGCTCTATTTCCTTCCTGATCGCCGGCGACGAGGAAGGCATCGCAGTCAACGGCACGACCAAGCTGCTGCACTGGCTGGCGGAGCGCGGCGAAAGGTTCGATCACTGCATCCTCGGCGAGCCGAGCAGCCAGCGCGAACTCGGCGACACGATCAAGATAGGCCGGCGCGGCTCGCTCAACGGCACGCTGATCGTGACCGGCCGGCAGGGGCACGTCGCCTATCCGCAGCGCGCGGACAATCCGATCCGCGGCATAGTGCGTTTGATCGAGGCGCTGCAGTCCGAGCCGCTCGACGCCGGCAATGCTAATTTCCAGCCGTCGCATCTGGAGTTCACCTCCGTCGACGTCGGCAACAAGACGGTCAACGTGATCCCCGGCGAAGCGCGCGCCCGCTTCAACATCCGTTTCAACGACTGCCATACGCAGGAGTCGTTGAAGGCGCTGATCGAGGAGCGCGCGCGCCGGGAGGCGGGCAATGCGGTACAGTTCGTATTCGAATGGCAGTACTCGAACGCGAACGTGTTCGTGACCGAGCCCGGGCCATTCACCGATCTGGTGGCCGACGCGATCGCGACGGTGACCGGCCGCAAGCCGGACTTATCGACGACCGGCGGCACATCGGATGCGCGCTTCATCACAAACTATTGCCCGGTCGTCGAATTCGGCCTCGTCGGCGAGACGATGCACCAGGTCGACGAGCGCGTGCCGCTCGCCGACTTACGCGCGCTGATGGGGATCTATCGCAAGATCCTGGAGCGCTATTTCAGCTGAGCCGCTTCACGGCTCGCACTTTGCTGCCGGCCTTCTCGATGCGCGCAATCGCCTGCCGCAACGGCTCGCGCGCGACCATCATGTTATGCGCGTTCGCATGGACGATCGTGCCCGCATCGCAGGCAATTGCGACGTGACCGGGCCAGAACAGCAGATCGCCGCGGCGTAGTCCTTCCAGTTCGACCGAGCGGCCAAGTGCTGCCTCCTGCATGTCGCTATCGCGCGGACAATCGCGGTTGGCGGCATGCAACGAGATTTGCACAAGACCGGAGCAGTCGATGCCGAGCACGCTCTTGCCGCCCCAGAGATACGGCGTACCGAGAAACATTTCGGCGACGGCGACGAAGTCCGGCTGCGCGTGCGCGAGCGGTGCAACATGCGAGGCGGGCACATGCCAGCCGTTGGCCGCGACAGCGAAGCGCTCGTCCTGCCGCACGATCGCGAGCGCCGATCGCATCGGCAAGGCCGCGAGCGGCGGACGTTTGATGTCGGCCGCCGGAAAGCAGAGCGTGCGCGGCACGATCACCGTGTGCGTCGGCGCGGGTCCAGACTTCGCCAGCGCATTGGCTGGCAGATAGCCGACGTAGCCGTCGCTTGCGAGTTGACCCCAAGCCCAGCCTTCCTCGTTGATCTCGTACACGGAGACGCGCTCGCCATAGAGCGCTTGAGTGTCCAGCGCGGCCTCATGCGATGGCGCGCGGCGCAGATCCGCGATCACTTCGATAATTTCGTACGTCGCCCCCTCGACGAAGCGCGCGGCTTCCGCACGACCGCGCAGATGCGCGGCCGCAAGATCCGGCCGATAGGCATTCACGCGGGCGTCGAGTGCGCTCATCCGTACCGCTCTTTCAACAGTGCATAGAGCGCGCGGGCAGATTGCAGCTCGCCGCCTTCGGGACGACCGGGTTTGGCTGCCGGGGTCCAGGCGAACACGTCGAGATGCAGCCATGACGGTGTCGAGACGAACTTCTTCAGGAACAGCGCCGCAGTGATCGCGCCGCCCTGCGCTCCGCCGACGTTGTTTGTGTCGGCAACTTTCGACTCCAGCATCGATTCGTACGGCATCCAGAGCGGCAGCCGCCATACGGGATCCTGCTCGGACTCGCCCAAGCGCATCAACTCGCTCGCAAGTGCGTCGTCATCCGTAAAGAACGGCGGCACGTCGGGCCCGAGCGCGACGCGCGCCGCCCCGGTCAACGTGGCGAAATCGACCAGCAGTTCGGGCTTTTCTTCGTCGGCGAGCGCCAGCGCGTCGGCGAGGATCAGCCGACCTTCCGCGTCCGTGTTGCCGACTTCTACCGAGATGCCCTTGCGTGAGACGAACACGTCGCGCGGCCGAAAACTCGCGCCTGAGATTGCATTCTCCACCGCCGGCAGGAGCACGCGCAGGCGCACCTTCAGGCCGCGGCTCATAATCATCTGCGCCAGCGCGAGCGCGGTCGCCGCCCCGCCCATATCCTTCTTCATATTGAGCATCGCGCTCTCGGGCTTGATGTCGAGCCCGCCGGTGTCGAACGCTACGCCCTTGCCGACCAGAGTGACCCTCGGCGCGTTTGCCTCGCCCCAGGTGAGATCGATAAGACGGGGGTGACGCGGCGAGCCCATTCCGACCGCATGGATGAGCGGAAAACATTTCTCCAAATCGGCGCCTTGCGTCACCGCAAGACGCGCGTCGTGCCGGGTGGCGAGCGCACGCGCAGCGGCTTCGAGCTCGGCCGGCCCCATGTCGTTCGACGGCGTGTTGATGAGATCGCGCGCGAGCGTCACAGCCTCGGCGATGCGGGAAAGGTCCTCACCGTCCGCGCCCTCGGGCACGACCAGTTTCACCTCGCGCGGCTCTGCCTTGCGATAGCGCGAGAATTGATACGAGCCGAGTGCAATCGCAAGCGCGGCGAGGCGTGCATCATGCGGCGCGTTGGCGAAGCGATACGTTCCGGCCGGCAGCGCCATCGCAAGACTGCCCGGCCGGAACAAATCCTTGTTCGCCGCATCCGGCGCTTCCAGTCCGAACAGCACACGGGCGAGCGCGCCGTTGTCGCCCGGTAACAGCAGCAGCTTGCCCGGCTTCGACTCGAACCGCGCGGCGGTCGTGAAAGCCCGTGCCTGCGGCGACAAGCCGCCGAGCACGGCATCGAAATTGCCACCGTGCACGAAATGGATGGGCACGGCATCGCCGCCGGTCACAAAACTCGGATGCATGCTTTACTCCGCCGGTTTCGGCATCGACCCTCCGCGCGTCTGCGGCAGTTTCCAGCCGAGTATCTTCGATGCCACCAATGTGCGCAGCACCTGCGCCGTTCCGCCGCCGATGGTGAACATGCGCACGTCGCGCGCCATGCGTTCGAGCGGCAGATCGCGCGAATAGCCGCGCGCGCCGTGCATCTGCAACGCGTCGTCGACGATCGCGATCGCGCTCTCCGACGCGAAAAGCTTGGCCTGCGCCGACAGCATGGGATCGGGGAACGCGCTGCCCTGCGCGCCGCGCGAGCGCGCAGCGGCATAGAGCATCAGCCGCGCCGCCGTGAGCGACGTCTGCATGCCGGCGAGCATCCACTGCAGCCCCTGGAATTCGCCGATCGGCCGGCCGAACTGCTCGCGCGTTTTGACGAACTCAACAGCGTGCTCCAGCGCGCCCGCCGCGATCCCCATCGCGACGGTGCCCGCGCCGACGCGTTGACTGTTATAGGCGTTCATTAATTCGGCAAAGCCGCGCCGGAAGCCAGAGGGCGGGATCAGTGCCATATCCGCCGGGATGTGCAAATCCTCGAACGCAAGCTCGCCCTCCGGCATGCCGCACAAGCCCATCGTGCGCTCGCGTTTGACGACACGCAGCCCCTTCGCTTGCTCGCGGACTGCGATGAAGCCGCCGATGCCCTGCTCGTCTCCGCTTTCGTCGAACACGCGCGCGAAGATCAGATGCAGACGCGACACACCCGCGCCGGTGATCCAGTGCTTACGGCCGTTGATGATGTAATGGTTTCCGCGCTTGTCGGCGCGCGTCGTCATCGCGCCGGCGTCCGACCCCGCTTCCGGCTCGGTGATGCAGATCGCGGGCTTGTCACCGGAGAGCACGAGCGAGGCGGCAAGCTTCTTCTGCGCCTCGCTGCCATACGTCATCACCGCCGAGATCGCGCCCATATTGGTCTCGACCACGATGCGCGCGGTGACGGTGCAAGACATCGCCATCTGCTCGATGGCGAGCACCGCGTCGAGAAACGACCGCCCCTGCCCGCCATAGCTCTGCGGAATGGTCATGCCGAGAAAACCGGCTTCTTGCAGCGCGGCAACGATGTCCCACGGGTACTCGCCGCTTGCATCGATCTGGGCGGCACGCGGCTGGGCCACGGCACGCGAGAATTCGCGCGCACGCTGCTGCAGGGCGAATTGATCGGAGGAAAGGTCCATGCGGCGCTTATAACGCCGGCACTGTCCGGAGGCGAGAGAAGCAACTGCAACTGGCAAACCGGATTCGGTCCCGTTCGACCTTTTCTATTTCAGAGCGCTGGTTGCCGACGCCCTGGGTGGCGGCGCGATTACTATAAAAAGAACTGGCCATTAGAAGCACGAGTAAGGTCTGGGCTCCGCTGCGCGTTGGGCTCCGCTGCGCCTT
>Ga0207740_1000176_pt1 | contig 11490 bp, 9 predicted proteins | sample LuqExpMetageno29_FD_187787 | JGI IMG/M metagenome (GOLD analysis project Ga0207740, IMG submission 187787) | Tropical forest soil microbial communities from Luquillo Experimental Forest, Puerto Rico - Sample 29 (SPAdes) | ecosystem: Environmental > Terrestrial > Soil > Tropical forest ... | reverse complement strand
CGCACACTTGCCGCCGATCCAATCGCTGGAAATACCGAAGCGGCCGCCGACCATCGAGATCGTCGACATCGAAGGCTGGCCGCTCGCGCGGCGCGGCGACCTCGCCGGCCCCCCGGTCTCTATCCGCACGCTGCCGAACTACGTGAGCAACGCCTTCGTCGCCATCGAGGACCGGCGCTTCTATGCCCATTATGGGGTCGATCCGCTCGGCATCGCGCGCGCGCTGGTCGCCAACGTGCTCCACCGCGGCGTCGCGCAGGGCGGCTCGACCATCACGCAGCAACTGGCCAAGAACCTGTTCTTGACGCAGGAGCGCACCGTCACCCGCAAGCTGCAGGAAGTGCTGCTCGCGGTGTGGCTGGAGCGGCGCTTCACCAAGACAGAGATTCTGCAGCTTTACCTCAACCGCGTCTATTTCGGAGCGGGCGCCTATGGCATCGAGCAGGCCGCGCAGCATTATTTCGGCAAACAGGCCAAAGATTTGAATATCGCTGAAGCTGCGATGCTCGCCGGGCTGGTGAAGTCGCCGTCGCGGCTTGCGCCGACACGCAACTACGCCGAAGCGGAAAAGCGCGCGAAAATCGTGCTCGCGGCCATGACGGAAATCGGCGTCATTCAGCCAGCCAGCGAGAAGGTCGCGCTCGCGCATCCGCCGCGCGTGATCGCTGAAACCGGCAACGGCTCGATCAATTACGTTGCCGACTGGGTGGTGGATGTCGTTAACGACGTGCTTGGACATTCCGACGAGGACATCGTCGTCCGCACGACGATCGACCAGAACTTGCAGATCATCGCCGAAGACGCACTTGGGCGGGAACTGGAGGAGAAGAGCGCGAAGGTAAACGTCAGCCAAGGCGCGCTCGTTTCAATGACACCGGATGGTGCTGTGCGCGCGCTGATCGGCGGGCGCAGCTACGCGGAGAGCCAGTTCAACCGCGCGGTGACTGCGCGCAGACAGCCCGGCTCGGCTTTCAAAGCCTTCGTGTATCTCACCGCGCTGGAACACGGGCTGACGCCGGACACCGTGCGCGAGGACGCGCCGATCAATGTGCGTGGCTGGAAGCCGGAGAATTACGAACACGGCTATATGGGGCCGGTGACGCTCACAAGAGCGCTCGCGCTGTCGCTCAACACGGTATCGGTGCGACTGACGCTCGAACTCACGCCGCAGGCGGTGATCCGCTCGGCGTATCGGCTCGGCATTGCGTCCAAGCTCGAGCCGAACGCGTCCATCGCGCTCGGCACATCGGAAGTCTCGCCGCTCGAATTGACGGGCGCCTATGCAACCTTCGCCAATGCCGGCAACGCGGTCGCGCCGCACGTTATCGACAACATCACCGCGGACGGCAAGGTCATATACGCGCACCCGCAAACACCGCTCGGGCGCGTTGTCGATCCCGCCTACGTGGCGATGATGAACGGCATGATGGCGCAAACGCTCGTCATCGGCACGGCGAAGAAAGCGGCACTGCCCGGTTGGCCTGCGGCAGGCAAGACCGGCACCAGCCAGGATTTTCGCGACGCCTGGTTCATCGGCTACACCGCCCATCTCGTCACCGGCGTGTGGCTTGGCAATGACGACGGCTCGCCGACGAAGCACGTGACCGGCGGCAGCCTGCCGGTGGAGATCTGGAGCGCCTTTATGCGCACCGCGCATGAAGGCGTACCGGTTGTGAATCTGCCGATGTATAACGAACCGGGCCTCTACTCCGGTCCGTTCGGGCGTTCGCCGCCGGTTGCAACCAAAGGCGCCGCGCCTCTGCCGCCCGCGCTGGTACAGACCAGCGCCGCGCGCGAGCGCGGCATCGATGGTTGGTTCTTGGACAGCCTGTTCGGCCGGCGCTAGGACTCGGACGAATAAAATGCTCACGGCTCCAGTTGCGTTGCCGTGGGGAGGGCGAGACCGAAATCCGATCCACGGTCTTCGCGCTTATGCCAAAATCAAAAGTCAATGACGAGTTGCTGATCAGTTCTGAGACGCGGTCGGGCTTCATAATGGCCTATGCGCGCTGCCCCTGATTGCGCGCGTGGTCTAACGCCATTCGTCTCAGCAACCTTGCCCTAGTCGGCTTTCCCGACTACGCCGCGTACGCCTCGCGTGCCAAACCACAACAACAAGGACGTGCAGCCCATCACGGCGACCGTGCCGGCAAGTGGCCATGCGCTTTTGTTGAGTAGCGAGACGACCATCACCCCGCAGAGTGCCGCGCCGCTCTGCTGGACGAATCCGAAAAGTGACGACGCAGCGCCCGCGCGCTCCGGAAAAGGCTGCATTGCACCGGCAATCGACTGCGGCAGCACCATGCCGAGTCCGGCGAGAAAGACGGCGACGGGCAGCGCCAGCGAGATCGCCGACGTCAGTCCGAGAGCGACGGCGGCAGCCATCCCGCTTCCGCCAAGCGCGAGCGCCGTGCTGCCAAGGCCCAGCGTGGTGTCGATCCCGAGGCGCAGCACGAGATGCGCGGCGAGGGTCGTCCCCATCATATAGCCCACCGAGCCGATCGCGAAATAAAAGCCGTATGCGAACGGCGTCAGCCCGTACAGATTTTGCAAAACGAAGGACGAACCGGAGATCCAGGCAAACAGTCCGCCGAAGCTCAGCGATCCGACGCCGAGATAAGCGAGATAACGCCGGTTTCTTGCGACAATCGAGTACGATTTGATCGTCGCGCGGAGCGACAGCGGTTGCTCGGCGCGCTCGGCGAGAGTTTCGGGCAAGAGTCGCCAGACTACTACTACAACGACAACGCCGGTGCCGAAGAGGATGAAAAAGACCGACCGCCAGCCGGATACGGTTTGCAGGAATCCGCCGGCGAGCGGGGCGAGCACCGGCGCGAGCGCCATCACCGAGCCGATCAGCGACAGTTCGCGCCCGGCGCGCGCGCCCGCGTAGAGATCGCGCACGACCGCGCGCGTGAGCACGACTCCGCCCGAGCCGCCGAGGGCCTGCAGCACGCGCGCCACAATCAGCATCTCGATCGAGGTGGACAGCGCGCAGATGAGGCTTGCCGCGGTGTAGAGCGTGAGAGCTGCGATCAGCACCGGCTTTCGCCCATGCCGGTCGGAGATCGGGCCGTGGACGATCTGTCCCGTGGCGAAGCCGATGAGATAGGCCGATATGGTCAAGCCGACTTGTGCCGTTCCGGTCTGCAGATCGACGGCGATGCTCGGGAGCGACGGCAGATACATGTCCGTCGACAGGGGCCCGATCGCGGTCAGCGCCGCGAGTAGTGCGGTGAGGGCGAACGTATTGGGGCGAAGCATGCGCCTACTTTCATGGCCGGCGCGCGGCCGGAACGGCGCTCAAGTAGCGCAATCGAGCGGCGTTGGCTAATTCGACTCGGCTTCTGCGCCGTAGCGATGCAAATCGCTCCCGTGCGCATCGAGCCAGGCCTTGGCGCGCCGGAAGTCGGGGCAGATTTTTTCGACCAGTCGCCAGAAGCGCGGCGAGTGGTTCAGCTCAATCAAATGTGCGGCCTCGTGCGCAGCGAGATATTCGAGCACGAAGGGCGGCGCGAGAATGAGCCGCCAGGAATAGGAGAGGACGCCAGTCGTCGAGCACGAGCCCCAACGGCTGGTCTGGTCGCGGATGGACACGCGGGCAAGCCCGGCTCCGAGCGCCTGCGCGGCGGCGCGGCTCGCGGCGTCAAGATCGCGCTTGGCCTCGCGCTTGAGGTAGTCGCGCAGGCGCCGCGCGATATGTGGTGCATCGCCCGCCACGCATAAAATCTGGGCGCCGTCGTCGCCGCATTCGACCCAAACCGTGCCTCGCGCGCGAGGCCGATGCTCGACGCGATGCGGCGTCCCGCGCAGCGGCAACACGGTGCCGTGCGCAAAAGGCGCGACCTGCGGGAGCCGGCTCAGCCGCGCCGCGATCCATGCCGCATGCTTCTGTGCGAAGATTTTCGCCTCGCGCAGGCTGCCGCGCGCGGGCATCGTGAGCACGACGTCGCGCGTCGCGGCGTGAATGCGCAAGGTGTAGCGGCGCGCCTGCGTGTTGCGCCGCAGCCGCACGGCCACGCTCTCGCCGTCGCAAATGACGGGAAACGTGACGGGCTCGGCAGGGAGGCGTGAAAACAGCGCGCGCAGCAAGATGTCAGGCCCGATTCGGCCTTATTGTGCCGCCTCGTGCAGCGCGGTCAATTGGCTGCCGTTCGCCTTTGCGCGCGGTCGGTGATTGTGAGAGAGCACGAAGTCGGCAATGCGCGGCGCGATCTCGGCACGGAAGCGCGAACCGTTGAACACGCCGTAATGGCCGACACCCGGCTGCACGTAATGGACGCGCTTGTCGTCGGAGAGGCTGCTGCAGAGGCGATGCGCGGCCTCGGTCTGGCCGAGGGCGGAAATGTCGTCGTTCTCGCCTTCTACCGTCATCAGCGCGGTACGCGTGATCGCGCTCGGGTCGATACGCCGGCCGCGGCACTTCATCTCGCCCTTCGGAAGCGAATGACGAACGAACACCGTGTCGACGGTCTGCAGATAAAATTCGGCGGCGAGATCCATGACCGCTAGATACTCGTCATAAAACTCGCGGTGCTTCTGCGCGGAATCGCCATCGCCTTTGACGAGGTGCAGGAACAAATTGTGGTGCGCCTCGATGTGGCGATCGAGATTCATGCTGACGAAGCCGTGTAGTTGCAGAAAGCCCGGATAGACGTCGCGCATGAAGCCCGCGTGCGGGAACGGCACCTTGGTGATGACGTGATTGCGGAACCAGTCGATGCCGCGGCTCACTGCAAGCTCGTTCACGGAATTCGGATTGATGCGCGTGTCGATCGGGCCGCCCATCAGCACCATCGATTTGGGCGCGTCCGGATCGTTGTCGGCCTCCATCAGCGACACGGCCGCCATGACCGGCACCGACGGCTGGCACACGGCGATCACATGTGTCTCGCTGCCGAGCAGGTGCAACATGTCGACGATGTAGTCGATGTAGTCGTCGAGGTCGAAGCGCCCGGCGGCGAGCGGAACCGTGCGCGCGCTATGCCAGTCGGTGATATAAACTTCGTGATTGGGCAGGAAGGCCTCGACTGTGCCGCGCAAGAGCGTCGCATAGTGGCCGGACATCGGCGCGACGATCAAAAGCTTCGGCTGCGGTCTGCGCGGAGGCCTGATGAATGAGCGCTCAAAGTGCAAAAGCGTGCAGAACGGCCGCTGCCACACCGGCGTGACGTGCACCGGAATGTGCTCGCCGCCGACCACCGTGTCGTTGATTTCCCATTCGGGGCGGCCGTAACGCCGCGTGGAGCGCTCGAACAGTTCCATCGCCGCGGCAACCGATTTGCCGTAAACGGTGTGCGCGAGCGGGTTGGTCGGATTTTTATAATAAAGGCGGGTGGCGTCGGCGAAGGCGCGCGCCGGACTGAGCGCGGCAAGGCCCATTTCGTACATCCAATACATCGGCGTCGCGAGAAGGACGCCGCTCTCGCCGGAGAGCCTTGCTGCTCCGTCAAACTCCCCGATAGCCATCTTTGTTTGCCCCAACCCCTGTTGCGCCGCAGCAGGGTGTCGTTTTTCTGTCATAGGGTCAATAACACCTAAGAAGTTGGGGTTCAGTTTACAATGCGGAATACACCGCGCGATTATGTGAAAAATCGCGAGGTTTTTGCAGCATTTACGGCCAGTTACTCATCTACTCCCCGCCCTGCAGCAGGGTACCCTGCTGCCGCGCGCTGCGAAGCAAAAGCAAAAAAGCTGTTGATGCAACTGCGAAAAGGGCCACGTTCAGCCCGAACGCCTGCAGCATCAAATCGCCCCGGAAAACGTGGTCGATCAGCAGTGCGCGCATGCCCTCGAACACGTAGGTCGGCGGCAGCGCCCAGGCGACGTATTGCAGCCAGTCGGGCAGTACGGTGACCGGGTAGTACACGCAGGTGAGCGGCAAAAACAGAAACATGATCGTCCAGGCCATGCTTTCGGCGCCGAGGCCGTTCCGCAACAGGAGCCCGGCGACGAAGATGCCGATCGACCAACTGGTCAAAATCAAATTGATGAAAAAGGCGGCAAGCGCGATCCCGAGCGCCCACAGATTGAAGCCGAAGAATGCGATCGCCAGCAGGGTCACGGGCACGAGCCCGATCGAAAGGCGGATGAGGCTCATCACCATCAGCGCGGCGATGAACTCGACCGGGCGCAGCGGCGACATCATGAGGTTGGCGAGGTTGCGGGCGTACATCTCCTCCAGGAAGGAGATGGAAAAGCCGAGCTGTCCGCGGAAGAGGATGTCCCACAACAGCACAGAGCCGATGAAAACGCCGCCCGCGCGCGCGAAGAAGCCCGCGTTCTGTGCGACGTACATTTGCAGAAAGCCCCACATCAGCATCTGCACCGTCGGCCAGTAGATCAGGTCTAGAATGCGGGGCCAGGACGAGCGCAGCAGATACCAATAGCGCCGTACCAGCGCGCCGACGCGGGGAAAGGAGAACTCGGAGGCCGCCTCAAGAACGCTCATTTCACGGTTTCTCCGGGATGCCTCGATCGCCCGCGCGCAACATCGAGGAACACTTCTTCCAAATTCGCCCGCCCGTAGCGGGCGAGCAGGCGCTCGGGCGAATCGTCGTCTTCGATGCGGCCCTTCTTCATGATGATTACGCGCTCGCACAGCCGCTCGACCTCGTTCATGTTGTGCGAGGCGAGCAGGATCGCGCTGTTGTGAGTGCGCCTGAAGGTCTCCAGATGTCCCCGCACCCAATCCGCTGTGTCTGGATCGAGCGACGCGGTCGGCTCGTCGAGCAGCAGCACTTCGGGACGATTGAGCAGCGCCTTGGCGAGAGAAACGCGCGTCTTTTGTCCGGCGGAGAGTTTGCCGGTTGGACGATCGAGCAGGTCAGTAAGATCCAGGTCGGCGGCGAGCTCCAGCACGCGCGCCTGTGCGTCCGGCACGGCATAGAGATCGGCGAACACCAAGAGATTCTGCCGCACCGTCAACCGCATCGGCAGGTCGACATAGGGGCTCTCGAAATTCATCCGGTGCAGCACGCGGTAGCGCTCTTGCGGCATGGCTGCGCCCAGCACCCGCACGCTCCCCGATGTCGGCGTGACCAGGCCCATGATCATGGCGATGGTGGTGGTCTTGCCCGCGCCATTGCCCCCGAGCAGTCCGGTGACGGAGCCGCGGGGCAGTATAAACGAAATGCCGTCGACGGCGGTCGTGGTCTTGTAGCGTTTGACCAGGCGGTCGGCGACGATGGCGGAGGTCGGTTGCGCGTCCATGCGGGCTCCAGCTGGGCAGATGTGAGCCAGTGCGCGCCGCGGCGCAAGGGCGCAGACACATTGGTCCGCGGCACCGGCGGGTCTAAATTGCGCGCATCGCAGTGCTCGAGCTTCCTCGCAACCACCCACGCTGCAACGTGCGGCTCGATACATTGGTACGGCTGCGCTGGCTCGCGGTCATCGGCGGCGGTGCTCGTCGTTTATTTTGGCTTCGACTTCGACTTGCCGATCTGGTCCTGCCTCGGGATGATGAAAACCCGATATCGGCCGACCGCCTGCGTTGAGAGCACATCCAGCGCATTTGTGAATTGTGCGGACGCAACGTGTCGGAAACCGCGCGCAGGCTCAATATACACCGGCGCACGCTGCAGCGGATTTTGGCAAAGCATGCGCCGCGTTAACGCTCAGTCGAATTGATAAGGCCCGGTCGGATCGTGCAGAGCCTGCAGGCGCAGGGCGGCGGCGCGGGCGAATAACAGCAGCATGCCCTTGCGCGTCGCGGCCGGCAGGCGATGCTCCGGCGCGTGGCATTTGAATTCTGCGCCGAAATGATCGGCGACGATCAATCCGGCGTCGGTTGGAAAGATTTCGCAGGGCACGTCGAGCGAGGTTGCGAAGAACAGCCGGTCGCAGTGCGCGCGATAGTCCGGCCATTTCTGGTCGGCGCGGAAATCGGCGATCGACGATTTGATCTCGACGATCCAGATCTGCCCCGCGGCATTCAAGCCGACCAGATCGGCACGCCGGCTTGAGGGGAGCGGCAATTCGCTCACGACCGAAAAGCCGTGCGCATGCAGCAGTCGCGCGGTGCCGCGCGCGATCTTCAGCGCGGTCTCGGACTGCCGTCCGTCGATGGGCACCAATTGCGGCTTGGCGACGCTCATGCGCGCTCCGGAAATGCGGCGGCGAGCGCCGCGCGGTCGGCTTTTAGCACGCCGCGCTCGGTGATCAGTCCCGTGACGAGCCGCGCCGGCGTCACATCGAAGCCATAGTTTGCGACCGGCGATCCGTCCGGAACGATCTGCACGCTTTCGATGCGCCCATCCTTGGTCTTGCCGGTCATGATAGCGACTTCTTCCGGCCCGCGCCGCTCGATCGGAATCTCGGTGACCCCGTCGCTCACGCCGAAGTCGATGGTCGGCGACGGCAGCGCGACATAGAACGGCACGTCGTTGTCGCGCGCGGCGAGCGCTTTTAGATAAGTGCCGATCTTGTTGCACACGTCGCCCTGCGCGGTGACGCGGTCGGCGCCGACGATCACGATATCGACCATGCCATGCTGCATCAGGTGTCCGCCGGTGTTGTCCGGGATCACGGTGTGCGGCACGCCGTGCTTTCCGAGTTCCCAGGCGGTAAGCGAAGCGCCCTGATTGCGAGGGCGCGTCTCGTCGGCATAGACATGCAGGTCGATCCCTTTGTCGTGCGCCATGTAGATCGGCGCGGTGGCCGTGCCACAGTCGACGGTCGCGAGCCAGCCGGCATTGCAATGCGTGAGCACGTTCACGCGCCCGCCGTTTTTGCGCTCGGCGATCCCCTCGATCAGCTTCAGCCCTTTGCGTCCGATCGCCTGATTGATGGCGACGTCCTCGTCCGCGATCTCCTGCGCGCGTTTGAGCGCGGCATCGGCACGTTCGCCGCGCGGGCGGTTCCGCACGGCCGCCATCACTTCTTCGAGCGCCCATTTCAAATTGATGGCGGTCGGCCGGGTCGCGAGCAGCGTCTCGTAGGCGCGCTCGAGCGCCTCATCCGACGCGTCCGCACGCAGCGCGAGCCAGAGGCCGTAGGCGGCCGCGGCGCCGATCAACGGCGCGCCGCGCACCTGCATCGTCGCAATCGCGCGCGCGGCGTCATCGAGGCTCGCGAGCCGTGCGGTCACGAAGCAATGTGGAAGCTGCGTCTGGTCTATGATGCCGACGCTCGTTCCGTCCGATTCCAGCCAGATCGTGCGGGTCGGCTTACCGTCGATGTTCATGCTGCGTTTCTAGCGAATTATGCCGCGGCTGTCGTCCTCTTGCCCGCGCCGGGGCTGTCCCGCATTCTCGCGGCCCGCAGGAGCAGCAAATGCCGATCGACCTCGAAAAAGAATACAACAACCGTGCGCGGGTGCCGGAACACCCGGAGATTTTCGCTCGCTGGGCGAACGAGGCGTCCACCCACCGCATGCGGCCGGGCGGCGAGCTCGATCTATTCTACGGGCCGTCGCCGAAGCAGATTCTCGATATCTTCCCGGCCGGAGACGACGCGCCGCTCGCGTTGTTCATTCATGGTGGTTGGTGGCGCTCGCTTTCGCCGAAAGATTTCAGCCAGATGGCAGCGGGCCCGAACGCGCACGGCGTCACAGTCGCCGTCGCGGGCTACGATCTCTGCCCGCAGGTCGGCATCGCCGACATCGTCGGCGAAATGCGCGCGGCGTGCCTGTTCCTCTGGCGCAAGTATCGCAGGCGCATCACCGTCTACGGCCATTCGGCGGGCGGGCATCTCTCCGCCTGCATGGTCGCGACCGACTGGACGACGCTTGCACCGGATGCGCCGGCCGATCTCGTGCCCGCCGCTTATGCCGTGTCCGGCGTATACGATCTTGCTCCGCTGACGAAAATCTCGGTCAATGACGACCTGCGGTTAAACGAGACATGTGCGCACGCGTTATCGCCGCTCTATTGGCGTGTGCCGGCCGGGCGCATCCTGGATGCAGTGGTCGGCGCCGAAGAGTCGAGCGAGTTCTTGCGCCAAAGCCAGATCATCGCCGAAGCCTGGCGGCAGGGGCTCGCGACCACGCGATACGAAGTGCTGCTGGGCAATCATTTCACCGTCATCGATCCGCTGAGCGATGCCGGCAGCGGCATGACGAAGCGTGTGGTCGAGCTTGCGCGCGCGGTGCACGCCGAAGATCGCTAGCGTCACCGCGCGTCGATCCAGTACAATTTCGCGAACGATATCGTCAGCGCCGCGCCGACGAACACGATCATGCCGCGCGCGATACGCGGCGGGATGATGCGCGCGACATATGCGCCGGTGAGCCCGCCGGCGATCATGCCGGCCATCAGCGACAGAGTCTGAGGCCAGGCGACCGCGCCCTGCGCGATGAAGATGATCGAAGCGACAAGCGCATTCAGGCTCGACACGAAATTCTTCGCCACGTTTGCCGAGCGGTAATCGCCGGACGTGGCGATCGAGAACACCGCCAGGATCAGCACGCCGACGCCGGCGCCGAAATAACCGCCGTAGAACGACACCGGCAGCAGTACCTTCAGGCTCGAGACGTCGAAATCGACGTAGCGGCCCTTGTGCGCCGCGCGTTGCCGGATCCAGCCGCCAATGCGTTCGGCATAAGCGAACAGCACGGTGGCGAAGCCCAGCAGGAGCGGAACGAGTATCGCGAACACGCGGCCGGGCGTCCTGCGAGCATGCTCGCGGGCATCAGCGCGACCAGATTTGATGCCGCGGCGATCTGCGGCGGCAGGCCGGAAGCGATCAGAGCGGGATAGACCACCACGGCCGCGCCTCCGACGACCGATGCAATCATGCCGGCAAGCACGCCGACGCCGGCAAGCAATGTGAAGGCGTGGGGGTCCAACTCTGTCTCCCGCTCATTCCCACGAAAGCGGGAACCCAGATCCGGCTTAAGTGCCGGGCTTATTCGTCTGGCCCCCCGCTTGCGCGGGGGGTGAGCGGCCTATATCGCACGCCCGGCAGCCATCTCAAAACGTCAGAAAAACGCCTGGATGCCGGTCTGCGCTCGCCCGAGGATCAGGGCGTGGATGTCGTGAGTACCTTCGTACGTGTTCACGGTCTCCAAATTCGAGAGCACGCGCATCACGTGGTATTCCTCCGAGATGCCGTTGCCGCCGTGCATGTCGCGGGCGGTGCGCGCGATGTCGAGCGCCTTGCCGCAGTTGTTGCGCTTCATCAGCGAGATCGACGGCGGCGCGGCTTTGCCCTGCTCCAGCATGCGGCCGAGCCGCAGCGCACCGGACAGGCCGAGCGCGATCTCGGTCTGCATGTCGGCGAGCTTCTTCTGGACCAGCTGATTGGCGGAGAGCGGCCGGCCGAACTGCTTGCGGTCGAGCGTGTATTGTCGCGCGGCGTGCCAGCAGAATTCCGCCGCGCCCATCGCGCCCCAGGCAATGCCGTAGCGCGCATTGTTCAGGCAGCCGAACGGACCGGCTAGCCCTTTCGCGTTCGGAAGGTAGTTTTCGTCGGGGACGAAACAGTTCTCGAGCACCACCTCGCCGGTGATCGAGGCGCGCAAGGAAAGCTTGCCTTCGATCTTCGGGGTCG
>Ga0207740_1000175_pt1 | contig 11492 bp, 10 predicted proteins | sample LuqExpMetageno29_FD_187787 | JGI IMG/M metagenome (GOLD analysis project Ga0207740, IMG submission 187787) | Tropical forest soil microbial communities from Luquillo Experimental Forest, Puerto Rico - Sample 29 (SPAdes) | ecosystem: Environmental > Terrestrial > Soil > Tropical forest ... | reverse complement strand
CACGACGTCAAGGCCTGCGGCGCCGACCTGACCGCTGTCGAGGGCGGCGATCAGAGCTGTCTCGTCGATCAGCGGCCCGCGCGCCGTGTTTACGATGTAGACACCCTTTTTCATCTTGGCGAAGGCGGCGGCGTTCAACGTGCCGCGCGTGGCCGGCAGCAATGGCGCGTGCACGGAAATGTAATCCGAGTTCTTCATTAGCGTATCGAAGTCGACACCCTCGACGTTGAGGGCCTTGAACTGATCCGGTTTGACGTAAGGGTCATAGGCGATGACCTTCAGGCCGAAGGCCCGCGCTTTGGGCGCAACAAGGCGCGGGATGTGGCCGAAGCCGAGCAGGCCGAGCACCGTGCCTTCGAGCCGGCGAATCGGCACCACCGCGGGCATTTCCCAGCGGCCGCTTTGTACCAACTTGTTGGAGAACGGAATCTTGCGGATCAGCGCCAGCAACATCGCCATCGCGTGGTCGCTGACCTCGCGGATGCAGTAGTCGGGTACGTAGTTGACGAGGATACCTTTCTCCTTGGCGGCGACCAAATCGATGTTGTCGACGCCGAGGCCGAAGCGACCGATCGCCTTGCACTTGGTGAGCTGGTTTATGATGTCACGGGTGATCTTGGCGTAGGTCACCAGGATAGCGTCGGCGTCCTTGGCTACCGCCAGGATATCGTCGGCATTGACGCTTTTCGACATACGGAACGTTGGATTGAGTTTTGCCAGCGCCGCCTTGGCGGGATCGAGCGACGGAAAAACGCTGTCGGCGACAGCAATAACTGAACCGGCCATAACGAACTCCGAGTTCGCGTATAACACCAAAAATATATCGTTGGCCGGGCCGGGCAAATTGATACGTATCAACGACTTGGCCATATTAACCAAAAATTAACGATGGATGCCGCCGCGAGCGCCCCTTGGCTATGCTGAGGAAAAGCTAGGGAGCTGTCATGCTTGGCAAAGTTGCACGAGCAGCATACGTGATTACCGTCGCGATGATGATCGCGGCGTATGCGATGTCGGCCGGCAAGAGCCACTCGGTCGAGCCGAATGACGACCAGGGCGTCGTCTATTGGTATTGCTGAACGACCGGGCGCTTCGGCGCGAGCCTATCGCGCCTTGCGCGCGCTTGACCTCGACTGGTATCCCCGCCACGTTCACCATTCGATGGTGGGAGTAGAAACTACGTCAACTAATGCGAAGCCAGTGCGGTCGCGCGATCTGGCGGCCATCGTTGCGGCCGTCAGCGCGCTGACGGCGGCATTTGGCAATCGCGTCGTCACGTCGCAGTCGATACGCGAGCAACACGGCAACACGCTCACCTGGGTGCCCAATCAGCCGCCCGACGCGGTGGTATTTCCGCAAACGACGCAGGACGTGCAGCAGATCGTGCGCATCTGCGCGGCGAACGACGCGCCAGTGATCGGCTTTGGCACCGGCACCTCGCTCGAGGGTCACGTCAATGCGCCGTTCGGCGGCGTCTCGGTCGATTTTCGCGACATGAACAAGGTGCTGGCCGTGCACGCCGAGGACCTTGATTGCGTGATCGAGCCCGGCATCACCCGCAAGGCGCTAAACGAGCACCTGCGCGATCAGGGCCTGTTCTTTCCGATCGACCCCGGCGCCGATGCCTCGCTCGGCGGCATGGCAGCGACGCGCTGCTCTGGCACCAATGCGGTTCGCTATGGCACCATGAAGGACAATGTGCTGGCGATGAAGGTCGTGCTTGCCAACGGGGAGCTGATGACGACATCCCGTCGGGCCAAGAAAACATCCTCCGGTTACGATCTCACGCGGTTGATCGTCGGCTCGGAGGGTACACTCGGTCTCATCACTGAGCTCACACTCAAGCTTGCGGGAATTCCGGAAGCCATCGCCTCCGGAATCTGTCCCTTTCCGACCGTCGATAGCGCCTGCAAGGCCGCCATTCTCACGATCCAGTCAGGTATTCCGATCGCGCGTGTCGAACTGCTCGATGCGCTGCAGATTAAGGCGGTCAATGCCTATTCCAAGCTCACGCTGCCGGAAGTACCGACCCTGCTCGTCGAATTTCACGGCAGCGATGGGAGTGTTGCCGAGCAATCCGAACGCTTCGGCGAAATCATCAAGGAGTTCGGCGGCGGGCCATTCGATTGGGCGACCAAACCCGAGGATCGTACACGGCTCTGGCAGGCGCGCCACGACGGTTACTGGGCTGCACGTCATCTGCGGCCGGGCGCGTCCGCTTTTGCGACCGATGTTTGTGTACCGATTTCGCGGCTCGCTGAATGCGTCACCGCCAGCCAGCGCGCCATCGCCGAGCTCAACCTGGTGGCGCCAATTCTCGGCCACGTCGGAGACGGCAATTTCCATTTGGCGCTGCTGGTCGACATGAACGATGCCGACGAGGTCAAGCGCGCCGGCATTCTGATGGAGCGACTGGTCGAGTTGGCGCTGTTCATGGACGGGACCTGCACCGGCGAGCACGGTGTCGGCCAAGGCAAGATGAAATATCTGCAAGCCGAATACGGCGCGCCCGCCCTATCTGCCATGGCGGCGATTAAGAGGGCGCTCGACCCACAGAACATCATGAATCCGGGCAAGATCGTCGCGCTAAGTTGAGCGCAGACCACAGATTTGCCGCCAAGAAAAAGCAGAAATAGCGTAGATACCGCCGATTCTCGGACTTACGCGAACGGCGCTGGAGCTAGCGTTGCAGACAACTCTGCTCGGACTGGCGATCGCGATCATCCTAGCGCTGATAACGGCGCTTGTCGGTCCGCTGGTGATCGACTGGGGCGGCCATCGTTCGCTGTTCGAGGCCGAGGCAAGTCGTTTGATCGGCCTTGACGTGCGCGTCAACGGCGATATCGAAGTGCGCCTGTTGCCGTCGCCGCAACTCACGCTGCACGACATCGAAATCGGCAGCAATAGTGAGAACAGGGTGCGCGCCCGCGCGCTCGGCTTCGAATTCGCGCTCGGCCCGCTGATGCGCGGCCAGTGGCGTGCCTCCGACGTGCATGTGGTGGGGCCTGAGCTGATGCTTGGCCTCGACGTGTCGGGCCATGTGATGGCGCCCAACCTGGCGATGAAATTCAGCCCCGATAACCTATCGATCGACCGCCTAAGCGTTGAAGACGGGAAGATCACGCTGACCGACTTCGCCAACGGCGGCCGCACCACGCTCGAGCGGCTACGGTTCAATGGCGAGGCGCGCTCGCTGTTGGGCCCGGTCCAGGGCGAAGGCTCCGCCACGGTAGGCGGCGAGCTCTATCCGTTCCACATCGCCGCGGGTCGCTACAGCGACGAGGGCAATCTGAAGCTACATCTCAATATCGATCCGGTCAGCCGTCCCTTGAGCATCGAGGCCGAGGGCGTGCTGGCGCTTGCCGGCGGGACGCCGAAATTCGATGGCACTTTGAGTTTGGCGAGACCGGTCGGCATCGCTTCGCGCAGCACCTCGGAATTGACGCAGCCCTGGCGGGTGAGCGGCAAGATTAGGGCCAGCGCAGCCTCGGCGCTGATGGAGCAGTTCGAATTTCTGTATGGATCGGAGGAGCAAGGGTTCAAGCTCACTGGTGTCGCTGAATTCAAGTTCGGCTGGCAGCCGCGCTTCTACGGCGTGCTGTCAGGGCGGCAGATTGATCTCGATCGCGCGCTCGCCAGCGATGATGGCAGCCGCCCGGCCCCGGCCGCCGCGATCCGGCAGATCGCAACCGCGGCCGGGCGCGCATCACGGCCCGCCATCCCGATCCAGATTGGCGTGGGCATCGATCAGGTGGTACTCGGCGGTAAAAACATTGCGAATGTGCGCGGCGACATCAGCACCGATGTCAAGGGATGGAATCTCGACCGCTTCGAATTTCGCGCGCCTGGTTTCACGCAAGTGCGCTTGAGCGGCCATCTCGTCGTCGGCGGCGATGGCGTCAGCTTTACCGGACCTGCGGAGGTCGATGCCGGCGACTCTAAGCTACTGGCGGCCTGGCTTGAGGGCCGTGCGGATGCGCCGGCAGGAGAGGTGCGGCCGCTCAATCTGCGCGGGGACGTCGTGCTCGGCAGCGACCGGGTTGCCGTCGAGCGCCTCGAAGCCAGGTTCGACCGCAAGACCATCACCGCACGCCTCGCCTATATATTCGCGTCCGGCGATCGCCGGGCCCGGCTCGATGCAGCGCTAGACGCGCCTGAGCTCGACATCGACGCCGCGCTAGGCTTTGGCAACGCACTACTCGCCGGCTCAAACATCGAGCGGCCACGCGATATGACCATCGCCGCCAATATCGGTCGCGCAACCATCGCCGGTCTGACTGCACGCAACAGCAGCGTGCGGATGGAGATCGACGCCGGCGGTTTTCGGATCGACCGGCTTTCGATCGCAGATCTTGGCGGCGCCGCCTTTTCAGCCAGCGGCCGCTTAGCCACCGCGGCGCCGTCACTGCAAGGCAATATCAGCGTCGATCTCTATGCGCCAGACATTGCGCCAGTCATCAGTCTGCTCGCACGGTTTGCGACGCAGACGGCGCAGGTGTTGAGCGCTTCAGCGCTGGCGCCCGCTAAATTGCACGCCCAATTCAGTGTCGATGGTGCGAAGGAAGCGACCATCGCCAAGCTCGCTGTCGATGGCAATCTCGGCAAGGTGCACGTCGAGCTGAAAGGACAATCCAATGTTGATCCGGTCGCGCTCACTGTCGGAGATTTGCACCTCGACGGTAAATTGGAGGCGACCGACGGCAAAGCCTTGGTTGCCGTGCTCGGCCTCGACCGGGTCTTCGCCGTAAGCGTGGGTCCGGGCACCTTTACGTTCAAGGCTAACGGACCGGCGCGTCGCGAATGGCGTGTCGAGGGCAGACTGATAGCCGGCGGACTCGACGCCAGCCTCAACGGCAACACCCAGGTCTTTAGCGATAATCCGTCGGCCACGCTGCGCGCCAACATCGCTCGCGCCGACATTGCGCCGTTGCGCGGCGCGGGCCGCGGCGATACCTCGCTTCCGATCAGCTGTGCGACTAACGTCGCTCTTACCGGCGAAAGGCTGACGCTGAATGACATCAATTGCACCGTCGCCGGCGGAAGCTTGCGTGGCAAGCTAGGACTCACGTTCTCATCGCCGCGCCGGGTGCAAGGCGACATCGATGCCGACAGCATCGATGCCGCGGGGTTGCTTGCAGCCGCCATCGGCGTGCCGGCGCCCGCAAGCAGCGGTCATGCGGGGTGGACCTGGTCCAACGAGCCGTTCAATGCCGGCATTTTCGGAGATTATGCCGGACAGATCGTGCTGAAGGCACGGCGCGTCGAACTGCTGCCAAAACTGCCGGCGCGGGATTTCCGCGCGACCTTACGCTTCGGCAAACAAGAATTTGCCTTCGATGATGCCTCCGGCACCGTTGGCGGCGGGCGGCTCGTCGGCAATCTCTCTTTCTGGTCTGCAGAAGAAGGGCTGAAAACCAACGCGAAGATTTCACTCAGTGGGGCAGACGCTGCCAGTGTGCTGTCTTATGGCGGACACCCGCCGGTTTCCGGCACAGTTGCCATCACGGCGGAGGCCAAGGGCAAAGGCTTGAGTCCGATTGCACTAATCAGCTCCTTGCAGGGATCCGGGACGATTGCGCTCAACGACGCGCAATTCGCCGGGCTCGATCCGCGTACCTTTGATGTGGTTTCGAGTGCGGTTGACCAAGGAATGCCGATTGACCTCGCTCGCGTTTCTGACGCCGTTGGCAAGGCGATGGCGAGCGCGAGCTTGGCCATCAAGCATGCCGAAGGAATGATCGCAATCAGCGCGGGGCAAATCCGCTTGAACCAGATTTCCGCCGAAGGCAAGGACGGCGCGCTGTCGCTCGCCGGCAATCTCGATCTCACCGAGGGCTCGATTGATGCGCGGCTGGTGCTGTCCGGATCGAGTAGCGCTGCCAGCGCGCGACCGAGCATTTATGTGACGTTGAAGGGGCCGGTCGTGTCACCGACGCGCAGTATCGACGTATCGGCGCTGACCGGCTGGCTAACGCTAAGGGCGATCGAGAATCAAGCGAAGCAGATCTGGGAAATCGAACGCCGGCAGCCGAAATCGGATGCAACGCCGCCCAAGAGCGAATCCGCTCCGGCTCTGCCGCCGCCAGTTGATGTGAGGCGGTTGCCCGAGCCGGGACGCACGGTGCCGCCTGAAGCTTCAGTCCGCCCGCAGAATTGACGTGGCGCGGGGAGTCCCGCCGGTTTCCCGCGCTGATCCGCGCGGCTCCTCAGCGAGCTGGCTGCGATAGTGATCGAGGACGAAAAGGCGGACAGCGGAAGACAGGTTGCCTTGCCGACGGTCGGTGTCGATTGAAGCCACTAGGTCCGACAGCGTCATTGACCGGCTGCCGGCGATTTCCTTCAGGCTTCTCCAGAAAGCGTCTTCCAGGCTGACACTCGTCTTGTGGCCTGCAATGACGATCGAGCGCTTGACAACCGGAGATTTCATCGGTGGTCTCCCTTGTCGATCCGGTGCGCATCAAGATTGCGGTTGGCTCTCTCCGCCTGCGCGGCAGTGAACGCGCGCTGATGCTTGGGCCGCCCGTGCGCGAGACGATTGGCATCGGCATGCGCTTCGTCTTGCCGTCGTTTGGCGCGCTTTCGCGCCGTCCGAAGATTGATCAGTTCCGCCATTTTTTCATTTCTCAGCGCTACCGGAATACATCGCTTCCCAGGCCTCACTTGCCCGTCCGGATCCGCGGGAGGGTGCTGTTTCCGTATCGTGGCAGACCAATCTCAATAGCTTCGCCAGACGAGACTTCAACACACGGTTAGTTGATTGCAACAAGTCAAAGCTCCTTGTATTGGCGAATACATGAAGTATAGTACGGTATAATTACAGGAACGAAATGTATGACATCAGGTGCGTTCAGCGCTTGTAAAGGATTACTGCCGAACAGCAGGAAGATTTATAGGCCGCAAGCCTTGCACATTTTATGAGCATATGAAAATTGGCAACGCAATTCAGTAAAATACTAACGCCCGGCGCCGATCGAACGACCCCAGACCTCGATTTACTTCCGCGGCCGCGCTTTTGATCAGGCCGACTCCGCGGATGAGGGTGGGCGGCGGCCGATACGGAAATTTTGCAGCGAGCGCTCAGTCTGCGCGCCCCAAAGTCTGCCCGCGGAGATTTCCTGCGATCCGAAGGCGTCGCTTTCCGTGCGGGTTTCTTGCCTGGCTTGGCCAAGCCCGAACGGTAAGCGGCAGAGGGAAGCGGCGTACCTGCGTTTATTTCTTCTTGCGGAAGCGGTCCAGACGGACCACTTCGCCGCCGCCAGTGCCCGGCCCTTTCCCCGGTTCGGGCGGCTTGGCCGCAGTCGGCGGTGAGGCCGGAACCGAGGGCGGCTGGCTTGAAATTGGGGCGGGCGGCATGATGCGTTTCTTTTTCGAGGACCTTTCCGGTGCATTGGCCGGTGCCTGGCGCTCCTGGCTTTCGCTAACTTCCTCGAACTGCAACCCGAATTGCACCGACGGATCGAAGAAGCCGTTGATCGCCTCAAACGGGATGACAAGCGTTTCCGGAATGCCGCCAAACGACAGGCCGACCTCGAAGCTGCGCTCGTTCACGGCCAGATCCCAGAACTGGTGCTGCAGGATGATGGTCATCTGCTCGGGATATTGCGTCCGCAGCCGTTCCGACAGGTGCACGCCCTCGACCTGCGTGTCGAACGAAATGTAGAAATGATGATCGCCGGGCAAGCCCTTCTTCTTGGCGACCTCGGCGAGGACGTCGCGCACCACGCCACGCAGCGCCTGCTGAGTTAGGAGATCGTAGCGGAAATGGTCGGTCATACCGGCAGCATCTAGGTCGAGATTCGCTGAATGCTAGCGCGGCGCCAGCGTTCCGCGCTACGGGGTTTCGCCAGCCCACCACAATCAGGGCTCGGACGAAAGTGGAGGCTTCTGTTGCCAGGTGCCTCCGGACCCCGCCTGGCGGAGCTAACCCGCTAGGACTTTAGATCGGTCTTTCGGACTGCTTACGCAGCCAGAGCAACCGGAGCATAGTTGTCGTTGGCAACTATGAATTTGGCCCGATAACGCCGGTGCCATGCCGAGCGAAAGTCTGCCCTTTACGCCCTCGTCGATCCTATTTCGCCCCCGCCGGTGTCGCCCCGCAGTCCAACCTTACGGTCGGGACTAGTCCCGCCGCGCGCGGGGGAGCCTCGTATATCGAGCGACACCGGTGGAGGCGCCGGGTACTGCCCCCGGGTCCGATGGGTTTATTACGACATCCGTTTATCGCCATAGCCGGATCGCTCCGGCACCCCTGAATATAGCGGTCAAAGGTTGACGAAAAAAGAGCGGGCGGCGGCTTTTTTGTAATTAGGTCGTCGTAGCGTTACCTTTATTCTTCCAATTCCAGGCCGAGCAGGAGATAGCTGAACGACTTGCCGTGTGAGTCGAGGTTGAGCGAGCGATTGACGCCGCCCTCCAGAGCATCATCCATCACGAAATTGAGACCGCAGAGGTGCGGCAGCTCGTAACGCGTGACCTGGCCCCGGATGAGAAGTGGGAAGGTCTGCTTGATGCGCTCAGGCGTAAGCGTGCACTTGAGCAATTCGTAATTGGCCGGGTCGTAGGCCCACACATTGATATTGGAGGTGTTGCCCTTGTCGCCGGAGCGCGCGTGCGCGATGTCGCGGACGATCCGGCGGATGTTGCACCGCGGCGCGTTCATGCCACCATCACCTCGAGGGTCGGTTTAACCTGCTCACGCGGGATCAGCACCGATTTGGTCATGACACAAGGGGCAATGACGCCGCGGTAGCCGCCTCCGCCGGCCGGGCCGCAGCAAAGTAGCGACTCGACTTCCCACAGCATCAGCTCGGCGTCTTCCTTCTGGCGCGAGCGCAGCGCTACGTGCAGCCGCACATCCTTTGCTTCCGTGGCATGGACGCCGGCTGTTGCGAACAGGGATGAGACGCCGATCAGATCGACGCGGATGTCGTTCTTGACGCCGTGCACCCGCGCCATGCGATCACGGACGATCTCGACCGCCAGTTGAGCGCGCTCCTGCGCGCCCGAGCCGGCGTAGCTCAGGCCAGCTTCGCCCTGGAAGCCGCCGTCAAAGCCGACCGTCACCTTCAGCATTTCCGGTCGCGAGCTGCCGCTCGCCCTCGACACCTTGACGCGGTCGGGACCAACCGCGGCGACTTCGACGCGGCTGAAATCGGCAGTCACGTCGGGCGTTAGGTAACAAGACGGGTCGTGCACCTCGTAGAGCAGTTGCTCCTTCACCGTGGCCGGAGTCACACACCCGCCGGTGCCCGGCAGCTTGGTGATGACCGCACTACCGTCGTCATGCACTTCAGCGATTGGATAGCCGCAGTCGGCGAGCTTTTCGACGTCCTTGACGCCCGGGTCGGCGAAGTAACCGCCGGTCACCTGCATGCCGCATTCCATCAGGTGCCCAACCAATGTGCCGGCGCCAAGGTGTGGCATGTCGCTAGCTCTCCAACTGAAACAGTGCGCGAGCGGCGCGAGGAACATCGAGGGGTCCGCCAGGCGACCGCCGATGATAACGTCGGCTTTGGCCCCCAATGCCGGGATTATGGCGTCGATGCCGAGATAGGCGTTCATGCCGACCACCGGCAGGTCCACGTCGGCGAGCATGCCGGGCTCGTCCATGAACGGGGCGTCCCTCGGCACCAATGTCGAGACGTCGTCGCCTTCGATGCAAGCGACCTTAAGCCCTTTCAGGCCGAGCTCGCGCGCAACGTCCAGGGTGCGCGCAGCGGCGGCGCGTGGATTGGCGGCGCCCATGTTGGTGATCATCATTGTGCCTGCTTTGCGGCAGGCGGGCAGCAGTGCGCGCATGCGCCGCTCCAACAGTGAATTGTAGCCGCGTTGGGGATCGGCCATACGGTCGCGGTGGCCAAAGGCCACCGTGCGCTCGCCTAGACATTCGAGCACAATAGCGTTGAGCGTGCCGCGCTCAACAAGATCGACGGCGGGGTCCAGCCGGTCGGAGGAGAAGCCCGCGCCAGTGCCGATGCGGAAAATCGCCAAAACTCAGTCGCCCTTTCCGCTACTCTCGGGGAAGAACAGATCCCCGACCGCTTTCGGCGCGTTTTTGATCGAGCCGATCTTGGCCATGAACTGCGCCGTCGCAAATACCTTCTGCGGCACTAGCGTGAAGGCGTAGTTCCTGTCGCTAATCATGACCACGATTTCATCTGCTGTCGTCTTCGTGTCGTGCGCGACCTCGCGATAAAGCTCCGCGGCGGCGTGCTTGTCCCTGTTGACGATGTCGATTGCTTCGCTGAGCGCTTCGAAGGTTGCCTTATAGGCTTTCGGATTTTCCTCGCGGAACCTCGTGCTCGTCGTCAGCACCAGCGCGGTCGCCGGTCCGCCGAGGATTTCGTAGCTAGTCGTGATCAGGTGCGCGCCCGGCAACTTGATTTCCTGTTCATAGAACGGCGACGTTGAAAAATGCGCGTTCACGCCAGCGGTGTGGTTGATGAACGCCAGCGTTGCATCCGGGTGCGACAGCGACACCGTCAGGGGATCGAGCTTGGTGAAGTTTTCTTGGCCGAAGGCTTTCGCTGCCGCCATCTGCAGCATGATCGCCTGTGTCGAGATCTTCACGGAAGGGACCGCGATCTTGTCCTTGTCGGTGAAGTCCTTGATGGTTTTGACCTCCGGATTGCGCGTAACCAGATACAGCGGATAGGTCGTCAGAGCGGAAACGCCTTTGATTTGGCCGTGAGTTTTGTCCCAGAGCGTGATTAGAGACGGGGCGCCTTGCGCCGCAAAGTGGATCGCACCCGAGATCAGGCCATCATTCATCACGCTCGGGCCGGCCACCTTGGTCCATTTCACGGTGATGCCGGAGAAGCCGAGTTGCTTGGCGCGCTTTTCGACCAATCCCTGCTTCTCCATCACTATGAGCGGCAGGAAGCTGACGCCGTACTGTTGTGCGATGGTGATTTCGCTCACCTCGGCGCGCACGCCGGCTGCGGTAATGGTCGCCAGCACGGCGGCAATCAAGGCCTTATGGAGTACCATGGTTTCCTCCCGCGTTTTGTTTTTGTTTGATGAGAGGGTAGGGGCGGCGCATTATTTCAAGAATTGAATTTTTTGTATATCACTTATAGCGTACATTTATAAGTTTAAGCCGGCCGTAGGTCCGTAGCTTCATCGCCATTGAACTCGGCGTAGCGCTTCTGCCTTCGACTGCGATCGAAGCGCAGCCATCGGATCGCCTGCGTTCCCGACCGATCGTGGGGCGCGCTCAATTCTGATTGTTGCGCACGGTCAGCACCGCGGCATCGGTTTCCGGGTTGGAGCCGTCGTCGGGGCCGGTTTGGCTACGTTTTTCATGCTGGAGCCGCATAGAAAAATACATGTTCTCAACAAATATTGTTAGAAGCGCAAATTGACACCGCTCGGCATGGCAACTTGCAGGATGTTTTCGTAGTCCGGACAGGTGTTGATAGCGCGCATTGGCCGTTGCCTAACGGTGTAAACTTCCGGATCTTCCGACTCACCCACGAACGGAAACACGATGC
>Ga0207740_1000171_pt1 | contig 11583 bp, 10 predicted proteins | sample LuqExpMetageno29_FD_187787 | JGI IMG/M metagenome (GOLD analysis project Ga0207740, IMG submission 187787) | Tropical forest soil microbial communities from Luquillo Experimental Forest, Puerto Rico - Sample 29 (SPAdes) | ecosystem: Environmental > Terrestrial > Soil > Tropical forest ... | reverse complement strand
ACGCCTTCGATCTCAAGCCCAAATTCGACGTTTGCCAGTACCGTGCGCCACGGGAGCAATCCGAACTGTTGAAAGACCATGCAGCGGTCCCGGCCGGGAGCGCTAACGGTCTGGCCGTTGACAATCACCTCGCCGCGGTCCGCCGGGAGCAGGCCCGCGATGATTCGGATCAAGGTCGTCTTGCCGCAGCCGCTCGGGCCGACGAGGCAGACGAACTCGCCTTCGCCGACGCGCAAATTCATGCCATCGAGCGCCTGCACCGTCGCTCGCGGCGATCGGAACCACTTTGAGACACCTTCGACGATGAGTTTGTCGTTTCCTGCGCCTGCAGTCATGGTGTCTCGACAAGCCGGGACAAATCCGGGGAATTGCGCAGGAACCCAACCGACTGCGCACTCGTGATGAAGCGCTTGAGAGCATCAAGCGACGTGTCGCTTGTCAAGACGATCCGTTCCCACGACGATTTCACCAGTTCGGGCGGCATCTTGGCGTGCATTTCGGCCTCGAGTTCTTCGAGCGCCATCTGCTGCGTCTGCGCCGAATGCCCCTTGATCCAGTCGGTCAGTTCGCGATGCGCGGCGACGAACTTGCGCACGAGATCACGCTGCTCCTTGAGGAAATCGGAGCGCCCGACAAGCACGGTTGTGATTGCGTCGCGATCATCGACCATCACTTTGCCGCCCGCCTCCTGCTCCAGGCGCGATACCCACGGCTCGACGGTCCACACGGCGTCGACCTGCTTCTGTTTGAACAGCAGGAGCTGATCCGGATTGGTGGTCGGCAATACCTGCGCGTCTCCGCCTGTCTGTCGAATTTTCAATCCGCCGGCGACGAGCCAGGCGCGAGCAGCGACGTCCTGCGTGTTACCGAACTGCGGTGTGGCGATCTTCTTGCCGCGGAAGTCGGCGGCGGTATTCAGGGTCAAGTCCGGCTGCACGACGAGCGCCGAACCCCCGTTCACCCCGCCCGCGATGATGTGCCCTTCGCCGCCGTTCGATTTGAAGTATACGTTGATCGCCGGATTAGGGCCGACATAAGTGAGGTCGATCGACTTGGCAAAAACGGCCTCCATCGCGCTCGGGCCGGCGTTGTACACGTACCATTCGATCTTCACGCCTGGACCGAGACGCTCCTCGAACCAGCCTTTGCCAGTGCGCGTGAGGTGATGCGCGACGAGCGCCTGGATATGCGTGATATTCGGGAAGTGGCCGACGCGCAGCACCGTCTCGGCGCTTGCGGGTGCGGTGACAAGCATGGCAATCCCTACCGCAGCGAGCGTCAAGGCGCGACGCGAGATGAACGTCCCGCGCGACGTCCGTTCGTTGTGATGCATGGTCGATGCCTCGCGAGTGAGCACACGACGAACGAACCATGCCGCGTGGCAGGCGGGCAAGCATTCGCGGCGAAATAAGATCGAAGCAGCTTCGGTGCGTGCGATCGGGAAAATAGTTCTGCTCCGCGCGGCGCGCGCGAGAGCAGCATTTTCTGCCTTCGTAATCGGGCGATCGGGCCTTCAGGTGATCCTGGCGGAAGCAGCAAGGACGTCGGCTTTTGGGCCCAACCTGAAATGCAGTTACGTCGGTCTTTCCGCCGCTATCGCGTAGAGACCGGACATAGCGCGGAGATTGCGGGACAGCAGAAATTGAACCCGAACGCGATTTCGCGCTCGGCGGCGAGCTTTGCTCTGCTCCAGTCTGTTGACAAGGCGGACGTAGCAATCTCACAAAGTGTAACTGAGGCGAGCCATTGACGACTGCCAAACGCTCCTCGCTATGGGCCGATCAGTGCGAGCACGACACCTCCAGCCGCGCTAAGTGCGACGACGATGAGAGGTGGTGCTCGCCAGACGCTCAGGAGAACGAAGCCAACCATTGCGATTCCGAAGTCCCCGGGTGCCTTCACCGCGCTTGTCCAGACCGGATTGTACAAGGCCGCTCCTAAGAGGCCGACGACCGCGGCGTTCACACCTCGCATCATCGCCCGGGCGCTGGCACGTCTGCGGAATGTGTCCCAGAAGGGAAGCACGCCAACAAGAATCGTGACGCCGGGCAGAAATATTCCGATCAAACCCAATGCCGCCCCTATCAGTCCGTGCGGCTCGGGCGCGACCACCATTCCCAGATAGGCGGCGAACGTGAAAAGCGGGCCCGGCACGGCCTGGGCGGCACCGTAGCCGGCGAGGAACGCATCGTCGCTCACCCAGCCCGGCGTGACGAATGCTTCCCGAAGCAGGGGCAGCACGACGTGCCCGCCGCCGAAGACCAGCGCGCCCGATCGGTAGAAAGCATCGAACAGGGCTATTCCCGATGATCCGGTGAGACTGCGCAGCACCGGAAGCCCTATCAGCAGAAGGAAGAAGCACGACAATGCAACGAGGCCGACGGTGCGCGATACCGGCATTTCGACATGCCCCGACGGAGTCGCCTCACCGCGGCATAGCCAGAGGCCCGCAACCCCGCCCAGGACGATTGCGCCAATCTGCGCCATCGAGGAGGTACTGAAGAGTATGATGAGCGACGCCACCACTGCGATCGAGGCGCGTTCGCGATCGGGGCAAAGTGTACGCGCCATGCCCCAGACAGCCTGCGCCACGATGGCGACCGCCGTCAGCTTCAGCCCGTGCAGAAGTCCGGCGCCGGCCGGTCCGCTCAGTGCACCGGCCCCGTAGGCGAACAGCACGAGGACCAGGGCGGAAGGCAGGGTGAAGCCAGTCCAGGCAGCGAGTGCGCCCAGGTAACCCGCGCGCGCGAGGCCGATCGAGAATCCAACTTGGCTGCTCGCCGGACCGGGCAGGAATTGACACAGTGCCACCAGATCGGCGTAGGCGTGTTCATTAATCCATTTCCGGCGCACGACAAATTCGTCGCGGAAGTAACCGATGTGGGCGATTGGACCGCCGAAGCAGGTCACCCCGAGCTTGAGAAAGACGCGAAGGACTTCAAGCGGCGAGCCTTGGTTAGCCATTGTGGCTGCATCTTCGGTGGTCAAGTCCATTTGTCACACATAGTCGAAAAGTGCCATGAAGCCGAAATCCATGTGCAGTTGCTGATGGCAGTGGAACAGCGTCGTGCCCGGATTGTCGGCGACGAAATCGAACTCGACCTCCTGAAAACCGCCGAGCATGACGACATCCTTGATAATGCCGGCAGTCGGCTTTCCGCCCACGCGAACGAGTTCAAAGCTGTGCCGGTGCAGATGCAGAGGATGGATGTCGTCGCTCGCGTTACGAAACTTGAGCCGATAGTGGCGCCCTTCGTGCACCTTGTATATCGGCTTCATCGCTTCCATCGAGAATGCCTCCCCGTTCAGCGTCCACTGGTTGAAGCCGTCCAGCGCGCCATTGTGTTTGACGATGGCGAACTCCATCGTCTCGTCGGGCTTGGCGGGGGTCGCGTTCGTCTTGCCGAACTGAACGTAGTCCCAGCGGAACGATTTCGGCTTCACCCATCGCGGCTTGCCCGTGGCGCCGGCATATTCGACGACGATTCCCATGCCGCGATTGCGGTCGTCGTCGGCAACATCGCCCATGATCCAAAGGCCGGGATGGTTCATTTCGACGATGGCCGTAATGCGCTCGGCCGTTCCAAGCCAGAGCAACGGCACGTCTTTGGGCGTCGGGATGGGATTCCCGTCGAGAGCGACCACCCTGAAAGTATGACCGGGTAGAGCGAGACTTCGAATCTCGCCAGCGCTTCCATTCAAGACGTGAAACAGCACGCGCTCGCCCTGCTTGACCCGAATGGGCTCACCGTGGCCGAGCATCTTGCCATTGATCGAGAACAGGTCGTAGCCGACTTCGTAACCCTTGGCCTTTTCCTTGGCTTCTTCATCCGCCTTCTTGCCGATCTCTTGCAATTCTTTAATCGGCTCGCCGACCAGGAAGTCCATTGCCATGTCACCGCCGCGGCTGAAAGATGGCTCGCATTCCTTAAGCACGAGGAACACCTCGCGGTCGTAGGCTCCGGGCTCGTTCTTCGGTTCGATATAGACTGGGCCGACTTGGGCAGTGTAGGTGCCACGGTTCAAGTCGCTGCCTGCCACGACATGCGTGTGATAGAAGCGGAAACCGGCCGGCTTCGGTACGAACGCGATGCGGCGCATGCCGTGCGGCGCGATGTAAGGCGATCCTTCCTCTGCCGCTCCGTCAACGTCGCTCGGGATCATCTGGCCGTGCCAGTGCACCAGCTCCGGCGTGTCTGTGTCGTTGTACACATCGACCACGGTGCGCTGCCCTTCCTTGAAACGCAGCAGCGGGCCTGGAAACTGTCTGTTGTAGAGTGTCGTCGAGACGATGTGGCCCGGAGCAAGTTCGGCCAAGCCGGTCGCGATTCGCAAGGTGTAGGCCGATTGTTCCGTAGCGACTTGCTCAGTCGCTCGCGCGAGGTGGCTATTCAGGCCGACCAAGGGCAGCAGAGAGCCGCAGGCAAGTAGAGAACGGCGGTCAATGGGCACCTCACGACTTCCTTCTCAATAGACAGCGCCCCAGCCCGAAGTTTCTGTATCAAATTTGGATATCGATAGTCGAGGCCACAGGTTTTGATTCTGGACGAGCCGACCGTAGGACCCCGTCCCTGTTTCGCGTGACGGCGTCTTTCGGAGCCTGCATGGCGCCCCCTATTGGACCTCGACCATCCAACATTCGCTAGGCGTCTTCCTCCAGCGGCTCGAAATGTGGCTGAAACCACACCTGCGCAATTAGCGTGGGCACCACGGCGCTGCCTATGACCGCCGTCAGCAAAACGGTGTATTGAGTTTGATCGATGATGTGATTGGTCAGGCCAAATAAGGCGGAGATTGAGCCGAAAGTCAGACCCGTTGACATCATCAAGGTGGCGTACATTCCCTCTCTTGGCTTAACATTAAAATAGCGCGTTAAAGGCAGGATGCCAAAGAACTTAGTCACTATCTTGATGCCGAGGAACAGAGCGATCAGGGTTGCGCCCGCAATCAGTGCACGCACTTCGATCAGCGAGCCGGCTTTAAGGAAGTAGAACGGAGTTAAAAAGGCAAAGCAGATGGCGCGCATCCGGCGTTGAAGTTCTTGTTGTCTCATGAAGAAGGGTGCTAGTGCCATCCCGACGAGATATGCGGGTTATGCAACCACCTAATACAAGCCGTCGTCACGCCCGGCCACTTTGCTGCCCGGAGCGCACGACACGATGATAGGTGACAGGTGCTAGTAGCTGGCGGCCCACGCTGAGACGGGAGGGGCGCCGGTGCTGGTCGCAGTTGACGTGGGCCGCACTTTTGAAAGGGTTTGGTGAACAACGCTACCACCACTGCCGCCGTAGCAATTTTCGTTGCTACATATGCGGTTCTCGCCATCGGCAAGGTTCCGATCTACCGCATGGACCGGGCCGGCGCTGCGCTGCTCGGGGCCAGCCTGATGGTGGCGGCCGGCGTCCTGACCCCCGAAGAGGCTTACGCTGCGTTCAACTTCGATACCATCATTCTCCTGCTCGGAATGATGATCGTGGTCGCCAACCTGCGCGTGTCGGGCTTCTTTCGGCTAGTGAACTATTGGGTGGTCGGGCATGTACGACGTCCACTCGGTCTCTTGGCCGCGATCGTCTTCGTGTGCGGTGGGCTCTCTGCGGTGCTGGTCAATGACACGGTGTGCCTTGTGATGGCGCCCCTTGTGCTCGAAGTTGTATTGCGCCTCAAGCGCGATCCGATTCCGTATCTCCTCGCGATCGCCATGGCATCGAACATAGGCAGCATGGCCACGATCACTGGAAACCCGCAGAACATGATCGTGGGCACGCTCTCTCATATACCTTTCGGATCATTTGCGGCGACACTGTCTCCGATCGCCGCCATAGGGCTAGTTCTCGCACTAGGATTCCTCGCCCTGGTCTACCGCGGCGAATTCTTCACCGCCGAACAGTTCAATGGCGAGACAAAGCTGCCGCGTTACCATGGACCGCTGGTCGTAAAGACCGTCCTAGTCGTTGCGGCAATGATCGCGCTGTTCTTCCTCGGCCAGCCCGTGGCGAAGGTGGCGATCATTGGTGGAGCATTCCTTTTGTTCACCCGACGCGTCAATCCTGGCAAAATTTATCGCGAGGTCGACTGGCCGCTGCTGGTGATGTTTGCCAGTCTGTTTGTTGTCATTGCCGGCTTCGAGAAGGCCGTGTTTACGCCGCAAACAGCCGCGAGCATTGGCCGCCTGCATCTTGACAGCACACTGGCGCTCACTGGGGTTACGGCCATTCTGTCAAACTTGGTCAGTAACGTGCCGGCGGTGCTCGTGCTCAAACCGTTTGTGCCCAATCTAGCCGATCCCCAGCGCGCTTGGTTCGTCATCGCGATGGCGTCGACGTTGGCGGGCAATTTCACCGTGGTTGGATCAGTGGCCAATTTGATTGTCGCTTCTCGGGCCGCTAATCGCGGAATCGCCCTTAGCTTCTGGACCTATTTTAAAGTGGGTGCGCCGCTGACCTTAGTGACCCTGGCGCTTGGCGTGTTGTGGCTCTGACGGAAACTTGCATCGACATCCCAATGTCCGAGTTTGGCCCATCTCGGCCTGAGCCGAACAAATCCAACAATTAATAAAGAGGCCGCCAACTAAGCGGCCTCTTGTCTCCCGGCAGGGCTATCTGAACGTTATGCAGCCTTCACCTCGATCTTCTTGGCGGGCTTTTGCGCTTCCACCTTTTTCGGCAGCATCAACTTGAGGACTCCCTTTGAGAAGCTGGCTTCGATCTTGTCCACCTCGACCGTTTCCGGCACTTCGAAGCTTCGCTCAAAAGCTCCATAGCTCCGCTCACGGCGATAGTAGTTTCTCTGCTTCTCTTCTTTGTCCTGTTGCTTCTCGCCTTTGATCGTTAGCACGCCATCAGCGAGTTTCACCTCAATGTTTTTCTCATTCATACCCGGCAGTTCAGTAGTGATCTCATACGACTTATCACTCTCAACTACGTCGACGGCGGGCGTGAGTAGCGACGGCATTTCAAAGGCAGCCCCACGCAACGGGCGTCCCCATGAAGGCCAGAAGCTACGTCCGACGTCATCGAACATGCGGTCAATTTCGCCACGTAGGGTTTCAAATGGCCGCCACAACTCGCCCGAGCTAGGGGCCCCAGACTTTTCCTGCTTGATCGGTAGCTTGGTCACGATTTCAGCCATGTTAGCCTCCTCTTCCGGAGAGAAGACAGACCATTTAAGACAAGCATTGCCGAAACACTATTGTCTCTTCGGGCAGTTTTGAGCAACTAGGTCGCGCGGCTTAACGGGTGAAGCGGTCCTGATCCTGTCCGTCAGGTGTCTATGCCGGCGCGTGCTTCAGGATGCTCGTCTAGAAAATGGCGCAAAGCCGTGAACAGCGCCGCCGCGTGTTTCACCTGCCCAGCATCGAGCGCCTTGTGAATATCATCAATGATCATGGTGCGGATCTGCTCGCCGCCGTGGGGCTGGTTCAACAGATATTGAGCTAATGCCGCAGCCGCGATTTCGGGGATGTGCTCGTGCTCGCTGATAGCTTCGACCTCGTCCTCGCTGAGGCCGCAAAGCCCGATGCAATCTTCCAATGAGATCATGGCGCAACTCTTCGTTTTGAATAGATACTGCGGCCAGCCATCACGGCCCATCTTGATCAGTATCAAATTTATGGCAATTCCCGTTGGTCTGGCGAGGCATCGTTAGTCGGGGCGGGCACTATCGCTTTGAAATCATTAGAGTGCGGCGGAGGCGATCCCGGCTGATACAAGTGGAGTACCAACTCGGCTACTATCGTGGAACCGAGATCTAGGCCTCAAGGGTTCCCATCCGAACTGGATCTGAGGAGCGCGACACATGCGAAATCGATGGCAAATTGTCGGTGTATTCGGGCGGGTAAGCTACGTGTTCATCGCGAGCACGCTTCCCGTACTGGGGGCAGACATAGGGAGCGTTGAAGAAGGCCGCAGATTGGCTCGCGAGTCATGTTCACAATGCCATCTGCTGGGAGAAGAAACGGGGCGCTCGAGCAACGAAAAAGCTCCGCCGTTTAGGGTAGTTGCCAACACTCCGGGAATGACGAGCGCGGCGCTCAGAGTAATTCTCGTAACACCGCATCGGCACATGCCAGCTCTCATTGTCAGGGAAGAGGAAGCTAACAGCATCGTCCAGTACATATTGAGCTTGAAAGATTGACAATGGCGGGACTGGGCCGCGGATTTAAATCTAACGGCCGAAGCCTAACGTTCTTGTGCCGCCATTTCTGCACACCGCAGATGCAGAAAGCGTGCCCGTTTAGGAGCCTATAGGTCACAACAAATACAAAAGCGCGGCCAACGCCAATCAAAGGATAACGATTGCGGCGACTGTCCAGAGCGTAAGTCTGTCCGCGTCGGAAATTGCAGATTCTGAAAAGCGATGGTCCATATCAATCTTTATACTCACTGCGTAATTGAGCGCCTTGAGGTTGATCAAGAATGCTTACCAATAGGCAAGCATCTCCTTGAGAAGAACCAAGATGGTGTTCGTGATTCATGTCATGGTTGAGACGAAGTCGGCCGACGAGTTGAACTCAGGGCCGCCGCGCAATGGGCATGGATTTTGGCCCTTGCACGGACTGATCTATTTTCGCATGGGAGAAGCTCCCAGGATGCGGGCAGCAGACCAACTCGAACGCTTGTACGTTTTCCTAAGCTGCCTGCGGCCTGAAGCCTGGGTTTTTTATAATCTCACCGCTAATAATCCAGCGAGCGATCGCGGGCCAGTTTTGGCGCAGTACATTCTTGCCGATGAACAGGCCGAGGTGTCCGCATGGAGCCGTGTCTCTCAAGATGAGATGCGCCGGCGTGCTGACGAGAGTGGCCGTAGCAAAAAGCTGCGCAGGCGCGACGATTTCGTCATCTCGTGCAGCCAACAGGAAAATTGGAGCATTGAATCGGGTAAGATCGATCTTGCGACCTAGGGCAATGAATCGTCCCGCCGCCAAATCGTTGTTTTTGAACAGTCTTTCTACAATTTCCAGATAATAAGTGCCGGGTATATCCAGAATGCAGTCTTCCCAGTTTCGGAATTGTCCCTCCAGGCGATCAAAGCCAGGCGAACCTATTTCTTCCGTCGTTTCGAGAATCTGGTGAATTTCCTGTGGCTGGATGGTCATCGGGCACCAGAATTTACGTGCCTGACGTCCCAATACGCGGCCTTCGCCGGCGCCGACGAGCTGCTGAAAGAGCGCCATAGGAGCCATATCAGCCAAAGTCGACAATCCCGATTGACCCGCAGAGATGTCCACCGGTGCGCCTGCAATCACAAGCTTGCGCACCTTCGTTGGAAACCGGACCGCATAAGCCAAAGCCATCCAGCCGCCCTGGCATACGCCGATCAAATCGGTGCGTCCGCCCAATTCGTCGACGAGCACATTCAAGTCGGCAAAATAGGCATCGATGCCAAGGTAGCGCATCGTCGGATCAGCCGAGCGCCAATCGGTGGCGAACAGATGCCGAAGGCCCGCACCGCGCAGCGTTTGGATCAGACTGTGTCCTGCCGCAAAATCCACTGTATTGGATGCATGCAGGGCGTATGGGGTGCAGACTAGAGTCGGGGCCAGTCGCCGGTCGAGCGAGAAGTCGCGTAACCGCACCGTCGTAAGTTCAAGCGCGACAGTGTTGGGTGTAGCCCAGTTGGGCTTGCACGCAGCTAGATCGGCATCGGGGCCGATCACAAAGTCTGCAAACTGCTTCGAGTAAGCGGCGGAGAACTCACTCGCGGACTGGGCAATTAAGGCCGGCCAGACGAAGGCGAGCCTCGAAACGAATGCTCCAGTGGGATCATACATGACAGCACAACTGGCTTGTACGCCGGAGCAGCGGCATTCAGTCTACAGTGCCATTTGCGGTTCCGCTGCCAGTTCCTTTTTCTCGTCGGGGATTTCCGTCATCGTTGCTTCGGTCAGCAGCAGCACGCTCGCAACCGAAACCGCATTCTCCAGTGCGATCCGGACAACTTTCGTCGGATCAATGATGCCGGCTTCGATAAGATCCACATACTGTTTGCGGCCGGCATCGAAGCCTTCATTCCCGGCGCCCTCCGCCATCCGTGCGACCACCACGCCGCCGTCGACGGCCGAATTCTCGGCAATCTGCCGGGCGGGAACTTCCAGCGCGCGCTTCAGAATCTGCACGCCGGTGCGCTCGTCACCGTCGCACTTGTTCTCCTCGTCACGCACCGCAGCGAGGCAGCGGAGCAGCGCAAGTCCGCCGCCAGGCACGATGCCTTCCGCGACCGCCGCCTTCGTCGCACTAATCGCATCATCGAGCGCTTCCTTCTTCGATTTCATTTCCGATTCCGAAGGGGCGCCGACCCGGATCACGGCCACCCCGCCCGACAGCTTCGCAAGCCGTTCCTGCAGCTTTTCGCGATCGTAATCGCTCGTCGTTTTATCGATCTCGCGCTTGATCTGGTCGATGCGCCCGTTGATCGCTTCGCGGCTGCCACCGCCACCGATAATGGTCGTCTTGTCCTTGTCGGCGACGATGCGCTTAGCCTTACCAAGCTGGACCAGGCCAACGTGTTCCAGCTTCAGACCGAGGTCTTCGGACACGACCTCCCCACCGGTCAGCACGGCAACATCCTCCAGCATCGCCTTGCGCCGATCGCCAAAACCCGGCGCCTTGACCGCGCAGCACTTTAAAGCACCGCGCAGATGATTGACGATCAGCGTTGCGAGCGCCTCACCTTCGACGTCTTCCGCGACGACCAGCAGCGGACGCGCCGCTTTGACGACCTGCTCCAGAACCGGCAGCATGTCCTTGAGCACGGCGATCTTGTGATCGCAGATCAGGATCACCGCGTCTTCGAGCACCGCCTCCATCTTTTCGGCATTGCCGATGAAGTAGGGGGAGATGAAGCCGCGGTCGAACTGCATGCCTTCAACGACGTCGAGAGTGGTCTCTGTGGTCTTCGACTCCTCCACCGTGATCACGCCATCGCTGCCGACCTTGTCCATGGCATCGGCGACGAGTGCGCCAATCGCCTCGTCGTTGTGTGCCGAAATCGCCGCGACCTGCGCTTTCTCTTTGCGCGTCTTGACCGGCCGGGAGAGTGCGCGCAGCGCTTCGATTGCGCGTTTCGATGCGCGGTCAAGCCCTCGCTTGATATCGATCGCGCTTGCCCCTGCCACCACGTTGCGGACGCCATCGGCAAAAATCGCATGGGCCAGAAGAGTAGCCGTACTGGTCCCGTCACCAACCATTTCGCCCGTTTTCTCGGCCGCCTGCTCGGCCGGCTCGGCGTGATCGTCGAGGAACAGGAAGGCGAGAACGGGCCGGAGACCACCCTGACGACGCCGGAAATCATCTCCGCGATCGCGCCCTACGACCTGGTGCGCCAGATGCGCGCCTCCTTCAACGTGCTGGGGCCGCTGGTGGCCGAGTTCGCGATGGCCAGGTTCTGCCGGATGCTGGGCACCCTCCTGGGCGCCGGCGTGCCCCTGGTGCAGGGACTGAGCGTGGCCCGCAAGTCCATTGGCAACCAAATTCTAGTAGATGCGGTCTCACAGTCCATCGAGCGCGTCCAGCAGGGCGGGCAACTCGGCGCCAGCCTGGCCGAGAGCCACGGGCTGTTCCCCAGCTCGGTGGTGGAGATGATTTC
>Ga0207740_1000169_pt1 | contig 11610 bp, 8 predicted proteins | sample LuqExpMetageno29_FD_187787 | JGI IMG/M metagenome (GOLD analysis project Ga0207740, IMG submission 187787) | Tropical forest soil microbial communities from Luquillo Experimental Forest, Puerto Rico - Sample 29 (SPAdes) | ecosystem: Environmental > Terrestrial > Soil > Tropical forest ... | reverse complement strand
AAACTTTATGTCGATGGCGGGCCGTCCTCGACACAGACCGTGGGTCATCTGCGGATGGAGGGCCGCGAGGTCTTCAAGCACGCGGTAGCCATGATCACCGACGTGATTTACGACGCATTCAAGGCCACCGGTACCAGCGCGGCCGATATCGATTGGTTTGTGCCCCACCAAGCGAACAAGCGCATCATCGACGGCTCGGCACACAAGCTCGGCATCGCACCCGAGAAAGTCGTCATAACTGTGGACCGCCACGGCAACACGTCGGCGGCTTCGATCCCGCTAGCGCTGGCCGACGCCGTCGCCGACCGCCGTATCAAGCGCGGCAATCTCATTTTGCTGGAGGCGATGGGCGGGGGCTTCACCTGGGGCTCTGCACTGCTGCGCTGGTGAGCCAGGCAGGCTATGTTGGGCAGACGGCGGCTGGGCCGGCCTGGGGGGACTGGGAGCGGAGGGGCTTCAAATTTTAAACGCCCGGTTGACAATCCACTTGCTTATATCGTTGATTATTCAGCGGGATTATCTTCGGCCCTGGGGCTGATAGGCGATGACCGGAAAAACAGTGACACGGGCTGACCTCTGTGAGGCGGTTTACCAGAAGGTAGGACTTTCGCGCACGGAATCCGCTGCCCTGGTGGAACTGGTGCTCAAGGAAATCACGGATTGCCTGGAGCGCGGCGAAACCGTGAAGCTGTCCTCATTCGGCTCCTTCGTCGTGCGCAAGAAAGGCCAGCGCATGGGGCGCAATCCGAAGACCGGCAAGGAAGTGCCGATCTCGCCGCGGCGCGTGATGGTGTTCAAGCCTTCGGCGATCCTCAAGCAGCGCATTAACGGTCACGCCGAAGGCTCGAGCTGAGTTCGTTTCCAGTACTGAGTTAATTGAATTGCGAGCACGGAGTGGGACGCTTTGGAGAACAAGGCGCCGGATGCATTTCGCACCATCAGTGAGGCGGCGGAAGAACTCGACCTGCCGCAACATGTGTTGCGATTCTGGGAAAGCCGGTTCCGCGAAATTAAACCGATGAAACGCGGCGGGGGGCGGCGTTTTTACCGGCCGGACGACGTCGATCTCCTGCGCGGCATCCGTCATCTCTTGTACGGCGAGGGCTACACCATCCGCGGCGTGCAGCGAATCTTGCGCGAGCAGGGCGCCAAATTCGTGCAGACGGTCTGGCAGGAAGGCGCACCGCAGCCGCCACATGGCGCGAGCGAAGACGAGGAGTTCGTTGACGGCGGCGTCGAGACACTTGTCGAGCCGCTCGAGGAGAGCCGTGGCCTACGCGGCCGGCTGTCGTCCTTGATCGGCCGCGATCTCGGTGACCGGCAGAACGACGCCGAGGCACGGCTAGAGCCGCCGTTGCACAGCGCACCGGTACTGCGGGTCGAACCGAGCGACCGCGTGATCGAGGCCGCCGAAACGGAAATGGCGCCATCGCCGGAGTCCGTCACGCCGAGCGCCACGCCGTCTGCTCCTGCGAGGCTCACGCGCGACGACCTGAGCAAACTACATGCGGTCTTGCATGAGCTCGCTGAATGCCGGCGTCTGATCGACGCCGCGGTAGCGCGGCGAGAATAGACATTAGCCCGGCAGCCGCACATCCTATGGGCTCGCAGGGGGTTTGCGGATTCGATCGGTTGGCTGCGCCGCAAACGCGTCGTTGCCCATACTGTCTTCGTGCACCCGCGAATAGCGATGCACGCATGCGACCGCAGCGGCGACAATCAGGCCTCCAGGCTAGTTTGAACAGGTTGCGGGTCTCCACCACCAGGACGAACCACGCATCCAAGAGTCTAGCGGGGCAGAGGTTTTCCTCAGATGGGCACCCAGGCCCGAGCCGCCAGCTGGCGGTCGGTATTGGGGGCGATACGGCCGAGCCCGCGCTTGGTGGTGGCGGCTACATTCTAGATTTTGGGGAGCCTCGAGGTGGGGCCGACCACAAGCCCATAATTTCGCAGGGGTGGTTGGGGTCGTTTGAAGGTTTCCGAGCTAAATCGTAGTATAAAGTTCCAAATTTGATCGAACCAGACCGGTTCTGGATGGTTGGAACTTGAAACCCCATTGCGATCTGAATTCCCCCAAATGATAGTTTTGGCAGTCATCTACACGGCCGTGTGGCTCTATTTGGTTCTCGCCCGCGGTGGATTCTGGCTGGATGCTGCGCGGGAGAGCGGCGCGCCGTCGCCAGCGGCTCAATGGCCGACTGTGGCGGCCGTAATCCCGGCCCGCAACGAGGCCGAATACGTTGGTGAGAGCGTGAGCTCGCTCCTGCGGCAGGACTACCCGGGGCAGTTCTCGGTAATCGTAGTCGACGACGACAGTACGGACGAGACCGCCGCGGTGGCCAACCAAGCGGCGGTAACCGTGGTGCGTAGCCGTGGGCTGCCCGGCGGCTGGACCGGCAAGTTGTGGGCGCTCCAGCAGGGAATACTCGCGGCCGAGCGAGTGCAGCCGGAATACCTGCTGCTGACGGACGCCGATATTGTGCACGCGCCGGACACGCTCTCCTGGCTGGTGGCGCAAGCGCTGAGCGGCAGCTACGTGCTGACTTCGCTGATGGCTAAGCTGCGCTGCGAGAGCTTGGCCGAGCGCAGCCATGTGCCGGCCTTCGTCTATTTCTTCCAGATGCTGTTTCCGTTTGGCTGGGTCTGTCGGCACGACAAGGGCGTCGCGGCGGCTGCCGGCGGCTGCATGCTCGTGCGTACGGACGCGTTGGCGAACATCGGTGGCGTCGGCAGCATTCGTAGTGCATTGATCGACGATTGTGCCTTGGCAGCGCGGTTGAAAGGCATCGGTCCGATCTGGCTCGGTCTCACTGAACGCGTGCGCAGCATCCGCCACTACGATAGGCTGCGTGACGTTAAACGGATGGTTGCGCGCTGCGCTTATGCACAACTCGACTATTCGCCGCTGTGGCTGGCGGTGGCCGGTCTTGGGCTCGCGCTGACGTTTCTCGCGCCGCCGGTGTTTGCGATCTTCGCCGAGGGCCTGCCGCGCTATCTTGGTTTCGCGGCCTGGCTTGCGATGGCGCTCTCATTCCTGCCCACGCTGCGCTTCTACCGGCTGTCGCCGCTGTGGAGCATCGTCCTGCCTATCACCGCGGCCCTCTATCTCTATTACACGCTCGCGTCAGCCTACGCACATATGCGGCGGCGCGGTGGTGAGTGGAAAGGGCGCGTGCACATCAACGCGGCCAGCTTGCAATGACGACCAGCGCGCAACTCCACTCCGGCAAGGGTGCGGCGGACGAGAATTTCCCAGTTGCCTCCTGGATAATTCAGCGGCGGCACCGGCGGGTCATCCTCGCCTTCTATGAGTTCGTGCGCGTTGCTGACGATATTGCTGACCATGGCGGGCTGAGCGAACACGAAAAGATGGCACGGCTTGAGCGTCTCGAAAAAAGCCTGCTGGGGCGCGGCGAGGACGAGCCGATTGGTCTGATGCTCCGCACGATGCTGGAGCGCCGCGGGCTCACGGCGCGCCACGCACTCGATCTGCTTAAAGCCTTCAAGCAGGACGTGACCAAACGTCGCTATGTCACCTGGGACGAACTGATGGACTATTGCTCGCGTTCGGCAATGCCGGTCGGCCGCTTCGTCCTCGATGTGCATGGCGAGACGCGCGCGACGTGGCCGGCTTCCGATGCGCTCTGCGCGGCCCTGCAGATCATCAATCATTTGCAGGATTGCGCCACCGACTATTGCACTCTCGATCGCGTCTACATCCCGTTGCATATGCTCAAGGCAAGAGGCACGGGCGTGGAAGCGCTCGGCGCAAGCCACTCCAGCGCGGCCTTGCTGGATTGCCTGCATGCGTTGGCCGGACGCACCGCGATCTTGCTGCAAAAAAGCCGAGGACTAAGCGAGAGCGTCAGCGATCGGCGTTTGGCGCTTGAAGTCTCCATCATCCAGGCATTGGCGGAGCGGCTCGTCGCGATGCTGAAGGTCCGCGACCCGCTCAAGGACGTCGTGCATCTGACCCGCAGCGAGTCCTTGGCCATCGCGGCGCACAGCGGCATCAACACATTGCTGTACCGGCTTTTCAGGGTCGGCGCGCTCATGCGCCGATATGAGACGCCGTGAACTTCCAATTTCCCAACGTTACTGGAACCCCTTCGACCGCGGCGGTACGCGCTGGCGGCAGCTCATTCTATTTTGCCATGCGTATTCTGCCGCGCGAGCGGCGTGAAGCGATGTTCGAGATCTATTCGTACTGCCGCGCGGTCGACGATATCGCCGACGGCGACGCGCCACGGCAACGGCGTATGGCGCAGCTCTCTCACTGGCGGCAGGATATCGATGCACTTTATAAGTGCCGCACTCCGCCGGGGCTCGAAGGTTTAGCCACGGCGATCACGCGCTACAACTTGCGCCGTGACGATTTTCTCGCCGTGATCGATGGCATGGAGATGGACGCGCGTGAGGATATCCGGGCGCCACACATGGAAATCCTCGACCTTTATTGCGATCGCGTTGCCTGCGCCGTTGGCCGCCTTTCGGTGCGCATCTTCGGAATGGAGGATCATGACGGACATGCTCTGGCTCACCAGCTCGGCCGGGCGCTGCAACTGACCAACATCTTGCGCGACATTGACGAAGATGCGGCGGTCGGTCGGCTCTACCTGCCGCGCGAAGCACTAGAGCGTGCCAAGATCGACAGCACAGATCCCGAGACGGTCGTCGCCAGCCCTCGGCTCGAGACCGCCTGCAATTTAGTCGCCCATCGCGCGCTGGAGCATTTCGCCAAGGCCAATGAAATCATGGCGCGCTCGCCCCGCTGGACTGTGCGGGCGCCGAAGATTATGGGGGAAGTGTACCGGCAACTGCTCGAGGCTATGAGTGCACGCGGCTGGTCGCCCCCGCGCGTTCGCGTGCACGTCCAGAAGTCTCATTTGCTATGGGTCGTCTTGCGGCATGCCTTCGTCTGACGCCGGAACGGTTCACATCATTGGGGCGGGGGTGGCGGGCCTCGCAGCCGCCGTGCGCTTGGCCGACGCGGGGCGCGTTGTCGCCGTCCACGAAGCGACTGGACAGGCGGGCGGCCGCTGCCGGTCCTTCCACGACCAAGCCACGGGGATGGTGATTGACAACGGTGTCCACCTGCTCTTGTCGGGAAATCGCGCGGCGCTCTCTTACGCGCGGGCCATCGGTTCGGCCGCGGGCCTGCGGGGGCCGAAGGAGGCGGAGTTTCCCTTTTTCGATCTTGCAAGCGACGCGCGCTGGACCTTGCGATTGGGGGCCGGACGCTTCCCTTGGTGGGTTTTCGACAAGGACCGCCGGGTGCCGGAGACCGGCGTCGTCGACTACCTGCCCGTGGCGCGCCTGGCCTGGACGTCAGCGGACAGGCCGGTCGGCGAGGTCATGAATTGCAGCGGGCCGATCTATGAACGCCTGATCGATCCGCTACTGCGCGCCGCGCTCAACATCGCACCGCACCGGGGTTCGTCAAAGTTGGCCGGCGCGGTCTTGCGCGAGACGATCACCCTCGGTGGCCAGACCTGCCGGCCCTTGCTCGCGCGCGAGGGGATCGGCCAAGTGTTTGTCCAGCCGGCGTTCGGCTTCCTGCGCGGCCGAGGAGCTTCAATCTCGTTGCAGGACGAACTGATCGCGCTCCACTTTTCGGACCGGAGCGTGACGCAACTCGACTTTGCCCAGCAGCAGATCCGCCTCGGCAGCAACGATATGGTGATTCTCGCCGTGCCGCCTTACGTGGCGGCTAGTCTTGTGCCGGGTCTGCGTACGCCGACCTCGTTCTGCGGCATCGTCAACGGACACTTCCGCGTCGAGCCGCCAGCGCACCTACCGCCGATGCTGGGCGTGATCAACGCCACCGCCGAATGGATATTTGCGTTTCCCGGTCGCATTTCGGTGACGATCAGCGATGCCGGGCATTGGTTCGACATTCCGCGTGCGCAATTAGCGGAAATCTTGTGGCGCGATGTCGAAACGATCGCCGGCTTTTCTCATCCGCTGCCGCCGTGGCAAATCGTGCGCGAACGCCGCGCCACATTCGCCGCAACTCCTGAGCAGAACGCATTGCGCCCGTGCGCGGAAACTCAGTGGAGCAATCTCGTGTTGGCCGGCGACTGGATCGCCACCGGTCTGCCGGCGACGCTGGAGAGCGCAGTGCGCTCCGGTTACCGGGCGGCAGAGCTTGCCGGTCAGCGCTTGCGAGTCGCCGCATGACTATCGCGCTAGTCAGGGACAAGAGCACGGCTCAGCTTGAAGTCGGTCGCGCGGCCGAAGCGGCGACACGCGCGTTGCTCGCCAGCCAGCACCCCGACGGCCATTGGATGTTTGAGCTCGAGGCCGACGTCACCATCCCGTCGGAATATGTGTTGTTGCGGCACTATCGCGGCGAGGCGGTCGATGTCGCGCTTGAACAGAAGATTGGGCGCTATCTACGCCGCATCCAGGGCGCTCATGGTGGCTGGGGCCTCTTCCACGAGGGCGCCTTCGACATCAGTGCCAGCGTGAAGGCTTATTTCGCATTGAAGATTATCGGCGATCCGATCGACGCCCCGCACATGCAAAGGGCGCGAGACGCCATCTTGGCGCATGGTGGGGCGGTTAATTGCAATGTGTTCACGCGTGCTATGTTGGCGTTATTTGGCATTTTGTCGTGGCGTAGCGTTCCGGAAATGCCGGTCGAGATCGTGCTGCTACCGCGATGGTTTCCATTCCATCTGTCGAAGGTGTCCTATTGGGCGCGTGCGGTGATGGTTCCGCTCCTGGTCTTGCAGGCGCTCCGCCCTCGCGCGAAGAATCCGAAGGGCGTGACCCTGGACGAACTCTTCGTTGAGCCGCCGCACACGGTGGGGCCGGCGGCGAAAGCGCCCCATCAACGTTGGCTTTGGTTTGCGTTATTCCGCGGCATCGACATGGCACTACGTCCGGCAGTGCGACTGTTTCCAAGGCGGCTGCGGCAGCGTGCCATCGAATGGGCCGTGGCCTTTGTGACGACACGGCTCAATGGCGACCATGGACTCGGAGCTATTTTCCCTGCGATGGCAAATGCCACGATGATGTTCGATGCGCTCGGCAACGCTGCGCAAGCTGCTATCGCGCGCGCTTCGATCGAGAAGCTTTTGGTTATCGGCCGCGACGAGGCCTATTGTCAGCCTTGCGTTTCGCCGGTTTGGGATACCGCGCTCACCTGTCACACGCTGCTGGAGATAGGCGGCAAAGATGCGTACGCTGCCGCCTGCTGTGGACTCGACTGGCTGTTGCCGCGTCAGGTGCTCGACGTTTGTGGCGACTGGGTTGCCCGACGCCCGCAGGTGCGGCCCGGCGGTTGGGCCTTCCAATACGCTAACGCGTACTACCCCGACCTCGACGACACCGCCGTGGTGGTGATGGCGATGGATCGCGCTCGCCGCAGCGGCGCCGGCAGTGGCTACGATCGAGCGATCGAACTCGGCGCTGAATGGGTGAAAGGCTTACAAAGTCGCAACGGCGGCTGGGCCGCCTTCGACGTCGACAATATCTACGATTACCTCAACAATATTCCGTTTGCCGACCACGGCGCGTTGATCGATCCGCCGACCGCGGACGTCTCGGCGCGCGTCGTCTCCATGCTGGCGCAACTCGGCGACACGGTGCGTAACAGCGAGGCGCTTTCGCGCGGGGTCAACTATCTGCTGCGCACCCAGACCAAGGATGGCAGCTGGTATGGCCGCTGGGGCATGAATTACATCTACGGCACCTGGTCCGTGCTGTGCGCGCTCAATGCCTGCGGCCTGCACGACTCGACAGCCATGCGCAAAGCAGTTGCGTGGCTGGTGGCGAACCAGAACAGCGATGGCGGCTGGGGCGAGGACGGCACCAGCTACAAGCTCGATTATCGCGGGCATGAACCAGCGGCCAGCACTGCCTCACAGACGGCCTGGGCGCTGCTAGGTCTGATGGCGGCTGACGAAGGCGCTCATCCGGCGGTGGCGCGCGGCATCGGCTACTTGCTGCGGACGCAAAACGCTGAAGGGCTATGGGATGAAGAGCGCTTCACGGCGACGGGTTTTCCGCGCGTGTTTTATCTGCGCTACCACGGCTACCGGAAATTCTTTCCGGTCTGGGCGCTTGCGCGCTATCAAAATTTGCTCAACGGCGGCCGCACGCCTTTTGGCATGTGAGGCCCGCGCAAAAGCAGAGCTTCGCCACCGCCAGCCGCAAGCGAGCGCGCCGCCGGCCAATCCGCAAATGCAGGCTTGCGCTATGGAAAGTAGCGCGAAACGCACCGGCGCGAAGCGGCCGCTGATGCTGTCGCGCCCGCGCATCGCCGACCTCCCGTAGGTTTCATTGTGGAAAACTGTAAGGCAGTTATTCCGCGGCTACGAGGTCGGATTTCTGCTGGTTTTGCTTGATTTCTTCCAGCTTGCGCTCCACGTGCTTTGAGTACACGTACCGCGCTGGCCGCTGGTGATCGAGCGGAATATCGGGCGCCGTGGCGCCGTCAGTGCTAACGCCACGCAGGCTTACGGACAGAGCTTTGAGCGGATGCGAGATGGCGTCCTTTACGGCCGAAGCCTCATAGCCGCAATGGACCATGCAGTCGGCACATTTTTCGTAGTTGCCGGTGCCGTAGCTGTTCCAATCGGTCTCTTCCATCAGCTCTTTGAAAGTCTGAGCATAACCTTCACCGAGCAGATAGCAGGGGCGCTGCCAGCCGAAAATGGTACGCGTCGGATTGCCCCACGGTGTGCAGTGATAGCGCTGATTGCCGGCGAGAAAATCCAGGAACAGGCTAGACTGGTTAAAAGACCATCTCCGCCCGCGGCTGCCACGCCGGAAAATGCCGCGGAAAAGCTGCTTGGTGCGATCGCGGTTTAGGAAGTGCTGTTGGTCGGGCGCGCGCTCATAGGCGTAGCCGGGCGACACGGTGATGCCGTCGACGCCCATAGCGGTGACGGTGTCAAAGAAATCCGCGACGCGTCCGGACTCGGCGGTGTTGAACAGCGTGCAGTTTATGTTGACGCGGAAGCCCCGCTCTTTGGCGTGCTTGATCGCAGTCACGGCTCGATCATAGGTGCCGGGCTGACAGACTGACGCGTCGTGCATCTCCTTGTCGCCGTCGAGATGCACGGACCAGGTGAAGTAGGGGCTCGGCCCGTATTGCGATAACTTTTTGTCGAGCAGCAGCGCGTTGGTGCAGAGGTAGACGAATTTACGTCGCGCGATAACTCCGCTCACTATCTCCGGCATCTGCTTGTGCAGCAATGGCTCGCCCCCAGCAATGGACACGACCGGCGCACCGCATTCATCCACGGCGCCAAGCGCGTCCTCAACCGACATGCTCTGGTGGAGGATTGGATCCGGATAGTCGATCTTGCCACACCCGGCGCAGGCGAGATTGCAACGGAACAGCGGCTCCAGCATCAACACCAGCGGATAACGCTTGTTGCCCGCGAGGTGCTGGCGTACGACGTAGCTACCGACAGACAGTTTTTGGAGAAGAGGAATACCCAAGATTTCGATCCTTATTGGTCTTCCTGCCTGGGATGTCGAGCAGTTCGACCGGCAATCGGCGCCGTCATGCTTTGAATATCCTTCGGTAAGAATATCAGAGGCAGGACCTCACGGAATTATACATCCCGCCCCATGTAAGCCCTTTCCGGTTATCGAAAAGGGCTTTTAGTCTACCTCAAAATAATGATGCGGCGAAATGTTCCAGAGCAAAGCCTTTGATCTCATCTTCATACATGCGTGGACGGTTGTAAACGAGGCTGCGACCGCGCAAAGGTTGCGTCGCGCATGCTAGCCTTCGTTGTCACCCAAATCGTCCGTTTTTGCACCGGATTCCCGCGGCCGATCATCATTGTAGCCCTATGTGCGGCCGCCGCTTCAGCGGTCTATTCGGCAAAGAATTTCGCGATCAATACCGACATCGACAAACTGATTTCGCCAGATCTGGAGTGGCGTAAGCACGAAGCCGAATTCGAGGAAGCCTTTCCAGGCCACTTCGGGTCAACCATTGTGGTCGTCGACGCGCCGAAGGCGGAATACGCATCGATCGCGGCCGCCGAACTGGCAAAGCGTTTGCGCGCTCAGCCTAAACTCTTCCGCTCGGTTGAAGACCCCGCGAGCGATGAGTTCTTCGCCCACAATGGCTTACTGTTTCAGACGACTGACGACATCACGCACATGACGGAAGGCTTAGGCCAAGCCGCGCCGCTGGTCGGCACCCTGGTCAATGATCCCAGCCTGCGCGGCCTTGGCCGGACGCTCTCGCTGGGACTCGTCGGCGTGCAAAACAGGATGATCACGCTCGATGCCTTGGCGAGGCCCCTGACGCTGGCGTCGGCCACGATCGAAGGCGTACTGGCTGGGAAACCAACTGTGTTTTCCTGGCAGGAATTGGTGAATGGCCAGTCGCCGGGACCGAGCGATTTGCGGCACTTTATCGTAGTGCATCCTGCCCTCGACTTCTCGGCGCTCGAACCGGGGCGCGCCTCGAGCAACGCCATCCGTCGGGCAGCCGCCGATGTTGATCTCGCTTCGAAATATCAGGCGCGCGTGCGCCTGACCGGTTCGGTGCCGATGGGGGACGAGGAATTCGCCACCGTGCAGCAGGGGGCGGCGGTCAACGGGTTCGGTACGATCATTCTCGTGCTGACGATCCTGTGGCTGGCGCTGAAATCAGCGCGCCTGATCATCGCGGTGTTCATCAATCTGTTTGTCGGTTTGGCGATCACGGCGGCGCTGGGCCTGATGATGGTTGGGGCCCTGAACATGATTTCGGTCGCCTTCGCGGTGTTGTTCGTCGGCCTTGGCGTCGATTTCGGCATACAGTTCTCGGTGCGTTATCGCGCCGAGCGACACCTTGTCCCCGAATTGCGGCCCGCGCTGTTGCAGGCGGCGGAAAAGATCGGCGTGCCGCTTACGCTCGCCGCTGCAGCTGTCGCGGCGGGATTCCTGTCGTTTCTGCCGACCGACTATCGCGGTGTCTCTGAGCTCGGCCAGATCGCTGGCATCGGCATGATCATCGCTTACGCGACCAGCATCACGGTGCTGCCATCGCTCATCACGCTGCTCAATCCGCCAGGGGAGCCTGAGCCGGTTGGCTATCGCGCGCTTGCGCCGATCGACTGGTTTCTGCAGACCTACCGAATACCAGTGATCGTAGGGACGCTGGCAATCGGCATACTTGGCACGCCGCTACTTTATTTTCTCACTTTCGATTTCGATCCCATTCACCTGCGCAGCACGCAGACCGAATCAATTTCGACCGCGCTCGATCTCGGCAACGATCCGCAGGCCGGTATCAATTCCGTCAACGTGGTGCTCCCGTCGCTCGACCAGGCAAGGACCGCGGCTGACCGGTTGCAAAAGGTGTCCCAAGTCAAGACGACGAGAACGCTGGCGAGTTTCGTGCCGCAGGATCAAGACAAAAACCTGGAGGCTGTCCGGGAGCTAGCTGAAAAGCTGGGGCCCTCATTGCAGCGGCAGCCTGGGAAGCCGCCGACTGACGCGGACAATGTCGCGGCGTTGAACGGCATCGCAGATCAATTGGCTAGGTTCGCGGCCAATGCCAGTGGACCCGGCGCTGAAGCGGCGAAACAGCTTTCCGCCGACGCGCGCAAGCTGGCGCAAGCCGATCAAAAATCGCGCACTGCGGCGCAG
>Ga0207740_1000165_pt1 | contig 11674 bp, 11 predicted proteins | sample LuqExpMetageno29_FD_187787 | JGI IMG/M metagenome (GOLD analysis project Ga0207740, IMG submission 187787) | Tropical forest soil microbial communities from Luquillo Experimental Forest, Puerto Rico - Sample 29 (SPAdes) | ecosystem: Environmental > Terrestrial > Soil > Tropical forest ... | reverse complement strand
CTCCTTTCCAGTTCACGTTTTCGACTCCCGTTGCCATGGTCTGCCATGCGCCGGCGATTCTGCGAGACGCCAAAAAGCGCAATGGCGAGCAACTGGTGAAAGGGATGAACGTCACGGGCTTCACCGGCGCTGAGGACGATGAACTCGATTTGTCGCGTCACCTCCTCTTTTCTCTTGAGCGTGCATTGGTCATAAACGGAGCAAACTTCACGCGTTCGAATCGGAATTGGTTCCCAAACGTGGTTCAGGATGGCGCGCTCTTAACAGGCCAGAATCCGGCGTCAGCGGCACCACTGGCAGACGCGCTCATTGGCAGACTGAGGGATCTCAAGTAGTGATGTCACGCCAAACGGGAGTTTGCATCCCTTCTCAGAGGTAAAGCCGAAGGCGTTGATCCCCAGCTTGTTGAGCAAAGGGTGCGCATGAGAAGCCGGGCTTCTACTGCCGAATCATTTGGAGGGTCATCTGGAGCATCTCAAGAAAACCGAATGGATCAAGTGTCAATGTTCGCGAATGGCCAGCCACAACACGACGACATGACGCTAGTAGTTATGGCCGTGCAAGGGGGCTGCGACGATTAGGGCTGGTATAGTTAAGAGTTCTGACGAGATGTGCCCTGGCCCCGAATTGTTTGAATGCTAAGTCCAGGAGGAGCGCGTGGTGTACAAAGACTGAACTCAACGAGGACGTTGATTCAGAGAACAACCACGGAGGCTCCTCATGAACGGTATGTATTACATCGGACTGGATGTTCACAAGAAGACGATCAGCTATTGCGTGAAGGATGCCAGCGGCCAAGTTCACCGCGAAGGCAAGATCGGAGCAACGCGACGCGAGCTGGACGACTGGATAAAGACCCTTCCTCAGCCCTGGAGCGTGGCTATGGAGGCCACGATTTTCACCGGCTGGATCTATGATCATCTGCTGCCGCACGCTGCCCAGGTGAAGGTGGCCCATCCGCTGATGCTGCGCGCCATCGCGGCAGCGAAAAAGAAGAATGACCGGATTGATGCCGGCAAGATAGCCGACTGCCTGCGCTGCGACTTTCTGCCGGAATGCCACCTGGCGCCCACCGCGATTCGAGACCGGCGCCGCACGCTGCGCTACCGACATCTACTGGTCCGCCAGATGGTGCAGATGAAGAACCGGATTTCGGGTTTGCTGATGGAAACAGGAGTCGAATACAACAAACGGCGGCTGCACAAGGTGGGCTACTTCCGTGAGTTGCTCTCTACTAATGAAGAGGTGAATGAGAGTATTCGTCCCTTGTTGAAGCTCAGCCGTGAGACGATCGTGCGGCTGCAGAAAACAGAATATGCGCTGCTCAGTTCACTGCAGCGAGACCCGCTGCTGGCCGAGCGAATCAAGCGGCTCAGAACCGTTCCGGGAGTAGGACCTATCACCGCGCTCACTTGGGCCCTGGAGATGGGGGATGCCTCGCGCTTCCGGTCGATCCGACAAGCCATCAGTTACTGCGGGCTCTGCGGAGACGAGAAGAGCTCCGCTGACAAGGTGATCCGCACACCGCTTTCCAAACAGCGCAACAAGCACATCCAGCGAGTGCTGGTAGAAGCCGCCAAGCTGGCACCGCGAGAGGACCATAAGCTGGCTCTGGTCTATGCAACCGAAAAGCAGAAAGGAAATGCCAATCGGGCGACGCTGGCCGTAGCTCGGAAAATGGTGGCGTATCTGCTGGCAGTGGATCGCGGAAGGCGGAACTTCGTGCCGGCAGAAGAGCACCGCCAAACGGCAGCTTAGACGCTGCCTGGAAAACATTAGGATTCCACAGTGCGCAGGCTGCCAGGTCCCGCGGTTGCCGACTGAGCGAAGGAGATCAAACTCCCGAGGCTCTCTGCGAATTGTTTCGGGACTGGCAGCGAACACAAACTCAATCTTCTGTGATGGCCCTCAGGGCCGGAGACAGGGAATGGATGTCCGGTTCTGCGAAGGCAGGAACCCTTGCCGAGAGGCACCCGTGCGAACTGTGAGTTCTAGAAGCTTCGTATTGCGCGTTCTCCAAAACGCGCCCCGGAGATCTGCGCGTTCCACTTGACAAAGACTTACATGGATGTCGGCTAGACGGAAGCAATCCACTTTGACGGTTGTCGGCACGCCGTCCAAGTGGCTCCGGATCGGATTAGGAACGGGCAATTCGGAAGTCATTACTGACCAGTAAGCGGACATCTGGGAATTTGTAACGATCGAAGAAGGTTGCGGAAGCCGTACAACCTATAGCTCCGGGCTGCAGAACCCGCACTCTATCTGCGCTCTGTTTGTCGACCCACCACTGCTTTTCATGGCCTTAGGTGTCATCCGCTGACCTGCATGTTGTTGAATGTACGTTTAAGTGCGGATTCGATTCCTTCCGCGCTCACCACCTTTAAAATCGATAACTTAGATAAAATTCCTACCAAATTCTCCAACCTCCCGCGCGGTCCTCTTCCGCTATCTTTTAGTCTTAGTCTAGTTTTTTCAATGACTTACATACGCCACAGAACGACTGATGCACGTCAGTCGTGCGATTTCGGATATTGGGCAGATCTGCTTATTATTCAACAACATGCGCTTCTACCGAAAGCTCTGTGGCTAAAGTGTGGCTGTGTTGTGCACTGATTTGTACCTTATTCTATGACTTATTGCCGCAGCATCAGCGTCACGCACCACGGTGCTGGTAATTGCAATGTAGGGCTCGGAACATAGCACCTAAGTCATCTGGTTCAGGACCTAGGGGCTGAGCCTCGAGTCACGCATTATGAGCATGATCGGAATTTTGGCGAACCACGGGACGCTACCCTGCGCGCTAGCATGGACCTGCACTTTAAAGATTGCGCTCATTGCAGGGCCATCCTGGATGGTACGCGCAACGTGGTCAAGCTGGTAGAGAATGGAAAAGCTTTTGAAATTCCGGCGAGCACCACTCAGAAATTCTACAAAAAGCTGAGCGGCTATCTCGGGGCCCGCAAGCGCAAGTCGCGTTGACGATAACTCCACTAACCGGCAGCGGGCACGTGAACGCCTAGTTCAACTGCCCGAGCCTTCCCCAATTCCTCTTGGATTCTACGGTTGTGAAAGTCCGGCACGGTCCCAAGACCGAATGCGACAGTATTGGCGAACTGAGCAAATCCAACCGTCACAATTGCTTCGAGGATGTGCTGCTCGCCGAACCCGTAGGTGCGTAGTACTTCGATATCATCGGCGCCGATCTTTGAAGGCAGCTTGTTGAATTTGGCACAGAAATTCAGCAGCGCTTTATCGGCAACCGCAATCTTTGCATGAACATGGTCAATCGCAATCTGTTCGGGATCTGGTCCTTCGAGCCCGAGCATGCGCACGATTTCGCAATGTGCGGTCACACAATACGTGCTGAGGTTGGCCGCCGAACACACCAGAAAAATGTATTCTTTTTGCCGGCGCGCCAGCGCGCCTTCCTTGAGTAGGATTGCAGCCATCAGATTGATTTCGGCGCTGACGAAATCGGGCCGTAAAGCCTGCGCTGGGAACAAATTCGGCAGAAATCCAAACTGTTCCCGGATGGCGGCAAACATCGGGAAATCCTTGTCCTCATATGGCTGGTTCCGCAGGTACGTCATGACTTCACCCGAAGCATCGGCCCTAGTTTACACCAGAAACTCAATTCTGAATTACTGACTGCGGACAGTGCACTACCTCCCGCCCCTTTGACCTTGTCGTCCAAAAACGCGATGTGCGTACGACCCCTCAGACCCGGGATATACTAGCAGCCCGGTCACTTTATGGGCGGAACCCTTGCAGCAAGAAATGAGCAGATTGATCCGTTTCCTGGGCTCGTCGAAGCCTACGGATTCGTTCCAAATCTGTTTGGTCTGCAGAAGAAATTGCCAAGGGTTATCGAGGCGGAGCAGCGGCTCATCGATGTCATTGTGGTTCGAGAGTCCGGGCTCAGCCGGCGGATGAAGGATTGCCTTTTGCGGATAGTGGCTAGCGCCCAGGGTAGCGACTATTGCCGGGCGCTCCACGCCCAGACAGATTCTAACAACGGCGAAGAGGATGCTGCCCTCCTCGCGTTCGCGAATAAGCTTGCGAAATATACGCCTTGGGTTTGCAAGCACGACATAGACGTGCTCAGGGTATCTGGATTTGACGACTCCCTAATCCTGGATAGTGTCCTCACAGTTGCGTTGGGTCAATTGCTTTGCACCTTGGCGAATGCGCTGCGTCCAAACCTTGACTCGGAACTCCCTGCACCCACTTCAATTGAGTCCTCAGGACTTCCTGAACCGGTCGAGTGGTTTGAAACAAGGGGTCCGTACTTGCAACCCGGTCCCCAAGCCGCCTCGAATTTCCCGCCCTATGCCTTCTTCAGGGAGCAGTTTGGGTTTGTTCCCAAGCTTTTCCAGGAACAGATGCTGCGCCCTGATGTGGTGGAGGCTGAATCCCACACCCTGGCGCAAATATTAATCCCTGAAGACCTTCTGAGCCGTGTCGCCAAGGAACAAGTCGTTTTGCTCATCTCAACCGCGAACCTCAACACCTATTTCGTGGCCGTGCACAGCCAGATACTCGCCACTCTGGGGGTTTCGCTGGAAGACTCCAACCAGATCGTCGAAGATTACCGTCGCGCTCCGATTTCGCCCGCAGAAATGGCTTTGTTGGATGAAGTTCGAAAACTGGCCTGCTGCCCTGCGGGAGGGGAGGCGGGGTTCGACCCGGTACCGTTGCGAGCACACGGATTCAGCGAGCTGCAGATCCTAGAGGCGGTAGCGATGGCCGCCGTAGTCAACTTTCTTAACACTCTGCAGGCAGGACTGGGCACCACGCCTGATTTCCCGCCCCGCCGCGTCTTCACGCGAAAAGATTTGTATCCTTCTTCAAGCCCATCCCGTCTGATTTCCGATGCCACTTCTCCCGACGATCCCGATGCTGCAATTGTCGTACGAGTTCAAGATGGAGACACCAACGCATTCGAAGAATTGGTACGCCGGCACTCGCGGCGAGTCTTCGGTACGCTGGCTGGCCTCCTTGGGAACTTGGATGATGCCCGGGATGTTACACAGGACGTGTTTTTGAAGGCTTTCGAACATATCGGCCGTTTCCAGCGACGATCCAAGTTCTCGACCTGGCTCACTAGCATTGCTATCAATACTGGAACCGAACTGCTCCGGCAACGCAAACCTCTTGAATCTCTGGACGAGGGCGAAGAGGAAGCCGAATTTCGACCGCGGCAAATTCAGAGCTGGGCGGATAACCCGGAGCAGGCTTTGGCCGCAGCTCAGAGGACCGATCTGGTAAGGGAAGGGGTTCTGCGATTGCCGCAAAAATATCGGGTTGTGGTTCTCTTGCGTGACATAAACCAGGTTTCGACAGAGGAAGCCGCCGCTGTCTTAGGCCTGAGTATTCCTGCTGTCAAAGCCCGTTTGCTACGCGGACGATTGATGTTGCGGGAGAGCCTTGCGCCACATTTTATTCGCATGGAAAAAAGGAGCCCCGATGCTAAGCTGCGCTGAGTTTCTCGCGGAATTCGGGGATTACCTGGAAGAGGCGGCCAGCCCTGAAGTCCGAGCCAGCCTTGAGGAGCACCTGCACGAATGCAAGACATGCCAGGTCATTGTGGACAGCACTCGGAAGACCATCCGATTCGTTACCGATTGTGACTCATTTACTCTCACGGCCGATCAGGTAGAGCCCATAGTTAAAGACGTGATGAAGCGCATTCGCGAGAAGAAAGCGTAACTAACCAGAACGCTCTCGCAGACTCTGACAAGGCGTCGCTCAGCAGGAGTTCCGGACCCCAGTTCCGGCAACCTCCCATCCAGGCGAGGATGAAACCGACTAGCGACTAGCAAAGATTTCTTGCATCTTCTCGCCCCGGTCCCCGTCCTACTTGAGAATTTAGGAAGAAATCCTCGCGGTAGGAAATGCGTCAAATGACAAACCTGCGGATCGAGGACGACCGTAAGCAACTTCCCGCCAATCCAGTGGAAACGCTGTGTGCCTCTAGGGCCCCGCGGCGTACCGCCCACCCGGTTTCTGCCGAAAATCTGCTGGAAAGACGAGAAGGAGACCTCATCGCGCGAATTAAAGGAGGAGACGTAGAGGCATTCTACGAACTAGTCCGTCCCTACGAGCGAGCGGTTTTTTTCGCAGCCTTGTCTCTGGTTAAGAATGCCGCCGATGCAGAAGAAGTCGCCCAAGAGGCAATTCTCAAGGGTTTTAAGCATCTCTGCCGCTTCCGCGGGGAGGCCAAGTTCAGTACGTGGCTGATCCAGATCACCATCAACGAAGCGAGAATGAAGCTGCGTAAGGATCGGCGCCACTTGTATGAGTCTCTGGATGAGGGTCAGAGGAGCGACGAAGGCGACTACATCCCGAAAGACTTTGCTGATTGGCGAGAAATTCCATCGGAGGCTTTGGAGCAAGTGGAACTTCGAAAAGCGCTCACCAAGGCTCTCGACTCTCTTGCTGAAAAATACCGCGTCGTGATGATCTTGCGTGATGTGCAGCACCTTAGTATCAGCGAAACTGCACAGGCCCTCGGCCTATCAGAGGCAAACGTGAAGACCAGACTGTGCCGTGCGCGGCTGCAGATGCGCGACGCGCTGGCACCCGGCTTTGACGGGTCATGGAGTAAAAGACGGGAATATGAGAAGGTCCGACCTTTTTGATGGTAGCAAGCAATGCATGTCGCACATCCGGGAAGGTGCTTCCACCGACGTCGGCTGGTGCATGCGTCGCTCGGCTTTCTGGACACCATCCGTCTGCACTGGCCATGCAGCGTAGCCCGTACCTGACGCCCAGAACGTTACTGGCGACGGAAGGCAGCTTGATGTTGCATCGTTCAAGTAATTTCTGTATCCGGCACGCGACAGCGGACTGATGTTCCACCAGCCTAACCCGATACCGCGTGAGGCCTCGTAATACTCGAAGCTCTTTCGGCAGGACATAACTGCCTTCCAGTCGCCCCCCCACCCTGCGCGAGCGAATTCCGAAATGAATCGATAGCGCACGGCTGAAACATTTTTGCGCATCGCGAATCTCAGGGACAAGCAGTAACAATTCTTTCAAACAAGTGAGGATGGCAATGGCCAAGAAAAAGACTCTGACATTAGCAGCCCTGGCCGGAATGGCGTTAGGCATGGCGACTCCCTACAACGCGCAGGCCCAGGACAATACAGCGGCCGGCAAGAGCTCGGATGTGAAGTGCTACGGCATCAACGGATGCGCTCAACACGCCAGTTGCGGCGTGAAGGCCGACGATGTCGCCGCCGTACGCAAGTTGCTTGGAGAAACCGACTTTAAAGCACGCTTCGGCAAGTCCACGGCGCACTCCTGCGGCGCCCACGCCAGTTGCGGCGCGTCGTCGAAGATCCTGAATTTTACGACGGTTAGCGAAAGCGAATGCCAGCAGAGCAAGGGCATCGTGATTGAGGAGGTCGAGGGCAAGAAGGTCGCGAAGCAGTTGTAATTGGCTGCCACGTCAGCGAGAACACTCGTCAGATTAACAGTTCGAGATAGGGCCGCGCCGAGAACGCGGCCCGAAAGCTGTTGGCCAATTCGCTGCATGAGTTTCGGTCCGGGCATGCAGGCAGCGTGAGGACAACAAATGCGATTAGAGTGTGAAACAACTTCATTCTGAAATATTTCCTTGTAATGTGTTGCAGGAGAGAACGCGTGAATACCGGCCTAACGAGAACCGTGCCGATGGACTGCTCCTGTCTCACACAGTGGGACTGGCGAAGCGACGAAAGGAAACAGGAGCTATGGACTTAGTCGCGTGCAGGTCTCTGCCAAGAGCAGGTTTAGCTGTTCGCCGGTCGACTGCCATTCGTTATGGCGCCGAGACTACGGCGGGCAGTGGCTCACTATCAGCACGGACCGTGGGCCGGACGCCAGGAATGTTGAGGCGCATACGGTAGAGTTCGCTTTGCGAGGCCATATAGAGCGTGCGGTAATCGTCATCGCCCCACGCCAGATTGTGCGGATGGCGCGGCGTGATGATGATCCCGAGGTGCTTCCCTTCGGGGGAGATGATCCACACGCCACCTGGCCCCGACACGTAGAGGTTGCCCTCCACATCAACCTTCATGCCGTCGAGAGAGTCCTCGCCCGGTGCGGAGGTCATGTCGAAAAACGTCATGCCTTCTGAAACCGTTCCATCGGCTTCGGATTTGTAGCGCAAGATGACCTTGCGTTTGTCGTCCCAGTTGGTGACGTAAAGATACTTTTCGTCGGGCGAGAAGGCGATCCCGTTGGGTCCTGTGAGGTCGGTGCTGACCAGTTGCAGCTTGCCGTCCTTCACCGAGAACACGCCGCTGTAGGGCAACTCCTTGCGCGGATCGCTAAAGAACTTGGGCAGCCCAAATGGCGGATCAGTGAAGTATAGCGTCCCATCGGAGCGGTAAACCAGGTCGTTGGGGCTGTTGAGCCGCTTGCCCTGATAGTTGTCGGCCAACACCGTCGTTGAACCGTCGGCGTTGATGCGGATGACCCGCCGGTTGCCATGCTGGTCCACTGTTAAGCGGCCCTGCGGATCCAGGGTCAAGCCGTTAGAGCCAGGCTGACCGTACTCGGCGATGTCTTTGCCGGTATACCCGCTGGGCGTGAGGTAGACCGACAGTCCGGCCTGATCGGAATACCTGTAGATAGTGTTGTTGTTGGGATCACTGAACAAGAGGTATTTACCGCTAGGCACCCATATTGGCCCCTCGGTGAACAGGAATCCTTCCGCCAGCTTATATACCTTGGCATTCAACGGAACGATCTTGTCGATAGCAGGATCGTTGCGCTGCACACGCACGTTGACTTCCTGTGGAGTGACTGCGACCGGCCCGGGCTGCGTCTTGTAGAACTGCAATCGGGCGAAACGCATCCAGATGTAGTTCGTCGGCGGATTCGAGAGCGGACCGTTGATGCCGAAGATGGCAAGCCGGATCTTTTGTCCCGGCTTGAGATTCCGCCCCACGACCAGGCGGTTGGTGGCGTTCCAGCCCGCAATCACCGAGCCGCCAGCTTGGCCGGCAGTGCGCGACAACTCACCGTCCACCCAGATCTCGGCGTAGTCATCGAGCGACGTTTCGAAGACCGCAGTTGTATTCGTCGGATCGAAGTCGCCGATACGCTGCGGCACCGTAAAGTTGATTCGGTACCAGTTGAAGCAGAGCCGTCCGGTAGAACGACGCTGGCTGAGCGATTGCGGCGGAATCTCGGCCCACGACGAGTCGTCGTAATCGGCTTCGCCGCCATGAGGTTCAAAATCGTAGGTCTTGACGGGCGTTCGTGACGGCTGGCCGTCAGAGCCGGGGGCGGTGAATTCAGCCTCGATGATCTTAATGTCACTGTATCGCCAATGTCCGCTGACCAAGCGAGCGCCTTCTTCGGACGCCAGATCGATCAGTGCATCGGGAGCGCCGCTGGGAACAATGTCACCCGGCATCTGGGCCACACCTGCCGTGCCCAATGTCAGGACTGCGAAATAAAAGATTGAACGTGCGCCGTGCATCACTTGCTCCGATCTAGCGGACTTTGACCACATAGTAGGTAAAGGGCGCATCCACCTGTTTGAACCAGTGGGGAACGCCGTGGGGGACGATGATGACGTCGCCTTTCGACAAGTGGCGCTCGTCACCTCCGCTAATGGAGGCGCCGCGTATTTCGTTGGCCGCCACTTCGCGCGGCGATTCAATGGTCCCGCCGGTGATGAAGTCAGCTGTGCCGCCCAGTACGTAGATCACGTCCGCATCCTTGGTATGGATCTCCACCTGACCAGGCCCCTCGCGACGGCTAGCATGAACCATGTAGTTTCGACCGTCGCTGCCGTCGAATAGCACCGAGCCCTTAGCGAAGGCGGCATCCACAGTTTGCTTGTCGAAGAATTCGACCTTAGGCTGCGTCGTTGATGTCTTGGGTCCATCGCTTATGGCATTAGCTCCAGCCATAGCGACCTCTTCATCGCGTTGTGCGTTGGCGGCGCCGCTGACGCCCACTCCTCCGATCACCTCGCCTTGGTAGACGATCGGCACTCCGCCCTGCAAAGGCGTGAAGTCCACGGTCACCATCGCGGTGCGCCCGTTCTTGATGATGTCTTCGAAAAACTTGGTCGGCTTTTTGAACTGGACGGCAGTCCGCGCCTTGCCGACGGAAATGTTGGCGCCCGCGTCGAAGGTGCCATCGAGGCGCTGCAATGCCATCAGGTTTCCTCCGGCGTCGACGACGGCAATGACAGCGGTCCCACCACTCCGTCGTGCTTCGGCTTCGGCAGCGGTGATTACTTCTTGTGCTCCCTCCAGATTGAGGGACTTCTGGGTCGATACCTGGGCAGCCGCAGTGTGACCCAACAGGGCGCAAGCCAAGAGGGCCAACAGGAATCGAGGATGATTGGTTGTCATAATTGTTCTCCATGGCATCGCATGACTTTTGTTGCAGCCTGGGTGCCGGCCAACGAAATCTGGATGCTGGCGGTGTGATTCGACAGAGAAGTAAATGTTTCACGCCTTCTAGGGCAATCTTTGCCAAGGTTCGAGCGCACCCAGGATTACACTCGATCGCAGGAGTTGAAGGGGGTTCGTCTACCCTTTGGGCCGTCTGCACGGTCAAGACGACTCTTCGCTAACTGATCACCACCCGGGTCGAACTCAAGTTTGCGGGTAGCCGCGCGGAGCGAGATCACATCTATAAGCAAGTCGCCAAGATAGAAGTCATCGCGTCGTCTATCATTTTGAGCGTCGCCGCATGATGTTCGTGTGCACGCGGTTTGCTTATGCTTCCATGAAGCTCAATAGGTGATAGTCCCAGGGAGCAAGATCCACATAAAGACCTGACGATTGAAGTTCGTCGCCGGAGCGTTCGTAAACTGCACCGGACAATTTGTCGGTCAAATTCCAGGTTCGCCTTGCGAGATTGTTCCAACCCGTGTGTATGCGGGCTTGCGCAGTACAGTCGCTGAGATTGACCGCAACAAGATACCGTTCATAGTCCTTACTCCAGCACCAGGCAACAACGTTCTGCCAGCTTGGATTATCGGGCCATCCCGTGCGTTCGCACAGCCGCCATTGGCCTTCTCGAAACAAGGGTCTGTCGATAGCGGCGAGCAACGTGCGATAAAAATCCTGCAACCCAGGGTCTGGGCTTTCGTCCGGCCGCCTGGCTAAGAAAACTGGGAGCCTCGACTTGCGGCCGTCGAACTGGCCTTCGTGGAACATCCTTGCCCCGGTTAAGGTAGACGTCACGACAGCAGCGGCCCGCTCTTTTGCGAACGTAAAAGCCGATGCTGCTCGGGGCTCGTCATGATTTTCGAGGAAGCGCAGAAGCTTTTCCTGGTAGACCGGATCGGCGCAGAGATGAAGGCGAGTGCTTTCTGCGTTGTCATGCTCCAAGCGATCGTAGAGCCTCTTGTCGTAGCAGAAATCAAAGCCCTTCTGTTGCAGCTCCCATTCCAGGTCCCAATAGGCTTCAGCGATGAAGCGGAAGTCAGGGTAAGCATGCTTGATCGCAGGAATCACGTCAACCCAATACTCCGTGGGTGGCGTCGATCCTGTGCGAGTACCCCAAGTGCGTTCGAAAACGGAATTCAAGAGCAGCATCGCCATATCGCAACGCACGCCGTCGCATTGAGAGGCTATGTCCAAGAGCGTCTCTGCGACCGCGTTTCGCAACCCGAACTCGAAGGCGTTGAGCTGCAGGACATCCGGCCATGCGGGAA
>Ga0207740_1000156_pt1 | contig 11863 bp, 9 predicted proteins | sample LuqExpMetageno29_FD_187787 | JGI IMG/M metagenome (GOLD analysis project Ga0207740, IMG submission 187787) | Tropical forest soil microbial communities from Luquillo Experimental Forest, Puerto Rico - Sample 29 (SPAdes) | ecosystem: Environmental > Terrestrial > Soil > Tropical forest ... | reverse complement strand
GTTGCGTGCCGAGTTCGTAGAGATCGTCGGACCAGACCTCATGCTCCGACGCCGAGCCGTCGAAGGCCACCTCGGACGCACCGCAATTGCGCCGGTCGTGCAGAAGCACGCGATAGCCGGCGCTCGCCAACATCCTGGAGAGATCCTTCAACTCGGCATAGGGCCGGCGGCTGCCTGGCGTGAGCGCGATCCACGGCCCCCGCTCGCCGATGACTTCGTAGTTGATATGAACGCCGCGGATGAGTGCCTCAGGCATTTTCAGTCCACCTTACTTGCTGGTCGATAAGCTTCATTCGATCGGTTTGATGCCGAACCGCTGCACCATTTTTGCATTCCACTCATAATCCTCCTGGATAATTTTCTTCGTCTCATCCGGCGTCGACGGTTCGGGGACGACGCCCTGCTTCAACAACAGAGCCTTAAGCTCTGGATCGTCCATGGCGCGGCGAAACAGCGCATTCAATCTGTCGATGACCGGCCGCGGCGTGCCCTTCGGCGCCAAGACCGCGTAGATGTTCTCGAGCACGAATTCCTTATAGCCGAGCTCGACGAGGGTCGGGACATCCGGCGCTCCCGGCGAGCGCTTGCCGCCCGTGATTGCAAGCGCATTGACCGAATCGCCTTTCATCAGCGGCAGGCTCGACGAGATCGCGTCGAAATAGGCATCCACCACGCCTTTCATCACATCGGTGACCGCAGGCGCGCCGCCCTTGTAATTCACGTTGGTGACGGGGATGTCGAGCAGGCCGCGCGTCATGCCGTTGACGATTTCGCCGACGCTTCCGCGTCCCGGCGTGGCGATCGTGACGCCGTTCGGCTGTTTCTTTGCGTAGGCATGAATTCCGGAACGGTCGACGCCGGAAACTTCGGATTGACGTCCAAGATCAACGGAACGCGCGCGACGAGAGTGATCGGCTCGAAGTCGGCCAGGCTGTATTTGAGGTTTTTATAGAAATTGGGATTGGTCGCGAACGGGGTCGAGCTGGCAAGATACAAGGTGTAGCCGTCGGGCTGCGCGCGCGCGACCTTCTCCGTTCCGAGGATGCATGCGGCGCCCGGGACGTTCTCGACGATGAATGTCGCACCGGTGTACTCGCCGAGCTTCTGGCCGACCATCCGCGCAATGATGTCCGACGTTCCCCCGCGGGAAACGCGACCACGATCGTGACGGTACGCGCAGGATAGTTGGATTGGGCAGAAGCAGCGCCGCAACAGGCGACGCCGAGCAAGGCGAAGCTGGCGGGCACTCCTAGAAGAGTGGTCCTCATGGGCTCCTCCCGAGCACATCCTTTTGTCTGCGGATGCTTCTCGGCCTCAACCTGCCACCTCCCGCCAATAAGCGTCCAATATCGTTTGTTGCCGAACCCATAACCTTATGTCATGGGGGCCGGGCAAACCGAGAGACAGCGGAGCGGTTCTCACATGGATATGGCCCGGCAATTCCACACCGTGCTGACCGTCGCCGAGAAGGGCAGCGTGGGAAAAGCGGCGGAGGCGCTGAACGTGTCGCAACCGGCGCTCACCAAGAGCATCCGCCGGCTCGAGGACCGTCTCGGGGTGCCGCTGTTCTACCGGGAAGGCCGCGGAATGCGGCCGACGATCTATGCCGAGGTCTTGAACGCGCACGCGCAGGGCATCACCGTCGGGATCAACCAGGCGCTCGAGGAAGTGGCGGCCTTACGTGCAGGATCGGAAGGCACGATCCGGCTTGCCGCCGGGCCGCTGGTCTCGAGCGAGATCGTGGCGAAAGCCGCGCTGCGGCTAATGCAGGACCGCCCGAAGCTGCGCGTGCACATTCATACGGCGGTCGGCGACCACCGGCCTGATCTCCTCGCCGGAAAGTACGACTTTATTCTCGGGCTTATACCGGCTGGCGATTCTCCGCCTGCGCTCGCACACGAGCTCATCTTCGAAGACCGCATTGCTCTGATCGTGCGTCGCGGGCATGCCCTGCTCGGCCGCAAGCGCTACACGGCGCAGAACCTACAGAATTTCACCTGGGTGATGCCGTCGCCCGGGCATTATCACCGGCGGCGCCTCGAGAACGTGTTCGAGGAAGCGCATCTGCCGCCGCCCGAAGCCGCGGTCGAGTGCAGTTCGACGGACTCCATCAAAAGGATCGTCGCGAGCACCGATCACATCGGCGTTCTGGCCGGCATGGGACTAAGCCGTGGCGACGACGCGGACCTTTGCGAGATCCCGCTCGCGTCCCGCTTCATGCGGCGGCCGATCGGAATCATTTGGCGCAAGCATCTTATTCTGTCGAAGCCGAGCACGCTGCTGATCGCCGCGATCAAGCAGGTGTGCTCGGAGGAGAAGCAGGCCAAATACCGCAGCATGTCGGATGAAGAACTGTTGACAGAGCTAACCGAGGATCGCGCGAAATAGCGTGCAGACTCCGGCGCGTTCGCCGTCTATGTCGATTACCACCACACCAGACGGCTTTCCGTGGTCCCGGCTGCGAGCAGACCTTTAGTCGACGATAAGATTTTTCCGACGATGCAGAGCCATCCGCTTGAACTCGGTCAAGGTCGCCGAAAGCAGTCAGCGTCAAACTTTAACTCGGAGGACGCGTGACCGTCGCGCAGACGCCACGGCAACTCCGACGAGATGGCCCTCGCGCGCGGATGCCGCGATGACCATCCCAAAATCACTTTCGGAAGCGCCCGCTTAAGAAGCCGGGAAGCATCCGGCTAAAGGGGGCGAAGTCCATGCGGATTGACGCATACACACATTTTTTTCCGAGGCGTTTCTTCGACAAGCTCAGCGAGGTTGCCGGCGACTACAAGGACATGGGCAAACGCGTACGTTCGTTACCGGCGCTGTACGATCTCGACTTCCGTAAGAAAATCGTCGACGGTCATAAGGACTATCGGCAGGTCCTGGCGTACCCGCAGCCGCCGATCGAGTGCTTTGCCAAGACGCCGCAGGACATCGACGAATTCTGCCGGATCATCAACGATGGCTTCGCTGAGCTGTGCGAGAAGGAGAAGGACCACTTCCCTGGCTGGGTGGCACAGGTTTCGCTGGCGGCGCCGGACGCCGGCGTCGGCGAAGCCGAGCGCGCGGTGAATAAACTCGGCGCACTTGGCGTGCAGATCTACACCAACGTCGCCGGCAAGCCGCTCGACCGGCCGGAGTACTTGCCGTTCTGGAAGAAGATCAACGAGCTCGGCGTTCCGGTCTGGCTGCATCCGGCGCGCGGCGCCGAAACGGCGGATTATCCCGCGGCCGAGAGCAAGTCGCTCTACGAGATTTGGTGGACCATCGGCTGGTCTTACGAAACCGCGTGCGCCATGCTGCGGCTCGTCTATTCCAAGATCATGGACAACCACCCCAACCTGAAAATCATCACACATCACTTCGGCGGTATCGTTCCGATGCTGGAAGGCCGGCTCGGTCCCGGCAACGACGTGATGGGCAACCGCACCACCGACCAGGACTATGTGAGCCTGCGCAAAGGCCTGAAAAAGAGGCCGCTCGATTACTTCAAGAATGACTTTTGGACCGACACAGCGGTTTTCACCGCGGAAGCGGCGACCAAGTGCGGCATGGAGTTTTTCCCCATCGACAAGATCGTATTCGCCTCCGATTGCCCATTCGATCCGGAGGGCGGCACCATGTACCCGCGTGAGACGCTGCGCATCCTCGAGAAGCTGGGGATGGATCAGGCCACCGCCGACAAGGTGTTCTGGAAAAATCTCGAAGCCGTCACAGGCAGAAAAATCGTGAAGTAGCACGCCGCAGACCTTGTGCTAAACGCGCACTTTCCAGTGGCGAGCACAAGGAGAATTAGCCGGTGAACCTTCAACGGATGAAGATCGCGGCTGCATGCATCGCGCTGATCGGGGCCATGGCGGCGTTCTCGCCGTCTGTGGCCGCCGACGTTTATCCGAGCCGACCGATCCGTGTGGTGGTGCCTTTTCCGCCGGGCGGGCTGAACGACACGATCGTCCGGATCATCCAGCCGCACTTGCAGCAGAAGCTCGGCCAGCCTGTCATCGTCGACAACAGGCAAGGCGCGAGCGGCATGATCGGAACCGAGCAGGTCGCGAAGGCCGCTCCGGACGGGTATACGCTGTTGGTCGTTGCGTCCTCACATACCGTTGCACCGGCAACGAACGCACACATGGCGTTCGATACCGAGAACGACCTCACGCCCGTGAGTCTGCTCGTGCACGACCCGCTGATGTTCGTCGCCAGTGCGAACGTTGGAACCAGGACACTGGCAGACTTCGTGGCGTTCGCGAAATCGAAGCCGGACAAATTGAATTACGCTACGACGGGCAACGACAGCCAGTCGCATTTCGTGACCGAGCTGTTCGAACAGCAGGCCGGCATCGGTATGGTGCAGGTCGCGTATCGCGGCGGCGCACCGGCGGTCTTATCGCTGATCTCGGGCGAAACCGATTTCGGAGTGCTGTCGATGCAGCTCTCGGAGCCGCAGATCAAAGCCGGCAAGCTCATTCCGCTCGTTTCCGGCGGCACGGAGCGCACCAGCCAATTTCCCGACCTCCCCACGCTCGCCGAAGCCGGGTATCCGCAAGTCGAAGCGCTGCAATGGGTCGGCATGCTCGCGCCGGGGAAAACACCTGCCGACGTGATCGAGAAACTGAACGCGGTCTTGCGCGACGTGCTCGCGTCGCCGGACGTGCGCCAGAAACTCGCCGCCCAAGGCACCACTGCGGCCCCAAGTACGCCGGAGCAATTTCAAACTTTGATCTCGAACGAGATCAGACAATGGAAACAGGTCGCAAAGGCAGCGAAGATTCAGCCGCATTAACCGATGCAAGAGCCCCATGGAGATAGAAGATGAATGCGATCGTTGAGCGTGACGCAGCGGGGCTCAGCAACGAAGATCCAGGTCCCACGCACGAAGATTTGCGTGATCTCATTCCGCGCTTCATCGAGATGGGCGAGCTCGAGACGATCGAAGGCGCTGATCCTCACCTCGAACTCGCGGCGCTGTGTGAGGTGCTCACGGCGCGCTATCCCGGGACCGAGCCAGCGCTACTGTTCGACAACATCAAGGGATATGCGCCGGGCTTTCGCATTCTGTCCGGCGCGTCCAATTCTTTCCGGCGATTGGCAGTCGTCCTCGGGATAGGGCAACCCAGAACGAAGATCGATCTCGTCCGGAGATACAAGGCACGGCTCAAGCACGAATTCCGTCTCATTCCTCCGCGCGTCGTGGCTAGCGGACCGGTGTTCGACAATATTTTGCGCGACGACCAGATCGACTTATGCAAACTGCCCGCGCCGTTCATCCATGAGCACGATGGCGGGCGATACCTTGGCACCGAGGATCTGGTGGTCATGCGCGACCCCGATACCGACTGGGTCAATGTCGGCACTTATCGCATCATGGTGCACGGCAAGGACGAGCTCGGCATTTGGATCTCGCCGGGCAAGCACGGCCGCTATATTCGCGAGAAATATTTCAAAGCCGGCAAACCGTGCCCCGTGCTGATCAGTTGTGGGCAAGATCCGCTGCTCTTCCTGGCGAGCAATGCGGAGCTCGGACACGGCATCAGCGAGTACGACTACATGGGAGGGCAGCGCGGCCGGCCCGTCGACGTCGTGCTGAGCGAACTGCACAAGCTGCCGATGCCGGCACGCTCCGAGCTTGTTATCGAAGGCGAGATTTACGGAGACCGCACCCGGCTGGAGGGACCCTTCGGAGAGTTCATGGGCTATTACGCTAGCGAAGCGAGCGAACAGCCGGTCATCAAGGTCAGGCGCATCTATCACCGGAACGATCCGATCATCACATTGGCCATTCCATCGCGACCGCCGTCTAATTTCACGGTCGCGCGAGGCGTGGTGAAGTCCGCAATGATCTGGGATGAGATCGAGAAAGCTGGACTTGCCGGCGTGCAGGCGGTCTGGAATCACGAGGCAGGTGCTGGCCGCTTATTCAATGTGATTTCGATCAAGCAGATGTATCCCGGCCATGCCAAGCAGGCCGGCATGCTGGCGGCCAACTGCCAGTCCGGTGCTTACGCCGGCCGCTGGGTCGTCGTGGTGGACGAGGACATCGACCCGTCCAATATTCACGACGTGATCTGGGCAATGTCGACGCGTTGCGATCCCGCTACCGATATTGACTACATCCATGGCCACTGGAGCACGCCGCTCGATCCGCTCCTACGCGAGCCGCCTTATGAAAATAATAGAGCGGTCGTGAATGCCTGTAGACCGTGGGCTTGGAAGGATCAGTTTCCCCGGGTCGCCGAGGCCAGCCTGGAGTTGCGCGACCACGTGACGAGAAAATGGGCGACGCTCTTCGATAGGCGCTGAGTGCGCAGGTCGGAGGCTGCCTACAGCCTCCCGCGGACGCGTCCGCTACGGCCGTTCCAGGGCTAGTACGGCGTCAGGAACAACAGCGCCCGCAGCACCGGGCGAAGCGTTGAAGAACTCGCGTGCCTCCCCCAGAGGAAGCTGCTTGGACGAAAGAGGCCCCCAATTCGGCACCATGCTCGCCAGGTCGTATCACACCAGCCGCCCAAAGAAACAATTGTTTCGCAAGCGTTAACTTGCTGTCTTGATCACCCGGTAGAGCTGGAACCGATTTCCTTGATCTATTAGCTTGAGGCGCGAAAAATCCGGGTTAGGCGTATCGTCGTCCGAGTAAAGCACGTACACATAGTCAAATTTCGGCCAATTTTGCCAAAACGTCGGCATGTCAGGAAGCGGGTAAGACGCCGCGACAATCATCTGCGCGATGGATGGAGGTGTACCATCGTGAATATCAGCAAAATCGCGATACTCCGGACGGACATGAAGAACCTGCTTGCCCACGACTGTGAACAGCGTAGTCACCAGGGCAGAGCGTTCAATGACAGCCAGACAAGCAGCGTGCACGAGACCGAGATCGGCGACGTCCTCTCCCGCCGAGGAGTTAGCGTATGCGACGAACACCTTTGAGCCTGGTTCTATCCTACGAAGCGAGGACCGAAGCTGGCTTGTTTCTTCCGAGTGGGTCGACCAGTTTACATCGACTTCAATGAGCCGAACGGCGAGGACAAGGATAAGCAAGCCGACGAACGCTGTGCGCAGCGAGCGGCCCCTAGGCTGGAGCTCGGTGCACCCGAGTAAAATGAAGGCAATACCTAGTGGGATCCGCTGGTCAGCCATGTACGTATCGAACATCACTCGCGGCAAAGCCAAATAGACTAAGGAACCGACAATCAGAACAGGTAACGCAATCGGATGCAGCTTAAGGATCTGATGATGCGACGCCCATACGGCGCAAATCAACAGTACTCCTAAAATCGCCAGGCCAACGACCTCCGAATAATCGGAAATGACGTACATGAGCCCGGCCACCTTACCGAACTGATCCCAATATAGGCTTCCTGCCAAATTCATGGTGGGACTCGCCAGCAGCAAGGGAAGGGCTGCGAGAAATGGAAGCCCACTCGCCACAAATCCTCGTAAGTCACCCCAATAAAGATTTGAACGGGCGTCCCACAATCTGAACAACTCTGCCGAGAGAACTCCGATCCCATATATGCCCAACGCCGACAGGTGACTGAAGAAAAGTACAATCACAGTTACGGTTGAGACCGCAAACCGAAGCAGCCAGGGTTTCTCGCGGAGAGCGACCCAGCCCGCGAGCCCCCAAAGCGAGATACCAATCCCAAAGATGTAGTTCATCAATCCGACGAGGAAAACGTAGTTATAGAGAAACGGAAGGGACACCAGAGCGGTCACAGACCAGCGGCCAAACAAGCTTCTTCCAAGAACGAGAACTCCGGAAACAATTAAAAAGAACATACCAGTCGTGAAAATTTGGCCCGCCAAGTACACATTCATGAAACGTGCGAGTGTGGGCACAATCAGATCCATCACCAAGTTCGGAATGATCTGCCAATCGACTTCATAAAATCGGCTGAGCTGAACATTGCCTTGCAATGTCGCGATGACCTGCATACGTGCGAGATGATTTGCGTAGTCTGACAATGGGGGCAAACGATGCGTCCAGACTGGAAGCGTCGTTAGAAAAACGAATGAAAAAAAAAGTATGAAGATTTGGGAGCGAGAAAAATCATCAGTCTCAGGCGCGGGCTGCTCCAACTTGATCCCGCGCCACGATTCACGAACTAGCATCAGCGCTCCCTCTGCCAGGATACGTGCGACAGGCCTATTCAACCGGCCAATAATTTAGAATCAGAAACGCTCCAGAAGTCGCACAAAGTATCCCTATAACATAGGCCTGACCAATGCGAACAACTCGTGGGCTCGAGCCGGCGGTCCGGTGGCCAACAAGCACGGCTGCACCTCCGCATAGGAGCAGTATATAGCCCACTAGCAGTTCTAAAATTGCATCACCTCTGTTCCTGAGGTCAATGATACAATGCTCGACGAAGGTGACGCGCGGATTCAGCGCAGATTTTTCTACTGCCTAAAGTCAGTTCGAGCTCTGGCTATTGCACCTGAGACGAGAAACCCGACATAGCCAACGTGCCGGGTTTTTACTGGTGAGCCCTCTATTAGTGCCAACGCCCATGTTCGTGCCAATCTCCGCGTCCGCGCCAATAGGGGCGCGGCCCGCCTCGATAATACCATCCGTGCCAACCTGCCGGCCCGCCCCACCATCGGCCCCGCACCCACGGGCCGTAATTACAAACGTACCAACCCGGCCCCTGCCATCCGGCGGGAAACCAACAATAACTGTATCCACCGTAGACGTACTGAGCGTGTTGGATCAGGCTCAGCTCATCCGATCCCTTCGGGATTATATTTCGAGCCGACATCGCTGCATGCGCAGGTCCACCGCAGAGCAACATACTGGACGCTAGGAACGCGAAGCCAACAAGCGCGACGGCGCAACGACGAACTGGCATTCCCACTTTGTTCATTAAATGCACCCCTTCCTAATATCTTGTCCGGCCCGCAGCATCCTTGTGCATCGGCACGCTCGCGATTAAGCGACGAACGACCTGAATAATAGCTGAACACTGTTCTGCTCGCCCGATTTGGGAGGCAGGTCTGCTGTGGGTCATCGGCGGCCGTGGGTCGAGTGTCCTCGATAGGTCTGCCCTACCCCATTGCAGACCTCGTGCACGTCCGGAATTGGTCCAGCTTGGGCCAAAACCGGAAATTCTCCGTCTGACATCGGACGTCAGCCTTCACGCGAAGGGCCACCTTCCGCACAGTTCGTGGCGCCTTCGACACTCTGCGCCTAGCCTTCGTTGAAGATGCCTGAGCGATCGTTGTCATGCCGCGGCGGACGCGTTCGGTTCGTTTTGATCATCTCGAGAAGTGCGCGAACCGCACGGCTGGCCTTGCGGTCTCGATGTGTCACCAGAATGAAGGGTCGCTGCAGAGGGACGAAACGGATCGACCGCAGGGTTTTCAAGCGCAAGGCGGCCCGAACAACGACGCGAGAGATGGCCGTCGCGCCCGCGCCAGCCTCGACGGCAGCGCAGATCGCCTCGTTCGACGGCAGTTCGAGGCTGACATTGACCTGGCTTGACTGAATGCCGAGCTTGGCAAGGGCCTCCTCGAAAACGGCGCGGGTGCCCGAGCCGCGCTCACGCAAGATCCACGCGCCCTCGGTGACATGATGAGGTTTGAGCTGCCGCAGTCGGCTCCATGGATGCGATGTGCCGACCACGGTCAGAAGCTGGTCGAGGTCAACCTGCTCCATCAACAGGTCCGGCTCGTCGATCAAGCCTTCCACGAATCCGATCTCGGCGACGCCTGTGCGGACGGCGGTCGCGACCTGGTCGGTATTGCCCAGGGACAAGTTGATTTCAATTCCGGGATAGGCGGCGTGAAATCGTGCCAACCGCGCAGGCAGCCAATAGGCGCCGGTGGTCTGACTGGCGTGTATGTCGATCACCCCCCTCTTGAGGTCGCGCAACTCAAGCAAGGATCGTTCGGCAGCCTCCGCGGTCCGCAGCACCATGCGGGCTTGGTCGAGAAACATCCGGCCATCGGGGGTCAATTCGATGCGCCGCCCCACCCGCGCGAACAGCGAGACACTGTGCCGGGCTTCGAGTGCCTGGATAGCCCCGCTCACCGCAGACTGCGTCAGATGCAAAGCCTCGGCCGCCCGCGTCATGTGTTCGCGGTCGGCAACCGCAACGAAGATCCGCAACTGCTCCAGCGTCATGGCCTCGATCACTAATCTGTATTACCGATCAGAACAATAGAAATAATCGTTTCGACCGAAGTATGTAGCCTGCACTACAAGCGGCGGCCAGAACCTGAGTCCCGACAATCGAGAGGACTGTCGATGACCGTAAGCGCAATCAGTGCACCCGACCGCCGCTCCGGCATCCTGGTCTACTACGGGCCTGGAGTTGCCTTGGCCGGTGCGGTCGCCGCGATCGGCTACCTTGCTGCGCCTCAAGTCGCCCGTGTCGTTCCAATCCCGGCCATGGTGATTGCCCTCATCGCAGGCATCGCGCTCAGCCCGATGGCTACCCGGCCTCTGCTTCGACCCGGTCTCGGTTTCTGCGTGCGAACGATCTTGCGATGGTCCGTGGCCTTGCTGGGATTTCGCGTCGGCCTGTCCGACGTCATCGCTCTCGGCCCGGCTACGGCCCTGTTGATCGTCGGCGCGATGGCGCTGACGATTGCCTCCGGATTCCTTTTCGCTCGTTGGTGCGGCTTGACGCCCGGGTTAGGCGCACTTGCCGGCGTCGGAACGGGCGTATGCGGCGCCTCTGCGACCTTGGCAGTTTCAACAGTCGTTCCGGAGTATCCCGGCAAACCCGCCGACATCGCTTTCGTCATCGTGGCGGTGAATGCGCTCGCCACTGTGGCGATGCTGATCTACCCGCCTATCTGCCTCTTCCTTGGTTTTAATCCGCAGATGACTGGAATCATGCTCGGGGGGACCATTCACGACGTCGCGCAGGTGGCGGGTGCCGGTTACGCGATCTCTTCCCTGGTCGGCAACACTGCGGTGATCGTCAAATTATTCCGCGTGTTCCTGCTGTTGCCCGTCGTACTGACTGTCGGCGTCTATTTTGCACGCATCGGCATGCAGCGCGCCGAAGCGCGTGTGCCGGTCCCGGTGTTTGCCATCGTCTTCTTGCTGCTGTGCATCCTTAACAGCATCATGCCTGCGGCACAGATGTCACCGTCGCTCTACGCGTCGATGAAAACCATCGTGGTGGAAGCTTCCAATTGGGGCCTGCTGCTTGCCATTGCGGCACTCGGTCTCACCACGTCGGTTAAAGCGATCATAGGACTTGGGTGGCGCCACGTTGCCGTTGTCCTCGGCGCCACCGCGGTCGTTCTCGTGATCATGACCGGTGGATTGGCGCTGCTTCAGCTCGGCTAATGTGATGTCTTCCTCAGCGAGGACCGCGCTTCGCCAATGACTTGGACGCTTGCGGGCAGATCTGCCGACGCTTCGCAAGCCACTCGACGACATCTTCAGACACCGCTGCGCATGGCGTGGTGAAGTGCTGGCACAGTTTGTCCAGCTTAGTCACAAGCAGACCAATTCCCGTGTTGATCAAAATTGTCCTTTCAGCACAACTGAAGAGGCGGATAGTCGCTCAGTTTTTTAGAGTTCTCGTACCCGCGTGATTCCGACGAAATTCTCCGCCGGTAGATTGAAGCGATCGGCGGGGTGCACGGAGTTACGGGAAAGGAACGAAAACAACATGCGCCGCCAGCCAACCATGCGGGGTCGTGTCTTGCGCGGTTCAATCCTGTCGCGCTCGCTAAAATAGAGCGCATTATCCACGTCGAAGGGACATCGAGCCTTCACTTTAGCAAGCTTCGGCGCTAACTGCTCCAGAGCGGCCGTAATCAAACGAGACGATCTTCATCAATGACCGCGCACGGCTCTCAAACGTAACCGAGCCAGTGCCAGTACGTCGCTCCAAACACAAGG
>Ga0207740_1000150_pt1 | contig 12092 bp, 9 predicted proteins | sample LuqExpMetageno29_FD_187787 | JGI IMG/M metagenome (GOLD analysis project Ga0207740, IMG submission 187787) | Tropical forest soil microbial communities from Luquillo Experimental Forest, Puerto Rico - Sample 29 (SPAdes) | ecosystem: Environmental > Terrestrial > Soil > Tropical forest ... | reverse complement strand
ATCGACAGAGGTCGCGCGCGTCATCAACCGCGTGCTCGCCGGCAAGGACGCCGCCATCGCGCCGCTGATCGCCGAGACCGGCGGCATCAATGGCATGATCGTCGATGCTACCGCGCTGCCGGAGCAGGTGACCGACGACGTCATGATCTCTGCCTTCCGTTCCGCGGGCCAGCGTTGCTCGGCGCTGCGCCTTCTCTGTTTGCAGGACGACATCGCCGAGCAAGTGCTCGCCATGGTCGAAGGCGCCACACACGAGCTCAAGCTTGGCGATCCGCGCGATCCGGCGACGCATGTCGGCCCGGTGATCGACGGCGAAGCCAAGGAAAGGCTCGAACGCTGGATTGCGGACATGGAGGCGCGCGGAGCCGCGCGCTTCCGCTACGAAGCGGGGCGGCTGCCGGCCGGTACCTACGTCGCGCCGGCCATCGTCGAGCTCGACCGCGCGCGTGAACTGAAGGAGGAAGTGTTTGGGCCGGTGCTGCATGTCATGCGTTGGCGTCCGGACGAGCTTGATCAACTCTGCGACGATATCGCGGCAAACGGTACCGCTCTCACGCTCAGTATCCATACGCGCATCGATGCCACCGTCGCGCGCATCCTCGCCCGCCTCTCGCACGGCAACGTCTACGTTAATCGCAACATGATCGGCGCGGTCGTGGGCAGCCAGCCTTTCGGTGGCAGCGGCCTTTCGGGGACCGGGCCGAAGACAGGCGGACCGCACTATTTGATCCGATTTGCGTTGGAACAGGTGGTCACGGTGAACACCGCGGCTTCCGGCGGCGACGCCACGCTGTTGTCGGACGAGGAAACTTAGCCGCCCCCGGGCGGCCAACAGGCAAAACAGTAAGCCTAACGCCTGTTTGACGTTTGTTTAACGCGGTCGTTAACCGGTTTGGCTCCCGGATCAGCTATGGTGGGCATATGACTGATTCGGTTGCCCGACTTTATGAAGCCGTGATCGCCCTCCGAAGCGCCGATCCGGCGAAGTCGCGGACGGCCCGGCTATTACGCTCGGGCCGTGCCAAGATGGCCAAGAAGTTGGCGGAGGAGGCGATCGAAGTTGTGCTCGACGCCATGCACGGCCAGCCCGAGGCCGTGGTGCGCGAGAGCGCAGATCTTCTTTATAACCTGGTGGTGCTCTGGGTGCATGCTGGGGTGCGTCCCGACGATGTCTGGGCCGAAATGCACCGTCGCGAGCTGATGTTCGGCATTGCCGAAAAAGTGCCAAAGGAGTTGGTGCATCCGGCGCCGCGCCGTAAGATCGTCGCTCTGCGGGCCGGACGCGCCGGCAAGCGCCGCTGAACCGCCGTTTTTCCCTGCCTGAAGCTATTCCATGACGATTGAGGCTGCCGAGCCGCGTTCGCTATTGCGCCGTCTTTATGACTGGTGTGTCGCCGCTGCCGGGCGGCGGCATGCGCTCGGCATGCTGACGCTCGTCGCTTTCGTCGAAAGCTCCTTTTTCCCGATCCCGCCGGACGTGATGTTGGTGCCGATGTCGCTCGCGCGGCCCGACCGGGCCTTCCTACTCGCCGCCTGGTGCACGGTCGCCTCGGTGGCTGGCGGCATCCTGGGTTACGCCATCGGGGCGCTACTTTATGACTCGGTCGGCGCCTGGCTGATCCATCTTTATGGCTACGGTGGGAAGGTCGAGGCCTTCCGCGCGGCCTATGCCCAATGGGGCGCCTGGATCATCCTGATCAAAGGCCTGACGCCGATCCCCTACAAGATTGTGACCATCACCTCTGGCTTTGCCGGCTACAACTTCGTGCTGTTCGTGGTCCTGTCGCTGGTCACGCGCGGCATGCGGTTCTTCCTGCTGGCGTTCCTGTTGCACCGCTACGGCGACTATGCCCGCCACATAATCGAAAAACGGCTTGCGTTGTGGACTTCGTTGTTTGCCACTGTGCTCGTAATCGGCATTGTGGTTGCGCTATATCTGTTTTAGCGCGAATCATTTTTTCTCCCCAAAGAGGATGGCTGTTGCGAATGCCGCTGGGCAGTGGATTAGCGCGCCTAACTGCCTGGCGGCGGCGCGCAATACGAAAGGCTTCGAGTCAGGCACGAGCAACGACGTGACTACGTCAGAAATCTGCCCCGCCCAGTCCGGACGCAACAGCGGCGCCACCTTGTCACACCAAGACCTTCGTCTCCGCGCTCTGCCAGTAGCGCTCTGACGATCCAGGAGAGGACACACCGAACGCTGCTCTGCGGATCGCCAACCGCACCACTTACTTGAAGATCCGTCTACTCAATCTCGATCACGCCGGCGACCTTGTGGGTTAGGTTGACCTTGCCGATTGTCAGCACCATCTGCGCATCGACGCTCTTGATGCCTTTCAGGCGACCGTCCGCTACCGCGGCGCGGATCGCCTTCTCGATTTCCTGCTGCGAGGTGACGCCCACCACCTTGAGGAATTTGCGCAGCGACATGTTGAGGGCTTCTTCGTTCATCGCGGGCTCCCTGAAAGAATTCGCTCCGATCATAGGCGTGCGGCCGTGGCCCTGAAAGCATAACCGGCTACGACAAGCGTGCTACGGCTGCCGTTGACCCTGAAATGCGCGTGGTTATAGTTCCGTCGACTAAAGCCCCTGTGGCGGAATTGGTAGACGCGCCTGACTCAAAATCAGGTGGTGGAAACATCGTGCTGGTTCGAGTCCGGCCAGGGGCACCAATAGAATCAACATATTAGCGGCAGTTCAATTCAGCATAGCCCATGCGTATTCGGATAAATAGTTAGGGCGACAGCGTGAACGAAATCGTTGGCGCGACTTTAGAGTTCGACTACCTTGATTCGACGGGCTTAATAACGCACTGGACCGTCACGTGTGAAGCGATTTGGCAAAAGGATGGCCGAACCTATCTCCGCGGCCAAGACTCACTCAGCCACGAGCGCCGCACCTTCAGGGTATCCCGAATAAGCGGCGTATCTTGCCCTCCTGGAACCTCGCCCCATCTAAACGCGCAAGCTTTTTTTGCGCGCTTTCTGCCGAAAACACCATTCGAGACCTTGCAGCAAGTCGCGCTGAACGTAGCTACCGTCCTCAATTATGTGGCAGACAGCCATGTCGCGAATGCCCGACAGCAATCTTTGAGCCGCGAAGGTGTTCGCGCCGTTCTCGACAACTTCAATGCAAGTTCTTGTGCGAAGGTCATTGAAAAGTATGTGTTTGAGAACGTGCCCTATCGCGAACTTGATAAAGCCATTCTCGCTACCCGCCGGCTCGCTAACGATCTTCATGTGTTTGCGATCGTCGCTTCCTATGTAACCAACGTCATAAAGGCGTCAGACCCAGCGGACGCGAATTACGCCATAAAAGCATGGGACCAGTTGGCAGACAGCATTAAGGGTGCGAGTGCTTAAATCTCTAGTATCAACAGGCACGCTCAGGCGTTGATGGTGTGCTCCATGCCCGCAATACGAGAGAGGCCGCTAATCGATTGTTTCTCGCCCTCACGCATATTTGCCGTCGAATACTTGCGTTTCGCGCGCCACCCAGTCGATCACCTCTTTCACCGCCGCTAGCCTTTGCCGGCCGGCAGCGCGCACCTTGCTGAAGATCTCGATCTGGCGGTCAGAGCTGGTGCCCTCGGCGACAATGCGGTGCAGGCGCCTGATCTCAGCCGTGCAATCGAGTGCATCGATGTCCTCGGCGATGAAGTCGAACACCTGGTCGAGCCATTGCGCGAGCGTGAGCGGCGAGCGGGAGAACGGCTCGACGAAGGTAGCGGCGATGCCGTAGCGCTGGGCGCGCCACTTGTTCTCCTTGCTGATTGCGCGGCCGACGCGGTCGAAGCCGGCATTGAGCGCGCGGTCGCGGTCAAGCGCGCGCACCAGGCAGCGGAACAGTGCGGCGATTGCCATGGTGTCGTCGAGCCGCGTGCAGCTGTCGGCGACGCGCAGCTCGATGGTAGGGTTGGCGAGCGACGGGCGCATCGCCCACCAAATGTAGCTCGCGTCCGGGATAATCTTTGCCCAGGTCATGGCGGAGACGTATTCGTCGTAATCGTCGTTGGTGCGGAACAATTCGGGCAGGCCGGTGCGCGGCAACTCGTCATAGGCGGCGAGGCGATAGCCGACAAGACCGGTGAGGTGGCCCTGCCAGAACGGCGACGAGGTCGAAAGCGCAAGCAGCAGCGGCAGGTAGGGCGTGAGCCGCATGATCAGATTGATGCGGCTGTCGACCTCTGGCACATGCACATGCACATGCAAGCCACACAACATGTTGCGGTAGCCGATCATCTGTAGGTCGTCCATGATCTCACCGTAGCGCGCCTTCTGTGTGACGCTCTGCTCCGGCCAGAATGCGAGTGGAAATGTGCCCATAGCGGCGAGCCCAAGTTTGTGTTCAGCCGCAGCCTCTCCGAGCGTGCGGCGATAATGCACGAGATTTTCGCGCGTCTGCGTCATATTGCTGCAGGGCGGGGTCGCCACCTCGATCTGCGACTGCAACATTTCGGTCATGACTCGGTCGCCAAGTTGCGCTTGCGCGAGTGTCAGGAATTTCTTGTTCATGCGTCGGACCGCCCGGCGCGTCTTGGCGTCGAACACGAAATATTCCTCTTCTATGCCGACCCTATACATGTGTTAACGACTTCCGGCGGATACCGCTGATTTGAGGCATCACGTTTGCTCGAGTGTGGATGTGCTCGGGGCGCACGCCGAGTGCTAGCAGCCGCCCCGGAATGCGTCGCAGCAGTGGCCATCGCAGGATTTTTATGAACAACGGTGCTCTCGGTCGCTTGCCTTTGTGGGCCAATGCTGGGCTGATGATATTGTTTTGTAGGATAATCTGAAGACTTTGAGTCACTCGTGTCGGAAATTCGCGGCGCTTCTGTACCTTATTGAGCGTTTCAATTGTCACCGTTCCGCGGCGTAACGGTTCGGCGAGAATATTGGCGGCAGCTACCGCATCTTGCACAGCGAGGTTGATCCCAACGCCGCCGATCGGCGACATGGCGTGCGCGGCGTCGCCGATGCAAATCAGACCAGGCCGGTACCAATGCCGCAGACGGTCGACCATGACGGTCAGTAGTTTGATTTTGTCCCAGCTGTCGATTTCTTCCAGCCGGTCACCTAGGAATGGCGAAATGCCAGTCACGTTGTTGCGGAATTTATCGAGTCCCCCTTGCTTGACCTCGTCAGCAGTGCCCTTTGGAATGACATAGGCGCATTGCCAATAATCATTGCGGTTGAGCATCACCAGCATGCGGCCACCTTCCACATGGCCGATGACCTCGGCGGGATCGTTCTCTTTTCGCGATATGCGAAACCACATCACATCCATCGGCGCGCCTAGGTCCTCGGCTTTCAAACCAGCGCGGTGACGCAAGGTGGAGTGGCGGCCATCGCAGGCAACAACGAGGTCGGCGCGGATTTCGAGATCACCGTTGGACGCTTTCGCGCGGACACCGGCCACACGGCCATCCTCCAGGATTAGATCGGTTGCCTCTGTGCGCATTCGCAGATCGAAACCTGGATAGCGCTCGGCGCGATCGGCAATAAAATTGAGGAAATCCCACTGCGGCATTAGAGCAACGAATTTGCAGTAAACGGGCAAGTGCTCGAAATGCCCGATGGTCACATGATCATCTCCGATTTGAAGTGAGACCCCGCGAACCTTCGAATGTGGGAGCTTGAGGAACTCCTCGAGCAGACCGAGCTCGTGCACTATTTCAAGCGTCGATGGATGGACGGTATCGCCGCGAAAATCGCGCAGGAAATCAGCATGCTTTTCCAGCACAACAACTGACACCCCTGCTCGTGCCAGAAGAAATCCGAGCATCATTCCAGCAGGGCCGCCGCCCGCGATGCAGCAAGTGGTGATAATCTGGTTCATTGCTGTTCCGCATAACCCATGGGTTGTGTTCCTAAGGCGGGTGCGCAGGTGCACCTTTAGAATACCCATTCATAATCAACTGTTCCGCGCGGGTTTCTAGACAGTAGACGGTTAGGTCTAGATCGCCCCTAGAAGCGAGCGTTTCTAGGCCTTCGCTGCAACGCGATACCAGTAGTTAGAACCGCCGACATCGGTAAACCGACGCGATTTGACCCAATGCAGGCATCGCTAATTACTCCGCCGCTTGCTGCGCCGGACGGTCCTGCCTGCCTTTTTCGCGTTGCGCGGATTGGCTCCAACCCCTGATCCATGCGGACAGCCGATCCAAATAGAGATAAATCACTGGCGTTGTGAACAACGTCAATGCTTGACTCACAAGTAGGCCGCCAACCATGGCATAGCCAAGCGGCTGACGTATCTCGGAACCTGTGCCCTGGCCTAACATCAATGGCACGCCGCCCAACATCGCTGCCATCGTAGTCATCATGATGGGGCGAAAACGGAGCAGGGCGGCATGGCGGATAGCTTCGGCCGGCGACAAACCATTATCCCGTGTCGCCACTATGGCGAAGTCAACCATCATGATTCCGTTCTTCTTGACGATGCCAATCAACAGAATGATGCCGATAAGTGCGACAAGACTGAAGTCGAAATGAAACAACATCAGTGTTAGTAACGCACCGACACCCGCCGAAGGAAGCGTGGAAAGAATCGTGATCGGATGGACATAACTCTCATAGAGAATCCCGAGAATGAGATAGACGACAATCAATGCAGCGATAATCAGGAGCGGAACGGTTGAAAGCGATTCTTGGAATGCCTGCGCGTTGCCCTGAAAGCTCGTACTGATAGTTGCCGGGACGTTCAGTTCGGCTTTGGCTCTTTCGATTGCATCGGTGGCCTGGCCCAGCGCGGTCCCCTGCGCGAGATTGAAGCTGATCGTAATCGCGGGGAACTGCCCCTGATGGCTTATGGATAGTGGTTCGACGGGATGCGTGGTCCATTTGGCGAATGCCGATAGTGGTACCTCGCCATTCGTTGTCGGCGAGCGCAGAAAAATCTTGTCGAGTGTTGCGGGATCGCCCTGGAGTGAAGGGGTTACCTCCATGATCACGTAGTAGCTCGACAGCTGCGTGAAATACTGCGCGATCTGTCGCTGGCCGAAAGCGTCATAAAGCGTGTCGTCTATCACCTGAGGTGTGAATCCATAACGCGAGGCCTGGTCGCGATCGACTTTCAGAGTGAGCGTCAGACCTTCAGTCTGCTGGTCGGTAGCGACATCTCGCAGTTCGGGAAGCGTCTTAAGTTTGGCCAAAATCTTCGGCGCCCATTCATTGAGCTGCTCGACGTCTGCACTTTGGAGCGTATACTGGAACTGCGTGCGCGATGCGCGGCCGCCGACGCGGACGTCCTGCGCCGCTTGGAGAAACAGCCGTGCGCCCTCGACCTTGTCGAGCTGACCTCGCAAGCGCGCGATGATCTGGTCAGCATTCGCCGTGCGTTCATTGCGCGGCTTTAAGGTAATGAACATGCGGCCGGTGTTTGGCGGATTACCGGGCCCGCCCATGAAAATCGCGATGTGATCGACCGCAGGATCCTTGCGAACGATTTCCTCGAGATCGAGCTGGTATCGCATCATTTGGTCAGGAGATGTCTCCTGCGCGGCCTCGGAAATTCCTGTCAGCAGCCCGATATCTTGCTGCGGAAAAAAGCCCTTGGGTATGACCACAAATAGAAGGATTGATAGAGCCAGTGTAATGATAAACACAATGAATGTTGTAAACTGATGTTTTAGGACTATGTCGAGCCCGCGCTCATAGGCGTGCAAGAGTGCATCGAAAGCACGTTCGCTCCAGGCGTACAGTCTTCCATGGCGTGCGTCTTTTGGCGGTTTGAGTAGCCGCGATGCCATCATTGGCGTGAGCGTCAACGAGACGAAGGCAGAGACGAAAATCGCCATGGACAAGGTAACGGCGAATTCGCGAAAGAGCCGGCCGATGATCCCTCCCATCAGCAGCAACGGGATGAGTACGGCAACCAGCGAAACACTGATCGAAATGATTGTGAATGCGATTTCGCGAGATCCACGGAGTGCGGCCTTGATCGGCGCTTCTCCCTCTTCGACGTAGCGGGTTATGTTCTCGAGCATGACGATCGCATCGTCGACGACGAAGCCGACTGCAATTGTCAGGGCCATCAGCGAAAGGTTGTCGAGACTGTAACCGAATGGCCACAGTAAGGCGCAGGCGCCTAGCAGTGAGAGCGGCACGGTTACGCTTGGAATGATGGTTGCCCAGAGACTCCGCAGAAAGACAAAGATAACCATCACTACGAGAAGGATCGTAATGAGCAGCGTAAACTGAACGTCTGCGACTGAAGCCCGGATCGTCTGCGTCCGATCGCTGAGCGTGAATACATTGATTGCCGGCGGCATTATTGCGCGCAGCTTTGGTAGCTCTGCATTGATCTTGTCGACCGTCTCGATAACGTTGGCGCCGGGCTGCTTGAAAATCACAAGAATGATGCCCCGCTTGCCGTCCGCCCAGCCTGCCTGTGTGGTGTCCTGCGATCCTGTCACCGCCTGGCCGATATCACGGACACGAAGCGGCGCCCCGTTGCGATAGGCAACGACCACGTCGTTCCAGTCTTTTGACCTCGTCAATTGATCGTTGGTGTAGATCGTGAAGGCTCGCGTTTCGCCGCGAATGCTGCCTTTCGGATTATCGACTGTGGCTATTGAAAGCGGCGTACGCACGTCTTCGAGCGAAAGCCCCTTGGCAACCAGCTTGGCTGGGTCGAGTTGTACGCGGATTGCCGGCTTTTGCTGACCGCCGATTAATACCTGGGCGACACCGGAGATTTGGCTGATCTGCTGGGCGAGTTTGGTCTCGATATTGTCATCGACTTCGGTCAACGGCAGGGTATCCGAGGTCGCGCCGAGCAACAGGATGGGTGAGTCAGCCGGATTGACCTTGCGATAAGTGGGTGGGCTTGGAAGATTCTTGGGCAATTGCCCGCCAGCGGCATTGATCGCGGCCTGGACGTCGTTTGCTGCAGCATCGATGTTGCGTTCAAGGACAAACTGAATCGTAATCGAGGTTGAACCGACGACGCTGGTCGAGGTCATCTGCGAAACACCGGAAATTTGCGCAAACTGCGTTTCCAGTGGCTGGGCCACGGCCGACGCCATGGTGTCGGGACTTGCGCCGGGTAGGCTTGCGGAGACCTGGATGGTGGGAAAATCCACTTGCGGTAGCGGTGCCACCGGCAGGCGCGGATAGGCGACAAGGCCGGCGAACAGGATGCCCACCATCAGCAACGAGGTGGCGATCGGCAGCCGAATAAATGGTGCGGAAATTCCGCCGTCCATAATCAATAATCTTTTTGAGGGTTGTTGGCCGCTTCTTTGTCAGGCGAAGGCGGTGTGTTCGCTTTATGCGGATTGACCACAGCGCCTTCCGTCAGCCGATACTGGCCCGAGGTCACAACGCGAGCACCGCTGGCGAGGCCTTCGAGCACGACGGATTCCGTAGCACCTTCGTCGCCTACTTTGATGTCGTGCTTATCAACCTTGTTGTCCTTGCCGACAACGAATGCATAGAGTCCGTTTGGCCCATGCTGGATCGCATCGTTGGGTACTACCAGAACATTTTTCCGCGTATCGACCAGAAGCCGTGTCGCCACTGAAAGCCCAGGCCACAACGCATTATCCTCATTCTTAAAGGTGGCCTTCATGCGGATCGTTCCGCTTGCCTGATCGACCTGATTGTCGACAAGCGCGAGGTGGCCTTGACCGAGAGTCTTTGTACCGTCCGACGACAGCGCTATGACCGGCACGTTTCCCGCAGCGAGCGCTCTGTTGATCTGCCCGATATTTTCTTCCGGCGCCGTGAAGACGACTGAAATCGGCTGGAGCTTCACGATCGTGACAATGCCCGTCTGGTCTGTCGCGTGCACGATGTTGCCGGGATCGATGAGGCGGAAGCCGGTTTTGCCGGTGAGAGGAGAACGGATCGTCGTATAGCTGAGCTGGGTCTGCGCGTTGTCGATTGCGGCCTGGTCGCCCTTCAGCTGAGCGTTGAGTTGGTCGACTTTTGCTTGCTGTGTGTCGACCTGTTGTCGCGAGGCGTAATCCTGCTTGGCCAGTGTGCTGTAGCGCTCAAGGTCGAGCTGCGCATTCCTCAGATTCGCTTCGTCCTGCGCTTTTTTGGCTTGCGCCTGTTCAAGCGCCGCCTGGTACGGTCGCGGGTCGATCTGCACCAGCAAATCGCCCTCATTCACCATCTGGCCCTGACGAAATCCGACCTTGATCACCTGACCATCGACCCGGCTCCGTACGGTCACCGTGTCATATGGCTGCACTGTGCCAAGACCGTTTAGATACACCGGAAAATCGGAATTATTAATCGTTTGGATCGTGGCCGGAATTGGCGCCGGGCCCTTGGTCTGATGTTTGTCGGCATTGGTTTGAGTGGCAGACGTATAAAGCCAGCCGAGGTAGCCGATGAGCACGATCGCGCATAACCCAAGCACGCCCTTCAAGGCGCGAAGCCAAAAAGATGAAATATGGATCAAAATCGTTCTCCAATGTCCGCCACGGGTAGGTTTGCCGACGTTTTGCTCATGAATGGTCATTCAATAAACGCCCACTCAGGCCGAATCCTGTGTTCCATTGTCTTGGTTCGACGCGGTTCAGTCTGAAAAAATTTTAATTTTTATGATGCGCAATTAGTTCCGCGCCTTGCGACAGAACTGGAACAAATATCCAATGGGACCATTGTGTTATGGGGTGCGGGGCCTCCTGTGTTTGCAATACCGACGGGGACGAAATGCACCCCTACCAACCGACATCATCATTCGCAGACGCTTCCAATGTGGTGAATTTGGGACGTTACCAGCACGCAAAGCAGTTCCGATCTTTCGATTCATCAAGATCCCGACAGCCCTCAGCCTTACGACCGCCCGAAAATCCACGCACGGACTTGTGGCTTGGCGATGCCTACTGCGAGCGAATGAAGGTAAACGCAGCCGTACTCGTATTTTTGATGTTCCTTATCACAAGCGGGATATGGCTTCTGGATGGTATTAGCGACTCTTTCGGGCCCGGGTCCCTGTCGCATCAGCAAAATCACAATGTCGGTCGCGGGCACGATGGCGCGGTTGGCAAATGAGATACGTGACCTCTTTTGAGAGCTTTGCTCGCGTCTGAGTGCACGTCTCCTGCAAACCCATGTGATTTGTGAAATGCAATCGCGACGGATGAAATTTTCCGGGCGTCGAGGATGGACGCTCGAGTGACGGGACAGCTTAAGAGCAAGAAGGGCCGAAGACCGTAGTCTCCGACCCAGGATCGCGACACTTAATTCAGCCCGCCAGTTTTACGCGCCTCCTCGCGTCCACGCCTATCATGATAGGCATAGTGATGATAATGCCGGTGACCTTTTAGACCCATTCCGCGAGCAATATGTGGTCCTGCGGTGTAGCCAACAACGCCTCCCGCAACTGCGCCTATAGGGCCTCCGACGATCGCACCGGCAATCGCGCCCATGGCGCCATCACCTAGTCGTTCCTGCGCGCCCGCGATGGTTGGCGCAACACACAAACCCGCGGTAACTATCGCGGCCACGAATAATGCTCTCATGGCACCTCTCCATCAAACGAGAACATGGTTTCAGCAATTTCTGATGCAAAAACGCGAAACCAGCTAAATAGTTCCATATTCGTCCCAAACCGTGACGGCAACAATCGAATCGAGAGGCTGCGTCACATCGTTCGTGATTTCAGCGCGGCGATTCATTTTCTGATTCCGGGAACCGAACGAATACAACCGCGAGGACCGGCGCCAAACGATAAGAAGGCATAGTGGTTGATGTATACGCGTGCACCCGGCAGAAACCTTGATGGATAGAATTGGTCCGCCCTCGCGGCCCAGATCTTGTGAACCCTATCGGGCTTGGCGCGGGCTGTTCGGCGAACGCGCCTCGCACGCCCAAAAAAATGCGTTTGGCGCAGCATGGGCGGGACTCGCATGACCCGCGCCGAACTACTACGCTGCGCCTCTCACAGCCGCTCCGCAAAGTACAGCCCCGCCGCTCAATTTATTACGGCGAAGCACACCTAACACTCACATCGCTAATCTAAACGCCAATAACCCAAAGCCGACGTAGACTTCACGGAGTCTTGGAACGAGCCGGAGCCCTTGTCTCGGATCGCGCGGGCTCAGGCTGCTTCTCACTTACCGAAGGTGCCAATGG
>Ga0207740_1000137_pt1 | contig 12451 bp, 12 predicted proteins | sample LuqExpMetageno29_FD_187787 | JGI IMG/M metagenome (GOLD analysis project Ga0207740, IMG submission 187787) | Tropical forest soil microbial communities from Luquillo Experimental Forest, Puerto Rico - Sample 29 (SPAdes) | ecosystem: Environmental > Terrestrial > Soil > Tropical forest ... | reverse complement strand
CCCCGCGCGATTGCGCGGGACGACTACGGATGGGCAGAGTTCATCGAACATACGGGTTGCCGCAATTCCGAAGACGTTAGCCGGTTTTTCCGCCGTGCCGGGGCATGGCTCGCGCTTCTGCACTATGTGGTGGCAGCGGACATGCATCAGGAAAACATTATCGCGCATGGCGACCATCCGGTGCCAATCGATATTGAGACGATCTTCCACTCCGGCCTTGAAGAAGAGCCCGACTCTCCAACGGCACACGACGCGGCGCAGAGTCTGGTGGCAAATTCGATCATGATGGTGGGCCTCCTGCCCGCCTATGGCCGCTCGGCGTTCAATCGTGTTTTTGCAATGGGCGGCCTCACAGCAGGCTGGAATACCAAAACAGGCGTCGCATGGCTGGACGTTAATTCCGATATGATGCGACCGTCGAAATCGTCGGAGAGTGGCGCGGCAAACCCCAACCTCCCGCACGTCGATGGAACTTACGCACTATTCGGTGACCATCTGGATGATTTTGCGCAAGGATTTGAGGAATACGCACGATTTTTGAGCACTCAGCCAGAGCGGGGCGCGACTCTGCTTGAGAGATTTGCAGGCGTTCCGGTGCGCAAAGTGGTCCGCTCGACACGGTTCTACTACATGCTCCAACAACGGCTGCGGAATCACCGGAGCATGGACGACGGTGTTGCGTGGTCGGTCCAGGCCGACTTCATAGCTCGGCTTGCGTATCGGAAAGTCGACACCGACCGTCTTTGGCCGATGCTTCGGCAGGAGAGAGCGGCTCTATTGAGCCTGAACATTCCCCACTTCGTAACCCCAAGCGACCGGACAGATGTCTGCGATGCAAACGGCCGTGTGGTTTCGACGCGCGGAATACCCGGACTTGAGCGCGCGCGTAGGAGGTTCGCAAACTACGACGAAAGAGAGATTGCATGGCAAATCGAGGTGATCCGGGAGAACACCCGCGCTGCTGAAGATCGGCAATTTGGCCGGAAGGCCCTTTCGGTTGTGGAGACCCCAAACACGCGTAGGCTCGTCGATGTAATGGCATCGGGCGAGGCCACTCGCATTGCCGCCGACTTGGCGGCGTATGCGATTCGCCGCGGGTCCGGCGCGGCCTGGATCGGCCTGAACTGGTTCGAGGATGCCGAAAAATTTCAACTCGCCTGCCTTGGTCCAGATTTGTACAACGGTACGAGCGGCATTGCGTTGTTTCTCGGAGCGCACGCGCACGTGACGGGATCGGCATCGTCGCGCGATCTGGCGCTTGCGGCGATGTACGAGCTGAGGAAGGACCTGAATGCGCCAGGTGCCTCACGCCTCGCAAGAACAATGGGTATTGGTGGGGCCAGTGGCTTCGGGTCCGTAATTTACACCCTGTCAGTGCTTGCAACCTTCTTGTCGGACGCGTCGCTGCGGAACGATGCGCTCACCGCGGCCAGTTTAATCAACATGGATCTGATCAAGGCAGACAATCGCCTGGATGTGGTGGGTGGCAGTGCGGGTGCAATTCTTTGCTTGCTGCGCCTCTTCAGGGACAGCGGGTCGGAGGACGTGCTGCGCCGCGCGATCGACTGTGGTGAACATTTGCTTCGGCAGGAGCGGATTGGAGCCGAGGGACGACGAAGCTGGCGGATCGAAGGGGGTGGTCAGCATCCACTGAATGGGTTTTCCCACGGTGCCGCTGGTTTCAGCTACGCGTTGGCCAGTTTAGCTAAGGCGAGTGGCCGATCGGATTTCGTCGAAGCAGCTGAGGAATGCATTGGCTACGAGGACGAGGCTTATGACGAGGGCCGGAAGAACTGGCCCGATTTCCGTGCCGGCAAGACAGCTTGGCCGGTACAATGGTGTCATGGTGCGCCCGGAATAGGCCTCGCGCGGCTAGCTGCGGCCAAGCTGCACAGTCACGAGGATAAACGGTTGATGCGGGATGCCGCTCTTGCGGCGGAATGCGTCGAACTAAACTGGCCGGGTGCCGTCGATACTCTCTGCTGTGGCGCTCTCGGCAACATTGAATTTATGCGTGAGGCGGGCCGCACACTTCAGAGCCCTGGGTTGGAAGCGCTTGCAATGCGAGCTTTCGAGAGCGTGATGCAATCGGCAACGGTAAATGGCGACTATCGATGGAATACCGGGAACCGGCGGTTCAATTTGGGCCTATTCCGTGGGCTTTCGGGCGTCGGTTATGCCTGTCTGCGTCAGGCCTATGGCGCACTACCCAACGTGCTCACCTGGGATTAGCAGCAGCCCATTGCCTCAACTTTGAACTATAACAGCCGTAAAGCGTATCGATTTGCAACCCGCGTATGTTGATCCTCCTCATACAGGGGGGCGTGATAGCTGGCGCTACGCAGCGTCCCTGCTCGTGACACAGAAAGGCAAGTATTTTCCTCATGCCACTTTCTGGTATACAAGTGGGTTGGGGGAAGGCACTCTAATCGGACCCTCTGCAGAAGTGGCAAAGGCTATGGTGGCTCGCTCCAGCACGGCAAGGCGAGGCGCTGGTCCAGACCCAGCAATGACGCCTCCGGCCAGCCGTCCAACGAGGCCGAATTTTCTCTCAGATTTGCCTGAGGACTTATCCGTCGGTCTTCTGGCCAACAGTACTCTGCGTAAGCTGAACTCAGGAGAGGTGCTCTTTGTGGCCGGCGAGCCGGCCGACGGCCTCTACCGGCTGGAAGAAGGGCTTGTGAAGGTCAGCATCGGCGCAACGACTGGCGCCGAACGCATTCTAGCCATTCTTGGTCCTGGAGCGATTGTCGGCGATCTCGCGATTATCGATAACCTTCCGCGCTCAGCTTCCGTGACCGGCTTGCGGGATTGCAAATTGCGGTTCGTTAGCCGGTCGCAATTCGACCGCTTCGCCGAAGAGCACCCCGAAATCTACAGACATTTGGTGAAAATTCTGGCCGCCCGCCTGCGCGACACGGACATGATCTTGGCAGCCGGGAGCTTCCTTCCATTGAAGGGACGGGTGGCGCGCGCTCTACTCGATCTATCGAAAGCATTCGGAAAGGAAGTCGGAGGAGGCCGTATTCTCATTCACCAAAGGATTAGCCAGTCAGATGTCGCGGCAATTGCAGGGGTGGCGAGGGAGAACGTCAGCCGCATTCTCAAGGATTGGATGGATCAGAAGGTCGTGAGCCGGTTGGCCGGATATTATTGTCTTGAAAATGCGACGAAGATTTCTCGTGAGGCCGAACTCTGATTTCGAAATAAGTGCCTTTCGCTAAGGTTGCGTATCGCACGCAGCATGAACGACCGCTTTGAAAAGATCAAACGATTGCAGGGTAAGGCGGCAGTTGGTCTTGGCGTCGATGGCAACTTGAACGACATCGCCGCTCGAAAGCTGCTTCCGAACGCCGTTGACGTTCAACACGATACCGCTGTTGCTTGGTGAGCCAACCAAGCCCACCGCGAGCAGACCATTGGCCAGGGCGAGCGATTGGTTCGGCAGAAAATTGTAGGTGTCTTTCGCAGGTCTGATCGCTTCAAGATCGGCGACGAGCTGATCGGTTTTCGCTTGCTGTGCCGTCGCTGCGACCGTGGCGGCGACCATGCCTTGCTTCGACTTCTGCGCGTCCGCTTGCAACTGCTGAACGAGCACGCGCGTGTCCGCGAAATCGCGCGAACTGATGTAGATCCCAAACAGGAAGCTCCCGAGCCCGACTGCGATAATCATTGCAACGGTCGCGAACCAGCCCGCGCGGAGAGGCCGAAGAGAGCTATCGCCAGTTCGCGGGCTTCGCAAAGCCTCCCTGCTATCGCTCATTGCGTGACTCCGATCGAGGTGCGCATCGCCAATACCTCAGTGCTGAGCCGGGTGCGAAGGATTTGCAGGTTGTGGTGCTACCGCGCTCCCGTCCATCTTCAGGGTCTTCTTCAGCCACTCCGGAAGCGCGCTCGTGATAGACGTTTCTCCCGCCCCCGAAGTTGGTCCTTTCGATTCTCCGATTGGGCGCTCAGGCTGAGATGGTGCAACCGAGGACGAGCCAGCCGGTGGTGCGGCAGGCTGATTAGTTGGAGAACTCGGGGCCGGTGGGGTCGGCGCCTGGGGAGTTTCCTCGCCAGGCTTAGGCGACGGCCCGAGAGTCGGGGGAGCAGCTGCATCCGCACCACCAAGAATAATAGGGAGGCCGTCTTTGCCGCTGCCAATCACCACGATTTTGGCGTTCGGCGACTGAGCCAACAACAAAGTCGCCTCGATTCCCCGCCAGCGTAGATAGGAGTCGGAAATGCCCTGGCTCACGATGCGCTGAAATTCCGCGATTCCGTTCGCCTCGATCTGCTTGCGCTTCGACTCCTGCGCTTCGCGCTCAACGCGATATTTATACTCTTGGATCTCATAGTACTGCTGCGTCTGGCGATTGATGGCAGCGACGATCGAAGGCGGCAGCTCGATGCTGAGCACCAGCGTGTCGAGGATTTGGATAGAGTTCTGCAGAAAATCGTTGTAGTGCTTCGGGTCCGGCTGCTCCATCGCTTCAGGCTGAACGAGGCTGTTCAGATGGGAACTAAGACTGATCTGTGCCTCGCTACGAATCTTCTTCTGGATCGATTCACGCGACGTATAGACCTGCTCGGCCGTGTATTGCGAAATGACCTCTCGAGCCCGGCTGCCGATCTCAGGATTTATCACGGATTCGAGGTATCCAGGCCCGATGAATTTGTGCAACACTGCAACGTAATCGTGCAGCAGTTGGAATCGTGTATTGATCTGCGCGGTGACGCTGACGCCGTCTTGGGTAATCGCGTTATACGATTGCGTTGAAGACTGCAGCCGCAGATTATAAAGATATAACTTATCCCAAGGCCAAATGATGTGCAGGCCTTCGTCGCGAAGCTCGCGCGGATCCAAAATGGTGCCACGTCCAACGAAGCACCAGCAGTAAATATCGTAGCCGTTAAACCGCTTCCAGAGGACGCCGACGCTGCCGCTCGGGACCGTTATAACAATGTATGGATAAAGCAGAGTCGCCATAAAGACGAGCGTCATTAAGGTCAGGGATAGACTCGGGATGTGGCGCCGAACGAAACGCCACCATCTCGACCGCGGCTTTTCCGGCGCCTTCGCGAGGAAATCTCTGTACCTAGCCATACCGTTTGTCCGACACGCCTACTGCGCCGATGTCCCGATCATGCGAGTTTCCACAATCCGCCCTTCCTCCATTCGAATTTTACGAGCGGACAAATTTAATTCGTCAAGGTAGCGGTCGTCATGGGTGATAACCACCACGGTCGTACCGGACCGTAACATGCCCGGCAGCAGTTCGTCGTAGAATTTGCGCCGGTATTCGGGGTCCTGTTCGGCGGTCCATTCATCGAGCAAGAGGATCGGCCGCTTTTCCAGAAGGCTCACAATCAGCGCAAGCCGCCGCCGCTGGCCGCCCGACAGGTCCAGGGTCCGGAATTCACCATTGACCACACCGGTCTTGTCGGCGAGGCGGAATTTCGCGAGCAACTCGTCGATTTCCCCGGGATCCGGGCTCTTGATGCCGTAAAGCTTCTCGAAGAGATGGTAATCGAAGAAGATACCGGACATCAGCGAGCGATATGCGTCTCGCGTGAAGTCGTTTACGCGCCGCCCATCGAAAACGATCTCGCCGGACATCGGAGGATAGAGACCCGCCAGGACGCGCAGGAACGTAGATTTGCCGGAGCCGTTTCCGCCGGTAATGAACACGAGTTCGCCCGTCTTCAGAGTGAAATCGAGCGGACCAATCTGGAATGCCATGTCGGAAAATATGTCGACATATCGAAATACGATGTTGCGCATCTCGATTGAGGTGAAGCGGTCAGGTTCGGCTTCGTCCTGATCGTCTGCCGGTGTGCTTGCGGCTTCGCTCAACAGATTGTCGAGCTGCTCGATTCTGTCGGCGGCCGCATTCGCGTTCAGCAGAATCGGGATCGATTGCACGAGACCGAAGCAGGCACCGACGATAAACATCAGAGCCGTCGTCGTCTTGGTCAACGAGGGGCCGCTGAGCGCGCCACTGAATTGAGGCGCCACAAACACGACGGCAGCCAGCAGCACATACATCGAGATTTGTGAGATGACGATGACCTTGAAGGTTTCGGTCTGGGTCTTGATCTTGATACCTGCGGCCGTATCAGAGACGTTGATCGCATCGTCGAACAGATCCGCGCTGCGGGCCTTATTTAGCCTGATTTCCTTGAAGCCATCGAGAAAATCCGAGAGACGGTCGTACAGCCGACGCTCCCATTCGGCCGACCTCTGTTTTTCTTCGATCAATTGCCGATTTTTATGATGGAAAATCAGGCCTGCAATCAGCACTACGGCGAAAGTGGTCAGGAACGCGGCGAGCGACAAATAGGCGACATAAATTGCAACACAGAAAATGAGAACGGCGCCCTGGAGCGTGTAGCAGAGCATATTGCTCGCTTGCGTGAGCACCGCGGTATCACTGGTGATCGCGGCGACGATCCGCGCGCGCCCAACGTCCTCCAACGCCAGCAGCTCCGATCTGCGGACATGATCCATCAGACGCAAGCGAATTTTATGGATGATGGCTTCGATCTCTGCTGTCGTGGTAACCGTCACGTAGAGCTGCGTCTTCACGAACAGGAAGAGCGAGACGATAAATAGCGTGACGCCCCACAGATTGGTCGCCGATGCGCCGCCCGCCGCCTGCAAGCCGGTATTGATCGCGGCCAAGATCGCGGCAGTGCTCGCCCCGCCAATGGCTGACATCAGCAGCAGCTTCGGGAGCGAGCTGTGCATTTCGCGCCGGACGAGCTGCAGGAACGACATTAGCCCGATATTCCTCGGAATAGGGAATGTCGGGCCACGGCAGCACACTCATGCTCGGCCGAGCCGGCAAAATCACACATACGGGCCCCCCACTTCATCGTCCTATGACCCGCCGTTCGATTGCGCACGGGCAGATCGGCCCGTGAGCAAGAGCACGGGGATCATGATGAGGGGCGTGGTCAATAACGTCAGCACGAAAGTACCGATAAACCCCATTCGGCGGTCCATACCGAGGAGGCCCGTCACGGCACAGAAGGCGACGTATATCACCAGTTCAATCATGCGCGATAACTCTCGCCGGTGTAGGAGCGCGCTGCCGGCGACTTCAGGAGCTTACTGTTGCCGCAATGAAGAAGCGACTAGGGCTGCGTCGGCTGGCTGCTCTCAGGAGCCGCGGCTGCGGTGGGCGTGTTCGGAGCAGCAGGCGTTTTCAGACGCTTGCGTCGAATATCCCAGAGCTCTTTCTGACTCCTCAGAAACTCGCGGTAGTCCGGCGGACTGAAATCGAGCAGCGTGCCGCCCGTTTCGAAATGCTGGATGAATGCTCGGCCAATCGCGAAGGTGGCACCCGATGCCAGCACGGGCATGACAAAGCCCGAGGCGATCGGGCCGACGATTGGAACGGCCTTGAGCAGGCTTGCCGCACCAAGGCTGCTGGTTGCGGGCACCATTGCGCCGGCGAGTGCGGCAATCAAACTCTTGCCGATGTTTTCGGAGAAGTTCACGTCGTAGATTTGCGAAACCCGACGGACCATTTGCAATTGCAGGCCGGCGACCGTGGCGGCATCCACTACTGGGACCGGGATGAGGCCGGCGACGCCAGACCAAAGCGCAAAACGGTCAACTAGTTTCGAAGCGAGCTCTTGCCTGTTTTCGACGATCCCCTCTGGGGCGGTGCTTGTCCCGGGTGCTTCGTCTTCTTGCGACGCAGCGGGCGAATTCGGTTCATTGCTCATCGTGGCATTCCTCCCCTCGGCGACCCTCGGACGCTCAATCTGCACGGTATGATAGGATTACCATGGGGGTAGGGATGTGCCAAGCGGAGTTGGGTCCGTGTTCAAGCGTGGTAAACCCCACTGCGCTGCTGCCCCAGATCGTTTGCGCGCGGGGACTCTCGGTGAGGGATGGCATCCGCTTAAGCGCGCATGCGCTTGTCAAGCGTTGCTGGTGTCAGTAAAAATCCTAACATAAACGTCTCTCAATGGAGATCACGATGTCTTCAGCAGCTTCGATCGGGGCTGGCGAGCGGGACGCGTGGATTGCGCCGGCGATGAACGTCGTTCCGATCGGCACGACATCGGGCACCATCTTAAGCGCCGAGCGCCCGGCGCCGCCCCAAGCTCCTGCTGCTTCCGGCCCAAGCAGCAAGCTTGGCTTTGCGTTTGAGATGTCGTTTCCCATGTCAGCGCGGACAACCGATTGACCTCCGACCCTCGTTCGTTTGGTTGGCGGACGGGAGTGGTCGATGTGAATGCGCTTGAGCGGAAACTGAAACTCTCGGTCGTGATCGAGCCCGATTTCGTCCTGGTTCGAGACGACAATATCGTCCAGGCAGAACTGGAAGACCGTACGGTCTTATTCAGCATGCGCGCCGGGCTTTGTTTCGAGCTCAATCCGGTCGCCAGCAAGATCTGGCGATTGCTCGCCGTCCGGTGCCCGGTGAGTAGGGTGATCGAGTCGCTGGCGCGGGACTACGCGGCCGAGACCGACGTCGTGCAACGAGACGTGCGCGGGTTTCTGCAAGAATTGGCAGAGAATGGATTGGTGCGGGTTCTTCGGGCGGAGCCGCAATGAAAGAGACTGTCAGGCGTCGAGCATACCTACATGAGGCCGTTCTTACTATTGCGCTGGCAAGGGTAGCCGGTTTCTTGGTGCCGGCCCGATGGGTATTAGACTGGGCGAATAAGCATCCACGGCGTCTCTCCCGGTTTCGTGATGACGAGGTGCCTTGGATTGGCTGGGCCGTCGATTGTGCGGCGCAACGCATGCGTGTCGGCCTAAGCAGTCTCCCCGGCGCCCTCGCGATCCAAACAATGCTGCGGCGCCGAGGCATCACTTCGCAGTTATGCCTCGGAATAGAGCCGGGCGAGACGATCACGAGTCACGCGTGGGTCGAATTGCCCGACGGACGCCTGGTCGGCCGCGTCGACGCGAAGGGATTGATCAAGTTTCCGCTGTTTGAAGGCTCCGCACAGGCGCGGGTGGCCGCCTCATGAGCGGAATCGCTGGCCTCTTCCGATTCGATGGCGAGCCCTTACGGCACACGCCGTTTGAGCGCGCAATTAATGCGCTGCGGGCTTGCGGGCCTGATCGATCCTCCATTTTTCTCGATAAAAGCGTGGGCTTTGGTCACACGCTCATGCGCCTGACACCGGAGGACGCTTTCGATGATCAGCCGGTGCAAAGCCAGAGCGGGATCGTGCTCACGGCAGATGTACGGCTCGACAACCGATCCGACATCCTGACGCGGCTCGGCATCGACACGGCACGTGCGGCAGCATGGTCGGACTCACGCGTTCTCCTGCAGGCGTGGGAGCGATTCGGTCACGACATCTGGACGCTATTACGCGGACCCTTTGCGGCAGCCATTTGGAATCCAAAGATAAGGATCCTTACGCTCGCACGAGATCACCTCGGCCTGCATCCACTGCTCTGGCACAGTTCTGTGCGCTTTTTTGCTTTCTCGTCAATGCCGAACGGCTTGTTCGCTTTTGAAGACGTGCCGCGGCGGCTGAACGACGAAAAGATGGCCGACTTTCTGGTCCTTAATCATGCGGATCATCGCACGACAGTATATCGCAATGTATTTCGGGTTGCTCCGGGGCACGTTCTAGAGGTCAAAGCGGACGGCTCGCACGTGGAGCGCTGTTTCTGGTCGCCTAAAGAGATCAAGCCGATCCGTTTGCGATCGGATCAAGACTATGCGGATGGCCTACGCGATCATCTCGATCGCGCGGTGCGGCGCCAATTGCGCAGTGCGCATTCTGTCGGATGTCTGCTCAGCGGCGGCCTCGATTCCTCAGCGGTAACCGCACTTGCGGCGCGAGCCCTGGCCGAGAACAACGGCTCGCTTTCGACCTACACCGGAATGCCGCGTAAGGGGTTCAAAGGAACGGCTCCTGCCGGCAGCTACATTGACCCGAGTCCATACGTTGAGGCAGTTTGCCGGCGCTTTCAGAACATCAGCCCCGCCTATGTGCACAGCGATGCCGAAGCAAACGAAAGCGACCTCGACCGGCTGCACTTAGCTTTGCAGGGACCGATACGAAATCCGACCAATTTCGGCTGGTACTTGAGAGTTCTGCAACAGGCTCGTCGCGATAGACGTCGAGTTCTCCTGGGCGGCCTGTTCGGAAATGCAACGATCAGTTGGGACGGCTGGGCACAAACCGCCGATCATCTACTTCGCGGTCGATTGCCGACCGTCTATAAACAGGGGCGGCTTTATTACCATCTGACTCCACACTCGCGCTGGACTTCGTTTTGGAAGCTCTGCCTCGAACCGCTACTTCCGCCGGCATTGCTTATGGCCCTCGGTCGGCCATCCGATTCTTCGGCGTGGCGACGATACTCCGCGATCCGGCTTGATTTCGCGGCGAGTGCCCAAGTGGAGCGCCGAGCGCGCGCTTTCGGGCATGATTTTTCCTACCGCATGCGGCCCGGCGATCGAATGAGAGCACTTATGAGCGCGGACTACGTCGGCGAGTGGAACGCCGCAGAAAAAGCACTGACCGGAGTCGAGGTCCGTGACCCCACGGCAGATATCGATGTCGTCTCGTACTGCCTCGGGATACCAGCTACTCAATACCTGTGTGAGGGAATAGACCGGTCGCTCATTCGGCGTGCCATGTGGGGGATGCTACCCAATTGTGTCCTCACAACTCGACTGCATGGAGTGCAAGCTGCAGATTGGGCTGATGGCTTCGCCGGACGGCGCGCCGAACTCGCTGCCAAGATCGACGACCTTTCGCGGTCCAAGCAAGCGGTGCGGATGATAGATCTAGCCCGGCTACGGCGCGCGGTACAAAATTGGCCCGACGGCAAATGGGACGAACCATCGTCGTTCGTCGAATACAACCTCGCCTTTGCGCGTGGAATGGCCGCAGCGAGGTTCCTGCAGTGGTTTGAAACTGCTAATTAGCTGCAATAAACTCCACCCATAGCCGCGAAACCGGCCCAATAGGCATACGCCACGTCATGCAGAGCAGGATTCGGCAATGATGGCACAGCATTTCGATCTTGCGGAATTTCTGCAAAACGTCCTCGATAGGGTGTCGCAGAATCTGACGGTATCAAAATTATTGATTTTACTTCATCTCGATCCGAACAACGTGACGTACGACGCAATTTCGCAGCGGATTGGCGAATTGATTCTTCTGAACATCAACATTCCGAACGCATGCGCACTCATTGCCGCGATCTTTTACGCCGCGACGTTCCTGATGCCCAGGATGATTCCGTTGCGTGTGTTCGGCATCCTGAGCGCATTGTTCTTCATGGCCTACGGTTTACTGGGGGGCGCAGTCACCACATTCCTTATGTACCTTCTGCTGCTGCCGATCAATGCGCTGAGGCTGTACCAAATGCTCGGCCTCGTAAAGAAGGCGCGCACGGCAGCCGAAGGGGACATGTCGATCGAATGGCTCAAGTCGTACATGAACCTGCAAAAATACAAAAAGGGCGACGTGTTGTTCCGCAAGGGGCAGCGCGCGGACCGAATGCTGCTGACCGTGAGCGGCAAGTTTCTGGTCAGCGAGCTTGGAATTGAACTTCCGCCGGGACGAGTCGTAGGTGAACTGGGATTCCTAACGACCAATAACAAGCGGACACAGACCGTGGAATGCGTCGAGGACGGCGCGGTTATGACCATCTCCTACGACCGGCTCCTGGAAATCTACTTTCAACAACCAGATTTCGGGTACTACCTGCTTCGGCTGACTGCTTCGCGCCTGATGGAGAATAACGCCCGGCTCGAAGCCGCCATCGAGGGATACAAAGCCAAGTTGTCTTCAGGCGGCCAAGCTCTGGCCACTGTGGGAAAAGCCTGAGGAGTCGGATCAACGAGTTTCTTTTGCAGTAACGGTGTTCTTCATTCGAAGCGCGCGTGTTTTCGCGAGGATAACGTCTGCGCTTGTTTCGGGGCGCAGCGGGCACTTGAAATCGGCATGAGATGATCTCGCGAGGTCAATCCTCGCAAGATCTCGCTGCCTTAAAAGCCCATAGCTTGGTTCGGGTTTTGACCCTCGGGCTTGTACCGGTGCGATGCCGGATTTCTGAGATTTGCGCACGCTGTATCTTCGACTCGTATTGCTCGACGCCGCGAAGATTACCTCATCCACCGCAGACATGGGTTGGGAGCGCAGCTACCCCGTTTTAGAGTATACAGCGAAGGTGGAGTTCAGATCGGCTGATCGTGTGAAAATGCTACGTTGAACATGGCAAGAGCGAACCGCAGATAACCCGCAAAAAGCGCGGGAGCCTTGGCAAAATCAATAGTAGCATCGTGCTCTCGAGCAGGTGATCTTAAGATGCATTCCAGGTCCGAAAATATCAACCGTAGCTCGATGCCGTTTTTTTGAGGATTTGAGTTCCTGAGAATTGACAGACCCCGCTTCGGAGGAAAGGGCCACCCCGTATCGGCCGGACGGAGCTTCATGATCATCACCGCTTGGTCGGCTCCGCTCGGTC
>Ga0207740_1000125_pt1 | contig 12826 bp, 12 predicted proteins | sample LuqExpMetageno29_FD_187787 | JGI IMG/M metagenome (GOLD analysis project Ga0207740, IMG submission 187787) | Tropical forest soil microbial communities from Luquillo Experimental Forest, Puerto Rico - Sample 29 (SPAdes) | ecosystem: Environmental > Terrestrial > Soil > Tropical forest ... | reverse complement strand
AGCCGCGTCATCAGCGCGGCGCGCTGCTCACGGAAGGTGATCAGCATATGGTTTGCGATAAACAGCGCCAGCCCGATGATGAGGATGGGCAAACCCATGTGAGATAACCGCCAATTTGCCGCTTTGGCTGCCGCATTAGAGGATAGGCGTGGCCGATGCAAGCTGCGAGGCCTTCGGAGCAGGCATGAGTTTTCTTACTGAACCCGCCCGCGAAACCCCGGTCGGCGGCGCGTACGACGTCATCGTCCTCGGCGGCGGGCCGGCCGGCATCGCGGCCGCGGCGAGCGCCGCGCGGCACGGCCGCAGCGTGCTGCTGATCGAGCGCTACGGCTTTCTCGGCGGCATGGGGACGGCCGCGGGCGTGACCAATTTCTGCGGCCTGCATGCCAACGTGTTCGGCGAGATCAGGCAGGTCGTGCACGGCATCGCCGACGACCTGCTCGCGCGCATCGATTCGCTCGGCGGGCTGAACAAGCCGCACCTCGTGCTCGGCAAGACCTATGCGCAGGCCTACGACACCGCCGCCTACAAGCTCGCCGCCGACAATCTGCTCGCGGACGTGAAAGCCGATCTCCTGTTCCACGCGCTCGCGGTCGGCGCGGCGATGGAGAACGAGACGCGCATCGGCGCCCTGCTGGTCGAGACAAAATCCGGCCGCATGGCGATGCGCGGCAGCGTCTTCATCGACTGCTCCGGCGACGGCGATCTCGCCGCCTTCTCCGGCGCCGCGTTCGAGAAAGGCGAGATGCTGTATCCGACAATGATGTTCCGCATCGCCAATGTCGATGCGACAAAGGCCGGTGAAGCCTGGCGCACTATCCCTGAGCTGATGCGCGAGGCGGAAGCGCGCGGCGTCACATTCCCGCGCAAGGGCGCGATCGTGCGGCCGCAGCTGCACACGAGCGAGTGGCGCGCCAATGTCACGCAGGTCAAACATCTGGACGGGCGTGCCGTCGACGGCACCGACGCCCGGGAGCTCTCGTTCGGCGAGACGCAAGGCCGCGCCCAAGTGCACGCCTTTTTCCAATTCCTCAAGCGCCAAGCGCCGGGCTTCGCCGAGGCCTATATCGTCGACATCCCGCCGCAGCTCGGCATTCGCGAGACGCGCCGCATCGCCGGCGCTTACCAACTTACCGCCCAAGACGTGCTCGGCTGCGCCGACTTCGGCGACACGATCGGCGTCAACGGCTGGCCGCTCGAACTGCATGTCGCCGGCGACGTCGTCTGGCGCTGGCCGGAGATCCCCGCCTCGCGCGGCTACAACCAGCTTCCCTACCGCATGCTCACGCCGCTCAAACCGGACGGCCGCGCGTTTGACAACCTGCTCGTCGCCGGCCGCTGCGCCTCGATGACGCACGAAGGCCAATCCGCCGCGCGCGTCTCCGGCGCGTGCTTTGTGATGGGCGAAGCGGCCGGGACAGCGGCGCATCTTTCGCTTGCCGAGGGCGCGCGCTGTCCGGATATTTCGATTGCGGAGCTACAGACTCTGCTGCGCCGCGGCGGCGCGTTTCTCGCAAATGATCCGCCCGCGTCCTGAACAACAAAAGCGGGAAGAGCACATGAAACGGTTCGCTTTGCCACTGCTGCTGGTGGCGGCGTCCGCGATCCCAGGTCTGGCGCAGAGCCAGAGTACCGAACCCGCGGCGCAGAGCACATCCGCGCCCTTCAGCTCCTGGCCGCCGAAGACGGTGCACATCATCGTACCATTCGCCGCCGGCTCCACACCGGATGCGGTCGCGCGCATCATCGGCGACGGCCTCCGCAAGAAATATCCCGATGCGACCTTCGTCGTCGAGGACCGCCCCGGTGCGAGCGGCAATATCGGCACGGACGCGATCGCCAAGGCCGCGCCGGACGGATCGACCATCGGCGTATCGATCGGCGGCCCGCTCGCGATCAACACGCTGCTGTTTTCAAATCTCTCCTACGATCCGCGGAAGGACATCACGCCGATCACGCAGCTCGTCACCCAGCCGAGCGCGCTGGTGGTCAATCCGAATATGAAAATCGACAATGTCGAAGATCTAATCAAGCTGCTGAAGATCAATCCCGGCAAGTACTCCTACGCGTCGATCGGCAACGGCTCGCTGTCGCATCTCGCGATGGAGGCGATCGCGGAGAAGGCGAAGGGCAAGATGGTGCACGTGCCCTACCCCGGCTCGCCGCAGGCGATGCTCGCGGTGTTGCGGGGCGACGTGCAGATGGGCATGCTGCCGGCGGCGTCCGTCGTGCCGCAGGCCAAGGCCGGAAAATTGAAACTGCTCGCCGTGTCGACGGCGAAGCGCTCGCCTTACCTTCCCGACGTGCCGACGCTGAAGGAAAGCGGGCTCGACGTCGAAGCCGATGCCTGGGTCGGGCTGATCGGGCCTGGCGGACTGCCGAAAGAATCGGTCGAGCGGATCAACAAGGATACCGCCGAGATGTTGAACTCGCCGGCCGTGAGGGACAAGCTCGCGGCGCAATTAATGGAGCCGGTCGGCTCCACGCCGGATGAGTTGCGCGCGAGGATGAACGGCGAGATCGATCGCTGGGCGCCGGTGATCAAGGCAGCAGATGTGAAACTGAATTGATGGCACTTGTCCCGGGCGCGGCGCAGCATCCGGAGTACGGGGTCCCTAACCGGCCCGCTTCACGTCCTTGATGTCCGTGAACACGATGCCGGGCGCGCGTTCGCGCGTGTAGTCAAGGATGAACTGATTGCGCGCCATGAACACACGATCGCCGTCGAGGTCTTCGGCGCAGCTCGAATAATTCGCCTGCACGAATTCATCGAGCGCCTTGCCGTCTTCCGCCGAGAGCCAGCGCGCCAATTGGAATTCCGGCTGCTCGAAACCGATCTCGAGCCCGTACTCTTCCGCCAGCCGCACCTTCAACACGTCGAGCTGCAACGGCCCCACGACGCCGACGAGCGCCGGCGCGCCGTCGAGCGGGCGGAATACCTGCACGACGCCCTCCTCCGCCATCTGCTGCAGCGCCTCTTTCAATTTCTTCGCCTTCATCGGATCGCCGAGCTTGACGCGGCGGAGGATTTCCGGCGCGAAGTTCGGCACACCGAGGAAGGCCAGTTCCTCACCCTCGGTAAAGGTGTCGCCAATGCGCAAGGTGCCGTGGTTCGGAATGCCGACGACGTCGCCGGCGAAGGCCTCGTCCGCCACCGAGCGGTCCTGCGCGAAGAAGAACTGCGGCGCCGATAACGTCACCGGTTTGCCGGTGCGCGTCAGGCGCGCCTTCATGCCGCGCGTGAGCTTGCCCGAGCAGAGCCGTGCAAACGCGATGCGGTCGCGATGGTTCGGATCCATGTTCGCCTGGATCTTGAACACGAAGGCCGTCATCGTCGGCTCGTGCGCGTCGATCCGGCGCTTGTTCGACTCCTGCGCGCGCGGCGGCGGCGCAAACGCGGCGAGCGCGTCCAAGAGGTCCTTCACGCCGAAATTCTTCAATGCCGAGCCGAAGAACACCGGCGTCAGATGACCTTCGCGGAACGAGGTGAACTCGAACGGCCGGCAGGCTTCCTTAACGAGTTCCAATTCATGCGCGATCGCATCGGCGTCGAGCATCGGGTTCTTCGCCGCCAGCGATTTCAGATCGAGCTGCTGGCGTTCGACCGTCCTGCCGTCCTCGGAGACGAGCCGCATCTCTCCGGTCGCGACTTCGTAGGTGCCCGCGAAATCGCGGCCCATGCCGATCGGCCAGGTCATCGGCGTCGTATCGAGCGCAAGCGTCTTCTCGATCTCGTCCAAGATCTCGAACGGATCGCGGGCCTCCCGGTCCATCTTGTTGATGAAGGTGACGATCGGGATGTCGCGCAGCCGGCAGACCTCGAACAGCTTGCGCGTTCGCGCCTCGATGCCCTTCGCCGCGTCGATCACCATCACGGCCGAATCGACCGCGGTCAAAGTTCGGTAGGTGTCTTCCGAGAAGTCCTCGTGGCCCGGAGTGTCGAGCAGATTGAACACGCGCCCGTCGTAATCGAAGGTCATCACCGAGGTGACGACCGAGATGCCACGTTCGCGCTCGATCGCCATCCAGTCGGAACGCGTCGAGCGCCGGTCGCGCTTCGCTTTCACCTGCCCCGCGAGATTGATCGCCCCCCCGAACAGCAGCAGCTTTTCGGTGAGAGTGGTCTTGCCAGCGTCCGGATGCGAGATGATCGCAAACGTGCGGCGCCGCTCGACCTCGGCGGCGAGCGGCGACTGCGCGATGGAATCGGACGGGGCGAGGGGCCTGTTCATGTGAGCCGCATGTGGCAGGGAAACCCCGCCGGATCAAGAGGCGGCGGCACGCCGAGGTTGCCTCACCGTGTCATGGCCGGGTTTGTCCCGCCTCACTGTCGTTCCTGGCGAACGGAGCGAGACCCAGGCGCCGTACGCCGCAGCCTTAATCCGCCTCATCCAGAGGAGCATCGCGCAGCCATGCGTCTCGAAGGATGGGCGGCCCCGTGGTTCGAGACGGCGCTTCGCGCCTCCTCACCAGGAGGTGGAGAGAGCCTGCGGCGTATGGTTCCCCGCCTCCGCAGGACGACGGCAATTCAGTTTTGCGAGAAGGCCTCTTCGTACGCCTCCGGCTTGAAGCCGACGAGCAATTTGCCGCGCGCGAGTTCGAGCACCGGGCGCTTGATCATCGAGGGCTGCGCCAACATCAATTTGATCGCCTTTGCCTCGGTGATCCCGTCCTTGTCCTCGGCGGGCAACTTCTTGAACGTCGTGCCGGCGCGGTTCAGGAGCGTCTCCCAGCCGGCCTTCTTCGCCCAGCTCTCCAGGCGCCCTTCGTCAATTCCGCGCGATTTGTAATCATGGAAATCGTACGCGACGCCGTGCTTGTCTAGCCACGCGCGCGCCTTCTTCATCGTGTCGCAGTTTTTGATGCCGTAGAGGCTGATGGACATCGTCTCACTCCCACTCGATCGTCCCCGGCGGCTTCGAGGTCACATCGTAAACCACGCGGTTGACGCCCTTCACCTCGTTGATGACGCGGGTGGCGACGTGGCCCAGAAACTTCATGTCGAAGGGATAAAAATCGGCGGTCATGCCGTCGGTCGAGGTCACGGCGCGCAGGCCCACGACGTATTCGTAGGTGCGGAAGTCGCCCATCACGCCGACGGTCTTCACCGGCAGCAGCACCGCAAAAGCCTGCCAGATGTCGTCGTACTGGCCGGAGCGGCGAATCTCCTCGATATAAATTTCGTCGGCGAGCCGGAGGATGTCCAATTTCTCCTTGGTAATCGCGCCTGGGCAACGGATCGCGAGGCCGGGACCGGGGAATGGATGCCGCCCGACGAAGGCCTCCGGCAGCCCGAGCTCGCGGCCGAGCGCGCGCACCTCGTCCTTGAACAGTTCGCGCAACGGCTCGACGAGCTGCATGCGCATGCGCTCAGGCAGTCCGCCGACATTGTGATGCGATTTGATCGTCACCGACGGCCCGCCGGTGAACGAGACGCTCTCGATCACGTCGGGATAGAGCGTGCCCTGCGCGAGGAAATCGGCTCCGCCGATCTTCTTCGCCTCCTCGTCGAACACGTCGATGAACAGTTTGCCGATGATCTTGCGCTTCTGCTCGGGGTCCTCGACGCCGGCGAGCGCTTTTAAAAACGTCTCCTCGGCGTTCACGTGCACCAGCGGGATGTTGTAGGAGTCGCGGAACAGCGCGACGACCTTCTGCGCCTCGCCGAGGCGTAAGAGGCCGTGGTCGACGAAGACGCAGGTGAGCTGCTCGCCGAGCGCCTCGTGGATCAGCACCGCGGCGACCGCCGAGTCGACGCCGCCGGAGAGCCCGCAGATCACGCGCCCCTTGCCGACTTGGCGCCTGATTTTCTCGATCGCCTCCTGCCGGAAGGCGCGCATGGTCCAGTCGCCGGTGCAGCCGGCGATTCTGCGCACGAAATTGCGGATCAGCGCCGCGCCGTGCGGCGTGTGCATGACCTCGAGATGGAATTGCGTCGCGTAGAATTTGCGTTCGTCGTCGCCGATAATCGCGATCGGCGCGTTCGGTGAGGTGCCGAGCACGCGAAAACCTTTTGGCAGTTGCGTGACGCGGTCGCCGTGGCTCATCCACACCGGATATTTCTGCCCCTTCTCCCAGACGCCGTCGAACAGCGGACTTTCGGCCGAGACTTCCACTTCGGCGCGGCCGAATTCGCGGTGATGCCCGCCCTCGACCTTGCCGCCGAGTTGATGCGCCATCGCCTGCTCGCCGTAGCAGATGCCGAGCACCGGCACGCCTGAATCATAAATCGCCTGCGGCGCGAGCGGCGCGTTCGCCTCATGCACCGAGGCGGGTCCGCCGGAGAGAATCACCGCCTTCGGCTTCATCTCGCGGAACGCTTGCTCCGCCTTCTGGAAGGGGACGATCTCAGAATAGACCTTCTCCTCGCGCACCCGGCGCGCGATGAGCTGGGTGACCTGGGAGCCGAAATCGACGATGAGGATTTTGTCGTGCATGGTCCGCCGCGGGTTGATCCGACGGACCGCGAACGGTTGTAAGAATCGCGCGAACGGCCGCGTGGGAGGCCGTGTATTTGCGGTGCAAAAGGCTAAGGGTCAAGCCTGCCGTCCGTGCAACTTGTGGGCGGCAGGCCGTTGTTCAGTGCTCAGTGGCGATGGTCGCCATCGCCGCCTTCGTCACCGCCGCCGCCACCAGCCGCATGCGGCGCCTCGCCACCACCGCCCGCAGGCATTGCCGGCGCTTGCCCGACACCGCCTCCACCGCCGTTTCGAAAATCGGCGTCACCGTTTTGAACTTTGATCTGGCGCGCTGGGGCTTCGCCTTCGACGACGGCAAGGTGATGACCCCGACCTGCCGTGACATGGGCTTCCGCGAAGTGCCGCGCGGCGACTATCTCGCGCGTTTGTCCGACGCCGTGCGTCTCGCCGGCAAGCCCGGCCGCTGGTTGGCCGAGGCGGGTGCGACATCCGTCGCGGATTGGCACTTGGCCAAAGCCTGATTCCAGCACGGCTTTAGCCTGTCAGGCCGCCCCTGCCGCACAATTAGGCAGCGCCTTGCTTACCCTGACAGAACGAACGGCACCTGCCCACCGATTCAGCAAAAATTGGCGCATATGGCCCGGAGCTTGCATGTATCCTGAATGAGTTTCGCAGGCAGGCCGGACCTGGGTGTATGTTGTCGGCATTCGACGAAATGAGAGCCTATGGCGGGACGGTGCGTTCCGGTTACAAGGCCCTCGACACGTGGCTGCGCGACATCGCGCCGGACGTCCTCGAGTATCGCCGCCGCGAAGCCGAACTCATTTTCCGACGCATCGGCATCACTTTCGCCGTCTACGGCGAGGCTCAGGCGCAGGAACGGCTCATTCCGTTCGACGTGATCCCGCGCATCCTCTCTGGATCGGAATGGCGGCTGCTCGAAAAGGGCCTCACGCAACGCGTCCGCGCGCTGAACGCGTTCATCCGAGACGTGTATGGCGCGCGTGAGATCCTGCGCGCGGGTGTCGTTTCCAACGATCTGATCTTCCGCAATCCTGCCTTCCGTCCGGAAATGAGCGGCCTGCGCGTGCCGCACGACATCTATGTTCATATTGCGGGCATCGACGTCGTCCGCACCGATGCGGAAACATTTTACGTTTTGGAAGACAACGTGCGCACGCCCTCCGGCGTCTCCTACATGCTGGAAAACCGCGAAATCATGATGCGGCTTTTTCCGGAGCTGTTCTCGCAGCATCGTGTCGCGCCGGTGGAGAACTATCCCGACGAATTACTCGCGACTTTGCAATCCGTCGCACCGAGCGTCGCCGCGCGCGATCCAATTGCGGTGTTGTTGACGCCCGGGATCTATAATTCGGCCTATTACGAGCATACGTTTCTGGCCGACAAGCTCGGGGTCGAGTTGGTCGAGGGACGCGACCTATTCGTCAAAGACGAAGTCGTCTACATGCGAACGACGCAAGGTCCGCGCCGCGTCGACGTGATCTATCGCCGGCTCGACGACGATTTCCTCGACCCACTCACGTTCCGGCCCGATTCCGCGCTGGGGGTGCCAGGGCTTTTCACGGCCTATCAAGCCGGCAACGTCACGCTGGCAAACGCGGTCGGCACCGGCATTGCCGACGACAAGGCGGTATACAGCTTCATGCCGGAGGTGATCCGTTTCTATACCGGCGAAGAACCGATCTTAAAGAACGTACCCACGTGGCGCTGCCGGGAGCCGGAGCATCTCAGCTACGTTCTCGACCGGCTCGACGAACTGGTGGTGAAAGAAGTCCACGGCTCCGGCGGCTACGGCATGCTCATAGGTCCCGCCGCCACCAAGATCGCGGTCGAGCAATTCCGCGCGAAACTGAAAGCCGCTCCCCACAATTTCATCGCGCAGCCGATGCTCGCGCTCTCCACCTGCCCCACCTGCGTTGAATCCGGTGTCGCTCCGCGCCACGTCGACCTCAGGCCGTTTGTCCTCAGCGGGCGCAATCGCGAATGCGTGGTGCCGGGCGGACTGACGCGCGTAGCATTGAAGGAGGGTTCGGTGGTGGTGAATTCAAGTCAAGGCGGCGGCACCAAAGACACCTGGGTACTCGACGGTTAGCCGATGCTGTCACGCACCGCCGACAATCTCTACTGGCTCTCGCGCTATATGGAGCGCGCCGAATACCTCGCGCGCATCCTCGATTCGACGCAGCGCCTCTCCAAGCTTCCGCTCGCCTATGCCGGCACCAGTAATGAATGGGAATCCGCCTTGCTGAGCGCCGGCTGCGCGACCGCGTTTTCCCAGGTGCATGCGGAAGCCAACGAGACGACGGTCAGCGATTTCCTTGGGTTCTCCACCGATAATCCGTCGTCCATCCGCTCCTGTCTTGAGCTTGCGCGAACGAACGCGCGCGCCGTACGCACCGCACTGACGATGGAGATGTGGGACGCAATCAACGGGACATGGCTGGAATTAAAGAACTTCGGGAACGGCGTGAGCTCGCGTGAGGAATTCTCGCGCTTCCTGCGCTGGGTCCGCGAATCGTCGCTGCTTTACGACGGCTCCGCCTATCGCACAATGCTGCGCAACGATGCATACTGGTTCTCGCGGCTCGGCGTCTATATCGAGCGGGCCGACAACACGGCGCGCATTCTCGACGTGAAATATCATCTGCTGCTTCCCGAAAACGAATGGGTCGGCGGCGCGCTCGACTATTTCCAATGGTCGGCGATCCTGCGCTCGGTCTCGGCGCTCACCGCCTATCATTGGGTCTACCGAGAGAGTCTCAAACCCTGGCTCGTCGCGGATTTGCTGATACTGCGCGAGGAAATGCCGCGCTCACTCAATTCGTGCTATGAGGCGATCGTGCGCAACCTCGACAGCATTGCCGGGGCTTACGGCCGGCAGGGTCTTGCACAGCGCCAGGCGCGCGGAATCCGTACGCGCCTCCAGAACAGCCGGATGGACGGAATCTTTCAGCGCGGGCTGCACGAATTCCTCGGCGAATTCATCACCGAAAATAACCGCCTTGGCGCGGCCATCGCCGAGCAATTTCTGATATAATTCATCGATCAGATTGGGTATCGCCGAATACACACATGCGCATCCGTATCTCCCACGCAACGACCTACCGGTACGACACGCCGGCCAAGAGCGTTACGCAGGTGCTGCGTCTTACGCCGCGCAACCACGACGGTCAGTACGTGGTGTCGTCGCGCGTCGACGTCTCGGCGAATTGCTCACTGCACCAGCATGAGGATGCGTTCGGAAACGTCACCCACGTCTTCACCGCAGATGGTCAACTGAACGACTTAAAAGTCTCTTTTGAAGGTGAGGTCGAGACGCAAGATACCAATGGTGTGGTGGCCGGCGCGGTCGAGCGTTTCCCACCGGCTCTGTATCTGCGCGAGACGGCTCTTACCGCGCCGGACGCGGCGCTGACCCGTCTCGGCGGCAATGCCGTCGCGTCAAGTAGCGGTCGACTCGGAGCCTTACATTATCTGCTGGCGAAACTGCATCGCGACATTGTTTTCGATACCGATCCGACCCACCCTGCGACGACTGCGGCTGAGGCCTACGCCCTGGGCCGCGGCGTGTGCCAGGATATTACTCATATTTTCATCGCTGCGGCGCGACTCGCCGGCATTCCGGCGCGCTATGTCGCCGGTCACTTCCATCGCTCGGATGGGGTTACGGCACAGGATGCGGGCCACGCCTGGGTGGAAGCCTACGTCGACGATCTCGGCTGGGTGGGCTTCGATCCGACGAACGGCGTTTGCACCACCGACGCGCATGTACGCGTCGCGATCGGCCTCGATTATCTCGAGGCTGCGCCAATCCGCGGCACGCGCTTCGGCGGCATGGGCGAGACGATGGCCGTGGAAGTCCACGTCGATCAGGCGCAACGACAGATACAATCGTAGCGGGCTCTCTGCATGACCTATTGCTGCGGAATACTGGTGCGCGACGGATTGGTGATGGTCGCCGACACGCGAACGAATGCCGGCCTCGACAATGTTTCGACGTTCCGCAAGCTGCATATCTACACGGAGCCCGGCGATCGCGTCATCGCGCTCGCGTCCTCCGGGAATTTATCATTGAGCCAAACGGTGCGCTCGACCCTGACCGAAGGCGTGGAGAATCCGGAATCGGGCGAAATTGAAACGTTGATCAACGCGCCCACGATGTTCCAGGCGGCCCACCGCATTGGCCGCGTCATTCGGAAGCTCCAGGCGGTCGAGGGCAAGGCGCTGGCTGCCGCCGAAGTGGATCACGAAGTCGCGTTTTTGCTTGGCGGTCAGATCAAAGGGGGCCGGGTGCGGCTTTTCATGATCTATTCCGCCGGCAATTTCATCGAGTGCACGACGGACACGCCCTATCTGCAGATTGGCGAACATAAATATGGCAAGCCGGTGCTCGACCGGGCCGTATCGTTTGATACGGATATCTACGACGCGCTCAAGCTCGGGCTGATTTCGATGGATTCCACCATGCGCTCGAATCTCGGGGTCGGATTGCCCATCGATATCCTGGTGTTGCGGCGCAACACCTGCGACGCAGAGCTCAGCTACCGCATCGGACCCGACGAGCCTTACTTCCAGGATCTGCGCGAGCGCTGGTCGGCGGCACTGCGGGCGGCGCACATGGATATTCCGCGCCCGCCCTACACACACCTGGCCAAGCCCGTATAAGCCGGGCTCGACGGGCATTGCCGCCTAATGCAGCCGGAATTCGCCGTTGATCGGTCGGAGCTCGGCCGGCTTGATCAGCTTACAGTGCGCGACCTGCACTGAGTGCAGCGGGCCTTCGAGCTTCTCCCGCCAGAACTGGAGGAATTTCTGCAACTCGGGGAATTCGGGAAACAGGTCGTAGTTTTGCCAGACGTAGGACTGCAACAACCAATGGTGATCCGGACGCCGGTATAGGATGTGCGCCGTGGTCAGCCCATAGCCGCCGACCTGCTTCCGAAAGTCCTCTGAGACCTGCATTTCGACCTCCTATCGCCGTACTCCAATTGTCAGGTTGCGAATCCCTCCATTGCAAGCCGAAAGGATGAACAATCTGTTTAAATTCAAGGCGTTAGCAGCATAGTCCACAGCCTGCTAACACCCGCCCCCGCTCCCTCGGGCGGGCGGGTCCGGCTAACGGGGCGCAACAGTTGGAAGTTCCTCGCCGGACGGCAACCCTCAGGAATCTTTGACTTTTCTGGCCGACAAAATTTTTGTTGGCACTCATGAAAGAGGAGTGCTAAAAAATTTCTGGAGGCCCCCTTGCGCGGCACCGAAATGTGCCCATCTGGGCGCGCAGGAGTTGCCGGGGCCACCGTCAGTCTCCAAAAACATGAGTATTTTCAAATAGCTAGGAGGACACCATGAAGTTCCGCCCGCTTCACGACCGCGTCGTCGTCAAGCGCATCGATGCCGAGGAAAAGACCGCTGGCGGCATCATCATTCCGGACACTGCCAAAGAGAAGCCGAGCCAGGGCGAGATCATCGCCGTCGGCCCGGGCGGCCGCGACGAGACCGGCAAGCTGATCCCGCTCGACGTAAAGGTCGGCGATCGCGTGCTGTTCGGAAAGTGGTCGGGCACCGAGGTCAAGCTCGACGGCGTCGAGTACCTGATCATGAAAGAGAGCGACATTATGGGCGTGGTCGAAGAGACCGTCGCCAAGAAAAAAGCCGCCTAACGGAATTCCTGAAACAGAGGACTGAAAAATGGCTGCTAAGGACGTCAAATTCTCGGTTGATGCCCGCGATCGCATGTTGCGCGGCGTCGAAATCCTCGCCAACGCGGTGCGCGTGACGCTCGGGCCCAAGGGCCGCAACGTCGTGCTCGACAAGTCGTTCGGCGCGCCGCGCATCACCAAGGACGGCGTGACCGTCGCAAAGGAAATCGAACTCGACGACAAGTTCGAGAACATGGGCGCGCAGATGGTGCGCGAAGTCGCCTCGAAGTCGTCCGACTTCGCCGGTGACGGCACCACCACGGCAACCGTGCTGGCCCACTCGATCGTGCGCGAAGGCTCCAAGGCCGTCGCCGCCGGTATGAACCCGATGGATCTCAAGCGCGGCATCGATCTCGCCGTCGAGTCGATCGTCGATCACCTCAAGAACAACTCGAAGAAGGTCACCTCGAACGAGGAGATCGCGCAGGTCGGCACCATTTCGGCCAACGGCGACTCCGAGATCGGCCGATTCCTCGCCGAGGCGATGAAGAAGGTCGGCAACGAGGGCGTGATCACGGTCGAAGAGGCCAAGTCGCTCGAAACCGAACTCGACGTCGTCGAGGGCATGCAGTTCGACCGCGGCTACATCTCGCCCTACTTCATCACCAACGCCGACAAGATGCGCGTTGAGATGGAAGACCCCTACATCCTGATCTACGAAAAGAAGCTGTCGGGCCTGCAGGAACT